>Ga0307278_10001612_pt1 | contig 11163 bp, 8 predicted proteins | sample ER_DNA_117_FD_194482 | JGI IMG/M metagenome (GOLD analysis project Ga0307278, IMG submission 194482) | Bulk soil microbial communities from the East River watershed near Crested Butte, Colorado, United States - ER_DNA_117 | ecosystem: Environmental > Terrestrial > Soil > Floodplain | place: USA...
CGAGCGCAGGCCGGTCTTTACGAGCCTGCGCTTGCCGTTCTTCAGCACATGGATCACGTCGATCCGCGCGCGGATGATCGAGTGGCCCGCGCAGTTGACGATCCGCCCGCGGACCACTTGGCGCTTGCCGAAGCGGTTGGTCAGCGAGCGCTTGTGGTTCTTGGCGAAGTACATGGTCAGCTTGCCGCAGGTGCTGCCGCGCACGCCGTTGGCCATCAGGGTGTGGCTCCCGGCGCTGTTGGCCGAGCCGCTGCCGTTACCGTTGCCGGCGCCCGAGCCGTTGCCGGCGCCCGTGGGGGTCTGACCGGTCGGGTCACAGACCTTGCCCGCGAAGGCGACGTTCGCCGCGCCGGCGATGACCTCCAGCACGGGCGTGCCGGCGGCGGAGAGGACCTTCAGATGGAACGCGTTGATCGCCAGCGAGCTGCCGGTGCGGACCTGCTCGTCGAACTTGAGGTCGACGGCGTCGCCGAGCGGGGCCAGCGCCTGCGCGAGCTGCTGCGCGGCGTCGGCGATCGGAACCTCCTGGCCGCCGAGGGTGACCCCGGCCGCCTCGCTGGAGCCGTCGAGGACCGGCGAGCCGGCGACGCAGACGGCCGAGACCTGCGCGTTGGCGGCGCGGACGCCGAGCGTCGTGGTGCCCGACCCCGGCGGAAGCTGGATGGCGAGGTTCTCGACGCGGCCGACGGCGCCGACGCCCTGGCGCGCGGCGATCTCGTCCTCGGGCGTGGCGATGGTCGTCGCCGACGCCGTCTGGGCGGTGATCGCTCCCGGCGGCACGCCGAGGGGCGTGGGAAGGTTGTCGAGGCCGGTCGTGTTGGACACGCAGGGACCCGCGGACGCTACCACCGGGTTTGCGCCCGGATTGCCGTTCAGCGAGCTCGAGACCGCACTTGCGCTGCACTGCCAGGTTGGCTGCGCCTGAGCCGCGCCCGCCATGGCTGCGGTTGCCAGGCCTGTCACGAGGACGGCCCCTGACCACGTCATACGTCGCATAATCGTCTCCCTACGATTTGCTGAGCTGCCGCCCCTGCGACGGCGCTTGGTGGACTGAGTGTCCACCTACTACCGTTCGGCAAAACATCACACCGGCGACCGGTGTAATGGGAGCCATCCGGCTGGCCGCAACTACCGCTAGGCGCGGGCGGCGACCTGCAACCGGGCCACGGCCCGCCGCACGGCGTCGCGCGCCTCGAGAGGCTCGAGCACGGCGGCGTCGCCGGCTTCCTTGAGCACCTCGCGCACCAGCCAGTCCTCGCCGGCGAAGCTGAGCTCGACGACGAGGGCGCCGTCCTCGAGGTCCTGCACGACCGTGCGCTCCTCGCGCGCCCACCGCGCGCGCTCGGGGGAGATCCAGACCCGTGCCGTGCGCGACGCCTCGACCTCGCCCGTGCGCGGCCAGCCCTCCACGTCGGCCGCAGGGTCGACTTCGGGGCGCGGCCGGAAGGAGCGCTTGAGCACCTCAGCGGTCTTGATGCGATCCAGGCGGAAGTGGCGAACGTCGTCCTTGGCCGGATCGAAGCAGGCCACGTACCAGCCCTCGCGGCCGTTGATGAGCGCGTAGGGCTCGACCGTGCGCTCGGAGAACTCGTCCTCGTTGGCCTTGTAGTACTCCAGGCGCAGCAGGCGCCGGGCGACGATCGCCTCCGAGACGACGCGGGCGATGACGGAGTCGTCGCCACCCTCAGAGGCGATCTGCAGCCCCTGCTCCATGGGGTCGGCGCCCAGCGCGGCGACGATCTTCTCTCTCGCGCTGGTCAGCGCGCCCTCCGGGAGGTGCTCGCCGATGAGGTCGATGGCGGCGACGAGCGCTTTGGCCTCCACGGGCAGCAGGCGCGCCGGGCGCGCGAAGTTGTCGGAGTAGGGCTCGGGGTCGACCTCGATCCAGCCGTCGTCGCCCACCTCGGCGTACAGGACGTAGGAGCCGCCGCCGAAGTTCACGACGTTGAGGACGTTGACGTCCTCGCGCAGCTCGGCGCCGGTGACCTGCAGGCGCTCGCACACGTCCTCCTCGCGGAGGCGCTCGCCGGCGCGACCGGCCTCGATGAGGATCGAGGCGAGCGTGACCAGGCGCGCGAAGCGCTCGGGCCGGATGGCCGCCTCGCGGCGCCCGTTCGTCTCGGCGAGGGCTACGTCGGCCTCTTCGGCCGCCGCCGACGCCACGGGCGCCGCCAATAGCGGCTCGGACTCGTGCAGCTCGGCCAGGCGCGCCACGCGCTCGGCCACGATGTCGACCAGCTCCGCCGGGCCCTCGACGCGCGCGTGCTCGCCCAGGCTCAGGGCCCAGCACGCGAGCTGGCGCGCGCTGGCGTAGGAGGTCGAGAAGAGCACCCCGTCCTGTGCGGGCACGAAGCTGCCGAAGCGCCCGTAGTGGCGCTCCACGAGCCACGCGATGCGATCGGAGATCCACACCTCGGCGCTGCCGATCGCGTCGCCGTACTGCCAGTCGGCGCGATTGGCGTACTCGCGCGGGTCGAAGTCCTTCGGACGCTTGAAGTCGTGCTCGGCCTTCGTGGCGTAGGCCACCTTGCCGCGGATGCGCGACAGCCGGAAGACGCGTAGCGCGTCGCGCTCGTGCGAGCGGCCCAGCACGTAGAACTGGCCACCGCGGAAGAGCAGGTGGTAGGGGTCGACCTTGCGCGCGCCGAGCTCGTCGCGCTCCATCGTGTAGTAGTCGAAGGTGATCGTCTTCTGGCGGAAGATCGCCGTCTCGATCTTGGCCAGGCGCTGGGAGAGGTCGTGCCCCCCGGCGCTGCCGGTGATGCCGAGCGCGAGCCCGCGCTGCTCGGGCGCCTGCAGCGGCGACGGGCGACCCCAGGAGATCTGCTGCAGCGCCAGGCGCAACGGCTCGGCGTAGGCGAACTCGCCGTCCAGCAGGGTCAGCGCGAACTGCAGCGAGGCGAGCTCCTCGTCGGTGAACGCGATCGCCGAGAGGTGGAAGTTCTCCGGGCGCAGCGAGTAGTTCTCCTGCTCGGCGACGCCGTCGATCGGCTTGTCGACGGTGAGGTGGATGCCCAGCGATTCGAGCTCGGAGCGATCCGCGTAGAAGCGCCGCGCGAAGGCGTCCTCGTTCATGCCGCTGTAGCCCTCGACGTCGCGCCGGATCTCCAGGGCCGTGACCGGCCGGCGCTCGGCCATCAGGTAGGAGATCAGCGAGAGCTGGCGGATCAGCTTCTCGGTGTCCTTCGCCATTGCTGCACTCAAGATAGTTGTGCCGCGCGCTCGCCGGCCCACCGGGTCGGGATCGGGTAGGTCTCGGGCCGCTCTTTGCGGTGTTTCGTGGCAGACCGGGGCGGCGGTTAGGCTCAGTACCAGCCGATGACCAAGCTCGTGATCGTGGACGACCACGAGGCCCTGCGCGAGGGCCTCGTCGCCCTGCTGCGCGGGCACGGGATGGAGGTCGTCGGGACCGCGGGCAACGTGGCGGCGGGGATCGATCTCGTGGAGCATGCCGAGCCCGACGTGGCGATCATCGACATCCGCCTGCCGGACGGGAGCGGCATCGAGCTCACGCGCGAGCTGCTCGAGTCGCGCCCTACGCTCGGCGTGATGCTCTACACCGGTGACGCCGACGCCGAGCTGCTCTACAGCGGTCTGGACTCCGGCGCGCGCGGCTACGCGCTGAAGGCCGGCTCGATGGAGGAGCTCGTCGGCGCGATCCACACGATCGTGGCGGGCGGCTCGTACGTCGATCCGCGGCTGGATCGCATCCTGCTCTCGCCGCGGGCGACCGCTCAGGTCCCCCAGCTCTCGCCGCGTGAGCGCGAGATCATGCACCTGATGGCCGAGGGCGGGACGGCCGAGGCGATCGGGACCGCGCTGGGCGTGTCGGTGGAGACCGTGCGCACCCACGTGCGCAACGTCATCCGCAAGCTGCAGGCGCGCAACCGCGTCCACGCGATCGCGCTCGCGCTCGAGCGGGGCGAGATCGCGCTCGACGAGCCGCCGCGAGCTCGGTGACCATGGCCGGCGACGATCTGCAGACGCTCGTGCACGACCTGCGCACGCCGCTGACCCTCGTCGAGGGCTTCAGCGATCTGCTCGTCCGTCGCGGCGACGAGCTGCTCGCGCCCGAGCGCGACGAGTACATCCAGCGCATCGCGGCCGCGGCCCGCGAGATGCGCGAGCTGCTCGACCGGACCCAGCTCTAGGCGCTCGCGGCCGAGCCCTGCGCGCGGACGCGCTGGCGCTTGTCCACGAGCGCGGCCGTGATGCGCAGGGCGCCACTCGCGGAGCGGACGAGCACGCGCGCGGCGGGCAGGCGGACGCTGCGCGCGCGCGTGCGCACGCGCTTGGTCAGCGTGCAGCGCAGCGGGCCGCGCTTGGGGCCGGCGCACAGGCGCAGGCGCCAGGTGCCGGCGGTCACGGCGACCTTGGCGGCAGCCGTGCGGACCTCGCGCCCGGCCGGGACGGCGACGATGCTCGCCGCCAGCGTGCCCTTGGCGTGGCGCGCGCGGTCGCGCAATGCGATCCGAAGGCTGGGGTTCGGCTTCGCGACTGGCGGCGGCGCGATTGCGGCGATGGGCGCCGTCGGCGCGGAGGCCACGATCGCCGAGCCGTCGTCGTTGGTCGCGGTCACGACCACGCGCACGGCCGCACCCGTGTCGGCGGCGGTGGTCACGTAGCTCGGGCCGATCGCACCCGCGACGCTCGCCCAGTCGTCACCGGCGGCGCGCTGCCATTGCAGGGCGTAGCTCGTCGGGCTGTTGAGCCACGTTCCGGCGCTCGCGGTGAGCACGGCGCCGGGTTGGGCGGCCCCGGTCACGGTCGGCAGGGCGGTGTTGACCGGAGGCGCGGGCACGACCGTGTCGCCGCACGCCTTGCCGAGCTGGGTGCACGGCGCCATGAACGCGCTGTTGTAGACGTTCCAGTGCGTCGCGAGGTAGCTGCCGGGCGCGGGATCGGGGTTGAAGTAGTCGTCGCGGCCGCAGTCGTAGGTCTGCGGGATCGGGCCGTCCCCGAGGGGGCAGACCGTTGGGACGTACGGGTGCACCATGTCGTCGCCGTCCTCGTAGCACATGACGTCCTCGCCGTCCCAGCAGTGCGCGTAGGTCCCCGTCATGTCGCCCGGCGGGTGCGTCGTGTGGGGGGCCGACCACTGCACGGCGCCGAGGTTGTGGGTGATCTCGTGCAGCATCACCGTCGGCTGCCAGACCGTCGGGTTGGGGACCGTGTTGAGCAGCGTCCACATGATCGCGGTCAACTGGCCGAAGTTGTGCGCGTTGCCCGCGTCGGGCCGGTCCTCGTCGGGCATGACCTCGCCCGTGCCGTAGACGCCATAGCCGCCGGCGGTCAGGTTGTCGGCGAGCACGAACACGTCGCGCGAGTCGTCGCCGATCGCGGCCCGCACGTCGTCGGCCACGGCATAGAAGTCGTCGAGGTAGTAGGCCTGCGCCTGCGGCAGCTCCACGACCTGGATGTCGACGTACTGCGGCCCGCACTCGGTGCCCATGTCGAAGCGCAGCGCGCGCCGTCCGCCCGTCTGCAGCGTGAGGAACTGCTCGATGCGCGAGACGTTGGCCTGCAGCGCGTCGCGCCATTGGGCGGACTTGTCGGCCGCGCCGAGAGCGTAGGCGTAGACGACCTTGATCTGCTTCTGCGTTGCCGGGAACGCGGCGTGGGCGGTGTCGTTGCTGGTCAGCCGCGTCCCGCACCACGTGGTCGGGAGGTACTGCGGCATGTCCGGCGAGACGTGGCCGGCCATCGCCGCGACCGCGAGGGTCCGATTGATGTCGGCGCCGGCGAGGTCGGCCGGCGTGTCGCGGTGATCGACGTCGCCTTCGTCGTGGGCGCTCGCAGCGGGGGCGAGGGCCAGCAGGAGCAGCAGGGCGACGACGACTGGTCGTGCGAGGCGCATGACCTCCCTGTGGTCGGCGCGTCGCGGGCCATCCTGCATGCGCCCCGGACGCATGATGGATCGCCCGACCTCCACCCCTGAACCCGGGGTGTCCGGTCCCAAGGGCTCGGGGCGGAGGCGGGCAACCCCGTGATCGGCCCGACGCTCCTACGCTTGATCGGTCTGGACGGACGCCTGGACGGTCGCTGCGACGGCCCTAGGCGGCGCGGCGCTCGGGTTCGGCGGTGAGCGGCCCGAAGTAGGCGCTGGCGCCGACCCCGCGATCGAACCCCGTCCAGGCGGAGCCGGGCGCGAGGCCCTTCTCGAGGCGATCGAAGGAGCCGAGCTTGCCGCCGAGGTTGTCGATCATGTGCACCAGCCACGCCTCGCGGGTGCACGGCACGACCGGGCTGCCGTGCTCGAGCGAGCCGTGGTGGCTGAGGACGATGTGCAGCAGCGCCTGAGCGGTCTCGGCAGGGAAGCCCGGCAGCTCCTCGATCGCCCGGCGGATGCGGTAGTAGCCCAGCGCGATCTCGCCGTGCAGGCGGCCCGCGTCGGTGAGGTCGATCGCGGCGGGGTCGGCGGTGTAGGCCTCCAGCTTGCCGATGTCGTGCAGGAGCGCGCCGGTGACCGCCACGTCGCGATCGATGCCGGGAAACGTCGAGGCCATCGCGCTCACGCCCTGGGCGACCGTGAGGCAGTGCTCGAGCAGCCCGTGCACGTAGGCCTGGTGGTAGAGCTTCGCCGCGGGCGCGCGCCGGTAGAGCTCCCACGTCGGCGTGTGCGGGCCGAGCACGCGATCCAGCAGCGCGTGCAGGTGGGGGTCCTGGACGGTGGCGACGAGCTCGCGCACCTCGATCTCCATCGTCTCGGCCGAGTGCGGCGGGCCGTCGACGAGGTCGGCGAAGGCGAACGACCCCGGCGCGGCGTCGCCCACCGCATGCAGCGCGAGCTGCGCTCCGAAGCGCGGGTGGACCTCGTAGCGCCCGCGGATGTGGACCGCCCGCCCGGCCTGGCACAGGTCGCGCGCGGCGGTCACGCCGTCGCGCACGATGGCCGCGAGCTGGCCCGTGCGGTCGCCGAGCGAGAGCTTCAGGAACTGCGTGCCGTCGCGCTTGGTGCGCAGCTCGGCTGCGCGCACGAGCAGGACCTGGTCCAGATCCTGTCCGTCGGTGAGGTCACGCACGAGCACGTCGAAAACGGTAGGGCCGCGCGCGGACGTCACTAGTGTGCAGGGGCGTGAGCGATCGCACCGTCCTTGTCACCGGAGGGACCGGCGGTCTCGGCGCCGCGGTCACGCGCGCGTTCCTGGACGAGGGCTGGCGCGTGGTCGTGCCCTGGATCGTCGAGCGCGAGCTCGAGCGCGTCCAGGAGCACGAGCGCCTCGAGCTGGTCCAGGCCGACCTCTTCGACGCCGCCGACGTGGCCCGCGCGGTCCAGACCGCCGGCCCTTCCCTGCGCGCACTGGTGAACCTCGTCGGAGGCTTCGCCATCCACGAGCGTCTCCACGAGACCCCGGTCGAGACGTTCGAGGAGCAGCTGCGGCTGAACCTGCGCCCCGCCTACCTGGCGTGCAGCGCCGCATTGCCGATCATGCTGATGCATTCCCCACCCGCCCGCGGCGCGATCGTGTGCGTCTCCTCGCGCGCTGCGCGACGGCCGTTCGCGGGCGCCGCGGGCTACATCGTCGCCAAGGCGGCGGTCTTGGCGCTCGTCGACGCGCTCGACGCCGAGTACCGCAAGGACCACGTGCGCATCAACGCCGTGCTGCCGAGCGTCATCGACACTCCGGCCAACCGTGCGTCGATGCCCGACGCGGACTTCGACACGTGGGTGCGCCCCGACCAGATCGCGAGCGTCATCCGCTTCCTCTGCTCCGACGACGCGTCGGTCACAAGTGGCGCGCACATACCTGTCTATGGTCTTGCGTGATGCCTGCCCGACACGTCGAAGCTCACAAGTGGTGGACCCTCACAGCGGTGTGCGTGGCGACGTTCATGCTGCTCATCGACATCACGATCGTGAATGTCGCCCTGCCCGACATCGCCAAGGCGCTGCACTCGTCCTTCACCGACCTGCAGTGGGTGATCGACGCCTACGCGCTGTCCCTCGCCGCGCTGCTGCTCACGTGGGGCGCGACCTCCGACCGCGTCGGGCGGCGCTACATCTTCGTCGTCGGCCTGGGGATCTTCACGGTCGCGTCGCTGGGCTGCGCGCTGTCGACCAGCCCGCTCATGCTCAACCTCGCGCGCGCCGTCCAGGGCGTCGGCGGGGCGGCGATGTTCGCCACCTCGCTCGCCCTACTCGCCGAGGCCTTCCACGGCCGCGAGCGCGGGACGGCGGTGGGGATCTGGGGCGCCACCATCGGCGCGGCCGTCGCCATCGGCCCGCTCGCCGGCGGCGCGTTGACCGAGACGATCGGGTGGGAGTCGATCTTCTACGTCAACGTCCCGATCGGGATCGCGGCGATCTACATCTCGCTCACGCGGGTCGCCGAGTCCAAGGACCCCAACGCCGGGCCGAACGACTGGCTGGGGCTCGTCACCTTCTCGGGCGGGCTCTTCCTGCTCATCTTCGCGCTCGTGCGCGGCAATGCCGAGGGCTGGGGCAGCACGCTGATCGTGTCGTTCCTCATCGGGGCCGCGGTCCTGCTGGTGGCCTTCGTGGTCGTCGAGGCCCGCATCCAGTACCCGATGTTCGACCTCACGCTGTTCCGCAAGCCGACCTTCGGCGGGGCGTGCATCGCCGCGTTCGCCCTCTCGGCGTCGATGTTCTCGATGTTCCTGTACCTGACGCTCTACCTCCAGAACGGGCTCGGGTTGTCGCCGTTCGAGGCCGGGGTGCGGTTCCTGCCGCTCTCGCTGCTGTCCTTCGTCGTGGCGCCGCTGGCGGGGCGGCTGTCGGCGCGGGTGCCGATCCGCGCCCTCATCGGGGGCGGCATGGCGCTCGTGGGCATTGCCCTGCTGCTCATGCGCGGGCTGTCGGCCTCGTCGGAATGGACCGCGCTGCTGGCGGGCTTCATCGTCGCCGGCATCGGCGTGGCGCTCGTCAACGCGCCGCTGGCCTCGACCGCGGTCAGCGTGGTCCCGCCGGAGCGGGCCGGCATGGGCTCGGGGATCAACTCGACCTTCCGCCAGGTGGGGATCGCCACGGGCACCGCGGCACTCGGCGCGCTCTTCCAGCACATCCTGGTCAGCGACGCGACGGGGCCGCTCGCGCGCGTGCCGGCGGAGGTGCTCGCCCAGGGCCGGACGCCGCTCCCCGGACCGGCGGCCCACGAGGCGTACCTCACGCTCTTCACCGACGGGCTCAACGACATCCTCCTGGTCGCGGCGATCGTGGCCTTCGCGGGGGCCGTGCTCTCGTTCGCCCTCATCCGCGGCAGCGACTTCGTCGCATCGCACGGCGCGCCGCCGCCGCCCGAGGCCGAGCCCGAGCTGACGGTGGCCGGTTAGATGAACGTCGCCCACGCGGCGGCGAACGTCTTCGACGCGCTGCTCGGCGGCGGCCTGGCCGACCTGCGCCGGACGCCAGCCTGCATCATCGACGAGGGGCCGAAGCGGGCCGTCTACCGCTACCTGGCCCACGACGACCGCGCGCAGCACGCGCTGCCCGTGCTGCTGGTGCCACCGCTGGCGGGGCCGACGGCGTGCTTCGACCTGCGCCGCGGCTGCTCGATGGCCGAGCACCTGCTCGCCCACGGGCACCCGACCTACCTGCTCGAGTACGGCGACATCGCCTTCTCGGATCGCGACCTCGGCCTCGAGCACTGGGTCGACGAGATCATCCCCACCGCCGTGCGCCGCGTCAGCGCGGACGCCGGCGGGGCGCCGGTGGCGCTCGTCGGCTGGTGCCTGGGCGGGATCATGTCGCTGCTGGCGCTGGCCGGCGACGAGACGCTGCCGGTGGACGCGGTCGCGCTGGTGGCGAGCCCGTTCGACTTCACGCAGGTGCGGATCATGGCGCCGATGCGCCCGCTGGCGGGCGTCGCGGACGGGCTGCTCGGAACCGCGATCTACCGCGTGCTGGGCGGCGCCCCGGCCCCGGTCGTCAAGCGCGCCTTCCAGCTCGCCTCGATCGACAAGTACCTCACCAGGCCGCTGGCGCTGCTGACCCATCTCGACGACCGTGAGTTCCTGGCCCAGATGGAGGCGGTCGATCGCTTCGTGGCCAACATGCACGCCTACCCGGGCCGCACGATGGGCCAGCTCTACCACCGCTTCTTCCGCGTCAACGAGCTCGCCGGCGGGCGCCTCACGCTGCCCGATCGCGTCATCGACCTGGCTGACGTGCGTGCGCCGGTCCTGTCCATCGCCGGCGCCGATGACGTGCTGGCGCCGCGCGCCGCGGTCCACCACGTGGCGGCGCTGCTGCCCAACGCGCCGCCGGTGCGCGTGGAGACCGCGCCCGGCGGGCACCTGGGCGTGCTCACCGGCCGCGCCGCCTGGCACACCACCTGGGCGTGGCTCGACGCGTTCCTCGCCGACGAGGCGCGCGCGGCGGCGCCCGCGCAACGCCCGCTGCGCGTGCCTGCCTAGGCGCCGCTACCCTGATCGGTCGAATGAGGCGCCTGATCGCACTGTCCGTGCTCTCCACGCTGCTGCTCGCGGCCCCTGCGGGCGCCCAGCTCACGTACATCCGCGCCGGCGTGAGCGCGGGCGGCGTCGACCTCTCCGGGCTCACCGTGCCCGAGGCGACGGCGAAGCTCGACGCCGAGCTCGCGCCGCGGCTCGCGCCCGACCTGCTCATCGGCGTGGCCGGGAAGCCGTGGGTCCTGAAGATGGCCGACGCCAAGCTCAAGTTCGATTCCGTGCGCACCGCCAAGCGCGCGCTCTACGCCAAGATCGGCATCACCCAGGTGCCGCCGGCGATCAGCCACTCCCATGCCGCGGTCGCGGCGTGGGTCGCAGAGATCGCCAAGCAGGTCGGCAAGCCCGCGCGCAACGCGAAGATCAAGATCACGCTGCGCCACATCTACCGCCAGCGCTCGCGGCCGGGGCGCGGCCTCGCTACTGCCGCGACGGCCAAGGCGATCGACGCCGCCATCGACGACCCGGCGGCCCCGCGCGTCCTGCACCAGCCGCTGAGCCGCGTGCGCGCGAAGGTCAACGCCAACGACCTGGCCCGCGTCTACAACACCGTCATCACGATCGACCAGGCGCACTTCAAGCTGCGGCTGTTCAAGGGGCTGAAGTTCCGCAAGAGCTACGGCGTGGCGGTCGGCCAGCCCGCCTACCCGACGCCCAGCGGGCGCTTCGCGATCCAGAGCAAGCAGGTCAATCCGGTGTGGTCGGTCCCCAACTCGCCATGGGCCGGCGAGCTGCAGG
>Ga0307278_10001613_pt1 | contig 11163 bp, 10 predicted proteins | sample ER_DNA_117_FD_194482 | JGI IMG/M metagenome (GOLD analysis project Ga0307278, IMG submission 194482) | Bulk soil microbial communities from the East River watershed near Crested Butte, Colorado, United States - ER_DNA_117 | ecosystem: Environmental > Terrestrial > Soil > Floodplain | place...
ATCCCTTCCGTCAGTGCGATATGAACACCGACGTCTCGGTGAGCACACCCGCGATGACCTTCTCACTAGGCGACTCCTGCGACGTAATCCTATGCACCTTGAAAACAAGCTACATAGCAATGGGATGGTGTCGCCACAGGCGAGGTTGCGCTCTGCCCATGGCAGATTAAATCTCAGTTGAGCTCCGGATTCTCCATCCAGGTCGAGAAGAACGCGAGCTCGCCTCTCTGGCGACGTAGCACCATACGCCACAGTTCGAGAGGCTGGCCGCCAAACACGTCGTTATAGTCCGCTGGCATCACGTGCCACATGCCTTCGGAGATTTCCGCTTGTAACTGCCCCGCAGCCCAACCTGCATAGCCAGCGAAGATCCGCAGGTCGCGGTACGCGCCAGAGACGATCTCGATCGGTGTGTCGAGATGCAACAGGCCGACGCTGTCGAACAGCGGCCGCCAGCCTGGAGGCTCTTCACCATTCGAGGCCACGCTGGCCAGGCATATCGCGCCGTTCGGCGACACCGGCCCACCGTGAAAGAGCAGCCGAGGCTCCGAGACCGAGCTCACCCAGTCCGGCAGTACCGCATCCAGAGGCGTCTGGGAGATTTCGTTCAAGATCACCCCAAGGGCACCGTCCTCATCGGCATCCAAGATCAGCACCACGGTCTGGTTGAAGACGCCGTCGGCAAGCATGATGCTCGCCACTAGCAGATCTCCGGCGGCCGGGTGGCGCCCGACTTGCATGTTCACGATGCGGCAAGCCCTTGGTACCCGCTGCGGGGCCCGCGCAACAAGATCACCCGAAGCAGCATCACACCAGCTGCGATACCGACCCAGTCCGCCACCACGTCGAGCAGATCGCCCGTCCGGTAGCGGTACCAGACATGCTGAATCGCCTCGCTGACGATGGCGTGCGCGGCGAAGAGACCAACCACCACTGCCGTCATTACGGAACTCGGCCACTGCCAGCCCGGCGGACGGCGCAGCGCCGCCGCAAGCAAGATCAATATCACGGGTACGGCAAACCCTACGGCGTGTTCGAGTTTGTCGGCGAACGGGAACCAGGGCGGCCGCGGCGGGCCGACGACACGGTAAAGCCCCCACAGCTGCAGCAACACCGCGATGACCGCTCCCGCAGCGGCCAGCTGCCAACTACGCAGCAGCGAGACCTGCGAGCGGTGCGGCAAAGCTGAGTACGGCATCTGCTTATAGCGCAACTTCGGTGTCAATCGGTAATTCGGTTGGCCCCCCGGCTGCTCGGCGTACTGCCGTCGCCACCGTGTGGTGCACGTCAGCGTGGAACACGCTCGGCACGATGTAAGCGGCGTTCAGTTCGTCGTCGGTGACAACTGCGGCAAGTGCGCGGGCAGCAGCCAGCAGCATAGTCGAGGTGACATGGGCGCATTGGGCATCGAGTAGGCCACGGAAGACCCCAGGGAACGCCAGCACATTGTTGATCTGATTCGGGAAATCCGAACGCCCCGTGGCAACAACCGCCGCGTACCGCGACGCCTCGGCGGGATCCACCTCTGGAACGGGATTGGCCAGAGCGAAAACGATCGACCGGTCCGTCATCGCCTTGACGTCGGTGCCAGACAGCACCCCAGGCACCGACAGCCCGATGAACACGTCAGCGCCTACGACGGCCTCCCTGAGTGAACCGGTGAAGCCGAGCTGGTTGGTGTTGTGGGCGAGCCATTCCAACTCCCCCGTCAGATCGTCGCGGCCGCGGTGCACCACTCCGACGATGTCGGCCACCACAACATTTCGTGCACCGGCAGCAAGTAGCAGCTTGATGACAGCCGTGCCCGCCGCACCTGCGCCTGACATCACAATCCGTACGTCAGCGATTTGCTTGTCCACGACCCGCAGCGCGTTGTACAAGGCAGCCAGCACCACGATGGCGGTGCCGTGCTGATCATCATGAAAGACCGGGATGTCCAGCTGCTGGCGCAGCCGGCGCTCGACCTCAAAACAACGTGGTGCGGAAATGTCCTCCAGATTGATGCCGGCAAAGCCGGGCGCGATGGCATGCACTACTTTGACGATCTCATCGACATCCTGGGTATCCAGGCACAGCGGCCACGCATCGATGTCGCCGAAGCGCTTGAACAGTGCCGCCTTTCCCTCCATTACCGGTAGCGCGGCCTCCGGGCCAAGATTGCCCAGCCCAAGTACCGCGGACCCGTCGGTGACCACCGCGATGCTGTTCCGCTTGATCGTCAGCCGCCTGGCGTCCTCGACGTTCTTGGCAATCGCCAAAGACACTCGCGCCACACCTGGCGTGTAGATCATCGATAAATCGTCACGGTTGCGGATTGGGTGCTTGCTGTTCATCTCGATCTTGCCGCCGAGATGCATCAGGAAGGTGCGATCGCTAATTTTGCCGATGGTGACGCCAGGCACGCTGCGCATTGCCTCGACAAGCTGCTCGGCATGGTCGGTATCGCGTGCTGCGCACGTCACGTCTATCCGCAGCCGCTCGTGCCCCGAGGCCGTTACATCGAGGGCAGTCACCGCCCCGCCGGCTTGCTCAACAGCTGTCGTCAACTGGCTGACCGAGGATCCGCCCGCGGGAACCTCCAACCGCACGGTGATCGAGTACGAGACGGACGGAACAGCTGCCACGGAGCCGATCATCTCACGGCTGGGGCGGCCTTCCACGACTCGCCAGCTGGGCTAGGTGCGGCCGCAACGCTGGCAACGTTGGCGGCCCACTGACCGATATCGCCTTTGCTGACCGCAACGGCCAGCAGGTCTGGAAAGAGATCAGGGGTACAGGCAAAGGCTGGTACGCCGAGCGCAGCCAACGCCGCGGCATGCTCGTGGTCGTAGGCCGGCGCACCTGAATCCGACAATGCAAGCAAGACCACCACCGTGACTCCGGCACGCAGCAAATCGGCGATGCGGCGCAGCATCTCCTCGGCGATGCCGCCTTCGTAGAGGTCCGAGATGAGCACCAGGATCGACTCGGTCGGGCGGGTGATCAGCTGCTGGCAGTAGGCCAGCGCTCGATTGATATCCGTGCCTCCGCCGAGTTGGCAACCGAAGAGGACATCGACCGGATCGGACAGCTTGTCGGTGAGATCGGCGATCTCTGTGTCAAAGGCAACGACTGAAGTCTTCACCGACCGAATAGAGGCCAGAGTCGCTCCGAAGACAGCGGCATAGACCACGGATTCCGCCATGGATCCGGACTGGTCGATTGCGACCACCACCTCTTTCACGATGGCATTCGCGCCGCGACCGTAGCCCACGAGTCGCTCAGGGACGATGGTGCGTTGCTCAGGAAGGTAGTGATCGAGGTTTCGGCGAATGGTGGAATTCCAGTCGATGTCTCGCGGCCGTGGGCGATGGGTCCGACTGGCCCGGCTGACCGCCCCCGTGACCGCTGCCCTGGTCTTGTTGGCGATCCGCCGCTCGATCTCAGCAACGACCTGACCCACGACTACACGAGCCGTGCGCTTGGTGGTGTCAGGCATCACATTGCTGAGGCTGACCAGGGAGCTGACCAGATGAACATCGGGCTGAATGGAATCGAGCAGCTCGGGCTCCAGCAGCATCGAGGTGAGATGCAACCGCTCGATGGCATCGCGCTGCATCACTTGGACCACACTGGTCGGAAAGTAGGTCCGGATGTCACCGAGCCAGCGCGCTACCCGCGGAGCCGACGAGCCGAGCCCGCCGGAGCGCCGCGAGGAACCCACGCCATCATCGTCGGCCGCGTCATAGAGCGCGGCGAGCGCGGCATCCATCTTCTGCTCCTCCCGGCTCAGCGAGGTATCCAGCTCCTCAGCAGATGCCTCTCCGAGCAGCAGCCGCCAGCGCAAGAGCCTGGTCTGGCGCTCAGTCCCTCCGGCGGCCTCAGCCATGACGCCTGCCAAGGATGAGATCAACGGTCGCGAGGGCCGGAACCGCCAGTTCGACGTCAAGCTCTTCCCCGCGCTGACGATCGAGATTCTCAGCGCCAACTGCAATCCGTTCCGCGATCGTCTGACGTTCGGCGGCAGCGAAGGTACCGAATGTCCGTCGTAGCAGCGGCAGCATGTCGACGAACTGGGCATCGTCGAGCTGACACACCCAGTCGTCCAACAGACCCCGCAACTCCGCATCGTGAATCAGCAGCAGCGCACCGTCGGCGAAGAAGCCGTCGACCCAGGCCGCCTTCTCGGCGGCGGGCACCCCAGCAGAGAGGGCACGCTGTAGCCGTAACGGAACGTCCTTGAGCCGCTCCGCATCGAGTAGCAGTCGCACGATTCGGCCCAACAAGAGGCCATGTACATCAGTCCGGTCGATCATGGTGGCGAGCGTTTCCAGCCAGCGGGAGCGGAGCTCGGCTTGGCTGCTGGATGCCGAATCGTCGGTGTCGTTGACCGACTCGTTGAGAAGCCCGACGGCGGCATTGACGTGATCGATCCGGCGCCGCATGGCGGCGGCGTTGGTCGCATCCAGACTTGCGACCGCTTGGCGGAGCCCGGCGCAGATCCGGACCACCATCACCTCACTTACGCTGCGCAGCGCCCGGGTGTCGGTCTGTCGTACGTCGCCGTAGCGCTGGGCCCGCGCCAGCGCCGGGAGTGCGTCCATCAGGTGCACGACGTCGGCGTCCAGCGCCGCTTTGTCGGCAAGCGTCGCGAGTAGCCGGTTCAGCGCCTGGGGCAGATCGGCAAGCAGGCAGCGTTCGACGGCTTGGGTCAGCTCGACCAAAGAACCTTCGTCGATGATCTTTTGCACCCGGGCCGTTGCTGCCGACTCCACAGTCGTGCCCCACACAGAGGCCTCGACGATTGCCACCGAGTACTCGGGGTCCCATCGAGACTCCCACGTCTCGCGGAACGTGCCCTGGCTCTGTACCGAACTTTCGGCCGGCACGATCCACCTCAGCCCCAGCAGTTGCAACCGATGGAATAGCTGAGACCGGGCTTGATCGATCGGCCTCCGCAAATCAAGATCATGAAAGCGGAGTTGAGCCTCCCGCCGGACCCGCAGACTGCGACAGGTTCGGGTCAGGTCGGCTTCCAGGGGGACGGTCGGCACGCCCTTGTTGACCGAACCGAGCGCCTGCCCGACCACCAGGTGGTCCGTCACGTAGCGGACCTCTAGCTCGTCGCCGTCGCACAGCACTGCCCGAGTCGCCTCGGTGACCTCCGCCAGACCGGCCAGCGGTCGGCCACGCAAGCTGGCCAAGGTTTCCGCGAGCCGGACAGCCTCGATGACGTGCGCACTGGACACCGGAAGGTCGCGAACGCGTAAAGCCTGCGCAACTTTGGTAAGCCAGCGCACGATCGGCCGATCTGCAGTGATCCAGAGGTGGTGATACCAGCCGGGCGAAACGACGCCTGCCCCATAGCCCGTGGCCGAGGCAAGCCTCTGATGAGTCCACGGCACCCAAGTCAAGGTGATCTTGCGTCGAGGCGCCCCGCGCAGGGTACGCACGTCGGCGGCCGCCGGCGGCAGCGGCCAACGCAGCACAGGAGCGTGCCAGGCGCCGCAGACCACGGCAATGCGTTCGTGCCCGCTCTTGAGAGCATCCCGGATCTTCTGGCGCATGTACGCCTCACGCCGGGCCTCCCGCCCTTCGTGGCGGCCGTGCTGGCCCATGATTATCCGCAGTTCCGCCATCGCATCGGTGATCAAGGGGAATGGCGAGGAGGAGTCCAGCCGTGACTCGACAAGGTCATCCCACCATCGCTCAGGGTCGTCGTAGCCGGCCGCTGTGGCCAGCACGGCCAGCGGATCCTGCTGCTCGATCGGGGGTCCTGAGAGCGTCTCCGACGGCGCATCGTCCGATTCTCCAAGATCATCATTTGGTAAGTGGCGACGCGACCAGCGGGCGAGCATCGCGGATGCCGGAAGGTCGCAGAAGGCCACGTCGATGTCGCGCTCTAGCGCGTAGATCATGGCTTGCCACTCGGGGGAGAAGACGGCGTACGGCCAGAACGCCGCCATCTGCGGATGATCGGGAGCGTAACCGAGCAACGCGAGTGGTGGCCTCATTCCGTCGGCCAGAACCCAACGAAGCAAGGGATCGGCATCCGCAGGACCCTCGATAAGCACGGAGTCGGGTTGGTACTCCGTTAGCGCCGCGACCAGTGATCGGGCTGAACCGGGTCCGTGGTGGCGGATGCCGAACACTTCCACAGGCGGTTCTCCTGCGGCATCCTCGGATGCGTGATCCACGACATGATCATCAACCGCACGAGGGGACAGGAGCGGCGTCACGAGACATCGCGGCAGGCCGTGTAGAACTCCGACCAGCCCTCCCGGTCGCGCGCGACCACTTCGAGGTATTCGCTCCACGCCACTCGATCGGCGACGGGGTCCTTGACCACCGCTCCGAGGATGCCAGCAGCGACATCGGCCGGCCTGAGATGGCCGTCGCCGAAGTGGGCGGACAACGCAATCCCACTCGTGATCACTGAGATCGCTTCTGCGGTTGAGAGCGAGCCGGATGGCGACTTGAGTTTGGTGCGTCCGTCTGCGGTCACGCCCGATCGCAGTTCCCGGAACACCGTCACCACCCGGCGGATCTCATCCACCGCAGCGGGAACCTGTGGCAGCTCCAGCGAGGATGAAAGGTCGGCTACCCGAGTCGTGACGATGTTCACCTCGTCGTCCTCGCTGTTCGGCAGCGGCATGACGACGGTGTTGAAGCGTCGGCGGAGCGCCGACGACAGCTCGTTGATCCCCCTGTCCCGGTCGTTGGCGGTCGCGATCACATTGAATCCACGAAGGGCTTGGGTTTCTCGACCTAGTTCGGGAATCGGCAGGGTCTTCTCGGACAAGATCATGATCAGGGCATCCTGCACGTCGGCAGGGATCCGGGTCAGCTCTTCGATCCGCGCTATCGAGCCACGCTCCATCGCCACCATCACCGGCGAGGGAACCACAGCCTGCGGGCTCGGCCCCTCGGCGAGCAGCCGGGCATAGTTCCAGCCGTATCTGATGGCCTCCTCCGCTGTACCGGAGGTGCCCTGGACCATCAAGGTCGAGTCGTCGGATATTGCGGCGGCCAGGTGCTCCGACACCCACGACTTGGCCGTACCCGGCACGCCGAGCAAGAGCAGCGCGCGGTCGGTTGCCAGGGTTGCTACCGCCACCTCGATCAGCCGGCGGGAACCGACGTACTTCGGCGATATCACAGTGCCATCGGCTAGAGGGCCACCCATCAGGTATGTCACCACGGCCCAGGGGGACAGCCGCCAATGCGGTGGCCGAGGCCTGTCGTCCGCGGCCCGCAGTGCGGCCAGCTCCGCCTGATACGCCCATTCCGCATGCGGCCGGAGCGGCTGGCTAGCCGCCTCGAACGGATGACTCACTCGATCTCCTTGTCGTTGCTGCTCGCGGTCGTGGGACATCACCACGGCGGTATCTCCAAACGTTCGACCATGATCGGCTCACCGGAGAAGGTGCTGCGCATCTCAACACGGAGCCAAGCCGTGCGCTCCAAGGCGAGAAGTGCTTCGCGCACGGACCGCAGGCCGGCTGGCGTCAACAACTCCTGGCGCTCGATGATCTGCGGTACTGCTGACCGCAGCAGCTCGTAATGCTGCAGCGGCAGTCGGGCGCCGACCTTAGTGGCGTAACGTGCACCACGCTGTCGGAGCTGGCCGCTACCAATGATCTGAATGACCGTTCGGCTGAGCTGATCCGACCACGGCGCGGCTGCGTTCATGATCAGCTCCGGATCGGCACGTACGGCATCCTCGGTCACCTCAACGTTCATGTCATTCCGCTCCGGAGAAGCGTCCCGTATCTGGGACCGCAGGCTCTTGGCAAGCCGCGCCCACTGCGGGTTCTGCTCGACGAACCAAACGCCGCGATCGCCGACCGCGTCGACGAGCGCCGTGCGGTCGAGCTCAGGGCTCCGAGCCGCCAGCACCGCCAAGGGAGTCCAATAGGCCGCGGACACCCGCTGGCCATGGCGGGCTGCAGTGAACAACCACAGGTTGAGCAGTTCGACCTGCGGCGGAGACAACAGGCTGGCCAGCATCTGGTGCGCCGCAGGGCTCGCTACCGGCAACCGGTTCGGCGGGGCGACCGCACCCGGAGGGCAGTGGGGGAGGACCCTGCCAGCTCGCGTGACAGCGCGATGCCGGGCAGCAAGCGTCAAGATGGCGTGTGCGGGATCGACGGCCTGATCAAGTTCCGTGCCCCAGCTCGCCAGCAGCGTGTCGGGTACGGGGCGCCGATCAGTGCCGATCAGCCCGGTGGTCACGACGTCTTCCCAGCCGGGCATGGCTCAGGCCGCCCGCGCCACGAGAGCGGTGCTGAATGGTTCAGTGGCGTCCGACCCGAGAACGCTCAGCGGCCGGAAACCGCGTTGGGTCCACTCGCCAAAGACCGCGATTTTCTCGCCTCCAGAACGAGCGAGCAAAGGCCAAGGCTCCTCGGGAAGATCGATGATCTGGCAGCACTCCCCCGCATCAGTCCGCATGTGCCAGAGTCCAGCGCCCGGCACCGGAACGGCATTGATCGCCGCCGGCATCCGAGCGGCCCAGGGATCGGAGGCGACAAGTCGGGCATACCGAGCGCGTACGTCGGCGAAAGATTCGGCTGGCGGCATCGCCGGAACGGCGCGGGCACTGGTCTGCTCTCCGACCACTGCCCGGAACTGACCAGCGCCCGGATAGAAATGCAGCCGAGCGTGGAGCAGGTAGCCAGCCATGACAGTGTCGTCGAGTAGGCCGCCCGGCGGCGCGAAGCTCATGATCACCGCCCAGCGACCGGAAGCGGCACCGTAGAGCCAGACCCGGCGGGTATCGAGCCGGTACTCGGCGGTGTCGACCATGCCGACGGCGAACCAATGATCGACAACGCCCGGCAGGGCAAGGACCTCCGACTTGGCGACCGAATAGCCAATACGGGCCCGAACAGTCGCGGCAAGATCAGCAGGCAGCTCATCAAGCCGGCGATGCGCCTGAACGAGCAGGTGGAGGGCACCCAGCTGTTCCAGTACTCGGCTCGGCCAGCCGACGCCGGCGAACTCAGCCGGGATGGCCCGTAACATCCCGGCGATTCCTGGGGCCTGCGCATCGACCATCCGAGCGGCCATGGTGTCGAAGTGGGCATAGCCCGCTCTTTCGAGACCCGCAATGCCGCCGCGTATCTGATCGCAGAGCCACTGGTCGAGCTCGTCGAGCCCGGCGGCAACGCGCTCAGCGCGCGCCGCCGCACGCTTGGCCGCCGCGGCAGGATCGGCCAACTCACCAGGCTGCCGCGAAGCATTGGCCGGCTCGGGCTGCGTCGTCAGTGAGACTCGCGCACTTAACCAGGCCGCGGCGAAAGGCGGCGGCTGGCTGGTGGGCACCAGGCCATCACTCCATTGCAGGAGCAGGGCGAGCGCGTGCTTGCACGGGATCTTGCGGCTCGGACAGCTGCAGGCGTACGCGGGAGGAGAGCCAAGATCGACAACTGTCTCGTAGAGCTGACCCCGGGCGCCGCCACAGGATCCCCATAGGCTGGTGGAATTGGTGCCGACATCGAGCCACGCCCGCGTTTCGGCGAGCGCTTCGGCTGCCACGATCGAGGTGCGGTCAGGGGCTAGTGAGACCACCCGTTCTCGCGGCCAGATGTCCATGCCGAACACAGTAGTTGTCGTCAATGACAGGGCTTCGTGCTCGCTCAGCTCATGTTGTGGTGCAGGGCGGCAGGCTGCCGGAATCCCAACACAGCCTCGAGCATGCGAGCAGCAGCCACAGAGGCGGCAATGTCGTGCATGCGCAGGATCCTGGCGCCGTTGAGTACACAGACTGTCGCGGCGGCAATCGAGGGAGGCATTCGATCTGACAATGGCAGGTCTGTTGCTTCACCGATGAAGTCCTTGTTGGAAACAGCCGCCAGCATTGGCAGTCCGAGATCGGCAACCTCAGCCAGCCGTCGTGTCAGCTCGAGAGTGTGCAGAGTGTTCTTGTTGAGATCGTGGCCGGGGTCGATGACGATTCGGCTCTCCGGGACTCCGTGATCAACGGCCAGCTGGATGCGCTCGGCGAGGAAAGCCTTGATCTCGGTCACGACATCGCTGTACTGCGGCCGATGGTGATGCTGCCGCGGCAACGCCAGGCTATGCGTGATCACCATCGTTGCCCCTTGGGCAGCCACCACATCAGCCAGCTCAGGGTCTTGCAGCCCTGTGGTGTCGTTGATCACTGCCGCGCCTGCCGCAATGCAGCGGACGGCCACCTCGGTACGGAATGTGTCGACGGAGACGACGACATCACTGGTCGCCGCGACCCGCTCGACAACGGGCAGCACACGGTCGATTTCCTCGGCTACCGTGATCTCCGGTGTGTCAGGTGAGAATGGCACGCCGCCGATGTCGACCCAACCCGCACCAGCCTCTGCCGCAGCCAGCGCTGCCGCGACGGCGTGATCCAGCGGGTACGCGCGGCCGTGGTCAAAGAAGGAATCCGGCGTGCGATTCACGATTCCCATGACGACGATCTCGTGGTCGAAGTCAAAGGAGCGTCGGCCGATCGTTCGAACCGGATCCCGCAGCGGCGGCAGGTAAGTCACGGGGCAAGTCTCGACCCACTCAGGAGGCACGACAATCTGGTCCGAGTTGACGAGATCCAAGTTGCTAGCATGGCCGTCGCGCACGATGGGAGGCCGAGAAAGCTAGGTCTTTTCAGATCGGTCGAGGGAGATCACATGCCCGTGATGAGCGTCGCGACATTCCAACGGTTCTTCCGGACGGCCGGCGGGTTGAACGTCGATAAGGACGACCTCAAGCGCTACAACGACTTCGTCCAGTCCCGCATTCTGGACCTGCTCATTGCCGCCCGGGCCATTGCCAAGGCGAATGGGCGTGACATCGTTCAGCCGGCGGACCTTCCCATCACGGCGGGGCTCCAGGAGCGAGTCGGTGAGTTCCAGGCGCTAGATGAGGAGTTTGAGCTCAGCGGCGTGCTGGATCAGCTCATTGGTCGACCACCCGATCTGGACCTCAGCGAGGAGACGGATGCGCGACTGCCGCTCGTCGCCGGTGGGTTGAGCGTTGCACTCGCCCGCCTCTTCAACGAGGCGGAGCCAGAGCTGAAGAATCTACAGACCAGACACTGGGAAAAGGCGTTTGCGATCTTCGAGCTGCTGCTCTAAGCAGCTAGTTGGTGGAGGTGGCGGGAATCGAACCCGCGTCCTCAGGTGACGAACCAGATCTTCTCCGGGC
>Ga0307278_10001614_pt1 | contig 11163 bp, 8 predicted proteins | sample ER_DNA_117_FD_194482 | JGI IMG/M metagenome (GOLD analysis project Ga0307278, IMG submission 194482) | Bulk soil microbial communities from the East River watershed near Crested Butte, Colorado, United States - ER_DNA_117 | ecosystem: Environmental > Terrestrial > Soil > Floodplain | place: USA...
CTCGCTAGCGGCATCGCCATCGCGATGAAGTCCGCGCGCCCCGAGATCGAGGTCGTCGGCGTGCAGGTCGACACCGTCGCCGCCTATCCCGAGTCGCTGCGTCGCGGCGAGCCCGTCGAGGTCTCCCCGGGGCTGACGATCGCCGACGGCATCGCGGTCAAGCGCCCGGGCGAGCTGACCCTCGGCCTCGTCCAGCGGTGGCTCGACGACGTGGTCGTGGTCCCCGAGGACGACGTCGCCGAGGCGATGGTCCTGCTGATGGAGAAGGCCAAGCTCGTCGTCGAGGGCGCAGGCGCCGTCGGCGTCGCCGCGCTGCTGGGCGGACAGACCGCGCCCGCGGCGCACGGCACCACGGTGATCGTGCTCAGCGGCGGCAACGTCGACGCGGGCCTGCTCGCCTCGATCGCGCGCCGCCACGAGAGCGAGGCGGGCCGTCGCCTGGTGGTCCTCACGCGCGTGCCCGACCGCCCGGGCTCGCTGGCGCGCCTGCTCGCCCTCGTCGGCGAGGCCGGCGCCAACCTCGTCGACGTCGAGCACGTGCGCGAGGGCCTGGACCTCCACGTGCGCGAGACCGCGGTGCAGCTCGTGCTCGAGACGCGCGGTCGCGAGCACGCCGACGAGGTGCTCGCGCAGGTGCGCGCCGCGGGCTACGAGGCGCGCGTGGTTCGTTAGGCCGCGGCGCGCGCCCCACCGCTAGCCGATTCCCAGGCCGAAGGGCATCGCGTCCGGATCGGCTTGCTGCTGCTCAGGCTGCTGCGGAGCGAGCTTGCCGGCCTTGGCCTGCTCGACGAACGCCTTCACCGTGCTCGCCGGGATCGCGAAACCGATGCCGACGTTGCCGCCTTGCGCGCCGTTGGTGCTGCCGGTCTCGATCTGGGAGTTGACGCCGATGACCTTGCCGCCGGCGTCGAGCAGCGGGCCGCCCGAGTTGCCCGGGTTCAGGGCGGCGTCCGTCTGGATGGCGCCGGCGATCGTCGCGCCGTCGGGCGCCTGGAGGTTGCGCTGCAGGGCCGAGACGATCCCGGTCGTGAGGGTGTGGTCGAGCCCGAACGGGTTGCCGATCGCGTAGGTGGCGTCGCCGACGCCGATCGACGAGGAGTCGCCGAGCGAGAGCGTGGGCAGGTCGTGGCCGTCGACCTTCAGCAGGGCGAGGTCGCGGGACGGGTCGGCGCCGACGATCGTGGCGGCCTGCGCCTGGTCGCTCGTGCCGACCTTGACCTGGACGCTCGTCGCGCCGTCGACCACGTGGTCGTTGGTGACGATCAGGCCGTCCTTGGAGATGACGAAGCCGGAGCCCGTGGCCTGGCCCTGGGCGGTGTCGGCGACGATGTAGGTGACGGCATCCTTGGCGCCGTCATAGACGCGGCGGGGGGTCGTGTCGTCGGCGATCGGCCGAGCTGACGCCGTTGTCTGGGGGCCCGCCGCGGTGGATGGGCTGTCGAGAAGCTCATGCGCGATGGCCCCGCCCCCGCCTATGGCGACAGCAGCGGTGAGACCACCGGCGAGCATCATTTTCGGAATTGGCATGGGCTCCACGGTGTGCCACCTCGCTGACCGGCGGTTAAGGAGAATCGAAGGGCCGGATAAGGGCTGCCCGCCGGCCCGTGGCGGTGTGGTAGGAAACGCACGTGGCGCGCGCTGCGAACGCCGACGCTCCGGTCGCGGTCGTCGGCGGCGGCGTCGTCGGCGTGGCGGTCGCGTACGCGCTGGCGTGCCGCGGCGTCGGCGCGATCGTGCTCGAGGCGCAGGACGAGCTGGCACTCGGCGCGAGCGGCACCAACTCGGGCATCCTGCACATGGGCTTCGACTCGTCGCCCGGCGAGCTGGAGACGCGGCTGATCGTGCGCGCGGCGGCGCTGCGCGAGGGCGTCCTCGCCGGTCTCGACGTGCCGGTGCTGCACTGCGGCGCACTGGTGCGCCCGCGCGACCCGGGCGACGTCGCGGACGTGGCGGTCCTCGCCGCGAACGCGCGTGCGAATGACGTGCCCGTCGCGCTGCGCGACGACGGCGTGCTCGAGGTTCCCGGCGAGGCGGTGACCGACCCGGTCGCCTACACCTTGGCGCTGGCCGCGGCCGCGGTCGGCGGGGGTGCCGTGGTGCGCACCGGGGCGCGCGTGGAGGCGATCCGGCGCGCCGGCGGGCGGCTCGTGCTCGGGCTGGCCGACAGCGCGGAGGTGGTGGCCGACGTGGCGGTCAACTGCGCCGGCCTGCACGCGGACGCCGTCGCGCGGCTGGTGGGCGACGACAGCTTCGAGATCTACCCTCGCAAGGGCGAGTTCTTCGTCTTCGACCCGCCCGACGGCCGCCCGCTGGAGCGGATCCTGCTCCCGGTCCCGACCAAGCGAACCAAGGGCGTGCTCGTGTTCCCGACCGTCGACGGGCGGGTCGTCGCCGGGCCGACCGCACACGACCAGCTCGACAAGGCCGACTGGTCGGTGCGCGACGAGGCGCGCGACGAGGTGCTGCCCAAGGCGCGGGCGATGCTGCCGGCGCTCGAAGGGGCCGAGCCGGTCGCCGCCTACGCGGGCCTGCGTCCCGCTGGGCGCGGCATCAACTACCTGATCGGGCCGTCGCCGGCGTGCCCCGAGCTCGTCAACGTCGCCGCCATCCGCTCCACGGGCCTGACGGCCTCGCTGGGCATCGGCGAGCACGTGACCGCGCTGGTCGGCCGGTTGGGCGTGGCGCTCGGGCCGCAGCGCGCGCTCGCGGCCCAGCCCGTTGTCGCGACGCAGGCGCCGTGGTGGCGCCGCACTGCTCTACATCTCGCGTCCTCGAGCGGCCGGAGGCCGATCGTCGCAATCGAAACGCGGGGCTGGATGCCCCGCGGAGGTGACTCTTGACCGATCGACTGATCCTGGGCGTCGACGAGGGGACGACGGCGGTGAAGGCCGCCCTCTTCGACGAGCAGCTGCGCCCGGTGCGCGAGGCGCGCCGCGACAAGCGCATGGGCCACCCCCGGTCAGGCTGGGACGAGCAGGACGGCGAGGAGGTCCTCTCCGCCGTCGTCGAGGCCGTCGCCGAGCTGCTGCAGGACGCGCCCGGCGAGGTGGTGGCCTGCGGCCTGGACCACCAGGGCGAGTCGGTCCTGGCGTGGGACGCCGAGACCGGCAGGCCGCTATCGCCGATCGTCGTGTGGTCCGACAAGCGCTCGCAGGAGGTCCTCGACCGCCTGGCCGGCAGCGAGGAGGAGGTCCGCGCTCGCAGCGGGCTGCCCTTCGACCCCTACTTCTCGGCGGCCAAGCTCGCGTGGCTGCTCGAGCACGACGACGGCGTGGCACGGGCGCGCGACGCGGGCACGCTGCGCATGGGCACGGTCGACTCGTTCCTGTGCGACCGCCTCGGGGCGGGCTTTGCCACCGATGCATCGACCGCGTCGCGCACGCAACTGCACGCGCTGGGCACGCCCGGGTTCGACCCGTGGCTGTGCGAGCGCTTCGGCGTGCCCATCGAGGTGCTCCCCGAGGTGCGCGCGACCGTGGGCGAGCTGGGGACCCTGCGACACGACTCGTGGCCTGTCGAGCTGCCTCTGCGCGGGCAGGTGGTCGACCAGCAGGCCGCCCTCGCCGGCGCCGGCTGCGTCGTGCCGGGGCGGGTGAAGGCGACCTACGGCACCGGGGTGTTCATCCTCGCACACGGCGGCGACGAGGTGCCGCGGCCCGCGGGCGGCCTGCTGCCGACCGTCGCGTGGCGCATCGGCGAGCGCACCGAGTACGCCATCGACGGCGGCGTCTTCGCGGCCGGCGCGATGCTCGAGTGGCTGTGCCGCGAGCTCGGGCTGGCGGCCGACCCGCCCGCGCTGAGCGCGCTCGCGCGCGGCGCGCAGGACAGCGCAGGAGCGCGCGTGCTGCCGGCGCTCGCCGGGCTCGGCGCCCCCTGGTGGCGCCCCGAGGCCCGCGCCGTCCTCGCCGGCCTGCACGGCGGAACGACCGGCGCCAACGTCGCGCGCGCCGCGCTGGAGGGCATCGCCTGGCGCGTGGCCGACGTGGTGGCGGCCGTGCGCGAGACCGTCGACGTCGACAGCCTGCGCGTCGACGGCGGCCTCACCAACGAGCCGCTGATGCTCGAGCTGCAGGCCGACGCCATCGGCGCGCCGGTCGAGGCCGGGGGCGCCGATGCGACGGTCGCGGGCGCGGCCGCTCTGGCGGCCGTGGGGGCCGGCGTCCTCGACTCGCTGGCCGAGGCTGCGGAGCTGCTGCCGGTCGACCGGCGTGTGCAGCCGCGCCGCGACGCCGCGTGGCGGACGGCCGAGCACGAGCGCTGGCGCGCGTTCGTGGCCGCGGCGGCCGAGCTCTGAGCCTAGTGGAGCACCCGCTAGTCGACCGGCGTGACGTAGGCGCCGCTGATGCCGCCGTCGACGAGGAAGGTCGAGGCCGTGACGAACGACGACTCGTCGCTGGCCAGGAACAGCACGCCGGCGGCGATCTCTTCGGCGCGCGCGAAGCGGCCCATCGGGACGTGGACGAGGCGCCGGTCGGCCTTCTCGGGGTCCTTGGCGAACAGCTCGCGCAGCAGGGGGGTGTCGACGGGGCCGGGGCACAGCGCGTTGACGCGCACGCCGCGGCGCGCGAACTCGACGCCGAGCTCGCGTGACATCGCCAGGACGCCGCCCTTGCTCGCGGTGTAGGAGATCTGCGACGTCGCGGCGCCCATGACCGCCACGAACGACGCGGTGTTGATGACCGACCCGCCGCGCTCGTTCTCCAGCAGGTGCGCGATGCCGTGCTTGCAGCAGAAGAAGACCGACTTGAGGTTGACGTCCTGCACGCGCTGCCACGCCTCGTAGCCGGTCTCGAGCACCGAGCCGTCGTCGTTGGGCGAGATGCCGGCGTTGTTGAAGAGGACGTCGATGTGGCCGAACTGCGAGCGCACGCGCGCGTAGAGGTCGCGCACCGCGTCCTCGTCGGTGACGTCGCAGGCCAGCGCAAGGTCGCCGGGGGAGTCCTCGTCGAGGTCGACGCCGACCACGGTCGCGCCCTCGCGCGCGAAGAGCTCCGCGCTGGCCGCGCCGATGCCGCCCTTGGCGCCGGTGATCACGCACACCTTGCCGTCCAGGCGGCCCATCAGCCGGCCTCGGTGGCGTAGTAGACGCTCTTGACCTCGGTGTAGGCGTCGGTCGCGTGCGGGCCCAGCTCGCGGCCGTACCCGGACTGCTTGAAGCCGCCGAACGGCGTCGCGACACGGACCGACGTGTTGGAGTTGATCGACACCACGCCGGTCTGGATCGCGCGCGCCACGCGCAGCGCCTTGGCCCCGTCGCGCGTCCAGACCGAGCCCGAGAGCCCGTAGATCGTGTCGTTGGCCAGCGCGATCGCCTCGGCCTCGTCGCGGAAGGGGATGACCGCCGCCACCGGTCCGAAGATCTCCTCGCGCGCGGCGCGGTCGTCGTTGCTCACCGGACACAGCACGGTCGGTGCGAACCAGAAGCCCGGCCCGTCGGGGGCCTCGCCGCGGATCGCCACGGGCGCGTCGTCGCCGACGAAGGAGCCCACCTGCTCGCGCTGGGCGGCGCTGATCAGCGGGCCCATCTGGGTCTCCTCGTCGAGCGGATCGCCCACACGCAGCGCGCCCACGGCCTCCTCCAGCGCCTCCATGAAGCGGTCCAGGGCACCGCGCTCCACCAGGATCCGCGAGCGCGCGCAGCAGTCCTGGCCGGCGTTGCCGAACACCGCCAGCGGCGCCATCGCCGCCGCCTGCTCGAGGTCGGCGTCGGCGAAGACGACGTTCGCGCTCTTGCCGCCCAGCTCGAGGGTGACGCGCTTGATCGTCGCGGCCGCGCCCGCCGCGATCGAGCGCCCGACCTCGGTGGAGCCGGTGAAGGCGATCTTGGCCACGTCGGGGTGCTCGACCAGCCGCCGGCCGCACTCGCGGCCCGGGCCGGCCACCACCTCGACGACGCCCTCGGGCAGCCCGGCCTCGAGCGCCAGCTCGGCGAAGCGCAGCGCGGTCAATGGCGTCAGCTCGGCGGGCTTGAGCACGACCGTGTTGCCCGCCGCCAGCGCCGGGCCCATCTTCCACGAGGCGATCGTCAGCGGGAAGTTCCACGGCGTGATGAGCCCGACCACGCCCAGGGGCTCGCGCACGGTGAAGCCCAGGCCCCCGGCGACCGGGATCGTGTCGCCCAGCAGCCGTTCGGGCGCCGCGGCGTAGTAGCGGAAGGTGTCGGCCACCATCCCCATCTCGCCGCGCGCGTCGCCGATCGGCTTGCCCGCGTTGCGCGCCTCGAGCACCGCGAGCTCCTCGTGATGCTCGGCGAGCGTGTCGGCCAGCCGGTGCAGCATCCGCGCGCGCTCGCCCGGAGCGACCGCCCGCCAGGCAGGCCACGCGGCCTTGGCACGGGCGACGGCCGAGTCGACGTCGTCGGCCGTCGCCCGTTCGATCGTTGCCAGGACCTCCTCGGTCGCGGGCTCGAGGACGGAGAGCGTCGACGCCACCCGCTACGCCGGGGTGGCCGCCGGCGGTCCGGCCGGAGGCGGCTCGAACGTGTCCTCCTCGACGATCCCGACACCCTCGTCGAACGAGATCGTCCGGACGGGTCCGGTGAAGTGGTTCTTCGCGCTCAGCAGCCACCACAGGCCCACGGCGATGAAGACGCCACCGACCGCCAGCGGCGCGTAGTTCACCGCCGACCACGAGAAGTCCTTGTTGAACGGCACCGCGGCGGGCGTGAAGGGCAGGCTGAAGATGACCACGCACAGGACCACCCAGACAGTGGCGAGGGTACACATCCACTTGTACTTGGGGCCGAGGGTCCACGAGCCCGGCTTGAAGGAGTCGCCGGCGCGCAGCCGCAGATAGACGGGCGTCACGTAGGCGATGTACAGCCCGATGACGGAGATCGACACGACGGCGAAGAACGCGACCGGCAGGCCCGCCGAGTTTCCCTTCAGGGCCGGCAGCGTGATGATCAGCGCGAAGAAGCAGCTGCCGAGGATCGCGGCTACAGGCACGCGCCGGTGGTCGACCCGGCTCCACAAGCGCCAGCCCGGGACCGCCCGGTCGCGCGAGAAGGCGTAGAAGGTCCGCGAGCAGCTCGTCACGCAGGCCATGCCGCAGAAGATCTGGCCGATCGTCGAGATCAGGATGACGAACTCCGCCCAGCCGCTGCTCATCGCGCTGGTGAAGATCGCGATCGAGCCGCCGCCGCCCTCGTTGACCGCGGCGACGTCGCTCGCCGCGAACGTGATCGCGAGCAGCACGAACCAGCCGATGATGACCGAGTAGAAGACCGACTGCCAGATCCCGCGCGCGGCGGCCATCTCGGCGTCGTGAGTCTCCTCGGCGGCGTGGGCCGAGGCGTCGTAGCCGGTCACGGTGTACATCGTCAGCAGGAAGCCCACCGGCAGCACGTACCACCAGAACATCCCGTGGCCGAAGCCCGAGTTGTTGATCGTGTCGGTGAAGACGAAGTCCGCGCTCTGGTGGTGGTCGGGCGCGAAGACGAGGACGGCGATGATGACCGCGACGCCAAGGACGTGCCACCACACCGAGATCCCGTTGAAGAGGGCCACGAGGTGCGAGGAGAAGATGTTGAGCACCGCGTGGAGCGCGAGCAGGACCACGAAGACGGCGAAGACCTCGTCGAGGGAGATCGCGTCGGAGAAGTCGATGACCCCGAGGTTCAGGCCCCACAGGTTGAACAGCGAGGAGGCGAAGTTGGCGGCCGCGTAGTCGACCGAGGCGACCACGGCGATGAGGCCGACGACGTTGAACCAGCCCGTGAACCAGGCCCAGGCGGGGCCGCCGAGCTTGGCCGCCCACCAATACGGGCCGCCTGCCGTCGGGTAGGCCGAGACGAGCTCGCTCATGCAGAACGCGATGACGAGGATGATGGCCCCGATGATCGGCCACGCCCACGAGATCGCGATCGGCCCGCCGTTGTTCCACGCCTGCCCGTAGGTCGTGAAGCACCCGGCCAGGACCGAGATGATCGTGAACGAGATCGCGAAGTTCGAGAACCCGCTCCACGCCCGGGCCAGCTCCTGCTTGTAGCCGAGCTCGGCGAGCTTCTGCTCGTCGCGGTCCCGGATCTCACTGTCCGACATCCGCACTCCTCCTCCGCCAAAAGGACCGATGAACCGGCCTTAGTTTTGGCGACCCTACGCCGGGCTTCGGACGGATGTCAACCGGCCCCGGGACACAACCCGCTCCGACCGGCGGTCCGAATTACGGTCCTTGCGCGGACCGATCGCGTGTAGCGGCGACGCGCGCCGGGTAGGACGCGTCGCCGGGATGGGGGACACGGAACAGGGGAACGTCGAGGACACGGTCCGCCGTGCGCGCGACGAGATGCACTCGGTGACCGAGAGCCTGCGCGCCCTGCTGCAGGATCTGCGCGGGGAAGCCCCGCCGCCGTCTACAAGCGCTCGAAGCCCCGAAACCGCTCCCAATCCGTGACCGCGGCGTCGTAGGCCTCGAGCTCGACGCGCGCGTTGTTGAGGTAGTGGTCGACGACCTCCTGGCCGAACGCGTCGCGGGCGATCGCGCTCGCAGCGAACAGGTCGCGGGCGTCGCGCAGCGTCGCGGGCACCTGCGGGCGCTCGGTGGCCTCGTAGGCGTTGCCCTCCAGCGCCGGCTCGAGCGCGAGCTCTGACTCGACCCCGTGCAGGCCGGCGGCGATCAGCGCACTGATCGCGAGGTAGGGGTTGACATCGGCGCCCGCGACGCGGCACTCGATCCGCCGGCTGGCGCCGTGCCCGACCACGCGCAGCGCGCAGGTGCGGTTGTCGTGGCCCCATGCCACGGTCGTGGGCGCGAAGGAGAGCGCCGCGTAGCGCTTGTAGGAGTTGATGTTGGGCGCGAGGAACAGCGTCAGGTCGCGCAGGCCCGCGAGCATGCCGGCCAGGAAGCTGTCGAACAGGCCCTCCTGCCCGTCGAAGACGATCGAGCCGTCGCTGCCGCGCAGCGACAGGTGGATGTGGCACGAGTTGCCCTCGCGCTCGTCGTACTTGGCCATGAACGTGATCGCCTTGCCGTCCTGGGCGGCCATCTCCTTGGCGGCGTTCTTGTAGATCACGTGCTGGTCGGCGGCGCGCAGCGCGTCGGCGAAGAGGAAGTTGATCTCGTGCTGGCCGAAGTTGCACTCGCCCTTGGAGTCCTCGACGACCATCCCGGCGTCCATCATCGCGTTGCGGATGCGGCGCAGCAGCGGCTCGACGCGCGCCGTGCCCAGCATCGAGTAGTCGACGTTGTAGCGGTTGGCCGGGGTCAGGCCGCGGTACGCGCTGTCCCACGCCTGCTCGTAGCTGTCGTCGAAGACGATGAACTCGAGCTCGGTGCCGGCGTGGGCGACCCAGCCGCGCTCGGCCAGGCGGGCGAGCTGGGCGCGTAGGACCTGGCGCGGCGAGGCGACGACCGGCGAGCCGTCCTCCCACTCCACGTCGGCCAGGCACAGCGCGGTGCCGTCGAGCCACGTCGTGCGACACAGCGTGTCGAAGTCCGGCTTGAACACGAAGTCGCCGTAGCCGCGCTCCCAGCTCGACATCGCGTAGCCGTCGACGGTGTTCATGTCGACGTCGACGGCGAGCAGGTAGTTGCAGCCCTCGGCGCCGTGCCCCATCACCGATTGCAGGAACCACGGCGCGGTCAGGCGCTTGCCCTGCAGGCGCCCCTGCATGTCGGTCAGGGCCAGCAGGACGGTGTCGATGTCGCCTGCGGCGATCTCGGCCTTCAGCTCGTCGGGGGTCATGGGCGCGACCGTACCTTGCCGCGGGGCGTGCGTGGCAATTATGGTCGGCCGGCCACACCAATGCCCGAGCTCGCCGCCATCATCGCCCGCCTGGAGCCCGAGCTGGGAGCGCTCGAAGGAGAGCCCCAGCCGCTGGACGGCGGCATCACCAATCGCAACTACAAGCTGAGGCTCGGCGGCGAGGACCTCGTCCTGCGCATCTGCGACCACGGCGCCGAGGTACTGGGCATCGACCGCAGCACGGAGGAGATCGCCTCGCGCCGCGCCGCGGCCGAGGGGATCGCTCCGCCCGTGGTGGCGTTCCTTGCCGACGTGCCGGCGCTCGTCACGCGCTGGCTGCCGGGCGGCGACGTCGCCCTGGAGGAGATGCGCACGCCGGGGGTGCTGGCGCAGGTCGCGGGGATGCTGCGCCGCCTGCACGCGACGCCGGCGCTCCCTAGCGCGTTCGCGATCTTCCGTCTCGTCGAGGAGCAGCGCGCGCTCGCCGACGGGCTGCCCGACAGCTACGAGCGCCTCCTGGCCCTGGCGCACCGCATCGAGGCCGCGGCCACCGGCCCCGAGCACGTGCCCGTCTCGTGCCACAACGACCTGCTGACCGCCAACTTCGTGCGCGACGGCGCGCGCGTGTGCATCGTCGACTGGGAGTACGCGGGGATGAACGACCGCTACTTCGACCTCGGCAACCTCTCGGTCAACAACGGCTTCGACGCCGAGCACGACCGCGCACTGCTCGAGCTGTACTTCGGCGAGCCCGTGACCGAGGCGCGCTTCGCGTCGCTGCAGCTCTTCCGCATCGTCTCGGACTTCCGCGAGGCGATGTGGGGGGCGGTCCAGCTGCGCCGATCGGACCTCGACTTCGACTACGCCGCCTACGCCAACGAGCACTTCACGCGGCTCGAGCGCGCGGCGTCGGATCCGCGCGTCGAGGAGTGGCTGGCCGTTGCCGCGGCCGCGTGAGCTGCCCGAGCGAGCGCGCGTCGTCATCGTCGGCGGCGGGGTGGGGGGGACGTCGATCGCCTACCACCTCGCGCTGCTCGGCGAGCGCGACGTGGTGCTCGTCGACCGCGCCGAGCTGACGAGCGGCTCGACCTTCCACTCGGCCGGACTCGTCGGCCAGCTGCGCGGCAGCGTGTCGCTGACGCGGATGATGATGGACTCGGTCGAGCTGTACCGGCGCCTGGGCGACGCCTGCGGGTGGATCGAGTGCGGCGGCCTGCGCCTGGCCTGCACCCCCGAGCGCGAGGAGGAGCTGCACCGCCAGGTCGGCTGGTCGCGGACCTTCGGGCTTGCGCTCGAGCTGCTGTCGGCCGACGAGGCGGCCGCGCTGTTCCCGCTCATGTCGACCGACGGGGTGCGGGCGGCGTCCTACCTGCCGACCGACGGCTACCTCGATCCCTCGCAGCTGACCTACGCGCTGGCCGAGGGGGCGCGCGAGGGCGGCTGCCGGATCTACACGCACACGCGCGTGACCGCGATCG
>Ga0307278_10001615_pt1 | contig 11163 bp, 8 predicted proteins | sample ER_DNA_117_FD_194482 | JGI IMG/M metagenome (GOLD analysis project Ga0307278, IMG submission 194482) | Bulk soil microbial communities from the East River watershed near Crested Butte, Colorado, United States - ER_DNA_117 | ecosystem: Environmental > Terrestrial > Soil > Floodplain | place: USA...
CCGAGACCCTGCGACTCGTCCACGGTACGCGGCATCCGAACGGCATAGACGGTCGAGTTTCGGGGACATGCGTTCTGCGGCGCGCAGCGTTGAATCCGGGCGCCGTTATTAGAGGTCGGCGGCAGGACGAATGGTAAGGACGGGTCGCTCGGCCGGACCATTGGAGCCACATCCGGACCATGAACGACAGGATCGCAGCGGACAACAGCTGGAGGCCGATGCCCGAGCACCCGGGCAGTTTCAAGCGGCCATGGCCGGGTTGCATAGCGAGCTGCTGGTGGCGCTGACCGCGGCGGACTTCCGCCTGGGCAAGGCCTACGGGCTGGGCCGCGCCCTAGCCGAGACAGCCCTGCTACCCGATGCCAGGAACCCGCAGACCTTCCGGCGGCTGTTTGCCCGCCACCGGTTGGCCAACCTGCTGGAATGGCTGGCAGATCTGAAGTCGGCCTTCCCGCCCCACCCGCCGAGGACGTCCGTGGGACACTGCAGGCCTGGGCGGCTCCAGTTCGTGGTTTCCCCGCCGCCCCCATCTGCCGCAGGGTCGCCCGGTCGACTGGGCCTCGGCGGCAGACCGCGAGAGCGTGACCCGAGCGCTGCACCGCCAAGGACCAGCTGTGGCGGGCCATCCTCTCTGGCGAGAAGGAATGTGTCGATCTGCTGTCTGGCGACGCTACGTTGAGGCGGCCGACCGGTTCCTGGGTCATCTCCGGCGGCTGACGTTGGGATTCCTGCGCCCCTCTGGACCACGACCACGGCTCTGGCGGTGCTCGGGCACGTGCAGCGGCCCGTGTGGGAGAGTGGGTTGGACACCGCCGTGGCCAACGCGATCACCCGAATGTCTCGGGAGCGGCGGATCCCCGGGCGATCCCGTGCGCCGGCAAGCTCTCGGGAGGGGCCGGAAGAAACCACGGTTTCGGGTCGTGATACTGGGGAGCTCAGCGGGGAATGAGTTGGCCGAAACGCCGGGTTAGCAGCCGGCCTCGTCCGGCAACGGTCCTGGGGGTAGATGCCTGCCCGGCCGGTTGGATTGGGATCGTCCTGGGCCACGGCGCCTTCGCTCAAGCCACCATCGGTAGTCGGTTTCGTGAGCTCCTCGACGCGCTGCCTCCAGTATCCATTGTCGCCGTCGATATCCCGATCGGCCTTCCCCAGCGTGTTCGCTACCCCACCACGGGCTGCCGTGGAAGCCTCGTCCTACGAGGAGGCTAACCGCATCTGCCGTTCCCGCACCGGCCAGGGGCTCAGCCGCCAGGCATGGGCACTGGCCCCGAAGATTCTTGACGTCGACCAGTGCCGCGACCACCTAGGGCCATCCTTATTCGAGATCCACCCCGAAGTGTCGTTCCGGGCGCTGGCCACTAGCCCATTGACAGCCGGCAAGCGAACCTGGGCCGGCTCGGTCGAACGCCGGCGGCTGCTCGAGGGCGCTGGGATCGCCATTCCTGATGACATCGGGCCGGCTGGGCGAGGGGCTGGCGTCGACGACGTACTAGATGCGGCCGTCGCCGCATGGAGCGCCCGACGAATCGCCGACGGCACCGCCCGCTGCCTTCCTGACCCGCCGGAGTATGACGCCCATGGTCGACAAACCGCCATCTGGTACTAATCATGGGTGACAGGAGTACGCCACCCAAGACGAAGAGAAAGCTCCAGACTCCGTCGTGCCTCGGCCTGGGCCGTGATGGACCCTCTCCGGAGGATCTCGCGGATGGCTGGCCGATGGGGCATCACGCCCGATCGCAGGTTCCTTCCGCCGGATGTTCGTCCAGGAGCCAACGAGCGTTCTCGGCATCGGGAAGACCCATGTCGGTGAACATGGCGAGCGCTTCGCGCCAGTGGTCACGGGCGGCGTCGGCCTGGCCGGCCTGGTTCAAGGCGCGGCCAAGGATGACCAGGGTGGAGGCTTCGCCGGCGCGATGGCCGGTTTCACGGTGGACGGCCAGCGCCTGCCGGCCGAGGTCGATCGCCTGGTCAGGCTGGTCGCAGGCCTGGTGGAGGTCGGCCAGGGCGGTGAGGGCCTGTCCTTCGACCAACCGGTAGCCGGCCAGGCGGGCCAGGGCGAGCGCCTGCTGGGCGCAGCTCCTGGCCTGGTCGGTCTGGCCGAGGCGCTGCTGGGCGGCGGCCAGGCCGATGAGGGCCTGGCCCTGTGGGTAGCGGCTGTCGTCCAGCCGGGCAAGCTTCAGCGCCTGCTGATATTGGCCGACCGCCAGCTCGGGCTGGCCGAGCCGTAGCTGAATGCTGGCCAGGGCGATCTGGGAGTCGGCCTGGAGTTGACGCTCCCCGGTCTCGCGAGTCAGGAGCAGGGCGGCATGCGCGAGCTCGAGCGCGCGGAGCTGGCGGCCGGCGTCGCGATGCACCAAGGCCTGGCCGCAAAGCGTCTCGGCTTCGTTGCCCCGGTCCCCGACCTCTCGGGCCAGGGTCAGAGCATCCGCGAAGTGGTCGAGAGCCTGGTCGAGTCGTCCCAACGCATGCAGGGTCTCACCCAGCCAGCTGCTCGCGACGGCCTCGCCGACCCGCGACTTCGCGCTGCGGTAGAGAGCGAGCGACTCGGTCAGGTAGTCAGCAGCCTGCCCGAGATGTCCAAGCTCTTTCGAGACGATGCCGAGGTGGCAGAGACTGCCCGCCTGGCCGCCGAGCCGCCCGGTCTGGCGGTGGAGCGCCAGGGCTTGGCGCTGATGGTCGAAGGCCTCCCGCAGCCGTCCCGACCGCCCGTCGACGGCCGCCAGGTTGGCAAGGGCCGTGGCCTGCCCGTCCAGCCACCCGCTGCGGCGGCTGAGCATCAGGGCCTGTGCGAAGTGCTCGACGGCCCGCTGGTTCCGGCTCTGGGACAGGTGCGCGTCGGCAATGCTCAGGTGGGCGGCGGCCTGGCCACGCAGTTCGCCCTCGGCTTCCGCAGCGACCAGGCCGGCGCGGGCCACCGCCAGCCAGTCGACCACATACATGCGCGACCAGAAGTAACCGTGCAGCGCGTCGGCGAGCTGCCACGCGGCCGGTCGCGGCCCGTGTGCGCTGGCGTGACCCACGCAGGCGACCAAATTGGCGCGTTCCGCGTCCAGCCAGGCCAGCGCCTGCTCGTGATCAGCGAGGTCTGTCGCAGGTTGTGCGCCGGCCGGCGGGAGGGGCAGGCGCAACCGCTCCGGATAGAGAAGGTTGGCGGCAGCGTCGACCCCCTGGAGGTACCAGCTGAGCAGCCGATGGATCGCCGTGCGGCACGCGTCCTCCCCGTCCTCGTGGAGCGCCCGCTTGGCGGCGTACAGCCGCAGCAGGTCATGGGGAGCGAAGCGGCCCGGGCCCTGCTGTCCAAGCAGATGGGCGTCGCTCAGCTGCTCCAGCAGTCTCGCCGCCGACCCCTGGGTGCTGCCAAGCAGCGCAGCGGCGGACTCGGCGGTCATGTCGTGGCCGGGTGCAACGCCGAAGAGCCTGAAGAGCAGTCGGGCGTCGGGCGCCAGGGCGGCATAGGAAAGGTCGAAGGCGGCTCCCACGGCAGCCAGCTCGTCGCCTTCGACCTCCAAGGCGACCAGGCGGTCGCCTCGGCGAACCGTGGCGACATAGCCGGTGAGCGTCTGCTCGTACTCGGTCAGCCGTGCGGCGGCGATCCGCAGCGCCAACGGCAGGAACCCACAGGCCTGAGCCAGGTCGGCGGTGGCCTCCGGCTCGGCCTGCACGCGCTCCACGCCCAGGGTTCGGGCCAGCAGCATCCGGCTCTCGGGGAGCGAGAGGATGTCGAGGATGAGCCGATTGGCGCCCTCACGGGCGACCAACCCGGACAGCCGGTCGCGGCTGGTGACGAGCGCCAGGCATCCCGCACCGGCGGGCAGCAACGGGCGGACCTGGTCGGGGCCGTGCGCATTGTCCAGTGCCACGAGCACCCGACGGTCGGCCAGCAGGGTCCGGTACAGGGCGGCCGCCTGCTCCTGCTCGACCGGGACCCGATCGGCGGCTACGCCGAGGGCGTGGAGGAACCCGGCCAGTGCCTCGATGGGACGCATCGGTGACGTGGATGCGTAACCCCGCAGGTTGACGTAGAGCTGACCGTCGGGGAACCGGCCCCGGACCTGGTGGGCCCAGTGGACCGCCAGGGCGGTCTTGCCCACCCCGGCGGGCCCGACGATCGTTGTGATCACCGGTCCTGCGACGTCGGCATCCGGGTTCAGCAGCCGGTCGAGCCAGTCGAGTTCGTGCAGGCGGCCGGAGAAGCCGCCGACGTCCTGCGGCAGCTGCGCCGGCACCAGATCGTCAGGAGGCTGCGTTCGGCTGTGGCCCGACCCGGTCTCGTCTGCATCGCGAGCGACCGGAAGGTCCTGCCGAAGAACGCTGAGCTGTGCCGCCTGCACCTCCGGGCCGACGTCGATGCCCAGCTCGTCGGCGAGCCGCGCTCGCAGATCGGCGAACACCTGCAGCGCTCCTGCCTGCTGCCCGCAACTGGCCAGTGCCAGCATCAGGCGAGCATGCAGGCCTTCGTGGTAGGGCTCGTCGTGGCCGAGGGCCAGTAGCGCCCCGACCGCTTCCTCACCACGTCCCAGGCTGATCGCGCGATCGGCATAGGCCAGGGCGACCATCAGCCGTCGTTGGGAGAGCGCTACCGCCGCCGGATGCTGCCGCAACCCGCTGTCCAGGTCGGCGAGCACTGGTCCTCGCCAGACCGACAGACCCCGCCCGAGCAGCGAATGAGCTCGGTCCAGATCGCCGCTTCGGCGAGCATGTTGGGCCTGATTGGTGAGTTGGTTGAATGCGACCACGTCGAGTTGGTCGGGACCTGCTTCGAGTTGGTAGCCCCCTGAAGTCAGCACCAAGGCCCGGGCGGGCGCGCGCTGCGCGCGCTCCGGCTCCAGGAGCTTGCGCAGTTGCAAGATGTAGGTGTGGATCAGGCTCCGGCAGCTCTCGGGCGGGTGCGGGCCCCACAGTGCGTCGACGATCTCGTCGCGTGACACGATCTGGCCAGGCTGGATCGCCAGCAGCCCGAGCAAGCTTCGCAACCTGACCTGACGGAGCTCGATCAAGGTGTCACCGCGGCGGACCGAGAGTGGGCCCAGCACGCCCACGGACAGCCCTACCGCCCGTACGGGTCCCGGACGGGCGATTGAGAGCAGCCTGCTGCGTTCCCGGTCACCAAGGCCCAGCGCGCTGGCCAGGCGCTCGATCGACCGCAATTGCGGGTGCTGCGCCCGATCGTGCTCGATGTCTCGGAGGCCACGGATGCTCATCCCGGCAAGCTGGGCCAGCTCATGTTGGGTCATTCCAGTCTGCGCGCGGTACGCGCGCAACAGACTCCCAAGGGTGGGCGTCAGCTGCTCTGCCATCTGACCGCCTCGTAGAACCGATCACACCGCGGCATGCAATTCTGCCGGCTCGATTCTGCCGGTTTCTGCCGCTCGGGCACCACCACACACCTGGCTGACGCCATCAGCGCAGGCCGTACTGCTCCGGTTCGATCGAATTCGGTCTCGATCCGACTCCAGTCCCGGTCCAGTTGCTGCCGAGCGGCCTGCCGTATGTTCCCCCGGCCAGCTCCGTTGCTGGCCACGACTGGACCACCATGCAGCCCGATCCCGAGTCAAGAGGAGGTGATCCCGATGAGCCTCGCATGCTCCTAGCGCGTCCGGAGAAGCTCCTCTCCAGAAACGGTGGTGACCAATGAGGATCACGCGTGCTGTCTTCCCTCGTCTGCTTGTGGTGGCGCTGCTGGCGATGCCCATGGTGGCTCTGGTGGCCGGTCCTGCGGCGGCCGACACGAGATGCAGCAACCAACCAGCACAGGTCGTCAACTATCATGGGACCTTTTACAGCGTGGACTATGACGCATGTATGAACCTGGAGAAGACAGGGGCGCACCAGTACTGGGGGGACCGTCGGTACAGCCCGACCCTTCCCGGTATCATCGCGTCTGAGACCCTCGTCGTGAAGCAGTGTGACGGGTTGGGCCACAACTGTGTGGTCGTCTCAGCGACACACACACCGCCCACCTCCAAGAAGACCGCCGCCTATGGGCACGTCTATCAGGCGTGCGCGTCGGTGACCTATATCGATGGAACCGGGTTCGTCAACCGCTGCTCGCCATTCATCTCCTATCCCTGAGGCGCACGCCAGCTCACCGATGGAGGCCGTTGATGCGTCGACCTGCTCGGGTCCTTCTCGCCGTCGCCATCACCGCGCTGGTTGCGGCGGTGGGCGCGCCGACGGCGGCTGCCAGGGCAGCTGCTGCCGGCTGTGACAGCGCCCATCCCACACACATCGGCGGCCCGCTCTACGGCTATCCCGACAACCGGGCCCTCAACGCCATCGTTGGCGTCGACGCCAAGAACGCGGCCGGTGAAAAGGTGAACCGAGATGGCAACGTGATCACGTCGTCCGGCTACTCCTGGACGGTCCGAGTCAATTCCAGTCTCCCACCGGACGGCAGCACCGACCCAGGCGCCCGGCGGGACTGGAACGACCCGGTCAACGGCTGTGTCTCGTCTCGGGTTACCCAGGTCTTCCTCGAGATCTACCCAAAGAACAGCGCCGGGGTGACCGACTTCGTCCGCTACGGTGAGGCGTCCCACTACTATCAGCCGATCACCGTGGGCGCCGACAACCAGATCCTGCTACGGCTGCCAGCCACCTGGGAGGCGGCCGGAGGCAATACCGGCTGGGTGAACGGGTACATCACCTACCGAGGTGGCCTCCCAGTCGGCTTCGATCCCAACAATCCCTCGGCCACCGTCAGCCGCGTCCGCGCGTTCACCCACGGCCGCGGGCCAGAATGCGGGGTCGAGGGGTTCTCTGCGTCGGCTACCGCCCTGGCCAAGAGCCAATCGATGGCCGCGATCTACTACAAGATCTCCTACCTCGCCGGCGGCCGCTGCGGCACCGCCTCCCAGCGATACACCATCTACGTCGACTGCAGATGTGACGGCGTCCACACGGCAACCCTGGCGAGAGAGGTCGACATCGTCACGGGTACCGGCAAGCGGGTCGACCTTCCCTTCTGATCTGGGCTTCCTGTTGCAGTACGCCAGATCTCCTGACATCAGCCTCCTGCCATGACGGATAACGTTGCCGCTCCACTCCCCCCGAGGGGGGCCATGAGCCAAAGGGTGCCCGGATCCAGCCGTCACTCCAGGTGGTCGCGGACGACCAACGCCTGAGCGCTGCGCTAACCGCAAGTCGCGCAGGTGACGGGCGAGCGTCAGGGCCGCAATATCCTGGAGTAGCGGCCGGAGGTCTGATCTCGGGCCGGTCCGATCCTTGGTTCGGTCGACCTCGGTATCTGTGAGCTTCGAGGGGGGGCTTGAATTCGCTGTCCCTCTGAGCATACCGTCGCGGGAGACTCGGGCTGAATCGGACAAAGGGGAAGCCGGTGCTTACTGGGGAGCGGTTGATCGTGCGGGAGGCGGCCCGGTACTGGTGGGTGTTCCTTGTGTCGGGAATCCTGTGGCTGCTGATCGCCTGGGTGGTGCTGCGCGGGAACCAGACCTCGATCGCGGCTGTCGGGATCCTGCTCGGCGTGGTGTTCCTGCTCTCGGGGATCAATGAGGTGGGCGTGGCCGCGCTGGCCCCCGGGGGTTGGAAGGTCTGGCACTACATCATGGCCGTCATCTTCTTGCTGGGCGGGCTGTGGGGGTTCATCCGGCCGGTCAACACCTTCTTCGCGCTCGCCTCGGTCCTGGGGCTGATCCTGATCTTCTACGGAACCTTCGAGATCGTCCAAGGCGTGGCCTCGCGGGCGGTGAACCCCTACTGGTGGGTCAACCTGATCACCGGGGTCCTGCTGGTCCTGCTGGCGTTCTGGGTATCGGGGTCCGACCGGGTGTATGCCCTGGCCCAGCGGACCTTCCTGATCCTGTTCTGGGTCGGCTTCATGGCCCTGTTCCGGGGCTTCAACCAGATCATGCTGGCCTTCACCGTCCGCCACGCCGGAACCGAGACCGCAGCCCCTTGATGCTGCGGGCCCACCCTGAATCACTCGATGCGGGTGAAGACAGCTCACCCTCGCATCCATGACGATCCCCAAGGACCAGCTGGATCCGATGATGCCTGCAACCCATGGGGGTGACGCCATGAAGGTGTGCTAGCAGCCAGCTCGGCCATCGACGCACACCAGGGAGGGGAGCATGGACTTCTCCGACAAGCTCGACCAGCTCCAGCAGCGCGCCGCCGAGGCCAAGCAGGCCGCCCAGGCCGCCGTCACCGAGTCGCGCGAGCAGCTCCGCCAGCGCATCGACCAGGCCAAGGGGGACGTGGATCAGGCCGCCAAGGACGCCCAGCAGGACGCGAGCGCGGCCGCGGACAGCGCCAAGACCAAGTGGGCCCAGATGAAGGCGGATGCCGCCGCCAAGATGGACGACCTCCAGGCCCGGATCGACAAGCGGGCCGGCCAGCTCGACGCCGACATGGCCGCCAGCGATGCGGCCTGGGCCGAGGACGACGCCGCCGCCGCGATCGACTACGCGGCCTGGACGGTCGACAACGCCCGGCTGTCGGTACTGGACGCGATCGACGCCCGCGCCTACGCCGACGAACTCGCCAGGACGGCGGGCTCCTAGCCCTCCGCCGACGGGCCGATGAATCAATCGCGCGAAGCGCACCACTCGGCGCGGCCGCTCCACTCCCCCTGAGGGGGGCCATGCGCCTAGCGCCTCGACATGTTAGGTGGAAGCGCGGTGCAAGGGCCCGAAGTGGCCCCATCCTTGCCGTGGATGGGCTTTGCCGACTGAGCTGGGGCCGTGGATCGTTGGCTGCTGGTCGTGCCTCTTCGATCAGCAATGGTGACGAGCAGGCATGGTGTCTGGCCGGCGGCACGTCATCCGAGGACAATTCCTCTCATGCGGCAGCAAAGGCGCCGACACCGTGACATCGGTGTGGGCGGCCCGCTGCTGGTGGCGAGGGTCGAAGGAGGATGCGATGCGTCCGATCAGGCTGCTGCGAGCACTCGTCCCGATCCTGGCGGCCGTGCTGTTGACGGGGCTGCTGGCGCCCTCGGCGCCGGCCGGGCCTGCCGCCGCCCCCGCCACGCCGGCGGGGGCGCTGGAGCGGTATGCCCAGGACACCTGGGCGTCGTTCGTGGCGATGGTCGACGACCATTCCGGGCTGCCGACCGACAAGCTGCACGCCGACGGCAGCCGCGACGTGCAGACCTCCACCACCAACATCGGCGCCTACCTGTGGAGCACGCTGGTGGCCGAGCGGCTCGGCATCGTCGGCCACACAGAGGTGGTGGCGCGGCTGTCCAGGACGATCTCCACGCTGGAGCACATGGAGCGCCACCTGCCCAGCGGCCAGTTCTACAACTGGTACGACCACCGCAGCGGCGCGAAGCTGACGGTGTGGCCGCCGACCGGCCAGCCGCTGACCCCGATCCTGTCGTCGGTGGACAACGGCTGGCTGGCCACCGGGCTGCAGGTGGTGGCCCGCGGGGTGCCCGAGCTGTCGGCGCGGGCTGGCGCGCTGTTCGCCAGCATGGACTTCGGCTTCTACTACCGCCCGGACGTCAACCGCATCCTGTTCCACTATGCCCCGGATACCGGCGAGGCGCCGTGCTGCTACGACACGATCGTGAGCGAGAGCCGCATCGCCAGCTACCTCGGCATCGCCAAGGGCGAGATCCCGCAGCGGCACTACTTCGGCGCCTGGCGAAGCTTTCCCGACAGCTGCGACTGGAGCTGGCAGGAGACCAGGCCGGTGGGGTTCCATCGCACCTACTTTGGCGTGAGCGTGTTCGACGGCGCCTACCGCTACAACGACACCCGGGTCACGCCGGCTTGGGGTGGCAGCATGTTCGAGGCGCTGATGCCGACCCTGTTCGTCCCCGAGGAGGTGTGGGGAGGCGGCAGCTGGCGCGTCAACCACCCGCTGTGGGTGCAGGCGCAGATCAACCACGGCCTGCGCGAGGCCGGCTACGGCGTCTGGGGCTTCTCACCCGCCAACACCCCGGAGGGCGGCTACGCGGCCTACGGGGTCGACGCCATCGGCATGGACCCGAACGGCTACCCGTCCAACGAGGACAGGACGCTGGTCGACCACGGCTTCGCGGGCTGCCCCGGCCGCGACCCGGTGCCCGACCCGCCGCCGTCGGCCTACACCAATGGCGTGGTCACGCCGCACGCGGCCTTTCTGGCGCTGCGGTGGGCGCCGGCGGAGACGCTGGCCAACCTCGCCCGGCTCGAGCGCGACTTCGACATCTACACCCCCTGGGGCTTCCGTGACTCGGTGAACGTTGACTCCGGGGTGGTGTCCGACTCCTATCTGTCGCTGGACCAGGGCATCATCATGGCCGCCATCGGCAACGCTCTCGGCGGTGACTTCCTGCGGCAGCTGTTCGTTACCGGTGGCTTCCAGCGCGCCCTTCGGCCCCCGATCGGGGTCGAGGAGTTCAACGCCTTCCCGCGCGGCTGCACGGTCAGGGGCACCGCCGGCGACGACCACCTGGTCGGCAGCGGCGGTGACGACGTTCTCTGCGGCGAGGGCGGCGACGACGTCATCAACGGCGGCGGCGGCGGCGACGTCATCTTCGGCGACCGCGGCGACGACGTGCTGGCCGGCGGTGGCGGCGACGACACCCTCTACGGCGGCGACGGTGAGGACGAGCTGGCCGGCGGCGTCGGTGCCGACGTGCTCTCCGGCGGCCCGGGCGACGACACCTTGGCCGGTGGGTCGGGGCCCGACCACCACGAGGGCGGCACCGGCGACAACCGCTGCCCGGACCTGGCCGCCGAGGACACCGCCAACGCCTGCTGACGCCACCCGCCAGGACGCCACCGCTACCGCGCCAGGCCGGTCCCGCCCCGCTCCTGCGGCTGGTCGGACTCCGGCCGGAAGCGCCCCAGCGGCCCACCCTGCGCTGATGCGTGCGATCGCGAGAACTTCGTGCCGCTGCTCTCCAACGGCTCCACGGCCTTTGGCAATGGTGGGCTGTGGTTCAACACCGGCAGCGACTACACCCTGGACCAGATCAAGCTGGCATAGCAGCAGCCAATCCGCTGACTTTCAATGGCCACTAGCTCTGGGGAATACCGCCTGTACAAGTAGACCCATTCGCTCGCTAGTGGTCCGTCGCTGGGTGGTTTGACGCTGAACAGGGTAGAGGCAGAGGCCTGAGGTGGTGCTCAGTAGGCCCATTGGGTAGGCCGTTCCTCACTGCGAGCTGTGGCCGAGGAGCCGGGTGGCGAAGGTCGAAGCCAGAGC
>Ga0307278_10001616_pt1 | contig 11161 bp, 9 predicted proteins | sample ER_DNA_117_FD_194482 | JGI IMG/M metagenome (GOLD analysis project Ga0307278, IMG submission 194482) | Bulk soil microbial communities from the East River watershed near Crested Butte, Colorado, United States - ER_DNA_117 | ecosystem: Environmental > Terrestrial > Soil > Floodplain | place: USA...
ATTTCAGACGGACACCGGGCCGAGCCCGGCGTCCTGAGGTCGGCACCGCAAGCGGTGCCTAGAGAGGGTTTCGTGATGAGCTGAGAGGGTTTCGTGATGAGCTCGGCTTGGTTCGACCGGTCATTTCAGACGGACACCGGGCCGAGCCCGGCGTCCTGAGGTCGGCACCGCAAGCGGGCTCAGAGATGGTTTCGCGAAATGAGCTCGGTTTGGATCGACCGGTCATTTCAGACGGACACCGGGCCGAGCCCGGCGTCCTGAGGTCGGCACCGCAAGCGGTGCCTTAAGGCCTGCGGAAGACAAGAGGGCCACCCTCGGGCGGCCCTCTTGTACTTTTCCGCAACCGAGAGCTACTTGACCTCGACCGTGGCGCCGGCTTCCTCGAGCTGCGCCTTGATCTGATCGGCCTCGTCTTGCGGGACGCCTTCCTTGACCGCGTTCGGCGCGCCGTCGACGAGCTCCTTGGCCTCCTTGAGGCCGAGGCCGGTGATCGCGCGGACGACCTTGATGACCTGGATCTTCTGGCCGCCGGCCTCGGTGAGGACGACGTCGAATGCCGTCTTCTCCTCGGCCGCCGCGGCGCCGTCGCCTCCGGCTGCGGGCGCTGCGGCGACCGCCATCGGCGCGGCGGCGCTCACGCCCCACTCCTCCTCGAGCTTGTTCTTGAGCTCGACGAGCTCGAGGACGGTCATGCCGCCCAGCGACTCGACGAGCTTGTCGGTGTCTGTCTTGGCCATTCCTATTGCTCCTCTCCTTCCTGGGTTTCCGCTGCTTCGGCTGCTGATTCTTCCGGTGTCGCTTCAGGCTCTGCTTCTGCGGACGGCTCTTCTGCGGGAGGTTCTTCGGCCGGGGCCGCGGGCTCCGCTGCTTCCCCCTCCGAATCTGCCGGCGCTTCCGCCTCCGCAGGCGCCGCTTCGCCTTGCTCTTCCAGCTGCGCGATACGGGCCTGGAGCACGCCAACCAGATCGCGCATCGGCGCCGTGAAGAGGCCGACGATCATGATCGCCGGGCCGGCGACCGCGCCCACGAGCTGCGCGCGCAGCATCTCGGCCGGCGGCAGCTTGGCCAGCTCCCGGACATCGTCGGCGGTCAGCTCGCCGCCCTCGAGCAATCCCCCCTTCAGGGTCAGCACGTTCGCCTTGACCGCGTCGTCGAGCGCTTTGGCGACCGCGACCGGATCTCCCCCGGTCTCGAGGAAGGCGATCGCGGTCGGCCCGTCGAGCAGCGCGAGCAGGGGCTCGATTCCCGCCGAACCGGCAGCCCGCTTCGTGAGCGTGTTCTTGACGACGGAGAAGCTCGCGCCATGCTCGAGCAGCTTGCCGCGCAGGTCTCCGATCTGGGTCACCGTCAAGCCGCGGTAGTCGGCGACGATGAGCGTCTCTGCGCTCTTGAGCCGATCGGTCAGCTCGGCGACGACTCTTTCCTTGTCAGCTTTTTGCATCGAATCACCTCCTCAGAACGACTGAGGCCCGCGACAGGGCGGGCCAGAGGAAGTCGATTCCCCTACGGCCGCGCCTCGGCCGGGCTTCTGCTCGGTTCCCCGAGCTGCCGGCTGTCTCTGGCTGCGGGCTCTACGCTGGAACTGCTTCGGGCTCGACCTCCAGGTCTTCGACGATTCCCTTCGTGCGGGCCGGATCGACGTGGATCCCCGGCCCCATCGTGCTCGTCAGCGTAACCGAACGAACGTAGCGGCCTTTCGCCGCCGCCGGCTTGGCGCGGATGATCTCGTCGATCAGCGCCGCGTAGTTCTCGGCGAGCTGCCGCTCGTCGAAGTTCTTCTTGCCGATCGTGACGTGCACGTTCGCCCCCCGGTCGGTGCGGTACTCGAGCTTGCCGGCCTTCGCCTCGCGCACGGCCTTGCCGACGTCCATCGTCACCGTGCCCGTCTTCGGGTTCGGCATCTTCCCGCGCGGGCCGAGGATGCGGCCGAGCTTGCCGACGACGCTCATCTGGTCGGGAGTGGCGACGGCGACGTCGAAGTCGTCGAAGCCCTCCTCGATCTGCTTCGCGAGCTCGGCGGTGCCGACCACGTCCGCGCCGGCCTCCTGCGCCTCCTTCGCCTTGTCGCCCTCGGCAAAGACGGCGACCCGTGCCTCGCGACCGGTGCCGTGCGGGAGCATCAGCGTGCCGCGCAGCTGCTGCTCGGCGTGGCGAACGTTGAGGCCGAGGTTGAAATGCGCCTCGATCGTCTCGTCGAACTTCGCGGTCTCGAACCCCTTGAGGAGCCGGATCGCCTGTGCGGGCGAGTAGAGCTGCTCGCGGTCGAACGCAGAACGCGCGTTTCGATAGTTCTTGCCATGCTGGGTCACAAGTCCGTCTCCACTCCCATTGACCTTGCCGTTCCGGCGACGACCTTCATCGCCGCTTCGATGTCGCGCGCGTTCAGGTCGGGCATCTTGACCTCGGCGATCTGGCGCACCTGGTCACGGGAGAGGCGGCCGACCTTCTCGCGGTTCGGCTCAGCCGAGCCCTTCTCGATCCGCAACGCCTCCTTGATCAGCACCGCCGCGGGCGGCGTCTTCGTGATGAAGCTGAACGAGCGGTCCTCGTAGACCGTGATCTCGACCGGCGTGATGCGGCCGTTCTCCTGGGCCGTCTGCGCGTTGAACGCCTTGCAGAACTCCATGATGTTGACCCCGTGCTGCCCCAGCGCAGGGCCGACCGGCGGGGCCGGGTTCGCCTGCCCGCCGGGGATCTGGAGCTTGATCAGTGTCAAAACCTTCTTGGCCATGGCTAATCGAGCTTCTTGACTTGATCGAAGCCGAGCTCGACGGGAACCTGGCGCTCGAAGATGTCGACGAGCACCTTCAGCTTCTGCGCGTCGGGGTTGACGTCGACGATCTCGCCGTCGAAATCGGAAAGCGGGCCGCTCGTCACCTTGACCGACTCACCGAGGGAGAACTCGACCTGCGCGCGCTGGCGTTCGCCGAGTGCGGCGCCGGTGCGCAGAATGCGATCGACCTCCGGCTGCGAGAGCGGCACCGGCGTGCTGCCGGCTCCGACGAACCCGGTCACCCCCGGAGTGTTCTTCACCACCGACCAGGCGTCGTCGTCGAGATTCATGTTCACCAGCACGTAACCGGGCAGGACGCGCTTCTCGGTCTGCACCTTCTGGCCGTCTTTCGTCTCGATCACCTGCTCCGTCGGCACGACGACGCGCCTGAACCGCGGACCCTGGTTCATGGAGACGATCCGGTGCTCGAGGTTGGCCTTCACCTTGTTCTCGTGCCCCGAGTAGGTGTTGATGACGTACCAGCGGAACACGGCTACTTTAGGAGGACGTCGCGGACGAAGGGCTTGAACGAGAGGTCGGCGATCCAGAGGTAGGCGCCCACGATTGCGCAGGCGATGATGACGACGATCGTCCCCTGCATGACCTGGGCCTGGCTCGGCCATTCGACCTTCTTGAGCTCGGCGATCGCCTCGCCGACGAAGCGGCGAAAGCCGCCCCCGGGCATGCGACGCGCGCCCGTCTGGGTCTTGGGCACTTGCGCGGCGGGGCGAACCTGCTGCTGGCGGGTGCGCGCGCGCTGGCTGACGCTCTGCTGCTGCTCGCCGCTCTGAGCGCGCCGGCGCTGGCGCCGCCGTTGGCGGGTGTTCCTCGCCATTAGCGGGTCTCCTTATGGGCAGTGTGGCGACCGCACCAGCGGCAGTACTTCTTGAGCTCGACGCGGTCGGGGGTATTCCGCTTCGACTTCGAGCTCTGGTAGTTGCGGCGCCTGCACTCGGTGCAGGCAAGCGTGATTGCGTCTCTGACTCCGGTTGCCATTGTTCCCAGTCTACGAGGAGGTAGCGGCGGGAGGACTCGAACCTCCGACACGCGGATTATGATTCCGCTGCTCTAACCAACTGAGCTACGCCGCCGAGCCGAACGAAGAGTAGCAGCGCGATGAGCGCGATCGAGACCTGTTTACGGTGCTGCGCGCCGATGGAATGGCGCCACGGGACCTGGCATTGCCCCCGTTGCCGCTTCAAGCTCGGCTGCTGTGAGGGCGAGCCGCAACGCTGCGACCCGCCCTCACAGAAGAGCTAGGGAGTAAGCACTGAAGGCGCCTCGGGCACCTTCCCGCGCTCGATCCGCGGCAGCCATTCGAGCCATTGCGGCAGGTACCAGTTCCAGTCGCCGAGCAGCTTCATCGAGGCGGGGAGCAGCACGGCGCGAATGATGGTCGCGTCGATCAGAATCGCCGCGGCGAGGCCGACGCCGAACTGCTTCAGGAAGAGGATCTTCAGCGTCCCGAAGATCGCGAACACGAACACCATCACGATTGCGGCGCTCGTCACGACCCCGGCAGTCACCTTGACGCCGTGCTCGACGGCTTCCTCGGTTGAGCGCCCCTCGTCGTAGCCCTCCCGCACACGGCTCAAGATGAAGACGTGGTAGTCCATCGAGAGCCCGAAGAGGATCACGAAGAGGAACACCGGTATGAACCCGGCGACACCCTCGGTGTACGAGAAGTCGAGGATTCCCTTGCCGATCCCGTGCTGGAAGACGAGCACGAGCACGCCGTAGCAGGCTCCGACCGAGAGCAGGTTGAGGATGATCGCCTTGATCGGAATCACCAGGGACCTGAACGTGACGAGCAGGAGCAGGAACGCGAAGATGATCACGAAGCCGACGACGAACGGGATCCTCGCGGCCATCTGGTCGTTGAAGTCCTTGGAGCTAGCCGTATCTCCGGTTACGCCGTAGTCCTGGATCTCGGGCACGAGGCCGAGGGTGGTCGGCAGCACCTCGTCCCTGAGTGCGTCCACCGCCTTTTGTGACGTTGCGTCCGTTCCCGAGCCGGCAACGGGTATCGAGACGACGGCGATCGTTCCCGCCTTGTTGACGTCCGTGAGGATCGGCTCGTGCATGACGTGGGTTCCGAGCGCGCGCCAGCTGAGCTGTCCGATCGCCTCCTTGACCGGCACCGAGCGCACGTTGTCCGCACTGATAACGATCTGGGCCGGAGTCTCCCCGCCGGGGAAGGCCTTCTGCATCTTGTTGTAGGTCTTCACCACTGGTAGCGACTGCGGGTACGTGTCTGCGCCCGGCACGACCGTCTTTAGCTGGAGGGCGACGATGCAGAGTGCGACGAGCACGCCTCCCGCCATGAGGGCCGACGGAATCGGATGCTGGAGGACGGGGCCGAGGATCGCGCTCCAGAACCGGCCTTCGCCGTGCTTTGGGCGGAGTCTCTTGATCACCGGGAGGTGGACCCGCTCTACCCGGTCGCCGAGCCACGAGAGCATGGCCGGTAGGACCGTCAGGGATCCGAGGACTGCGACGGCGACGACCAGGATCGTGGCTGCGCCGAATCCCATGAAGGTCGGGTCGCCGGTGAGGAACAATCCGGCCATCGCGATCATCACGGTCAATCCGGAGATGAGCACTGAACGGCCGGAGGTCGCGGCCGCCGTCTCGAGGGCGGCCTCCTCGCTCCTGCCGTTGGCTCGCTCCTCACGCTCGCGCTTCAAATAGAACATCGTGTAGTCGACCCCGACCGCGAGACCGATCAGAAGGACGACGGCGCCGATGCTGTCGTCCATCGGAAAGACCTTGCTGGGGATCGCGAGCAGTCCCATCGTCGCGATCACTGCCGTCAGGCCGAGCAGCAGCGGAATGCCGGCCGCCACGAGCGCCCCGAACGCCAGGAGCAGGATGCCGAGCGTGATCGGCAGAGAGAGCTCGCCTGCCTTCTTGAGATCGTCCGTGAACACGCCGTTTAGCTCCTTGTCGCCGCTGGCGGCCCCGAACTCCTCGATCGCGAAGTCGGGATGCGCCGCCTGCGCCGCCGCCGTCGTGTCGAGTATCGGCTGGACACGATCGTCTGCGGTGTCCGGGTCGCCTGTCAGCTCGAAGTCGATGAGCACTGAGTGCCCGTCCTCCGAGACGAGGCCGGAATCTTCGAACGGCGTCGTGAAATTCGTGACGGTCTGGTGCGTCTTCAGGCGCCGGATCACGTCGGTGACCACCGCCTCGAAGCTCTGGTCGCGAGCGTCCAGGGTCTTCGATTGAACGATCACGCGCTCTCCCGCCGGCGACTTGAATTCCTTGTCGAGCAGGCGGTCCATGCGGCCCGACTCGCGAACACCCGCGTTCGAGGCATCCAGACTGGTCACACCGATCAGCATCGTCCCGATCGCAAACGCGACGAGGCAGAACGCAAGCCAGCCGAAGATGGCGATCTTGCGGTGTTGCGAGCTCCAGTGGGCCATCCGCAGGGCGAAGTTGCGCGATTCGGCCATGGTGGAACCTCCTATCCCCAGGTTGCGGCTGGGTCCAGTCTCCCAAGATCCGCGGCCAACGTGAATAGGCCGAACGGCCTATTCCGCGAGCGCCGATGGAATGGCGCCACGGGACCTGGCAGTGCCCCCGGTTGCCGGTTCAAGCTGGGCTGCTACGAGGGCGAGCCCTCAGAGCTGTGCGGTCAACTCTGCGGGCTCAGCTCCCGGTCGAAAAACGCTGTAACGCGGCGCTCGTATTCCTCCGGCTGAGCATCGAGCCCGCCCACGTGCTTGGCGCCCGGAACCTCCCAGATCGCCCAGTTCTCCGGCTTGCCCGCCGAGCGGTAGTAGACGTCGTTGAGCGTCTCGCCCTTCGCGTGGACCAGAAAGACCGGGCGCGGCGGGATGTCCCTGACGAGCTCCTTCAGGCTTTCGGGCGGCATCGTGTTCGAGAAGAGCGCCGTCATCGCGCTCGCCATCACGAAGTACGGCAGCCCGTACCACCTTTGTGGGCCGGGCATCTGGTGGTCCTCCTTGTAGGTCCGGGCACCGGCGCCTTCGGACACGACCGCGCGGAGACGGTCCGTGTGCGCCGCCGTTTCGAGCATGACCTCACCGCCAACCGAGAGACCGAGCCCGCCAATGCGATCTGGATCGACATCGGGCCGGCGGGCCAAGAAGTCGAGAGCTGCATCGACGTCTTTCTCGTCGTCCCATCCGAATGCATTCGGATCGCCTTCGCTCACGCCCTGTCCGCGGTTGTCGAAGAGCAGAACGCCGTAGCCATGGCCGGCCAACGTGCGCGCGTGAGCCTGCTTCGCGCCGCTGCGCCCGGGGAAGACGATGACCGCGGCCCGGTTGCGCGACGGCAGGTACCACCCTTGGAGCTCGAGGCCGTCGCTCGTCGTCATGCTCACGTCCTCATGAGCCCGGCCGAGATCGGGGTTCTCGGTAACGCCCGACGAAGGCCGGTGGGTTGCGTAGTAGCCGAGGATGGCGCCGGTGATGACCTGGAAGCCCACGAGAAACCCGGCAAGGGAGATCACGAGGCGTCTGGGATAACGGCGAGTCATCCGGTCGAGCTTGCGACTGCGCCAGAGCGTCGCCACTCCGACCGCCACGAGCGCAGCACCACCCAGGGTCGCGAGAAATCCGGTGTAGTCGACGCCCGCTGCCCCCTCGTCCCGGGCATGCCAGAACGAGGTGACGATCCCTGAGCCGAGGGCGAAAAAACCGAGCGAGATCGCGAGGGTCGCGCGCAATCCCGGCCGCAGTTTCGGATAGAGGGCGGCCAGGACCGCCAACAGAGCCAGCGGGACGAGTCCGCTGACCCAGTGGTCACCGGCCGACGTCCCCGGCTCTGGCTGGAAGAAGGCGACGTCGGCGTAGTGGAGGCCGATGACGGCGATCGCCACCCGGGCGATCGCCGTCTCTCGACCGAACGTCATGGCGCCAGTACGGGCGGAGCTTCCGGAGCCTTCTCGTGCTCGAGCCGCGGCAGCCACTCGAGCCATTTCGGGAGGTACCAGTTCCAGTCACCGAGCAGCTTCATCGTCGCCGGGAGCAGAACCGCGCGAACGATGGTCGCGTCGATCAGGATCGCCGCCGCCAGCCCGACTCCGATCTGCTTGAAGACCATGAACTGGAGGGCGCCGAAGATGGAGAAGACGCACACCATGACGAGCGCGGCGCTCGTGATCACGCCGGCTGTCGTCTTGATCGCGTGCGCAACCGCTTCTTCGGTGCTCGAGCCCTTGTCGTAGGCCTCACGGACTCGGCTGAGGATGAACACGTGGTAGTCCATCGAGAGGCCGAAGAGGATCACGAACAGGAAGATCGGAAGGAACGAGACGATCCCTCCAGTCGACTCGAAGCCGAGCAGCCCCTTCCCCCAGCCGTGCTGGAAGACCAGCACGAGGATTCCGTAGGCCGCCGCGACCGACAACAGGTTGAGGACGATCGCCTTGACCGCGATCACGAGCGAGCGGAAGGCAACGAGCAGCAGGAGGAACGCGAAGCCGAGCACGAACGCGAACACGAACGGCGCCACCGATTTCAGCTGATCGGTGGAATCCTTCGACTCCGCTGTGAAGCCTGCGACGCCGACCTCGGCGTCCTCGATCGAACCGACCGTGGGCGGGACGATTTCGTGGCGCAGCGCAGCGAGCGCGTTTTCGGACGTCCTGTCGCTTCCGTTGCCCGAAACCGGGACCGAGATGTTCGCGACCGTGGCGTCGCGGTTGACGTCCACGACGATCGGCTCGTGCATCAAGTGGGTACTGACGGCGCGCCATTTGAGCTGACCGATCGCCTCCTTGGCCTCGACCGAGTTCACGTTCGCCGCCTTGACGACGACATTCGCCGAGATCTCGGTTCCCGGGAAGGCCTTCTGCAGGCGGTTGTAGGTCTTCATCACCGGGATCGACTGCGGGTAGGTGTCCGGTCCGGGCTCAGCCGTGTGGAGCTGAACGGCCGGGGCTGCGATTGCGAGCAGAAGGCCGCCCGCCAGCGCGATGGAGAGCAGCGGGCGCCGCAGGACACGATCGACGATCGCGCCCCACAGCCGGCCTTCGCCGTCGTCGCGAGTGAGACGGTGGACGAAGGGAACACGCAGTCGATCGACGTTGTCACCGAGCTTGGAGAGCAGGGCCGGAAGCACCGTCAGCGACCCGATCACAGCGACGGCGACGACGATCATCGTCGCGACGCCGAAGGACGCGAAGTCCTTTCCGGCGAAGAGCATCCCGCCCATCGCAATCAGCACGGTGACGCCCGAGATGAGCACCGAGCGGCCCGATGTGGCCGCGGCAGCTTCGAGCGCGGCCTCCGAGCCACGGCCCGCGGCTCGCTCCTCGCGTTCACGCTTCAAGTAGAACAACGAATAGTCGACCCCGACGGCGAGCCCGATCAGGAGCACGATCGCGTAGATGGATTCGTCGCTCGGGAGCACCTGGCTGGGGAGCGCCCACAGACCGAAGGTTGCGAGGACGGCCGTGAGCGCAAGCAGGAGCGGGATTCCGGCTGCGATCAAGGCTCCGAAGGCGACAATGAGAATGGCCAGCGTGACGGGGACCGAGATGAGGCCCGCCTTGGCGAGGTCGTCCATGAAGGACCCCTCGAGCTGCTTGTCGGCGCTGGCGTCGCCGAACTGCCCGATGAAGAACTCCGGGTGCGCGGCCTGAGCCTGGTCGACGGCGGCGATGACCGGATCGATCCTCTCCACCGCTGTGTCGGAGTCACCTCTGATCTGGAGCTCGATGAGCACGGAGCGCCGGTCATGGGAGATCTGACCATCGTTTTCGGACTTGAGCGGGGAGCGAACGTTGATCACGGCCGGGAGCTTCGAGACCCTTGCCACCGTGTCCCGGATGACGCTCCCGTAGGCGGCGTCATCCGCCGTCAGCGTCTGGCTCTCGATGAGCACGCTCTCGCCCGCGGGCTGCTTGAAGCCGTCTTCGAGAATCTTGTTGGCGCGGCCCGACTCGCCCGGGCCCGAGGCGCTGGTCGCGGTCTTCGTGCCGATGACGAACGTCCCGACCACGAACGCGGCGAGGACGAAGGCGAGCCAGCCGAAGATGGCGAGCTTGCGGTGGTGAGCGCTCCAACGGCCCATGCGGGCCGCAAGGTTCCGGGATTGGTTCATCAGAGATCTCCTTCGGGTCGTCTCGTGTTCCCGCAAACCTGACGCGTGGCGCGCTCGCAAGGAATGCGGGTAGCAGGCGTCCGGGGGTGCGGGAAGCCGTACCAGGAGGGCTTGGCGAAATACCGTCTATGCCGCCGGGCCGCGCTGCTCGCCCCGAGGCCGCGTCCTCAGTCGCCCCAAGGCTCAACAGCCTTGGGGCTCCCTGCGTCCTTGCCTCGGAACGACCATCGCACCCCAGCGACGAGCAATGTTCCGCCAAACCCTCCTAGCTGTAGTTCCTAAGCACGTTGGTTCATCCGGGCCTCCCTGGAGGCTGAGGGCTGCTAGGCACCCCAGTCCAAGGAGGCAACCGGATGAAGCTTCACCGTAACGCGGCACTCAGCTGGCGTGGCAGGCGGCAGCTGGCCGAACGGGTCGTCGTCGAGGGATGGACGCTGAAGGCGGCGGCCGAGGCCGCCGGCGTCAGCGTGCGCTGCTGCCGAAAGTGGGCCGGCCGCTATCGCCGAGAGGGCGAGGCTGGTCTCCTCGATCGCTCCTCGGCGCCGCGCCGGGTCGCCAACCGCACGCCGAAAGAGCGGGTGGAGGCGATCGTCGCCCTGCGCCTCCTGCGCCTGACCGCGGCCGAGATCGCCGAGATCCTCGAGATGGCGCTCTCGACGGTCTCGGGCATCCTGCGTCGCCTCGGGCTCGGCCGGCTGGGGCGGATCGGGCTCGAGCCGCCGATCCGCTACGAGCGATCGCGGCCGGGCGAGCTCGTGCACGTCGACGTCAAGCGCCTCGGCCGCATCCAGGGCGGGGCCGGCAAGCGCGTCCGCGGCGGGCTGCGCAAACACTGGAACCGCTCCCGCACCGACGCCGAGGGCCGCCGGCGGCTGACCGTCGGTTGGGAGTTCGTGCACATCGCAATCGACGACCACTCACGGCTCGCCTATGCGGAGGTGCTGCCGGACGAGAAGGCGCAGACGGCGATCGGCTTCCTGCGTCGGGCGAGCTCTTTTTACGGGCGCTACGGAATCAGGATCGAGCGGCTGCTGACCGACAACGGCTCCGCCTACGTCTCCGCGCTCTTCGCGCTCGCCTGCCGGGCGCTCGGCATCCGGCACCTGCGCACCCGTCCCTACCGCCCGCAAACGAACGGCAAGGCCGAGCGCTTCATCCGTACGATGCTCGCCGGCTGGGCCTACGGCGCCGTCTACGGCTCGAGCGAGGAACGGACGCGGGCACTTGACGGCTGGCTCTGGCACTACAACCATCGACGTCGACACTCAGCGCTTGGCCGCCAGCCGCCTGTCAGCAGGACCAACGTGC
>Ga0307278_10001617_pt1 | contig 11161 bp, 10 predicted proteins | sample ER_DNA_117_FD_194482 | JGI IMG/M metagenome (GOLD analysis project Ga0307278, IMG submission 194482) | Bulk soil microbial communities from the East River watershed near Crested Butte, Colorado, United States - ER_DNA_117 | ecosystem: Environmental > Terrestrial > Soil > Floodplain | place...
CGCTCGATACCGGGGTTGTCCGTCTGATGTGGCACGCCTGTGGCACGGCCGGCGAGGACCAACCGCGCTCCAGCGTGGCGGCGACGGTCACCAGCTCAACCGGCGGGTTAGGCTCGTCCTCGATGACCACCTGCCTCGTTGGCAAGCGCCCGGAGGGCGCGCGGCAGCTCGCGGGATGACCTCGTCGTTGCGCTCCCAGTGCTCAGGCGGGCTCGATCCGCTAGACCGTCGCCACTCAGTCTCATTTGGATGGAAAGGCCTGTCTAGCTAGTTATGCTTAGCGCCGCGTTCATGGCAGAAAGACCGGCGAGACTTGGCCATTCGTCATTGACCGGCATTCTTGTCTTGTTCTCGCGAGGCTTTGTTCTTCTCCATAAGGGCTAGCATCAACGCAAGAGCAGCATTAATGGCAGGGCCACCAAGAGGATGCTTGGCCAGCTCGTCAAATTCATCCTCTCCAAAATGCAGGCCACCCAAGGTGAGGACATTGATTCGAGCCCTCCCCCGCCAAGGCACTGGGGGTCGCGCACCATCCCACGGACCGGTGTTACTGACGATCGCCTCACCGGCCCGCAAGAGCGCATCGATCAGCGAGGCCATTTCGGTATCCCCAGGGACATCCCACATGATCCCTGTACCCGCCCTGAAGTTCCAATAGCGAGCAGTGTGATCAGCATAGGCGGCCACCAGATCGACACTGCCTCTTAAGGCATATTCGACCACGACGCCTTTGACGTCGCGCGCGATTCTCTCTGGAGGAACTTCACCCAGCGTTCGCAGACAATGCCACGCCTGAAGGTGAAGGCGTGCTTCGAGCCCTTCCATCTCCTCGACCTGTCTTATTTCCCGGATCGCGCCGATCTTGTCGTCTTCGCGCAACGCTCGCTGGGCGGCAGCGAAATGTGACCAGACATCATCCGATGAACTTGGGGCACGACTAGCGACCACTTCGAGGGATGCATCCGCAAGAACTGCGCCTCTTATCTCAGCAGGAAGAGCGCTTTCTTTGCGTCTGCGCGGCCACAACAGGTCTGCTCCTTACAGCTCAACCCGGCCGCCATCGCGCGCGGTCTCCATCTGGTCATCATACGGCGTGGCGCTGGGCTCGCCGGTGAGGTCGGCGCCCCGGTTGGCCGTCGGGGCGCTGCCGGCCGAGGACGGCCGCCGCAGGCCGCCCGCAGGGCCGGCCTTGAGGATGTAGAGGAAGTTCTTACGCCCACGATCTCCATCGATCAGCGCGAAGACGGTTCCTGACTGTTGGTAGCACTAGCGGCCGTTGGGATTGTCTCGATTCTCCTGCTCGGCTGGCACAGCAGCTTAGCCGATGTGGGCTCAGCACTTCGCCCTGGGGCTGCCGTGCCCGTATCAGTCGAGGTCCCGGTGTACTGTCCCATCAAACGGGCTCTTCGCCATGAAACGTGGGCCAGGGTGCTGCTGACAGCGATGTAGAAGCCTCAGAACAGACCTGGGACCTCGCATATCTTGCGGATGTGTGACGTCTGCAAGACAGGAGGCCCCAGGTGGGTCAACACAGTAGTGCCTCGGCCTCCAGGCTGCTTGGCCTGGACGGCTTCGAGGTCCTCGCCACGGAGGTGGCGAGCGGTGAGTGGCGGCTGGTGGTCCAGACCACGGCGGCGTTCGTCGGCTGCCCAGGCTGTGGCGTGCGGGCCCAGGCCCATGGCCGCCGCACGGTCCGGGTGCGTGACCTGCCCGCTGGTGGGCGGCCGGTGGTGCTGTGCTGGCGCAAGTGGCTCTGGCGCTGTCGTGAGCCGGCCTGCAAGGTGCGGACCTGGACCGAGCAAGTGGCCGCGATCCGGCCTGGGGCGGTGCTGACCGAGCGGGCCCGGGCCGAGGCCTGCCGGCGGGTCGGTAAGGGCGCCCACGCCGTGGCGGCGGTCGCCCGCGACCTCGGCGTCGGCTGGGCGACCATCATGCGGGCGGTGGCTGACCACGGCCGGCCGCTGGTGGAAGACCTTGACCGCTTGGATGGTGTGGCCGCGCTGGGCCTGGACGAGACGAGCTTCCTCAAGGCCACCCGTTGGGCACCGACCCGGTACGTCACCGGTCTGGTCGACCTGGAGGGTGGCCGGCTGCTGGATGTGGTGGCCGACCGCACCAGGGCCGCGGTGGGCAGCTGGCTCGACGCCCGATCATCAGACTGGCTGGCCCACATCGGCACGGTCGCGCTGGATCCCTGGCGCGGCTATGCCAGCGCGCTGCTGAGCCCACTTGGCCACGCCACCGTGGTGGTGGATCACTTCCACGCCATCCGCCTGGCCAACGCGGTGGTTGATCAGGTCCGCCGCCGGATCCAGCGGGCCGCCCTGGGCCACCGGAGCCGCAAGCATGACCCGCTCTACAGGGTCCGCAAGCTGCTGCTGATGGCCGCAGAGCAGCTAACCAGCCGGGGACGGGTGCGGCTGCGGGCCGGGCTGGCCGCGGGAGATCCGACCGGTGAGGTCGCTGCTGCCTGGCAGGGCAAGGAGCTGCTGCGAGCCGTCTACGCCGCCAACGGCCTGACCGACGCCCGAGCCGCGCTGGACCGCTTCTACCGCTGGGCAGACGGCGTCGGGATCCCGGAGTTGTCCAGGCTTGCCCGCACCGTCAGGGCCTGGGAGGCCGAGATCCTGGCCTGGCATGCCACCGATGGCTGCTCCAACGGGCCCACCGAAGCTCTGAACCTGCTCGTCAAGAAGGTCAAACGGGTTGGCCACGGCTTCCGCAACTTCGCTAACTATCGGCTGCGGCTGCTGTTGCACTGCGGCGTCAGGTGGCAGACGCACCAGACCACCAGATTGCGAGGTCGTTCATCACGTGTCGTGGCTAGCGTCCCTCTGGCCGGATGATGTGCACACGACCGCTTGTGCGGTAAAACCATGGCCCAACTTACTTCTCCAAGAGGAGGCTCCATGCGCAGGAGGGCAAAGCTCCGGTATGCGTGGATTCCCGGCCTGGTGGTGCTGGTGGTGGCCGCGATGGCCCCCGGTTCCCTCGCCGCGACGGCCAGCCCAGACGTGCGGGTCACGACCCATGACATCATCACCACCGATCCCTTCGGGTCGGCCACCCCACCAACGGACGTGCTCCAGCAGAATGAGCCCTCCATCGCCGTGCACCCGGCCAACGCCAACATCATCGCCGTCGGCGTCAACGACGTTCGCACCCTGGGGATCTCCGACGATGCCTGGCAAGGACTGGCGGTCTCGACCAACGGCGGCGCGTCGTTCGCCTTCGAGACGCTGATGCCGGGGTATCCGGGTGACACCTCGCCCGCGGGGCTGGCTTCGCCGATCCGCGGCAACGCCGCTGCCTCCGACCCCTGGCTCGGCTTCGACGCCGCCGGCAACCTCTACTTCGCGTTCATCGCCTTCCAGCGCACACCGCCGGGGCAGCCGGCCAACACGGTGGCGAACGCCCTGGCGGTGGCGAAATACCACATCAGCGCCGCCGGCGCGGTGACCTATGTGGGGACGTTCGTGGTGGAGCGGGGTACGGTCGGGCTTGGCCAGCAGGAGGACAAGGAGGCGCTGGCCGTCGACCGTGGCACCGGCCGGGTCTATGTCTGCTGGGCCCGCTTCACCGGAAGCCAGAACCACGCGTCGGTCAAGTTCTCCGCCGATGGCGGGGTGACCTGGATCAGCTCGCGGTTCCTCGGCCCCCAAGGGGACATCAACAACATGCAGGGCTGCAGCCTGGCGGTCGCGCCCAACCACGACGTGTATGTGTCATGGCGGACCTTCGACAACAACGCCGCGGCCTCGAACCGGAACGACAGTGCCATCTTTGTCGCCCGCTCGACCAACGGCGGGGTGACCTTCTCCACCCCCCGGGAGGTCACCACGTTCGTCGACTACCGCCAGAACGCCACCCGGACGCCGCCCGTCTTCCGCGTCTTCGCGAACACCACCCTGGCTGCCGACGCCAACGGCGTCTATGTCGGTTGGCACGGACGAAGCGGCACCAACGGCGCCGACCTCTTCATCAGCCGCTCCAAGACGAACGGGCAGACGTGGGAGACTCCGGTGAAGCCGACCGCTGGCGCCGGCGGGCATCAGATCATGCCGTCGATCGCCGCGGCCGGCGGCGAACTGTCGGTGATCTGGTACGACAGCCGCAGCGAACCCGCATTCACAGCCAGCGGACCAGTCACCGGACAATGCCCCTCGGGTGCGACCACCGGTGCCGGGTGCACCGGCATGGACGTCTACTACAACCAGGCCGCCACCGCGGCTGCGGGCCCGCTGGCCTTCGGAAGCGAACTGCGGGTCACCGACCAGTCGTTCAACCCCAACCTCTGGGGCTCGATCAAGGCGATCACCCCGTTCATCGGCGACTACATCGGGCTGGTGGCCGATGCGACCACGGCCTATGCGGTCTGGACCGATAACCGCGACATCAACCCCACCGCGAGCGCGGCTGAGGACGCGGACCCCACGACCGACCCACCGTCACTGATCAACGCCCGTTCACGAGACGCCAACGTCTACTTCGACAAGATCACCAAGTAGAGAGGTGGGGGAGGCGGAGCCGCTGCGGACGCACGCGGCTCCGCTCTCCCGGTGACCCGCTCCCGCCGTCGGTCGCGTCCAGGAGCACCTCCCAGGCGCGCCGGCCAACTGCCGCCTGCGGCTGTTATCGCACTGGGGCGTCAGGTGGCAGACTCAGCGGACCGCACGACTGCGAGGCCCTATCCACGCTTGGTGGCGTAGAGCCATCAAACGGACAACTGGTCGAAGGGCCTAACGCTCAATGAGGGGCTCGGTCATCAAGCGTGGCAGCACCTACTCGATCGTCCTGGACCTAGGGCGGGGGCCGGACGGCAAGCGCCAGCGCAAGTGGCATTCGGGCTATCGGACCCGCAAGGACGCCGAGCGGGCTCGGATCGAGCTGCTGGCCCGCCTCGACCAGGGCAGCTACGTCGAGCCGTCCCGACTCACGTTGGCCGCCTTCCTGCGTGACCAGTGGCTACCCGGCCTGACTGGTCGGGTGCGGCCGACCACGGTGCATGGCTACACCACGAACCTCGAGCGGTACGTGCTCCCCCGGGTCGGCCAGGTGACCCTGCAGCGGCTCACCCCGGCGCAACTGAACACGCTGTATGCGGCGCTGCTGGCCGGCGGCGGGAAGGACGGGCGCCCACTATCGGCGCGCACCGTCCAGGCCATCCACATGACCGTCCGCAAGGCGCTCCGGGACGCCGCCCGCTGGGGCCTAGTAGTGGCCCGCAACGTCGCCGAGCTGGCCGACCCGCCGAGCCCCGCCAGGGCCGACATGCGGACCTGGACGGCCGAAGAGCTGCGTCGGTTCCTCACCCACATCGAGGGCGAGCGGCTGGCCGCCCTGTGGATGCTGGCCGCCTCGACCGGGATGCGCCGCGGCGAGGTCCTCGGCCTTCGCTGGGTTGACGTCGACCTGGAGCTGGCCAGGGTGGCCGTCCGACAGACGCTCGTGCTCGCCGGCCGCCAGGTCGTCACCAGCGAGCCCAAGACGAGTCGGGGCCGCCGCTCGATCGCGCTGGACCCCCGCACTGTGACGGCGCTGCGGTCCTGGCGGGCTGCCCAGCTCGAGGAGCGGCTGGCATGGGGCAGCGCCTGGACCGACTCGGGCCTAGTGTTCACCCGCGAGGACGGCACGCCGATGCATCCAGAGTGGCTCTCGGACGCATTCGACTGGCGCATCCGGACCGCGGGCCTGCCCCGGATCCGCTTCCACGACCTGCGCCACACCCACGCCTCGCTGGGCCTGGCCGCCGGCGTCCCGGTCAAGGTGATGAGCGAGCGTCTCGGGCACTCGACCAGCTCGTTCACCGCCGATGCCTACCAGCACGTCACCCCTGCGCTCGAGGAGCATGCCGCCTCGACTGTCGCCCGGCTGGTGTTCGGCCCATGACCCCGACCCGAGTGAAGCTCAGCCGCAGACCAGGCGCGCGGAAACCAGCCGGCGCCGTCGTCGTCTCTCGGCCGAGCCGCTGGGGCAACCCGTACACGATCGCCGAGTACGGCCGCGGGCAGGCGGTCGCCCTCTACCGACAGCGACTGGCCGAGCATCCCGAACTCGCGGAGGCCGCCCGCCGCGAGCTGGCCGGCAAGGACCTGGCTTGCTGGTGCGACCCCGACGAGCTGTGCCACGCCGACGTCCTGCTCGAGGTAGCCAACGGCGAGGCCGCCCCATGAGGTCCTCGCGTTGTCCGGATCGACGCGCATAATGAGCGCTCACCCGGGTTGCAGGAGGGTTGCATCGACGCCATGACCGCCCCGCGTACAGCCTCACAGCACCGCCCTGACCAGGGCGGATGCTTGGAGCTGGCGCCCGGACTCGAACCGGGATCGGCTGTTTACAAGACAGCTGCGCTGCCGGTTGCGCCACGCCAGCGGGTGGGGAAAGGGTACGCGAACTAGGGGAGGGTGTGGCGGCGGCGGCGGACCTCGAAGAGCGCCAGGGCTCCGGCGACGGAGGCGTTGAGGCTTTCGATGTGGCCGGACATGGGGATGTGGACCAGGGCGTCGCAGGAGTCGCGGACCAGGCGGTGGAGGCCGCTGCCTTCGCTGCCGACGACGATGCAGACGGGTTCGTCGGCGAGCTCGAGGGCGAACAGGCTGTCCTCGGCGGTGCCGTCGAGGCCGATGCACCAGACGCCGGAGTCGCGGAGCTGCTCGATGGCCCTGGCGAGGTTGGGGACCTCGGCGACCGGGAGGTGCTCGAGGGCGCCGGCGGAGGACTTGACGGCGACCGCGGACAGGGGGGCGCTGCGGTGGCGGGGGACGACCAGGCCGTGGCAGCCGGCGGCTTCGGCGCTGCGGGCGAGGGCGCCGAGGTTGTGCGGATCCTCGACGCCGTCGAGGGCGAGGAAGAACGGGGGCTCGCGGCCGGCCAGGGGGACGGCCAGGAGCTCGGTCAGGCCGATCGGCTGGATCGGGGCCACCACGGCCAGGACGCCCTGGTGGGCGCCGCTGCGGGCCTCGGCGTCGAGCAGCGAGCGGGGGACCGTCTGGACCTCGATCCCGCGGCGCCTGGCCAGCTCCAGCAGGTCGCCGAGGGCGGCCCGGCCGGCCCCGGAGGCGAGCAGGATCCTGTCCATGGGGCGGCCGGCGCGCAGCGCCTCCACGACCGGGCGGCGGCCCTCGATCAGGACCCGGCCCTGGCCGGGGCGGACGGCCTCCCGGGCCGCCTCCAGCTGGTCGCGGCGCCGGGACTGCTTGGCCCGGCGGGCGCCGGAGCCGGCGCGGCGCTTCTCCGAGGGGGCCTGGGGCCGGCGGACCTCTCCCCCGCCGTCGCGCTCGCGGCGGACCGGGGCCGGGCGGGGCGCGCCGTCGCGCTCGCGGCGGGGGCGGCGGCCCGGGTGGCGGCCGCCGGCTAGGGGATCAGGTGCCATCGGGGGCCGCCGGGGCGGTCCTCGACCCGGACGCCGGCGGAGGCCAGGCGGTCGCGGATGGCGTCGGCGGCGGCGAAGTCGCGGGCCGCGCGGGCCCGCTCGCGCAGGTCGAGGAGCAGGTCGAGCAGGGGCCGGAACGCGGCCGGGTCGGGCAGGTCGTCGAGCGGGGTGAAGCCGAGGCGGGCGGCCAGCTCCAGGAAGGTGGTGAAGCGGTCGCGCAGGTCCTCGGCGACGCCGGCGTCGCCGTGCTCCAGCTTGCCGATCAGGGGGTTGGCCTCGGCGACCAGGTCGAACAGCACGGCCAGGGCGGCGGGCACGTTGAGGTCGTCGTCGAGGGCGGCCACGAACCGGCCCCGCGGGCCGGCCGGGTCGTGGGGGCCGGCGGCGGGCGGCACCGGCTCGGGCCCGACCCCGGGGGCCGCGCCGGCCGCGCCCTCGGCCCCGGCGCCGAGGGCCCGGGCCGCGTTGATGGTGAAGGTGGCCAGCCGGTCGTAGCTGGCGGCGGCGTCGGCCAACACCTCCGCGGAGAACTCCAGCGGGCTGCGGTAGTGGGCGCCGAGGAGGGCGTAGCGGAGGACCACGCCGCGGTGGCGGCGCAGCAGCTCGCGGGGGCTGACCACGTTGCCGACCGACTTGGCCATCTTCTCGCCCTTGAGCTCGAGGAAGGCGTTGTGGACCCAGTAGCGGGCGAACGGCTCGCCGGTGGCGCCCTCGGACTGGGCGATCTCGTTCTCGTGGTGGGGGAAGATCAGGTCCTCGCCGCCGCCGTGGATGTCGAAGCCGCGGCCCAGGTACTTGCTCGCCATGGCCGAGCACTCGATGTGCCAGCCGGGGCGGCCCGGGCCCCAGGGCGAGTCCCAGACCGGCTCGCCGGGCTTGGCGCCCTTCCAGAGGGCGAAGTCGAGCGGGTCGCGCTTGGCGGGGTTGACCTCGACCCGGGCGCCGGCCAGCAGCTCGGCCGGGTCGCGGCCGGACAGCTTGCCGTACTCGGGCCACTTGGCGACGGCGAAGTAGACGTCCCCGCCGGCCTGGTAGGCCAGGCCGGCCTCGACCAGGCGGGAGATCAGCTCCAGCATCTCGGGGACGTGGCCGCTGGCCCGGGGGGCGATGTCGGGCGGGAGGACGCCGAGGGCGGCGATGATCTCCTCGTACACCCGGGTCCAGTGCTCGGCGACCACGAACGCCTCCAGCGGGTCGTGGCCGGCCGCCTCGATGATGTGGTCGTCGACGTCGGTGTAGTTGCGGACGTACAGGACCCGGTAGCCGGAGGCGGTCAGGTGGCGGCGGAGCACGTCGAAGGTGACCACGTTGCGCAGGTTGCCGACGTGGGGCTCGCTGTAGACGGTGACCCCGCAGAGGTAGATGCCGACCCGGCCCTCGTCGCGGGGGACGAAGGGCTCCTTGCGCCTGGTCAGGGTGTTGTGCAGCTGCAGGGCCACGGCGGTCGGCTCCGGGTCGGGGTTGGGGACGAACTCGTATGCTACCCGCGAACCGGCCGCGCGGCGGCCAGGCAGACGGCGGTGGCGGCGATCCCCTCGCCGCGGCCGCAGAAGCCGAGGCCGTCGGTGGCCTTGGCGGTGACCCGGACCCGGGCCGGCTCCATGTCGAGGGCGGCGGCCAGGTTGGCCGCCATCTCGCCGGTGAGGTGGCCGAGGCGGGGCCGGTCGCAGAGCACGGCCACGTCCAGGTTGACCGGGGCCCAGCCGGCGGCCGCGACCAGCCCGGCCACCGTGCGGCAGAGCTCGATGCTGTCGGCGTCCCGCCAGCGGGGGTCGGCCGACGGGAAGTGGTGGCCCAGGTCGGCCAGGCCGGCCGCGCCGAGCAGGGCGTCGCAGGCGGCGTGGGCGACCACGTCGGCGTCGGAGTGGCCCTCCAGGCCGAGCTCGAACGGGACCGCCACCCCGCCGAGGACCAGCGGCCGCCCGGCGACCAGCGGGTGGGCGTCGACGCCCTGCCCGACCCGCAGCGCCGGCAGGGTCACCGCAGCCCCCGCTCCCCCGGGGGGCCAGGCTCCAGCCCCCCGGCCGGGCGGCGGCGGGCCAGGAGGGTCTCGGCGACGGCCAGGTCGAGCGGGGTGATCACCTTGAGGTTCTCGGGATCGCCGGGCACGACCTGGACCCGGTGCCCGGCCCGCTCGACCAGGGCGGCCTCGTCGGCGGCCTCGATCCCGCCGGCCGGGGCGAGCCGGTGCGCCGCCTCCAGGACCTCGCGGACGAACAGCTGGGGGGTCTGCAGACCTCGCAGCTGCTCGCGGGCGACCAGGCCGGTGGAGCGCTGGCCGGCGTCGACGCGGCGGATGGTGTCGACCACCGGCACCCCCGGGACCACCCCGGCCGCGCCGGACTCCAGCAGCTGGCCGAGCAGCCGGTCGACCGCGCCGGGGGCGACCAGGGGGCGGGCGGCGTCGTGCACGGCGACGTACCCGGGGCCCTTGGGCAGGGCGGCGAGGCCGGCGGCCACGCCGGCCCGGCGGGTCGGGCCGCCGGCGACCACGGCGACCACCTTGGCGAAGCCTTCCTCGGCGACCAGCTTGGCGGTCGCCTCCAGCGCGTCGGGGTGGCAGACCACCACCATCACGGTCACGCAGCGGTTGGCCTCCAGCGCCTCCACGGCGTGGGCCAGCAGGGGCCGCCCGGCCAGGCTGGCCAGCCCCGTGGCGCCGCCATCGCCCAAGCGGCCGGCGGAGGGGGCGGCGGGCACGACCACGCCCACCGCCGGGAGGGCGGTGGGCGTGGGAAGCGGATGCGGGCCGGTTACGACTCGAGCGCCTCGTCGACCAGCAGGATGGCCTTGCCCTCGTCGCAGTGGCAGGCGAGCACCAGCTCCGAGACGAGGATCTGGCGGGAGCGCTGCAGCATGCGCTTCTCGCCGGCCGAGAGGCCCTTCTCGCGGTCGCGGACGGTGAGGTCGCGCACGACCTCGGCGACCTGGAAGATGTCGCCCGACTGGAGGCGCTCGATGTTGCCCTTGAAGCGGCGGCTCCAGTTGCCCTGGGTGGAGGACTCCCCGGTGCGCAGGATGTCGAAGACGCCGTCGACGTCGTCGGAGCTGCAGACCTCGCGGATGCCGACCTCCTGGCAGTTGTCGCGAGGCACCATGAGGGTCAGGTCGCCATACGTCAGCTTGAGGACCAGGTACTCCCTGGTCTCGCCGCCTACCTCACGATCCTGGAGGCCCTCGATGACCGCGGCCCCATGCTGTGGGTAGATGACGCTGTCGCCGACCTTGAACATACGCGAAAACCCCTTCCCTCGAACTGAACACTACGAGGATAACATTTCCGCTGGGTTGCGTACAAACGAAGTCGCAGGTAGATGGCCTGATTTACGTAGGCGGACTCATCCATCGCCCTGCGGCGGAGCCCCGTCGGCGAGGCGCCTGAGGCCCTCGCGCAGCAGGCGGGCCCGGCCGGCGCCGACCCCCTCGACCTCCTCGAGGTCCTCCGGCCCGACGGCCAGGATGACCTTCAGCGACCCGAACCGCTCCACCACCCGGTCGACCACCGACGGTGGCAGCTGCGGCACCCGGGCCAGCAGTCGGTAGCCGCGCGGGACCTGGACCGCGTCCAGGGTCTCGGGGTCGCCGGTGAGGTCGATCGCCTTGGCCACGGCGGCGGTGTCCGACAGCTCCTCGGGGGTCAGGCGGCCCAGCTCGGCGAGCACGCCGGCCACCTCCCAGCCGGGACGTTCCCGCAGGTGGTCGCGGACCACCAGCTGCTCCTCGTCGTCGACGCCGGCGCTCAGCTCCTCCAGCTGGAGGCGGAGCAGGCGGCCCTCGGAGCCGAGCTCG
>Ga0307278_10001618_pt1 | contig 11159 bp, 18 predicted proteins | sample ER_DNA_117_FD_194482 | JGI IMG/M metagenome (GOLD analysis project Ga0307278, IMG submission 194482) | Bulk soil microbial communities from the East River watershed near Crested Butte, Colorado, United States - ER_DNA_117 | ecosystem: Environmental > Terrestrial > Soil > Floodplain | place...
CCTCCATGTACACCCGTTCGACTGGGGACGAATCGGGTGACGTACAGCCGCCAGCTTCTCCGTGTCCTCACACGGAAGGAGCTGATTGTGAGCGTGGAAGCGCAGCTTGGCCTGCAGGTTAAAGAGAACGCGCTTTTGGCGTGTGCCGAGCAGGACTGGACGCCGTGGGCCGACCGGTTCCCGTGCCTTTCGGCTGTTGGGGGAGTTGTGTCGCTTCGGGATTGGCTGAGGGCAGCTGAGCCGGCGGCAGCGGATGAGGTTCTGCATGCCCTGGTGAGTCTGTCGTCGCCATCCGGCGGCGATGACGCATCGGCCGCTGCGGTGGTGGCGTGGGCGTTGCTGCCTGGTGCCTCTGTGCTTGCGCAGCGGCTGCGGACGCTGTCGCCGCGGATCGATGAGGTGGTTGCCGCACAGCTATGGATTGAGATCCGGACCTTCCCTTGGCAGCGGCTGCGCAAGGTCGCGGTGAACATCTTGGCGAACACCCGTACTGGGGTCCTCCGGGAGTGCGGTGTTCACAGCCAGGTGGCGCGCGTCGATCGGACCTGGAGCAGCGCGCGGCCGGTCGACCCCACGGGCCTCTTTTGGACCAGGCTTTGTGCTCCCGACAGTGGATTGAGGTCGGCTGCCGACGAGTTGGGAGAGCTGCTGGAGTGGGCCCGCGCTGGGAACGTCATCTCGGACTCGGACCGGTCGCTTCTGCTGAGCCTCGCCCAGGCGGCCGATGCATCGGCAACCAGTCGGACCGGCCGTGGGTGGTGCGGCTTGATGGCAAATGCCGTGTCCGCCCATGTGGCTGCTCGGTGGGGAATCTCGCCCATCAGCGTGCGCCGCAGGGCCCGTCGCGCCATCAAAGCTTTGGCCGAGGCTTGCACCGGCTATGACAATGCGGCCTGAGCTCCTGACCGCCAGCGGACAATTTCAGCCTTCGGGTCGGTCGAGGTGATATCGGTGACCACAGATCAGTGGGATGCGTCGACCGCAGAGATCGCCCGGCTGATGGACTTGGCCAACAGCGAGAACGAGGCGATTCGAAAACTCGAAGCCAGCGTCGCGGAAATACGGCAGCTCGAAGCTGCCAAGGCTGCCTTGCCAGCGTCCGCAACGTTAGAGCTTGATGAAGCCCTCGACTTCGTGCGCAGCCGGATGAGGGCGGCATGACTGCGGTGATGAATGCGGGTCGGGTTGTGTCCGTGCCCGAATTGCAGCGGGCGTGGCGAGCGCTGCAGGCCGGACAGTTTCGACATGAGCCGCGAGACGACACGGCCTCCAAGGCTCATCCGGCCACTGGTACGCGGACCTGGGCACCCCGGGACGGTGAGCATGTCTTGCCAGTCGTTGGCTGCGCGGGCGCGTCTGGGGCTTCCACAACTGCTCTTGCGCTGGCGAGCGCCGCCGAATGTCTTGCGCGGATTCTCGAACGCTGTTCAGGGACGAGTTCTGGTTGGCAGCGGCGAGTACGGCGGAGCTTGGCGTCCATCCGTCGGGTTGGCGGCGGGGCACTCGGGGAGAGGTTCTCCTCGAACGAGTAACCGGCCCACTCGCGACAATCGCCGAGGTCCCCGTCCCTTCCGTGCCCGATCGGCCTATCAGGCTAACGGTGCTCGATGTCGGTTGGGATCTGGCACATGTCCTCGGCGTTCCGTCATGGATAGGCGCACAGGTCAAGACAGCTGGGGCCGTCGTAGTCGTTAGCGGTGCCACCATCCCCGGCCTGCGTCATCTCGAGGGCACGCTCAGCCTGCTGGACCCTCTACCAGCTGTTGCAGCGGTGGTGGGTTCACGCAGGAGCCGGCGGCCGAAGGCAGTGCGCCGGTGCAGCGGCCCGCTGACTCGAGCACTCGACAGCAACGGTCGGCTGATCGTCATTCCGCACGATTCACGGTTGGCCGGGGCGGGCCTGGACTCAACGCCGCTTCCGCCGCGGCTGTTAAGTGCGGCGCAGGCCGTCCTTGAACTGACGGATTCCGCAAGGAAACAGGCGCTGTGATGCCGAATCTCTTCCCAGCGGGATTGGTCGCGATGGAGATCTGCCCAATCGCGCCCGGCAATGCCCAGAAGTATGTCAACCAAATCACCGGTTATGTGTTGTGGGGCGTCGGCGTCCTATTTCTCGTCGCACTGATGGTGTCTATCGGAGCCATCGTCGCCGGTCGCCTGTTCTCCATGCCGCACGCCTCGAAGGTCGGCGTGATCAGCATTGTGGTGGTGTTCTTCTGCGCCATCGCCTACATGGTATTGCCCGGCCTGGTCGATTCCCTCATGGGTTCCGGCTGCATCGGCGGCGGTAACAGCCAGCCTTCGACTAAGGCGAAGCCGTGAGCCGCGGCACTGGACAGGTTCGGGGCTGGGGCCGCCGACGGCTTCTGATGATCTTGGCCGCAGCGGTATTGATGATCTTGCTGCTGGTCGTCGGCTTCGTTGTCGCCGCCCACGATGCTGCCAGGTCGGTGCGGCGTACGGACAGCAGCGGCCCAGGTCCCGCGGCGAACGATCATCAGCACGGGTCGGCGCCGATGTCTCGGGATGCCATGGCGGCCGAACCCATGATGCAGGTTGAACCCGCCGACTCCAGGCCGACCGCCCCGGGGCCGATTGCGGGGCCAGTCATTGAGATCCCGCCGGCGACGCATACCGGGCCGGCGGGGATCCCGGCCGGGTACCCGCATACCCCTGAGGGGGCTGTTGGCCGCCATCGGGGTCGCGGTCTTGCAGGGCATGTCTGTTACCTACACCAACGATGTCTACAGCCGTTGGGCGCTGCCGGGCGGCGTCGGAGTTGCGCGTTGGCAGATGACGGCGAATGTGCAGGCCTTCCTCGGCGCGGCGCGGATGGGTCAGCAGAAGGACATGGCGGCCAGCCTGGTCGCGGTCCCGGCAGCCGGTCAGGTGAAAGGGATTGACGGTCCAGATTGGGTGGTTGCCTGCGCCTTGTTGGACGTCCGCGCGACCATCAGCGCCGACGCCCGGATGGGCTACGGCTACTGCGAACGGATGCAATGGCAGAACCGCCGATGGATGATCGCCCCCGGAAACCCGCCGGCCAAAGCCCCGTCGACCTGGCCCGGCAGCCAGCGCAGCATCCAGGCCGGCTGGCGCAGCTGGATCGACACCGGGGAGTGACAAGGCGTGGATCCACAGGATCTGGTGAACCCGTTCAAGTACCTGGCGAGCGAGGCGGGAAAGGTTATCGCTGACGGTTGGACGTCGGCGATGCTCGGTTTGTGGAACGCCGGCCTATGGGCGCTGCGGCTGGTGCTGAACACCATCGACTCGCTGCTGACACCCGACCTTGGGGCCGATGGGCCTGGAGCGGCTGCCTATCGCACCACCTTCTGGCTTGCCGGGGCGCTGGTTGTGATCATGGTGATGATCCAGCTCGGGTTGGCGGCGATCCGCCGCAACGGCAAGTCTTTGGCCTTGGTGCTGCTGGGGCTGGGCCAGTTCGTGGTGGTGTGGGCCGGCTGGCTCGGGTTCGGGGCCGCCGTGGTGGTCGCCTGCGGGGGCCTGACCCGGGCTTTGATGGAGAGCCTGTTGAACGTCACCAGCTGGTCGAGCTGGCAGCCGTGGCAGCCATTCAGCGTCGACGACATCACCGACGGCACCGTTGCCACGGTGCTGGGCTTGATGGGCCTGTTCCTGTGGCTAGCCGCGATCGCGCATCTGCTGGTGATGATCACCCGCAGCGCCGCGCTGATCGTGCTTGCCGCCGTCACACCCATCGCCGCGGCCGGCCTGGTCAGTGAGGCCGGCAGGGCCTGGCTGTTGAAGAGCCTGCGGTGGTTCCTCGCCGCCGCCTTCGCACCGGTTTCAACGGTCCTCGTATTCGGCATCGGCGTGCAGATCACCACCGGCGTCGCGAACGGTCTGGCCGACAAGATCGAGCAGGCCATCGGCACCGCCCTGCCGGGTGTGATCTTGATCCTCATCGCTAGTGTTGCCCCGGCGGCCTTGTTCAAACTGCTGGCCTTCGTGGACCCCAACACCAGCTCCGGCGCTGCACTGCGTCTCGGCCTAGCCGAGGCCGGTGGACTGCGCGGCCTGTTGGGCGGAGGCGCCGTGGACGGTGGGGGCGGACCAGCGGTCGGCGCTGATGGTCGTTCCGAGGGGGAAGCGGCATCGGAGGATTCGACGACCTCGCGGCTGTACCAGGCTGAAACCGGGCTGCTGCGTAGCTTCGGCGGCGGTGTCGGGAACGCCGCCGCGGCGGGAGTGAGCATCGCCCAGAACATCGGGACGCGCGCAGCCGCCGTTGGATCCGACCTCAGCAACCAAATGGGTGTCGGGCACCTCAGTTACTACCCAGATCTCAACGGAATGCGTCGCCGCATTGGTAGTCCCGCCGACTACACCTCCGGCGGCGATGGCAACACCAACGCTGACCAACCCTCCGGTCAGGGCGGCACAACCGGGCCTCCGCGGACGCCGCCTGCTCATGTGCTGGCCGATCCGTCCTCTCCAATATCGACAGAGCCCCAAATGCCGGCCGTCCGCGATTCCACGGGCGGTGGCGCGGGTGTCGGGGGCCGCGGGGTCGCCGCTGGCGAGGCGGCCAAGGCGGCAGCCACCGTACCGATCGTGCCGATTTAGGGAGGCCTCTACGCGATGTCGACGACCTACAGCGACTACAACCGCGACCGGATCGGCTGGTTCTTCGGGCTGAGCGGCTGGCAGCTAGCACTCCTCGCCGGAAGCGCGCTGCCCGTGGTCATCTCCCTGCAGCGCGGCGCCTGGACCGCTGCGCTGCTGTTCACAGCGGTCTGGTGCTGGTCTTGGTGATCACCGTGGTCCCGGTGCGGTGCCGATCGGCCACCGGACGGTTCCTCGCCTCGACCGCATTCGCCATCGGCGCACTTGCCGGCTGGAGCAGTTGGCGGAGCAAAGCCTCGACCGGCCAGATAGAAGATCTGAGCGCAGCCGATCTGCCCGGTGTTTTGCAAGGCATCGAGGTTCACGACGGCCCGCCGCAGGGACCGGAACTGCTGCGGGTCGCGATTATCCAAAACCATGCCGCAAAAACCTGGGCAGTCACCGCGGCGGTGACCCACCCCGGGATCGGGATGCGCGACGCCCACGACCGAGATCGACAAGGCCAAGGTATCAGCGGCCTGCTCGATTTAGCATCGCGAACCGAGTTGATCGATGAGCTGCTAGTCCTTGTGCGGACCGTTCCCGACGACGGTGCGGAACGCGACCTGTGGATCGCTGGGCAGCGCCGCCACGCGGGCGCCAGCCTTTCCCGGCGGGTCAACGATGATCTGCGGCAGCGGCTTACCGCGGCGGCGGCGCGTACCGAGGCGTTCGTCACGATTGTCGTCCCCGAAACCCGGATCGCTCGCGCAGCCAAGGAGTCCGGCGGTGGCCTAGACGGCCGCGCCTGGGTGCTGTACGGGCTGATGGGCGAAGTCGAGTCCCCGCTTCGCGGCGGACTCGGGATGACGCAGGTGCGTTGGCTGACATCCCCGGAGCTGGCGGTCGCGTGCCGCACCGGCTTCGCGCCAGCCGACCGGGCCCCAATCGTGGAGGCGCTCGCCGCTCAGAAATTGGATCCGGGCGTGAACGCGGATGTGCCGTGGGCGATGGCCGGGCCAGCCGGCGCCAACGCCGCGGTCCGGTTTTACAGCCATGACGCCTGGAACTCGGTCACCTCCACCATCAAGCTACCCGCTAAGGGGTCGGTGATCGGCGCTCTCGCACCCGTACTGACGCCAGGCGAGGCGGGGGAGCGTCGCAGCTTCCTGGTCGCGTTCCCGATCTTGCAGCAGAGCGCGGCGGATCGGCGTACCGCGAACAGCGAATGGGCTGCCGACCTGGGGGAGGACCTGCGCCGCAAAGCCAAGGTCAAACAGCGCGCCAAGAGCCGCGTTGAGACCGCCAAGGCCCACGGTGTGGACGCAAAGCTGGCGCGGGGAAGTGCGCTCACCCGGCCGTACGCGGTGTGCACGGTCACAGTGCCGAAAACCGTCCGGGTCGCCGACTTCGGGCGCAGACTCGACGCGGCTGTGCGGCGCGCCGGGTACTCGCCGATGCGGCTCGACCTGTCCCACGATGTCGGCTTCGCTGCCTCCGTTGTGCCCCTCGGGGTCAGCCTGACCCGCCGCAGTGGCGCATGACCATTCGGCACCGTCGAGTCGCGAACCTCGCTGCTCCCAGGCAATCCCCAGCGCAGCGGTGCCGGCCGTAACCTCACTCGGCTGCTCTCCGATTTTGGGCACCGACTCCCCGCCGCGCCGCAAGACGCGATTCCGGCGAAGGAACCGCGGCTGTTCCATTACGCGTCCCGGAAAGGGCGGCGGGGGCGTGACCAAGGCTGGGCGGCAGCCAAAGCCCCGGTGTCGACGTGGCGGATGACCTCAGATCAGGCGCCGGTCTTGTGGCCCTTCATTGCCACGCCCGGCCTGCCTCCGACGGGGGCACAGATGGGTATCGACCTGTTCAGCGGCGGCAGCTTCTACGCCGACCCGCATGGCTGGGTGCTCGACGACGCCGTGCCGGTCACCAACCCCAACATGTTCGTCTTCGGAAAGCCGGGCCGGGGCAAGTCCGCGACGGTGAAGGCGCTGCTGCTGCGGATGATGGACTTCGGCTACCGCGCTCTCATTCTCGGCGATCCAAAGGATGAGTATCAGCTGCTGTGCCGCGCGCTCGGTGTGGAGCCGTTCCGGATCGGGCCGGGCCTGCCGACCCGTATTAATCCGCTGTCGTTCGGGCCCCTCGGCGACGGCTGGCACCAGCTCGGCGCGGAGGAGGCGCAAAGCCGCGCGGCGATCGTTTTCGGCCGCTGGCTAACGCTGCTGCGCGGCCTAGTGGCCAGCCAGCGAATCGGCGAACACCGGGTTCCATTCGGCCCCAGCGACGAGGTCGTCGTCAAAGCCGCACTGCAGCACCTGACCGGCTACCAGCACGGGTACAGGCGGATGCGGGAGATCACGGTCCCACAGCTATGGGGGCTCCTGGACAATCCGACCGATGATCTTGTCTCCGGTGCCGCTATGAGTCGACCCGCCATTTTCTCAACGAGACACGGCTGCTCCGCGATGCTCTCGGCCAGCTGGTTTCCGGTGCCCTCGCCGGCCTGTTCGATGACCACACAACCATCGGCGTTGACTGGCGCGCGCCGATCCAATCGCTGAGCCTGTCCCGGTTGGAGCCGCTGGGTGATGAGGCGGTCGGGATCGCCTTGCTGTGCCTGAACAGCTGGGGACGCGGCATGCGGGAACTCGCCACCCCCGGCGATCGACGCATTGTGGTCCGTGACGAGTCCTGGAAGCAGCTGCGCCTCGGCGTGGAGGCCGTCAAAAGCTTCGACGCTGACCTGCGGCTGTCCCGCAGCAACGGCGACATCCAGGTTGCGGTCGGCCACAAGCCCTCCGACCCGCTGTCGGCCGGCGATGTCGGCTCGCAAGCCGTCGCGATCGCCAAGGATTTGCTGCATCTTGCCGATATCAAGGTGCTGCACGGCCAAGACCTCGCCGTCGCCGAAGAACTCGACAGATTCCTCAGCCTCGGCCCGATCGCTCAAGACCTGGTCACTGGCTGGGCGATGCACGGCAAAGGCCGGGCGCTGTGGTGTGTCGGGGAGCGGATGTACAAGGTGCAGACCGTGCTGCACCCCGCCGAGCAGCCCCTCACCTACACCAACCAGGCGATCGAAGCCGCCTCGTGAGGTCGGCGTGAAGAAAGTCGTCCCAGTCCTGGCGCTCGTCGTCGCACTGATCATCTTGGCGCCGCTAGCGATCGCGCTCGTCGTGGTGGGCATCCTCGCGCCCGCTGCGGTCAGCGTCATTGACTGCGGCGCCCACCTACCGGGAGCCGCGACCGGTGACTGGCAGCCTCCGTTCTCCGTCTGGGCGTCGTTTCCACCCCATATATAAGAAGTGGCGTTTGCACACCGGCCAAGACCTCGCCTCGCTGCCAAGCGCCGGGCCGGTCATTGCTGCTGCTGCCGGAACCGTCATCAGCGCGCATCGGGAGCCCGTCTACGGAAAAATCGTTTCCCTGCGTCACGGGAACGGTGTTGTCACCCGCTACGGGCACCTCGCCAGTATTGACCCCAAGATCATCCCGAGAGCTCGCGTGGCCATCGGGCAGCGCATCGGTATCGAGGGATCGACCGGGACCAGCACCGGATTGCACCTTCACTTCCAGGTCGAGGTCAACGGCGCCCCGGTCAATCCAGTCCGGTTCATGGCCGATCACGGTGCACCCCTTGACGGCAAGGCCGTCGCGCCGTCCAGGAAAGCGCCAACGTCGCTTAGGCTCAGCGGGGACGTGCAGGAGGGTGGTGTGGGGTTTCCGATCCCACGCCCGGGGACGCCGCGGCAAGCGTCGCTGCACAACCCGCCGCTGCCCATCCCGCCAAAGATCAAAAAGCTCTACGTCGCCGCCGCGGCCAGGTACAAGATTCCCTGGACCCTGCTGGCCGGGATCGGCATGGAAGAAACCGGCCACGGGCGCAACAACCACACCAGCTCCGCCGGCGCCCAGGGGCTGATGCAGTTCATGCCCGGCACCTGGGCGACCATGGGCGTCGACGGCGACCACGACGGTCGAGCCGACATCCACAACGACGCCGACAGCATCCACTCCGCGGCCAACTACCTCACCAAATCCGGGGTGAGCCAAGGCGCCGCTGGCGTCCGGAAGGCGCTTTTCGCATGCAACCCCATTCATTGGTATGTCAACGACGTTCTGTTCTACGCCGCCCGCTACGGCGGCGGCACTGTACTCAGCGATCCCAACGACTGCGGCTCAGCCAAGAGCAGCAGCCGAAACCTGCCGTCGCTCACCAGCGGTCGGGTCGCGAAGGTGCTGGCTTGGGCACAACGGCAAGACGGTGACTCTTACCGCATGGGCGCCGCCGGCCAGAACGCCTGGGACTGCTCCAGCTTCACCCAGGCCGCCTTCGCACGGATCGGCATCCGAATGCCACGGCTTGCCTCCGCACAACGCAGCTGGCTAGCCGCCGGGAACGGCATCCGCATCCGGCCCGGCCAGGAGCGACCAGGAGATCTGATCTTTTGGGATTCCTACCTGGGACCCAACCAGATCGGGCACGTCATGATCGTGTGGGACCCAGCAAACAAAACCACCATCGAAGCGCGCAGCACCCGTGCCGGTGTCGGCCATTTCAGCTACGCCAACGGGCCGCGCCACCACATCTTCGAGATTTGGCGCCTAGGCAACCTTCACGGTGACCGCGATAAGGGTTCCCTTCCACCGCGACCGGACAGTTGCCCAGCGCGATTAACCGCGCGAGCCTGCCATCCATCTGATGCTTCGATGCCGCACCTGAGTCGCCGATGAACTTGCTGGACGCCTGGCCTGGCCGGTTCGCCGAGCAGCCCACGAATAGCGTCGTAGGCCATAGGCTTCGACGACAAATGCACTGGATTGCCTTAGCTTGTTCAGGGTGGCGCTGTGGACGTTGAGCGTGCGGCAGAGTTGTACCCCCAAGGCTGGACCTTGAGCCAGATCGGTGCGGAGCTGAGCGTTCGATGGAACGTGGTCCACGATCATCTTCGTCGCGCCGGTGTCACCATGCGTCCCGTCGGCGCACCTACTCACCCAGCCTCCACGCAAGAGACCTCGACCTGCGTGATGAAGGTCTGACCTGGACTGAAGTGGCAAAACAAGTTGACATGACTGTTTCCGGGGCATGGAGTCGCTACCGGAACGCCCGGCCACCAAAGCCGCCGCGTCTGGGCAGATGGCCGCAGGTTTTCGCAGAGGCGCTTGACCAAAACCTTGCGGTCGGCGTTCGAGCAACCGTCATCGATCATCTCGGTCGCGCCCCCACGAGAGCTGAGCTGAACGCCGCACGACGGGCGGCGCACAGTTTCGCCTCGACGGGTCGTGCCCGCGTGCTCTACGTGCCGGGTGCCGATCCCGATGACGCTTCAGGTGAGCGCAGCTATCTGGTGCTGGCCAAGCCGAATGTGATCATGAACGGCATCCGTCTCCGAGGACTGGGTGTTGCAGGCAGCCACGCCGCCGGTCGCAAGACCCCGCACAATCACGCGCAAGCCGTTCGGAACCTTAGACGGACACTGAGGAATGCCGCAGGAGGCGCCCGGCTAATCCAAGTCGACAGATTGGATAACAAATCGGCTGCCGAGCTTGCGGCAGGTCTGGCGGATACGCTTGCAGAGCTTCACCCGGCTTGAGCGCCGTCTCAATCGACGCATCAATCGTGACGCGGAACATCGGCCAGGCATTTCGCCTGCCAGTGTTGATCCCGGCCACTCAAGCGTGATCAATTAGGTAGCCACTGCCTTCGACCCAAATGCATCATCGATCATGACCGAATGAATTCAGCCGGCCGGGGCGAGACCGACTTCCCCGAGGATTGACCGCCCGGATGGGGCGCTGATCCTTCTGATGGGTGAGGTGGTGTTATGAGTCAACGGTCACGCCGGCAGGATCCCTACCCATGGACATGGGAGATGCCGCTCGCGGTCATCTTGGCTGTAGTGATCTTGATCAGCTTTGGTGTGCATCTGGGTCGGGCGGTCGCCAATGTGCTTGCAGGTTGCGACTGGAGGTTTCCGAGTCGGGTCCACCTTTTTAGTAGCCTGCCGGCTGTTCTGCGCGGAGACGCCGGAGCAGGTCTAGTCGATCTTCACGGCCCGGGCGCATCGCCGTCGAGCCTTCTGATGTGCATTGGCACAACGGAGCTGATCTTGCTCGCCGCCACTGTACTGTTGATCAAGTTGGGTTTGCATCGCTGGGGTCCGGGACGAACGATGGGCGTTGCGACCTGGAGTGAGGCGGAGAGGCTGCTTGGAGTTGCGCGGCTAAGGCGGAGTCGGAAAATTCTGCGGCCCGATCTGTACGGAAAACGCCGGCAGGGGGTTTGGAGATGATCTTCAATCCGGCCGAGGTGGGATGGCATCTGGGTCGGGCCCACGAACCGCGGGGTGGGGAGTTGTGGGTGCCGTGGGATCGTACTGCGGGTGTGATCGGTCCGCAGGGCAGCGGAAAGACACTCGATCTTCTGATTCCGGCTTTGCTCAGCGCTTCGGGCGCTGCGCTGGTGACTCTAACTAAGGTCGATGATCTTTTGCTTAGCTTCCCGGTGCGGTCTCGCGATGGTCGGCCATGTCTGGTACTCGATCCGTTCGGCCTAGCGCGGGGATTGCCGGAGCTGGTGTGGGATC
>Ga0307278_10001619_pt1 | contig 11158 bp, 10 predicted proteins | sample ER_DNA_117_FD_194482 | JGI IMG/M metagenome (GOLD analysis project Ga0307278, IMG submission 194482) | Bulk soil microbial communities from the East River watershed near Crested Butte, Colorado, United States - ER_DNA_117 | ecosystem: Environmental > Terrestrial > Soil > Floodplain | place...
ATCGCGGTGTAGGTGGTATTCACCGCGGGCGCCGTGATGGTGTGGCTCTGCGGGCCGCCGTCAGACCAAGAATTGAAGAAGTAAGTGGATTTGTTGAACTGCTGTGGCGACGGGGCGCTGACGGAGTTCGCCGAGCCGACGACCGCGGTCACAGAGAACGGCGTGCTGCGCGGCGCCTCGTTGACTACCAGGTCGCTGAGGACGAGGCCGCCCGGGTTGGTCTTGAACGTGAGGACGACCGTCTTGGGGTCCAGCCGGACGCTCGTGGTCGAGGTCAGCCCGCCCGAGTCGGTCCCGGTCAGCTGCAGTTCGAGCCAGCACGGGTATGCGTGGTCCGGCGCGCTGACAGATCCGCTGGAGACGCCGTTGATGGTCTGGATCAGGTGCGTGTGGCAGTCGGTTGGTGTGAAGCAGTGATGCAAGATCACCGACCAGCTCAGCGCTGATGCCGGCAGCGTGCCGTTCTGCGCATCGGTGGCGTGGCCGGAGAAGGTGATCGTGTCGCCGACCTTCCAGGTCAGGCTCGACGGAGGCGAGTCGATGACCGCGGTCGGCGCGGTGTTGCCAGCCGTGACGGTGACCGAGGCAGTGTCGCTGGCGCCCTGGTCATCGGTAACCCGCAGGCCTGGGTGATAGATGCCCGTCGTCGTGTACGTATAGGACGCCGTGGGACCTGTCGCATCGCCGAACGTTCCGTCGCCGTTGAGATCCCACGAGTAGGTCAGCGGCTTACCTTCCGGGTCGGTCGAGCCGGTGCCGTCGAAGCTGACCGTCAGCGGGGCGGGACCGTTGGTCGGGGCCGCCGTGATGACCGCGGTGGGCGGCTGGTTGGCGGCGGTGTAGGTGATGCGGTGGATGCTGCCGTCGTCCATGTCGACGTAGAACAGGTCGCCGCCGGGGCCGGTCTTGAGGTCGACCGGATGTCCAGCGGCACCGCCAGCGGCGTCGACGCCGACGAACGATTGCAGCCTGGAGGGGTCAGGCAGCCCGTTTGTACCGGGGACCATCGCCCAGATCTCGTTGCGGGTGTGGTCGGCGAAGAACAGCGCGCCGTTGTACTGCGCCGGGTATGACCCGCCCTGGTAGAACGCCACGCCGGTGACGGATGAGCCGCCCGTGTGGCAGCCGGTGTAGTTCACCACGCACGCGCTGTGGTTGTACGTGTAATGCGGCGCGATGACCGATCCAGGCGTCGAGTAGAGCGATGAGCACAGACTGAGGCCGGCACCCTGGTAGCCGCCCTGTGCCGAGGCCCCCTCGTAGCACGGCCAGCCGAAGTTCGACGCCGTGGCGCTGGCAGGCGCGGGGACGCGATTGATCTCCTCCCAGGTGTTCCAGCCGACATCGCCGATCCACAGCTCGTCGGTCCCCGGGCGCTGCGTGATGCGGAACGGGTTGCGCAGCCCGTAGGCCACGATGCGGCGCGCGTTGGCATCCGATGAGGAGAAGAAGGGGTTGCCGGGCACGCCCGCGCCGGTGGCGGGGTCGATCCGCAGGACTGCGCCGTCGAGGGTGGCGGGGCCGTCGGTGCGCCGGACGCTCTGGCTGCGCAGCGCGCCACCCTCGGCACCGGGTGGGCTCAATGCGGTACCGACCGCGCCGGGCGGATCGCCGCAGGGGTTTGCCTGGTCGCCGGCGTAGTTCGCGCCGTACTGCCCGTAGTCGACGTTGTTGAAGCTGGCGCCGTCGCCGCCCGTGGCGTAGAGGTACCCGTCGCGGCCGAACAAAAGCGTCCCGATCGAATGGCTGGGGAACTGCTGGCACCAATCATTGATGAGCACCTGCTCGCTGCCGGTCATGACGTTCCCGCTGGCCTGCAGTCGCGACAGGCGCCCCGACACCAGGCAGCCGTCGGTGGTCGGCCCAGGTGGCGTCGGGCAGGCGTCGTTCCAGGACGGCGCAGTGCCGCCGATCGGGGCGTCGTACGCGTACAGCACGTAGACGTACGGGTCGCTCGGGAAGTTCGGCGCCAGCGCCACGCCGAGCAGCCCGCGATCCCAGTAGTCATCGACCTTGGTCGACAGGTCGGCGAAGGTGACCGGGTTCGTGTCGCTCAGGCTCTGAAAGACCTTGATGACGCCGTTCTTCTGGCCGACGAAGATCCGCCCGTCGGGCGCGAACTGCAGCACCGTCGGGTTGGTCAGTCCGCTCAGCGCGACCGAGTCCCGGAACCCGGTCGGCAGCGTGGACGCCCCAGCCGGACTGGGCCCCGTCGGCGTGACGAGCGCGGCGCCCAGCACCATCGCCGCCGTGATGACCAGCCGACGCCAACGCGTCACATCCCCAATACCGCGCATACCATCCCCCAATAGACACCGCGTACCGCAGCTCGAACTCCGACCCCCCGCAGCGCCGCTTGCCCCATCGCGCGCCGCGTTTGATACCTCGTCCAACGGCACCCTTGCCGTCGCTGCAGGCGATCCTCTTCGCAAGATGAGTCGGTGTCAAGGAAGGGTCTTGGCCGGACGACTTTCTGGCTATCTCGCTCCTCGAAGGGGCCCTCGGCGGCAGGCACGGGGACGCCTGGTGCGCGTTGCCCTGACGTGGGTGACGGCCGCCTGCCCGCACCGCACGCTCCTCTGCACTGCCTAGGCGCGCGCGTGACGTCGGCGGGCAATGATGACGAGCACGTGACGATCGCCTTCGCGCGGTTGGAGCGGCGAAGCGGAGCTCGCTGGCGCGCTTGCGCATTCGGCGTGGAAGCAGCAACCGCTCGACCGTCAACACGGAACTCCAAGACCGCGTCTTACCGTCCCGGGAAACGCCGGCGCACCGTTGGCTCGCCGACGCGGAGGCAGACCGCGGTGGCGCGATACGCCGGCGGAGAGCGGTGGCGCACCAGCTCGGCGCAGGAGCTGACGGCGCGAAGGAGTAACGCCCGCGGACCGCGACGGCAGCGCTGGCGCGCGGCGGGGCAAGAACGCGTCTCGGGCGGGTGGTGGCGGACACGTCCTCAGACGGAGCTTGCGGAGTCTGAGGAGCGTGATCCGCCGACAGGACCCGCCGGCCGCAGGCTGCGGGCCCGCCCGCCGCAGGCCGCGGACCCGCTCGCCGATACCCTCCCCCGCCATGCTCGCCATCCGCGAGGAAGGCCGGGGCGAACCGCTCGTCCTCGTGCACGGCGCGGGGACGAGCAGCGCGATCTGGCGGCGGACGATGCCGCTGCTCGCCGAGCGGCGGCGGGTGATCGCGCCCGACGTGCCGGGGTACGGCGGCTCCCCGGCCGCGGGGCCGGGGTTCGCGCTCGAGGAGGTGACCGACCGCTTGGTCGCCGGCCTCGACGACGCCGGAGTACCCGGTCCGTACGACCTCGTCGGCCACTCGATGGGCGGCGCCATCGCGATGGTGCTCGCCGCGCGCCACCCCGAGCGCGTGCGCCGGCTGGTGCTCGTGGCTCCCGCGGGCATGGCTGCCCTTCCGCGCGTCGCGGCGGGGCTGCTCGGGGCCGTCGCGGCGCCCTTCGCCATCGCGCGGCGCACGGTTGCCACGCCGCTCGCCGGCAGCGCGTTCGTTCGCCGGCTGGCGCTCGCGGGCGTGGCGCGCGACGGCGCTCGCGTGCCCGCCGAGCACGCGCGCGCGGTGCTCGCCAGCTCGGCCGGCGCCACGCGGATCGGCCCCGGGCTGGCCAGCGCGGCGACCGCCGACCTGCGGCGCACGCTGGCGGGACTGCAGGGGCCGTTGGGGCTGGTGTGGGGCGAGCACGATCCCGTGATCCCGCCGCGGCGCATCGAGGTCATCCGCCGCGCGCGGCCCGACGTGCAGCTCAGCGTCGTGCCCGACACCGCGCACGCGCCGATGCTCGAGCGCCCGCAGGCCTTCTGCGCGGCGCTCGAGGATGTCCTCGAGCGCCTGCGCTAACGGGACGGCAACATCCCCGCGTGGCTCCGCCCCTACCCTGCTATTTGCAGGTACTTCTCGACATCGTCGCCGCATCATGGGAGCCGCGCTCGCCACCCGCGAAGGCACCGTGACCCTCCCCGACGGCCGTCGCCTGGCGTGGTCGTCCGGAGGGGCCCGCGACGGCGTTCCCGTCCTCTACCTCCACGGCGCCATCGGCACGCCGGTGCGCCGCACGCCCGAGCTCGACGCGCTCATCGCGGCGCTCGGCATCCACTACATCGCGGTCAGCCGACCGGGCTTCGGGCGCTCGGACCCGTGCCCGGGGCGCCGCATCGCCGACTTCCCCGACGACGTCGAGCACCTCGCCGACCACCTCGGGCTCGGCCGCTTCGCGGTCGTCGGCGTGTCGGCAGGTGGGCCCTACGCGATCGCGTGCGCCCGCGCGCTGCCCGAGCGGGCGATCGCCACGGCCGCGGTGAGCTCGCTGTCGCCGCTGTGCGCGCCCCACGCCGGCCGGTGGATGCCGGTGCATCTGCGCCTCGGCCTGCGCGCGCTCGTCCGCCGTCCCGACCTGATGGCGCGCAGCGGCGCGCGCGTCATGAAGCTGCTCGAGCGCCATCCGCGCGCGCTGGGCCGGCTCGCGACGCTCGGCGCCACGCCGGCCGACCGCCGGCTGCTCGCCGGCGGCGAGATGGGCGCCACCGCCATCGACTCGTTCCTCGCGGCGGCCGCCGGGGGCGTCGACGGCATGATCGACGACTACGTGGCGTGCTGCACCGCGTGGGGCTTCGACCTGCCGGAGGTGGCGGGCGAGGTCCACGTCTGGCACGGCGAGCGCGACCGCTTCGTGCCCGTCGAGCACGCGCGCGCGCTGGCGGCCGCGCTCCCACGGTGCCGCGCGCGATTCGACGCGCAGGACGGCCACTTCTTCTTCCGCCGTCGCGTGGCCGAGGTGCTCGGCGCTCTGGTCACGGCCGCCGGCTGAGGAGGGCTCAGCCGCCGCCGAAGGCGCGTGCCGCCGCAGCCACGAGCTCGTCGTGGGGGACGTCGCGGATGCGCTGGGCGAGGTTCCAGCGATGGCCGAAGGGGTCGGTGATCTGGCCGTGGCGCTCGCCCCAGAACGTGTCGGCCAGCTCGTGATGGACGGTCGCGCCGGCGTGCAGCGCGCGCGCCCAGGCCGCGTCGACGTCGTCGACGTTGAGCTGGATCACCGTGGCCGTGCCGCCGATGGTCAGCGGCGAGACGATCCCGGCGTCGGGGAATTCGCTGGCGACGTGCACGACCGAGCCGCCGAAGTCGACTTCGACGACCATCACGACCCCGCCGGGCAGCGGGATCCGGCTGCGCTCCTGCGCACCGAAGGCCTGCGCGTACCAGGCGGCGGCCTCGGATGCGTCGGGGACCACGAGGTGGACGCTGAGCTGCATGCGGCAGAACGCTACGACGACCCGGCGCGGGCGTCTTGTACGTCTGAGCGCAGGGCGGCGGCGTACGCCCCCGGCGTCATCCCGAGCGTCCGCGTGAAGTGGCGATGCAGATGGCTCTGGTCGAAGAAGCCGGTCTGCTGGGCCACCTCCCCGGGAGTGACGCCGCGCTCGAGCAGCCGCCGCGCGGCGCGGACGCGCTGCGCGAGGACGAAGCGATGCGGCGGCAGGCCGAAGGCCGCCCTGAAGAGGCGCGTGAGGCGGTGGCGGCTCACTCCGGCCGCCGCGGCCACCTCGACGAGCGTGAGGTTCCGCGCGAGATCATCGCCCAGCAGCTCGCACGCGCGCCGCAGCGCCGGATCGCGCCGCGCGGCCCGCGACGCCGCGACCGGCGCGCCCCCGGCCAGCGCAGACAGCCATTCCTGCAGCTGCGTGTCGCGCTCGAGCCGCCACGCCGGGGCGTCAAGCGCCGCGTGCAACTCGAGGAACCGTCGTGCGAGCCGGGGATCGCGCACGCGCGGCGACGCGAACGCGACGTCGCCGCCCGCGTCCTCGGGGTCGCGCACGATGTCCTGCACCGCCGGCAGCTCGAGCACGATCAGTCGTGCCTCCCAGCGTGCCGAGCGCCAAGGGCGCCCCGAGTGGCGTGCCGTGGGGTCCCATGCGCACAGGTCGCCCGGCGCGAAGCGATGGCGCTGCGGTCCACGGCGGACCTCCATCCCGCCGGCGAGCACCATGCCGACCACGTACTCGCCCGCCGGATCCACCTCGTAGGCCGAGGTCGTGCCGTGCATGCAGATGGCACCGCTGCCGACCTCCGCCCGCCAGGTGCGCACCGACTCGTCGCCGTGCATGGCACCCATCGTGACGTACTGTGCGCACATGTCCGACGCCGACGATCCCCTCGATCGCCTCTCCTCCAAGGAGCTGCACGATCTCGCGGTGCGTCACGCGCGCCGCCACCTCGACGCGAAGTTCTTCTGGCACCTGCTCCAGGTGCTGCCGGCGGCCGAGGCCGCCGCCGGCGACCTCGACGATGCGGTGGACGACATCGACATGGCAAGCGCACACCTCGACGACGTCACCGACTCGGGCAAGGGCGAGGTCGCCGAGCTGCTGCGCCCGTTCTATCTCGACTACCTGAGAGAGCACGGAGTTCAGCCGCCCGCCTGATAGTGTTAGACATCCATCTAACACGGTCAGGATCGTCATGAACAAGTCCCGTACCTCTGCCGCCATCGACGCCGCACGACCGCTCAACGCCCGCCGGCGCCGCGTCAAGCGCGGAGTGATCGCGAGCTACATCCACGAGATCTCCGGCCGTCATGCAGACGCGAGGTCGGCCACCAGAGCCGACCAGGAGAAGCCCCGCGCCGCCAGCCCGCGACCCGTCCGCGGGTCGTAGTACTCGCGCAGGCCGTCGCGGCCCACGGCGTCGGCCATCGCCTCGGCGATCCGGTCGGCGTCCTCGTCATAACCCAGTTCGCGCATGGCAGGCAGTAGCAGCCAGGCCACGTTCATCCACGCGGGCCCGCGCCACGTGCGCCATAGGTCGAAGCCCGGCCTGAACGACGGCTCGTCCATCGCCACCGACGGGATGCCGAACGGCGCGCGGTAGCGGCGCGGATCGAGCAGGTGCTCCTCGACCAGGCGCCGGCGGACGTCGTCGGGCAGCGTGTCGAGCATCAGCGGCGACAGCGCCGACCACGTCGACACGCGCACCTGGCGCTCGTCGCGCCCGGCGAGGTCGTAGAACAGCCCGGTGGCCGGGTCCAGGCAGCGCTCGAGCAGCGCCGCCTGCACCCGGTCGGCGCGGCGCGCGTACGCGTCGTCGCCGGCGAGGCGCGCCATCGCCCGCAGGCTGAGCGCGTAGGCGACGTTGACCCACACGTCCTCGACGTGCTCGTCGTGGACGGCCGCGATGTCGCGCGCGCTCCAGCCCAGGCGGCCGTAGCGCGCGACGAGCCGGAAGTAGCCGGGCTTGTAGTGCGCATACGGTCCGTACACCGAGTCGTACTTCGGGCTGTCGTCGAGGCCCGACTCGTCGGGCAGGAGGATGCTGATGAGCCCGTCGCCGTCGACGTCGCGCTCGCGTGCCAGCCAGTCGAGGTGCGCCTCCAGCGCGTGCAGCGACTCGGTGGCGAATCCGGGCTCGTCGGCGCTCGCGGCGGCCACGCGCTCCCACGCGAAGGGCAGCAGCGGCGGCCCGATCGTCGTCGTGTGGCGGCTGCCGCGCACGCGCTGGGTCGCGTAGAGCGGCGCGCGCCGCCAGCGCGGGTGGCTGTGCCAGAACACCGTGTGCGGGACGAAGCCGTCGGCGCGCCCGCCGCGCAGCACGGTGCGCAACTCCTCGCGCGCGCGGCCGACGTCGTGACGGCACCAGGCGATCGCGTGAAAGCACGAGTCCCAGTGCCACTGGTGGCGGTAGCGCGGCGTCGCCGGGCAGGTGAAGGCGTACGGCGTCCCGTCGCGATGCACGCCCTCGCGCCAGTTGGCGCGCAGCACACCCTCGGCCTGCTCAGTCAGCGAGGTCGTCGTAGGTGACGGCGTGGCGGACGCGGCGGTGCGCACGCTTGAGCACCCCCTCGACCGCGCCGATGTGGCGCGGGTGGTCGAGGTCGGCGGGATGGAGGTCGAGGCGCAGCAGGTCGCCGGCGGCCAGCGCGCCGGCGCGCACGAGCCAGGGCGACGCCAGGCGCTTGACCGCGCTCGAGGTGCCGAGGGTGAGCGCGGGCGCCAGGGTCGAGCGCGCCGGCGCGTAGATGCGGACGAGCCCCGCCCACCACTCGAACGACCCGGCGAGCGTCTCGCGCAGCGCGTCGGTGTAGGCGTAGGCCGGGGCGACGAAGCCCCGCGGCTGCACGCCGGCCAGGCGCAGCACGCGGCGGCCGGCCTCGACGGCGCGCCGCGTCTCGTCGGCGTCGAGGCCGAGGAACTCGGCGGCCGGGTTGCTGCGCCGCGGCGCCGCCGCCGAGGCGCGGTGCTGGAAGCCGTGCTGGGCGATGGCGTCGCCGCGCGCCGCGCACTGCGCGAGCCACTGCACCATCTCCGGGCGGCGATCGTGGAAGGGGTGCAGGTCGGGCGCGGGGATGACGAGCAGGGTGACGCGCTCGATCCCGTGGTCGTCGAGCCAATCGCGGATGAGCGCGCAGCGCTCGAAGGTCGCCGGCTCGACGTCGTGGAGGGCGACCGCGATGGCGCCGGAGCGCGTCATGCCGCGAGCTCGCGCAGGTCGTCGAGCTCGGCGGCGAAGAGCCGGTCCCAGCGCAGGCGCCAGCACAGCGCGGCTGCCGCGCGGTGATCCGGCCGGGCGGCGCGGGCCGCGGCGATGGCGCCCGCGAGGCCGTCGGTGTCGCCCGGCGCGAACGCGTGCGCGAGATCGCCGAGCAGAGCGGCGCTGGGGGCGCTCGCGCAGGTCACGACCGGCGCCCCGCTGGCCGCGGCCTCGAGCGCGACGAGTCCGAAGGTCTCGTGCTCGCCGGGCATGACCACGCAGCGCGCGCCGGCATACGCGCCCGCCAGCCGCTCGCGATCGGGGACGAACGGCCGGAAGGAGACGCGCCGGCCGATCCCCAGCGCCTGGGCGCGGCGGCGCAGAGCGTCCTCTGCCGGGCCTGAGCCGATCAGCCGCAGCGGCCACGGGTCGTCCGAGCGCGCCGCGGCCTCCAGCAGCCGGAAGACCCCCTTCTCCCGCGCCAGGCGCCCGACGTAGAGCACGTGGTCGCCACGCGCGACCCCCGTCTGCGGGCGGAAGGCGTCGTGCAGGCCCAGGCGCAGCGGGAAGCTCGCCACGCGCCCGCAATCGGGCTCGGGGTCGACGACGGACGCGATTGCGTCGACCGGCGCGTAGGCGTGGCGCAGCCACGCGCGGAAGAGCGCCTCCCAAGGGCGCGACGGCCCGCGCAGGCCGGCGGCGTCGAGCGCCGCCGAGCCGTGATGGACGGCGACGACCTTCGCCCCCAGGGCGTGGGCGGCCTCGGTCACCCGCAGCGGCGCCCAGAACGGATCGTGCAGGAGCACGACGTCAGGGTGCAGCCGCTCGAGCGTGCGCTTCAGGGCCCGCGCGCCGAGGGGCACGCGGTAGCCGTTGGCGGCGGCCAGGCGCAGGCTGGGCAGCTCGTGGCGCCCGCCGCGGTGGCGCTCGCGCGGGCCCGGCACGACGACGTGGTGCTCGAACGCGCCGGTGGCGCGCGCGTGGCGGACCTTCGCGTCGAGGTAGGTGCGGATGCCGCCCGAGCGCTCGCCGTAGAACAGGGCGACGTCGACAATGCGCAGATGCCGACGATCCTGGTCGACCCCCAGCCCCGCACCATGGACGCCATGCTCGATGCCGCGACGCGCGCGCGGCTCGACGCTCTCGGGCGCCTCGTGGTGCATGAAGGCGCGGGCCGGATGCCCGACGCGGTAGTCGAGGCCCACCTCGCGGACACCGTCGCCATCATCGGCCAGACCGACCTCGACGCGGCGCGCATCGCCCGCGCCCCGGCGCTGCGGGCGGTCATCAACGTCGAGGGCAACTTCCTGCGCAACGTCGACTACGAGGCGTGCTTCGCGCGCGGCATCCACGTCCTCGTCGCCAGCCCGGCCTTCGCCCCGGCCGTGGCCGAGGCGGCGCTCGGCATGGCCATCGACCTCGTCCGCGGCATCACCGCCGCCGACCGCGCGATGCGCGCGGGCAGCGAGGCCTACGGGTTCGAGGCCAACGACGGCTGCTTCCTGCTGGCCGGAAGCGACGTCGGCGTCATCGGCCTCGGCGATCTCGGCCGCGAGCTCGTGCGCCTGCTCGCGCCCTTTCGCTGCCGCGTCCGCGCCTACGACCCGTGGCTGCCCGAGCTCGCCATCCGCGCCGCGGGCGCCGAGCCGGCCGGCCTCGACGAGCTGCTGGGCGCTTCGCGCGTCGTGTTCGTCTTCGCGGCGCCCACCACCGACAACGAGGCGATGCTCGGCCGGCGCGAGCTCGAGCTGCTGCAGGACGGCGCGGCGCTGCTCGTCATGAGCCGCGCCGCCGTCGTCGATCTCGACGCGCTCGTCGCGCTCGCCGCCGCCGGGCGCCTGCGCGCCGCGGTCGACGTGTGGCCGCGCGAGCCGGTCCCCGCCGACCATCCCGCGCGCGGCGTCGAGGGCCTGCTGCTCTCGCCCCATCGCACGGGCGGCATGCCCGAGGCCTTCCAGGCCATCGGCCGGCTCGTGGTGGCCGACCTCGAGCTCGTGCTGCGCGGGCTGCCGCCCGTCGCATGCCGGCGCGCCGAGCGCGAGACCGTTGGGCGGCTGCGCAGCCGCCCCATCGACGAGCCGGAGTGAGCTACGCGGCACGCCGCGCCCCCGCCGCCGGGCGGACGCCCAGGGCGCGGCGGTAGCCGTCGGCCAAGCGGGTCAGGGCGCGCTCCCAGGTGCGCTCGCGCACCGCGTCGAGCGCACGCTGGGCCAGGCGCTCGCGCAGCAGCGGGGCTCCCGCCAGCTCCAGCACGGCATCGGCGAGGGCCGCGGCGTCGGCCGGGCGCAGCAGGCCGGTGACGCCGTCCTCGACGATCGAGCACGGACCGCCCTCGGCCACGGCCACCACCGGCAGCCCGCTGGCCTGAGCCTCGAGCAGGACCTGCCCGAACGTGTCGGTGCGGCTGGCGAAGAGGAAGAGGTCGGCGCTCGCGTACGCGCGGGCCAGCGCCTCGCCTTCGAGCCAGCCCAGGAAGGTCGCGTGCTCGCCCAGGCGCGCGCGGAGCGCGTCCTCCTCCGGGCCGCCGCCCGCCAGGCACAGGTGCAGGCGCGGGTCGCGCTCGCGCGCGGCCAGGAAGGCGTCGGCGAGGAGGTCGGCTCCCTTCTCGCGAGTCAATCTGCCCGAGTAGAGCACCGAGAACTCGCCCGGGAGGCTCGTCGCGTCGCGCTTGGCCGGCGCG
>Ga0307278_10001620_pt1 | contig 11156 bp, 10 predicted proteins | sample ER_DNA_117_FD_194482 | JGI IMG/M metagenome (GOLD analysis project Ga0307278, IMG submission 194482) | Bulk soil microbial communities from the East River watershed near Crested Butte, Colorado, United States - ER_DNA_117 | ecosystem: Environmental > Terrestrial > Soil > Floodplain | place...
AACCAGATCAGCCAATGCCGGGACGTGGCCGCACGCACGAGGGACGAGCGATGCCAGCGCCGATCGAGGACTACGCGATCATCGGGGACACCCACACCGCGGCCCTGGTGAGCCGCGGCGGCTCGGTCGACTGGCTCTGCCTGCCCCGGTTCGACTCCCGGGCCTGCTTCGCGGCCCTGCTCGGCGACGAGCGCCACGGGCGCTGGCTCATCGCCCCAGCCGCGGAGGTCACCGGAATCCGGCGCCGCTACCGGGGCGACACCCTGGTGCTCGAGACCGAGTTCCACACCCGGGACGGGGTCGTCCGGGTGGTCGACTGCATGCCGCCCCGCCAGCACGACCCCGACGTCGCCCGCGTGGTGGAGGGGGTGCGCGGCCGGGTGCCCATGCGGATGGAGCTGATCGTCCGCTTCGACTATGGCTCGATCATCCCCTGGGTGCGCCACGTCGACGGCGGGCTGCACGCCATCGGCGGGCCCGACTCGGTATGGCTGCGCACCCCGGTCAAGGTGCGGGGGCACAACCTCACCAGCGTGGCCGAGTTCACCGTGGCCGAGGGTGAGCAGGTGCCGTTCATGCTCACCTGGCACTGGTCGCACAAGTCCGCGCCCCGCGCCATCGACCCGGTGCAGGCGGTGCAGCAGACCGAGTCCTGGTGGCGGCAGTGGGCCGGCCAGCTCGTCTGGGACGGCCCCTGGCGGGACGCCGTGTACCGCTCCCTGCTCACCCTCAAGGCGCTCACCTACATACCGACCGGCGGCATCGTGGCCGCCCCGACCACCTCGCTGCCCGAGGCGCTCGGCGGGGTGCGCAACTGGGACTACCGCTACTGCTGGCTCCGGGACGCAACCTTCACCCTGTACGCGCTCATGATGGCCGGGGCCAAGAAGGAAGCCAGGGCCTGGCGCGAGTGGCTGCTGCGGGCCGTGGCCGGTGCGCCCGAGCAGATACAGATCCTCTACGGGGTCGCCGGCGAGCGGCGCATCGACGAGCTGACGCTGGACTGGCTGCCCGGCTACGAGGGGTCGGCGCCGGTCCGGACCGGCAACGCGGCCGTCAAGCAGTTCCAGCTCGACGTGTACGGCGAGGTCATGGACTCGCTCTACCTGGCTCGCGCCCTCGGCGTCCCGGCGGCCATTTCGTCGTGGGACCTCGAGCGGGCCCTGATGGACTTCCTCGAGTCCAACTGGCGCCAGCCCGACGAGGGGATCTGGGAGGTCCGAGGCCCGCGCCGGCACTTCACCTACTCCAAGGTGATGGCCTGGGTGGCGGTGGACCGGGCGGTCAAGGCGGTCGAGTTCTACGGCGAGCACGGCCCGCTCGGCCGCTGGCGCGCGCTCCGCCGCGAGATCCACGAGGAGGTCCTGCGCGAGGGCTACGACGCCGAGCTAGGGTCGTTCGTGCAGTACTACGGGTCGAAGCAGCTCGACGCCAGCCTGCTCATGATCCCGCTGGTCGGCTTCTTGCCCGCGACCGACCCGCGGATGCGGGGCACGATCGCCGCCATCGAGCGGGAGCTGATGCTGGACGGCTTCGTGCTCCGCTACCCCCCGGACGCGGCCGAGGCCGTCGACGGCCTGCCCGCCGGCGAGGGCGCCTTCCTCGCGTGCAGCTTCTGGCTGGCCGACAACCTCGCCCTGACCGGCAGGCACGACGAGGCCCTCGAGCTGTTCGAGCGCCTGCTCGACCTCCGCAACGACGTCGGCCTGCTCGCCGAGGAGTACGACCCCAAGTCCGGCCGGCTGCTGGGCAACTTCCCCCAGGCGTTCTCCCACGTCCCCCTGGTCAACACCGCCCGCCACCTGGTGGCGGGCCGGTCGGTCCGGGCTCCGGACGGCGGCCGTGGCTGAGACGGTCCGGGTCACCGACCGGGTGGCGATCCCGGTCGAGGAGCTCGAGTTCAGGGCGAGCCGCTCCTCCGGGCCGGGCGGCCAGGGGGTCAACACCACCGACTCGCGGGTCGAGCTCCGGTTCGACCTGGCCGGTTCCCAGTCGCTGACCGCCGAGGAGAAGGAGCGGGCCGCGCGCCGGCTGCGCGGACGGCTCAGCCAGGACGGGACCTTGCGGGTGGTGGCCCAGACCCAGCGCAGCCAGCTGGCCAACCGCCGCGCGGCCGTGGAGCGGTTCGCCGAGCTGCTCGCCACCGCTCTGGCCGTGCCCCGCACCCGCCGCCCCACCCAACCCAGCCGCGCGGCCGCTGCTCGCCGGCTCGCGGCCAAGCAGCGCCGAGCCGCCACCAAGCGGCTGCGCCAGCCACCCCACCCCGAGGAGTGAGCCGACTCGACGTCCTCTCCGCTCCTTCGCATCGGGTCCCCACCGGTCCCACGTAGCCCGCGGGCGTTGCAGGCAAACCAGGTGGGCGGCTGGGCGGCCCGGGTCAGCGGGCCTCGGGGGAGCCGGGCTCGGGAAGCAGCAGACCCATGACCACGGCGTCCCACAGCTCGCCGCTGCGCCGGCGGTAGTGCCGCCGCAGGTAGCCCTCGCGCTCGAAGCCGAACTTCTCGTACAGGGCGATGCCGGCCTGGTTGTGCGGCCACACCTGCAGGGCGATCTTGTGGGCGCCGGCGTCGCGGGCCCAGCCGATGGCGGCCTCCATGAGGGCGCTGCCCACGCCGCGGCCACGCCAGCCCTCGGCCACCAGCATCCCCAGGTCGGCCACGCCGTAACGGGCCAGTTCGATGCCGAGCTGGCCGACCGCCCGGCCGCCGGCCTCGGCCACGAACATGGCCACGTCGGCCCGCTCCAGCATCGCCGCCATGCGCGCCCGGCGCTGGTCGCGGTCCACGGGCGCCTCCCCGGCGATCCAGCGCCCCTCGGCGGCGACGGCGGCGTACAGCTCGACCAGGGTGTCGACGTCGGCCTCGGTGGCGGTCCGGACCACCAGGCCGGGGTCCCCGCGCGCCAGGCCGGGATCCCCGCGCGCCAGGCCGGGGTCCCCGTGCGCCATAGGGTCCAAGGCGTCGCCGGGGTCAGCCGGCGGCGTCCGCGGCGGCGACGGCCTGCCGGAGGTCGGCGACCAGGTCGTCGGGGTGCTCGATGCCGACTGAGAGGCGGACCAGGTCGGCGGGCACCTCCGCGTCGGTGCCGGCCACGCTCGCGTGGGTCATCTCGCCGGGCAGCTCGATCAGGCTCTCGACCCCCCCGAGGCTCTCGGCCAGGGTGAACACGCGGGTGGCGGCCACCAGCCGCTTGGCCGCGGCCACGCCGCCGGCCGGCCGGAACGACACCATCCCCCCGAACCCGGTCATCTGGCGGGCGGCCAGCTCGTGCCCGGGGTCGCCGGGCAGGCCCGGGTAGCGGACCTCGACCACCTCGGGCCGCGACGCCAGGAACGCGGCCACCCGCATCGCGTTGTGGCAGTGGGCCCGCATGCGCAGCGGGAGCGTCTTGACCCCCCGCTGCACCAGCCAGCAGTCCATCGGCCCGGGCACCGCCCCGGCCGCGTTCTGCAGGAACTTGCAGCGGTCATACAGCTCGGGCAGGTTGGTCACGAGCGCGCCGGAGACCGTGTCGGAGTGGCCCCCGAGGTACTTGGTGGCCGAGTGGACCACCACGTCGGCGCCGAGCTCGAGGGGCTGCTGCAGGTAGGGGGTGGCGAAGGTGTTGTCGACCGCGCAGAGGGCGCCGGCCCCGTGGGCGAGCTGGGCCGTTGCCGCGACGTCGACCACGCCGAGCAGCGGGTTGGTCGGCGTCTCGACCCAGACCAGCCGGGTCTCGGAGCGGACCGCCTGCTTGACCGCGTCCAGGCTGGTCATGTCGACGGCGGTGACGGCAAGGCCCCACTCGGCGAACAGCCGGGCCGCGACCCGGTAGGTCCCCCCGTACACGTCGCTGGACAGCACGAGGTGGTCGCCGGGGCGCAGGGTCTGCAGCACGGTGGTGGTGGCGGCCATGCCCGAGGCGAAGCAGAGGCCGCCACCCGGCCCGCCCGCCGGCACGCCCTCCAGGGAGGCGAGCAGCGCCTCCAGGTTGGCCCGGGTCGGGTTGCCGGTGCGGGCGTACTCGTAGCCCTTGTGGCCACCGACCCCCTCCTGGGCGAAGGTCGAGGTCTGGTAGATGGGCGGGATGACCGCCCCGGTCTGCGGGTCGGGCGCCGAGCCGACGTGCACGGCCCTGGTCTCGAACTCGAGGTGGCGGTTGGCGGACATGTCGCTCTGCTCCGTTCTGGTCGCGAGCCTCTCTCGCGAGGCGACCGCCATTGAACACCACCCGGTGGCGACCCCGGCGAGGTTTCCCCGGTCGGCGCCGGGCTCAGCGGGAGCGGCTGCTGGCGGCCAGGTAGTCGAGGATGTCGGAGCGGGTCATGACCCCCACCGCCCGGCCGTGCTCGGTGACCAGCACGGCGGTCGAGCGGCCCTTGGAGAGCAGCTCGAAGGCGTCCTCGACGGCCTCGTGCTGCTCCACGGTGGGCAGGGGCGCGTCCATCACGTCGACGACCTGCGCGTCGAGCACCTCGGGCTTGCGGAACAGGCGCTCGAGCAGCGACCCCTCCTGGACCGAGCCGACCACGCTGGACACGTCGGACGGGTCGTCGCCCGACACCACCGGGAGCTGGCTCACCGACCAGGTGTGGAGCAGGTCGATCGCCTCCTTGACCTGCTGGTGGGAGGCCACGGTGAGCAGCGGCGGGGTGTTGTGGTGGAGCTTGCCGGCGAGCACGTCGGACAGGGAGCCTCTCCGCTGCCGGGGCAGGAAGCCATGCTCGCGCATGTAGTCGTCGTTGTAGATCTTGGAGAGGTAGCCGCGGCCGGAGTCGGGCAGGAGCACCACGATCGTGGCGTCCGGACCGTGCTCGCGGGCCACCTCCAGCGCCGCGTGCACGGCCAGCCCTCCCGAGCCGCCGACCAGCAGCCCCTCCTCGCGGGCCAGGCGGCGGGTCGTCTGGAAGGAGTCCCGGTCCGACACGGTGACGTAGCGGTCGACCACCGACTTGTCGAAGGTCGCCGGCCAGAAGTCCTCGCCGACGCCCTCGACCAGGTAGGTGTGCACGTCGTCGGGCTGGGAGTAGACCGAGCCCTCCGGGTCGGCGCCCACCACCAGCGTGCCCGGCTTGCGCTCCTTGAGGTAGCGGCCCACCCCGGTGATCGTGCCGCCGGTGCCGACGCCGGCGACGAACACGTCCACCGCCCCGCCGGTCTGCTCCCAGATCTCCGGCCCGGTGGTCTGGTAGTGGGCCTCCGGGTTGGCCTGGTTGGCGTACTGGTTGGGCTGGAACGCCCCTGGGATCTCGGCGGCGAGCCGGTCGGCCACCGCGTAGTAGGACTCGGGCGACTCCGGGGCCACCGCCGTCGGGGTGACCACGACCTCGGCCCCGTAGCCGCGCAGGAGGGCGATCTTCTCCTGGCTGACCTTGTCGGGCATGGTGAAGATGCAGCGGTAGCCCTTGAGGGCGGCCACGATGGCCAGCCCCGCGCCGGTGTTGCCGCTGGTCGGCTCGACGATCGTGCCGCCCGGCCCGAGCAGCCCGGCCTGCTCGGCCCGCTCCACCATGGCAAGCCCGATGCGGTCCTTCACCGACCCGCCCGGGTTGAGGTACTCGACCTTGGCCAGGACCGTCGGGGCCAGCCCGCGGCCGACCCGCGACAGGCGTACGAGCGGCGTCCCTCCCATGGTGTCCAGGATCGAGTCGTGCACCTGCATGGGAGCGGTCCTCCTTCGTCGGGGCCCGGCCGCGACCGGCTGCCGCCGCAGACCCTGGCACCGGTCGGTCCCGGAATTGTAGTCCCCGCGGACGCCGTCCCCGCCCTACCCCACCAGGGGCTCGCCGTCGGGGCCGATGCCCGCGAACAGGTCGGTCTCAGGGTCGCCGGTGGGGACCAGCGAGCGGACCAGGGTGTAGTCCTCCCACGGGTAGACCTCGGCCACCACCTCGTCGGGGATGGCGAACCCGCGGCTGTTCGGGTCGATCTGGGTGGCGTGGGCGATCAGGGCGTCCCGGCGTTGCGCCAGCCACCGGGACACGTCGATCTGGCTGGTGACGACCGGCTCGGGCCACGCGTCGTCGCTCCAGTGCTCGAGCCACTCCCCGTACGGGCTCTCGACCCCCCGGGCGATGGCGCCGGTGTGGATGGTCTCCAGCCGCCGCTTGGTGGAGGTCGCGTGGTAGTACAGCTTCAGCGGCTGGAAGGGCGGCCCGGCGTCCGGGTAGCGGGCCGGGTCGGCGGCTGCCTCGAAGGCCGGGACGGAGATCTCGTGGGTGCGGACGTGGTCGGGGTGGGGGTATCCGCCGCGCTCGTCGTAGGTGACGATCACCTGAGGCCGCTCGGCGCGGATGATCCGTACCAGGCGCCCGACCGCGTCGCCCAGGTCGGCGTTGGCGAAGGCGTCCGAGTGGGCGTTGGGCTCGGTGTCGGCCATGCCGGAGTCCCGGTAGCCGAGCCAGTAGTGGGCGTCCACGCGCAGGATCTCGAGCGCCTTGGCCAGCTCCTGCCTGCGCAGCTCGGGCATGCGCTCGAGGTTGCCCGGCTGGTCCATGGCCGGGTTGAGGATCTCCCCGGCCTCCCCGCCGGTGCAGGTCACCACCACGGTGTGCACGCCCTCGTCGGCGTAGCGGGCGAAGGTGCCCGCGCCCTTGGACGACTCGTCGTCGGGGTGGGCGTGCACGGCGAGCAGGGTACGAGGCACCGTTGGACAGCTCCTTCAGCCAGGACAGCTCCTTCAGCCAGGACAGCTCCTTCAGCCAGGACAGCTCCTTCAGCCAGGACAGGGTCGCCCGCAAGGGTAGCGAAGCCCGCCCCGGTGCGCCGCCCGCAACCAGGCCCGTTCAGGGGCTGGGCGAAGCCCCCCGGCGCATCCCCAACCCAGGCCCGCTCAGGGACCGTCGGGCGCCGACGGCGGCCGGGGCCGGCGGAACCGGGGCGGGGAGGCCAGGCGGGAGCCGCAGACCCGGTGCACTCCCCAGACGGCACCCAGCCCGAGGAGCACGTCGCCGACGCTGAACACGTTGGAGAACGGCCAGGAGGCCGGGATGGCGAACACGTCGCCGAGGAAGGCGAGCCGCGGGTCGGCGACCGCGGCGGAGTTCCGGTAGCCGGAGGCGTCCACGGGCAGCCCGGCCGTTGCCAGCGCCGACAGCGAGGCCGGCATGACCCCGCCGTTGGCGAGGATCGCAAGCAGGTTCAGCGCGGCCCCGAGCGCGGCCAGCGGCACGCCGGGCAGGTGCCGGTTGGCCGCCACGAACACGCCCGCGACCGGGTAGGAGACGACCCCGAGAGCGACCCGCGCCCCCCTCGGCAGCCCGGGCAGGTAGAGGCTCACCACCTGGAGCGCGAGCGCCGCGAACAGCACCCAGCCAAGCCGCACCTCCACGTCGGCCAGGGCGGAGAGCCGGCCCCCGAGCAGCGGCACCGCGAGGGCACCCGTCAGGACCAGCACGATCAGGAACATCTCGCTCCGATCCGGAGTTTCGATAGATAGGTGAGGCTTATTTGGAATAGACGTTTGATCCTATTTAGGTATACTGGGCTACGAACCGACTCGGGGGGTGAAGGGTCTGAACTGGTTCGCCGACGATGTGCGCACAGCGGGACGTTCCGGTCAAGCCGACCTGCTCGCCATCGTCTCCCACGAGCTGCGCACGCCCCTCACCGCCATCCTGGGCACTCTCACCGCCCTCGCCGGTCGCGACCGACACCTGACCCCGGCCGAGCGGGACGAGCTCCTCAGCATCGCCAACCGGCAGGGCGAACGCCTCAAGCGCCTGATCGACCAGCTCCTGCTCGCCTCCCGGCTGGAGGAGGAGGCCGCGGACCCGGTCGAGGCCCGCCCCCTGGTCGAGGCAGGCGAGCTGGTCCGCCAGACCGGGCGGGCCGTCCAGCTCTGCCACCCCGACCGCGACATCGTCATCGCCGTGCGGGCGAGCCCCCTGCCCGTCCGCGCCGCGCCCGAGGCGGTCTCTCAGGTGGTCACCAACCTGCTCGACAACGCCGCCAAGTACTCGCCCGAGGGCACCCCGATCCGGCTCGAGGCGGCCAGTACCGGCGGCCTGGTGGTGATCTCTGTCACCGACGCCGGCGCGGGCGTGCCGCCAGGCGACCGGGACCGGATCTTCGAGCGCTTCGCCCAGCTGGACGCCGGCGCGACCAGGCGCGCCGGCGGGATCGGGCTGGGGCTGTGGATCGCCCGCCAGCTCGCCCGCGCCCAGGGCGGCGAGCTGCTCGTGGCCGAGGAAGCGGCCGGCGGCGGCGCCCGGTTCGAGCTCCGCCTCCCCCGGGCCGAGGGAGTCCAGGCGCCTGCCGAGGCCCACGCGCGCGGGTATCCTCGTACCGGCTCAAGCCCGGTCGCCGCGAGCCGATGACAAGACCCTGGCACCGGGCACCTTTCTCAAGGTAGCGTTTGCGTTCGCGGGCGTCATGCCCGCCTCTGCGCTTTCCGGGCCTTCGGCCACTTGTGTGGAGGTGGGGTGGGGGGCGGTGCCCGGCCGCCGGCTCGCGGGAACGCGACCCTGCAGCCGACGGAGGAGCCCAGGCAGTCCCGTAGCACGTCATCGACGGCCGGCATGGGGCACGTGCGAGCGCCCCTGCACCCGAGGTCCGGCCGGCCAAGGAGGTTCATTACCGTGTCCCAGCCAACCAGCGAACGCGCCACCTACCTGACCCAGGAGGCGTACGACCGCCTTGCGGCCGAGCTCGAGACGCTGAAGACCGAGGGGCGGGAGCGCATCGCCCAGGTCATCGGCGTGGCGCGGGAACACGGTGACATCCGGGAGAACGCCGACTACGACGCCGCAAAGAACGATCAGGGGATGATGGAGGCGCGCATCCGCCAGCTCGAGGCAATCCTGCGCTCGGCGGTGGTCGGCGAGGCCCCCGAGTCCGACACGGTGGCGCCGGGCATGGTCGTCCACCTCGAGATCGCCGGTGACGAGGAGACCTACTTCCTCGGCAGCCGCGAGGAGGCGATCGAGGGCATGGACGTGCTCAGCCTGCAGTCGCCGCTCGGCCAGGCAGTCGTCGGCCGCCGCCCCGGCGAGGAGTTCAGCTACCTGACCCCGACCGGCCGCGAGCTCCCGGTGAAGCTCCTGGAGGCCGAGCCCCGCCGCTGACCCGCTTCGTGATCTCCAAACACCCTCGGGTCGGCGGTCGCGGTCGGGCCCTGGAGGCCGAGCCCGCCGCTGACCGCTTCGTGAGCCAGCTCCCCGGCACGGCGAGGCAGACTCAGCGGCGCCGGGTGGTGGACACGGCGTTGGAGATCGTGGCGGCACCGTCGATGGCCGGCTCGACCAGGACGTCGTCGGGCAGGCGGCTGGCGAGGTCGGGCGCCTGGGTGACGGCTGGGCCGCCCCACCAGTAGCGGGGGCCGCCGCCCGCGGGCCGGCCCCCGCCGGCCCGCGTCCAGGCCACCGCCTGCTCGAGCGACTCGGGCATGGTGATGCTGATCGCGACGCCGCAGGGCTCGAGGGCGGCCACGGCGCGCTGGACTGCCGAACCGGGCAGGCGGGCGCCCAGGTAGACCACCCGGTGCCCGCGGATGCGCAGGAGCAGTGTCAGCAGCAGCGCGCCCAGCTCGTGCTGCTCGTCGGGACCGCAGCCGACCAGCAGGGGGCAGCCGCGGGCTGCCGGGAGCCCGTCGAGCAGGCGGAGCGCCTGCCTGCGCAGGAAGTTGGAGGCGAAGTGCTCGGCGGCGATCGGCGGGCCGGCGCCGCTGGCGGTGGTCGCGATCGCCCGGGGGACGAGCTCCCGGACGGCGCCCTCCAGGCCGAGCAGGCGCTCACCGGCGAAGAACGCCGTCTCCGCGGCGGCCTCCTCGAAGGCGCGCAAGGCGTCGACCAGGTCGGCGAGGATGCGGTCGGGGTCGCGCTCCTCGACCGCGGAGGTCGTGCCGAGCAGGCCAGTGGCCTGGGCGATGGACATGCCCTCGGTCCTCCGCTGGACCAGGAAGTGGATGACGGCCACGTCGTGGTCGGAGTAGAGCCGCTGGTCGGACCGGGTGCGGGCCGGGCGGGGCCAGCCGTAGCGCCGCTCCCAGGAGCGTAGGGTGCTCGCGGGGATGCCTGTCATGGCCTCCACGGCCGTCACGCGGTAGCGAGGCTGGAGCTCCGTCTCCGCCCGTTCCCGGACTGGCTCCGTCGCCGAGCGCTCGGTGCGCACGTCCACCTCCTGGTCCAGGTCAGCATCCTGCTAACCCGAGGAGCACGCCGTCCAGGATATCCGTTTCGCTCGGCATGATTTGCATGAATCCGAACAATTTACAGGCCTCGGCGAGCAGCAGCGCACCGGCGGCGATGACGTCCTCGCGCCCTGCGGCCATGACCGGCAGCGCCGCCCGCTCGGCCACCGTCATCGCGCAGAGCATGTCGGCGGTGGCGGCGACCTGGGCTGTGTCCACGGTGGCCAGGTGGATCCGAGCCGGGTCGTAGCGGTCCAGGCCGAGCGCGATGGCGGCGACCGTGGTGACCGTGCCGGCGACCCCGACCACCCGGTCGGCGGACGCCGGGTCGAGCACGGCAGGCACCCGGTCGAGGTGGACGCGCGCGTCCGCGCGCAGGCAGGCCAGCTCCTCGGGGGTGGGCGGGTCGGTGTGGAGGTGGCGCTCGGTGAGGCGGACGCAGCCGATGTCGAGCGAGATCATCGCGTCGGGGACTCCGGGCGCCCCGGACGAGGCCGGGACCGCAGGTGGCGGGGAGGGCACCAGGCCGGGTGACGCTGGGGTCGTGGTGGCCGGGCCCGGCGCCGGCCGGCCCCCGATGATGAACTCGGTCGAGCCGCCGCCGATGTCGACCACGAGGGTACGGCCGGCGCCGGGCCCGGCCAGTGCTCCGGTGACGCCGGCGAACGTGGCCACCGCCTCCTGGTCGCCGGTGAGGACCTCGGGCGCCACGCCGAGGCGCTGGCGCACCCCGGCGGCGAGCTCCTCCCGGTTGCGGGCGTCGCGGGTGGCGCTGGTGGCGACCACGCGGACCGCCTCGACGCCGAGCCGGTCGCAGGTGGCGGCGTAGCCGCCGAGCACCTCCAGGGTCCTGGCCAGCGCGCCCGGGTCGAAGCGGCGGGTACGGTCGACGCCCCGGCCGAGCCGGGTGATGACCATCTCGCGGGCGTGCTCGGCCACGATGCGGCCACCGGCGACGTCGGCGACGAGCAGGCGGGTGGAGTTGGTCCCGACGTCGACGGCGGCCAGACGCACGGCGGCCTCAGCCCGCCCGGGGGCCAGGCGGCCGG
>Ga0307278_10001621_pt1 | contig 11154 bp, 11 predicted proteins | sample ER_DNA_117_FD_194482 | JGI IMG/M metagenome (GOLD analysis project Ga0307278, IMG submission 194482) | Bulk soil microbial communities from the East River watershed near Crested Butte, Colorado, United States - ER_DNA_117 | ecosystem: Environmental > Terrestrial > Soil > Floodplain | place...
AGCTCTGATCGCTCGGCCAGCGTGTAGGCCTCGTTGAAGAGAGCGATCGCGGTCGAGATGCTCGAGAGCTTGAAGCGGCAGGCGCCAAGCCGGTAGAGCACTTCGGCGCGATCAAGATCCGAGAAACGCTCGTCTTCGACGACGTTGCGCGCGCGCGTGAGCAGTTCCATTGCCTCGCGCAGCTCGCCCTGCTGCATCCTTGCCCAAGCCTCGCCCGAGAGAGAACGCGCCTCCAACTCGACAGCGCCGGTCGCGGCGACGGCTGGTCGCACCTGATCGAACTCGGCGACGGCTTCGTCGTACCGATGCGCTTCCACCAAGGCCTCGGCCCGCGTCAGCGTGGCCTCGACTCGGCCGTGCTCGTCCGTGGAGACCCCGTTCGCGAGATAGCCCGCATCGACCTCGAGCCGGCTTGCGAGCCAGGCGATCGTGTCACCGGTCGGACGCGTCTTGCCGCGCTCGATCTGGCTCACGTACTCCTTCGAAAAGCGCTCGCCGGCGAGCTCGCTCTGCGTCATCCCCGCGGCAACACGAAGCTGTCGCAGTCGCTCCCCGAGCCGGAAAGCTGCGGGCCGGGAAGCATGGGTGAGAGAGGTGTGTGAGGTCGCGCGTGTCATGGCGGCTACTGCTCCATAGCGAAGTCAAGCGGACACTTCACCTTTGTGCAAGCTCCGATTGGGGGATATCCCTCAAAAGGGGCATACCCATGGGGAAAACCGTGGTGAAGTAGCGGTTCTCAAAATCACTTGACCGAGTTACTTGACCAAGTCCAAAGGCGGTTCTATAGTGAGGTTCACCTTGCACCCCACGGCCGGACGCCAGGTCGTGCTGCAAGGGGCGCGCCACGATATGGCGACAGAAAGCCCGGAGGCGTTGGCTGGGCCGCAGAGCCAAAAGCCTCCGGGCCGTCGCCTCCCAAGGCGCACCAATGGTGGGGAGTGGGTTTATCTCGCCGCTAGGGATTGAACCCCCGGAGCCGCAGCCGGGGGTTTTTCCCTTCGCTGGCGCTCGGGTCACGGGGGAACCCCTGGTTCCCCCGTGTGCCCCCTCCTCGCGAGCGGTCGTGGTTGTCGGTTGTTTCAGGAGCCGCCTTAGGTGGTCTCGCTTCCGGCGAGCGTAGTCCCGCCGGGCAAAGCCCGGCTCCGGCGGCAAATTGTTGTGTTGTCTCCGCGAGAGGCTGTTTTCGTATCCGGTGAGAGCCGATGACGCTGGCGAAATAGCCGTCGGTCTCACCGAACCACCGCTTCAATGTAGAGGGCGAGGATTAACCAGCCTGCGGAGGCGAGCAATCCGAGGATGCCGACGAACAAGACGGCCAAACCGGCCCGTCGTTGGTCTGGTGAGCCCCTTCTATGCATGGCGGCACCGCCGACGATGAGCCCGATGGACGCCGTCGCCGGGAGAACGACCGACAAGATACCCCCCGTCGTCCAGACTGCCACCATCCTGCGCCATTCTTAGAACGGACGCGGAGTTTCGCCAATCGTTCCGCCAGTCTCGGGGAAGGTTTTTGGCAAACGGGGCGACTCGCTGACGAAACTCGTCTGGCCTCAGCAGTTGCCGATGAACGTTCGGCACTCGGATGAAAGCGCAACGCGGCCGGAGCCGGGCTTCGCCCGGCGGGAGGCCTACTAGGTGCTAGGTGCTGCGTCTGGACCGCGACCACCGGAGGCGGCTCCTGAAACCGCTGAGCTACGACCCCGACTGCAAGGAGGGGGGCCCAGGGGGAACCAGGGGTTCCCCCGTGAAGCGAGCGCAGCGACGCGTTACGCGCCGGTCATCCAGCGGCGGCGCGAGGCGATGATCGCTTCGAAATCTTCGTCCGGCACACTGCCTACTCGGCGGCCGACTGTGCCGAGGAGGCCGATTGAGATGAAGATCCACGCTTCGGCGCTTGGGTCGCGCTCTGGGAAGACGCCGCCGGCCTGCTGTGAACGGCGGATGACGTCGCTGACGAAGGCGTGCACCTCGCGCATCTGCCTGCGAAGGAGCTTCCGGATCTCGGGATCGTCGCTGGCCTCGGTCAGCGCCTGGATCCAGAGCTCGGCGCAGAGCACCTTCGAGTCCTTCGACTCGAGATAGGCGCGGCCCATGGCTCCGACCCAGAAGCGAGGATCGGGCTCCTCCTCGACCACGCGTTGCCAGAGCGCCCTCAGGCGGCGCCAGGACTCCTCGAGCACGGCGAGGTACAAATCGCGCTTCGAGGCGAAGTGTCGATAGAGGACGGGCTCGGTGACCCCGGCTTGGCGCGCGATCTCCGCCGTCGTCGTCCCGCGATAGCTTCCGGCCGAGAAGATGCCGCAGGCGCACTCGAGGACGGCTGCTTTCCGCTCCTCGGCGGGCAGGCGAATGGTCATTCAGGCGCCTTCGAGCGCGGGCTGTGCCTCTGGGTGGCGGTACTTCCGCACAGTCGCCACGGCAACCACCGCGCCGGCGAGCGCGATCCCAGCAGCAACGTGAAGCGCATTCCGATAGCCGTCGACGAACTGAGAAGCAATCCGCGGATCGCGCTCCGAGACGTGGATCGCCGAGGCGACGATCGCGCCCATGAGGGCGATGCCGAGCGAGCCGCCGACCTGACGCATGCTGTTGAGAACAGCCGACCCGACGCCAGCCTTGTCAACCGGCACCGAGCCCATCGCGGCCGCGGTCGTCGGCGTCATCGCCAGCGACATCCCGATGCCGCCGAGGACCAGACCGGGAAGGACGTCCCAGAAGCTCGAGTCGACCCCCAGGCGCGAGAACGACATCAGCGAAGCGCTCAGGGAGACAAGCCCCACGCCCATCAGCCAACGCGAGCCGATCCGATCGGAAAACCTCCCGGCAACCGGCGCCAGCAACACGATCAGAACCGTCATCGGCAGGAAGGTCGCGCCGGTCTCGATCGCCGAATAGTGGAGGATTCGCTGGAGATAGAGCGAGTTGAAGAAGAACATCCCAAACATCGCCAGGGCAACGAGCAGCATCACCGTATTGGCGCCGGCGAAGGTCGGATTGCGGAAGAGCGAGAGGTCGAGCATCGGCACGCGCTGACGGTGCTCCAGGACGACGAAGAGGATGAGCCCGGCGACCGCGACCGCGAAGCTGCCGAGGATGCGGCCCGAACTCCACCCATGGGTGTTCCCCTCGATCAGGGCGTAGGTGAGCGCGAAGAGGCCGACGCCCGACGAGAGGAGGCCCGGAAGGTCGAGGCGCTGCTCCTCGGACTCGTCACGCGACTCGTCGATCACCAGCCTGGCGACGATGATGCCCAGGATCCCGACGGGGACGTTGACGAAGAAGATCCAGCTCCAGTTGATCTGCTCAGTGAGGATGCCGCCGACGAGCGGGCCGATCGCGAGCGCCATCGCGGAGACACCAACCCAGATCCCGATCGCCGTGCCGCGCTGCCGCGGCGGGAAGGTCGCCGTGATGATCGAGAGGGTCGCGGGGTTCATGAGCGCCGAGCCGACGCCCTGAACGACGCGTGCGCCGATCAGGATGGACGCGCTCGTCGCGAGCCCGCACGCGAGGGAAGAGGCCGTGAAGATCGCCAGCCCGACGATGAAGATCAGCCGCCGGCCGAGTAGGTCGGCGAGCTTCCCTCCGGTCAGCATCAGCACCGCGAACGTGAGCGCGTAGCCGTTCACGACCCACTCGAGCTCCGAGGTCGAGATCTGCAGGTCGTCCTGGATCGCAGACAGCGCCACGAACACGACCGTGTTGTCGAGCATGATCATGAAGAGCCCGAAGGCGACCGCCCCCAGCGTCCACCACTTGCGGTTCTCCTCTGCGAAGATGCGTGCGCGCATGCGCCTGGCCTCCTCCCGTGGTTAGCGCGCACTAAGTTACCAAACCGTCTCAATGGTGCGAGCAGCGACCAAGTTCGTCTGGCAACCCGACGAGGAAACGCTCGGGCGAGCGAACGTCGTGCGGCTCATGCGCCGGCACGGTTTCGACGACTACTGGGAGCTGGTCCGCCGCTCTCATGAGGAGCCCGAGTGGTTCTGGCCCGCCGCAATCGAGGACATGGGGCTCGAGTTCTCGCAGCCGTGGGACGAGGTTGTCGATCTCTCGCGGGGGCCGGAGTGGGCGACCTGGTTCATCGGTGGGAAGCTCAACATCGCCTGGAACTGCGTCCATCGCTGGGCGTTGAGCCGGCCGGATGCGATCGCATCGGTCGGGCTCGGCGAGGACGGCACGCGCCGCGAGCAGACCTTCGGCGAGCTCTCGCGCGAGGTGACGAGGCTCGCGGAGGCGCTCGTCCGGCTCGGCGTGCGCGAGGGAGACCGCGTGGCGATCTTCCTGCCGATGTCGCCGGAGGTCCCGGTCGCTTCGCACGCCTGCGCGCACATCGGCGCGATCCAGGTGCCGATCTTCTCGGGGTTCGCCGCCCCAGCCGTCGCCCAGCGTCTGCAGGCTTCGGAGGCGAAGGTCGCGATCACAACGCACACTTCCTCACGCCGTGGGCGCGAGGTGCCCATGCTCGAGATCCTCGAGGAGGCCCGGCGCGAGGCGCCGAGCGTCGAGCATGTCGTCGTTGCACCCTGGGACGAGCTCGTCGCCGACTCGCCAGGCGAGCTCCCGCCGGCCGAGCTCGATTCGGAGACGCCGTACCTCCTCACGTACACGTCGGGGACGACGGGCACGCCGAAGGGCGTCGTCCACGTCCAGGGCGGCTTCCTGGTCTCGATTGCGCGCGAGGTCTGCTACCAGGCCGACGCCGGGCCAGACGACCGGATCCATTTCGTCACGGACATGGGCTGGATCATGGGCCCGTGGACCGTGGTCGGCGGCCATGCGCTGGGTTCGACGCTCGTCTTCGCCGAGGGCGCGCCCGACTGGCCTCAGGACCGGCTCTGGAAGCTGATCGAGTCCGAGCGAGTCTCGGTGCTCGGGATCTCCCCCACGCTCACGCGCGCGCTGATCCCGCACGGCGAGCCGACGAGCGACCTCTCCTCGCTGCGCACGATCGTCACCACGGGCGAGCCGTGGAACCCCGAGCCCTACCGCTGGCTCTTCGAGCAAGTCGGCGGCGGGCGCTGCCCGATCATCAACTGCTCCGGCGGAACGGAAGTCGGCGCCTGCTTTCTCTCGCCGACTCCGGCGATCCCGATCAAGGCCTGCTCGCTCGGAGGGCCGGCCCTGGGGATGGCGATGGACGTCGTCGACGCCGAGGGGAGCTCGGTGCGCGGCGAGGTCGGCGAGCTCGTCTGCCGGAAGCCGTTCCCCGGGATGACTCGCGGTTTCTGGCGCGACCCCGAGCGCTACCTCGACACGTACTGGCGTCGCTTTCCCGGAGTCTGGGTGCACGGCGACTGGGCCTCCGTCGACGAGGACGGCTACTGGTTCCTGCACGGTCGCTCGGACGACACGCTCAACATCGCCGGCAAGCGAGTCGGGCCCGCGGAGCTCGAATCGGCCGCGGTCGGGCACCCCGCGGTGGCCGAGGCGGCCGCGATCGGCGTCCCGCACGAGGTAAAAGGCGAGGTGGCATGGATCTTCTGCGTCCTCAACCCCGGCCGCGAGCCCGGCGAGGAGCTGGCGGCCGAGGTGTCGGCCTCGGTCACAGACGAGCTCGGAAAGGCGTTCAGGCCCGAGCGGGTGATCTTCGTGTCCGCCCTCCCCAAGACCCGCAGCGCGAAGATCGTGCGGCGCGCGGTGCGGGCGACTGCGCTCGGCGCCGACCCGGGCGACCTCTCCTCGCTCGAGAATCCGGAGGCTCTGGAGGAGATCGCCGATGCCGTCTGACCGCGGGGTTGCCTTCGTCACGGGTGGCGGGCGCGGCATCGGGGCCGGAATCGCACGCGTACTCGCTGAGGACGGGTGGTCGGTGGTCGTCGGCGCGCGTTCGCGAGACCAGATCACGGCCGTTGCCGACGAGATCGAGGGTCGCGCGGTCGAGATCGACGTGTCGAATCGCGATTCGGTCGAGCAGGCCTTCGCCGAGGCCGGCGACGTCGAGCTCCTGGTAGCGAATGCGGGGATCGGGAACCAGGACGGAGCGACCTGGGAAGTCGACCCCGACGACTGGTGGCACGTGCTCGAGGTGAACGTGCTCGGCGTTCACCTCTGCTGCCGTGCGGTCATCCCGGGGATGCTCGAGCGCGGCAGCGGGCGGATCGTGATCACGGCGAGCGGCGCTGCATACCTTCCCGGCGCGAGCCACACCGCGTATCCCGCGAGCAAGGCAGCAGTCAGTCGCTACGGCGAGACGCTGGCGAATGAGCTTCGAGGAAGGATCCCCGTGTTCTTCTTCAGCCCCGGGCTCGTGAAGACGGACATGACGGGCCGCTTCGGCGACGATCTGCCGTGGACTCCGCCGGAGCTCGCGCCGCAGCTCGTGCGCGTCCTGGCGTCGGGGCGTGCTGACGCGCTCGCGGGGCGGTACATCCATGCCGAGCACGACGACATCGAGGACCTGATTTCCCGCGCCGACGAGATCGAGCGCGAGGACCTGAATTCAATCAGGCTCCAAAGGTAGTTTTCGACTGGTAGGCTAAAACCTATGAGGCTCGCCTTGGCTCAGATCAACACGACCGTCGGCGACCTCGACGGAAACCGCGCACGCATCCTCGCTCGCCTGGCCGAGGCGAAGGACGCCGGCGCCGATATCGCGCTCTTCCCCGAGCTCGCCGTCACCGGGTATCCACCGGAGGACCTGCTGCTGCGGCCGAGCTTCGTGCGGGCGGCGGAGCGCTCGCTCGCGCAGATCGCCCGCAAGGCGCGCGGCATCGTCGCGTTCGTCGGCGTTCCCCACCTCGACCGCGACCTCTACAACGCGTGCGCCGTCTGCGCAGCGGGCGAGGTCAAGGCCCTCTACCGGAAACGCTTCCTCCCCAACTACGGTGTTTTCGACGAGCACCGCTACTTCGCGCCCGGGCGAGATCTCTTCCTGCTCGAGCACGGCGAGGCGCTGATCGGCCCGACCGTCTGCGAGGACATCTGGCAGCCGGGGCCGCCGGCGACCGATCTCGCGCTCGCGGGCGCGCAGCTGATCGTGAACATCTCCGCCTCGCCGTTCCACGTCGGCAAGGACCGGGAGCGGGAGCAGATGCTCGCCACGCGCGCGCGCGACAACGTGTGCTACGTCGCCTTCGTCAACGCGGTCGGTGGGCAGGACGAGCTCATCTTCGACGGGCACTCGGTCGTGCTTGACGACGAGGGGCAGGTCCTGGCGCGGGCGCCGGGGTTCGAGGAGGCGCTCCTCGTCGTCAATGTGGAGCCGGAAGAGGTCGTCGGCCGGCGACTCCGCGACGTGCGGCGCCGCTCGCTCGAGAGCGAGCGTGAGGAGGCGCCGGAGGTGCCCGTCCTTCACATCGGCTCTCCGCGGGCTCCGGACGGACAATCGCTTGAGCCGCAGCTGGCCCCGCTTCTCGACGACCTCGAGCAGATGCGACGCGCCCTCGAGCTCGGCCTGCGCGACTACGCGGAGAAGAACGGCTTCGATGAGGTCGTCATCGGGGTTTCCGGCGGGATCGACTCCGCGCTCGCGGCCGCGATCGCGAGCGAAGCCCTCGGGCCAGAGCGCGTCCACCTCGTTTCGATGCCATCGCGCTTCAGCTCTGAGGAGACCCGGCGCGATGCCCGGCGACTGGCGGAGGGTCTCGGCGGCGACTTTCTCGAGCTTCCGATCGAGCCGATCGTCGTCAGCTCCCTGGAAACGCTCGCGGGCGTCTTCGCAGGCCGCGAGCCCGATACGACCGAGGAGAACATCCAGGCGCGGATCCGCGGTGTCCTCCTGATGGCGCTCTCGAACAAATTCGGCTGGCTCGTGGTCGCGACCGGAAACAAGTCCGAGCTCTCGGTCGGTTACGCCACGCTCTACGGAGACATGGCGGGTGGGTTCGCGCTCCTCAAGGACGTGTTCAAGACAGACGTGTTTCGCCTGGCGAGGTACCTGAACGAGAAGGCCGGGCGAGAGGTCATCCCGCAGTCGATCATCGACCGGGCGCCGAGCGCGGAGCTGCGCGACGACCAGCTCGACGAGGACTCGCTCCCGCCTTACCCGGCGCTCGATCAGGTGCTCGAGGCGTATGTCGAGCTCGATCGCTCGCGAGAGGATCTGACGACGGACGGCTTCGATCCCGACGTCGTAGACCGTGCACTCGAGATGATCGACCGGGCCGAGTACAAGCGCCGCCAGGCGCCGCCAGGTGTAAAGCTTCGGCCGAAGGCTTTCGGCCGAGACTGGCGCCTGCCGATCACAAACCGGTGGCGAGGCTGATCGACGTCGACTGGAACGCTCTAAGGAGGCGAGACGATGGAGTGGGCAGCACTCATCACATGGGTCTTGACCGCGGGCGCGGGATTCGTTCTGCTCGCGACCTGGGTCGCGCGAGGCGGAATGCGGCAAGGACGGGAGCCTGGGACGAGGATCAGGCCGGTGCTCATCCTCAGCCACTTCCTGCTGGCCGCGACCGGTCTTCTGATCTGGATCATCTACGTCGTGACCGACAGCGGCGCCCTGGCTTGGATCGCGCTCGTGCTCTTGGCGATCGTCGCGATTCTGGGCTGGACGATGTTTGCGATCTGGTACCAGCGCCGTCAGCGTGGCCGCGTGGCCGAGGCGGTCGACCCCGGGACACCTGCGGAGCAGCACTTCCCGGTGCCGGTCGTCGGGCTGCACGGGGTGCTGGCGGTTACGACCGTCGTGCTGGTCTTCCTGACCGCGATCGGCGTGGGCGACTAGACCGCCGCGACGGTTCAGGCGCGACGAGCGTCCGCAGCTCGCGGAACCAACGGCGGCGCTCGGCGTACGGCACCGCGGCGTTCGCCGGCGAGGTCGACGGGAGGACGAAGAGCTCGGTCGCGCCGAGTCGCCGGCCCTGGAGCCCGAGTTCGGGGCGCTCGCCGAAGACTCCGCGATGGGCCTCCTTGCCGACGAAGGCGATGACGCGTGGGCGGAGCTTGACGGCGATGCGGCCGAGCCGTGCCGCAGCCCCGGAGAAATCTGCCCGGCGCAGGTCGCCTGACCCCGGCGTCGTGCGGAAGGCAGCGTTTGTCACTCCGACTCCGTAGCGCGGGAGCTCGAACTGCTCATTCGGCTCGAGTAGGCCCGGCGTGAAGCCCACCTCGTGCAGGAGCCGCCAGAAGTCGTTGCGAGGATTGGCGAAGTGCGCCCCCGCTGCGGCCGAGACACGGCCGGGGTTGATGCCGCAGAAGACGACGTCGAGTCCCGGCCCGAGCACGTCGGGAACCGCGCTCGGCGTTGTCACGATTTCGGCATGGTCACGTTACCCACGTGCGTGAATTTTCTCGTTACGATCGCAGTGGGGAGGAGGTCGTGGGTACCTGGGGACGAGTACGGGGCCTCAGGCGGCGGCGGCCGGCTCCCGGCCGTCGACGACCGGGTCCGGGATCGGATCGCGCCTGTCCAGCCGCGTCTCGAAAGCCCGGCGGAGATCCTCCCCTGACACCCGTGGGTCGTAACGCGGGCGCCGCGGCTCGAGCTTGACGAAGCGGACGTTCTCGTCACCGGCGCCGTAGCAGCGCGCGTAACACTCGGCCTCGTCGAGCGACCGTAACCTCACGAGCCCCAACGTACTGCCTGACCGACGACGCCGTCAAAGGTCTACACGCGCTCAGTCGATAGCGTTTCGGTAGTGAGGCTCCTCATCCTCGGCGGCACGAAGTTCCTCGGTCGAGCGACCACCGAGGCGGCGCTCGCGCGTGGCCACGAAGTCACGCTCTTCAACCGCGGTCAGACGAGCCCCGAGCTCTTTCCGGACGCTGAGAAGATCCGCGGGGATCGCGAAGGCGACCTGTCCCTGCTGGACGGCAGGTCTTGGGATGCGGTCATGGATTCGAGCGGCTATGTCCCCCACGTCGTGCGCGCCTCCGCCGAGGCCCTTGCGGACGCCGTCGACTACTACCTCTTCATCTCCAGCATCTCGGTCTACGCCGACTTCCTCGGCCCGTCCGACGAGGACAGCGCACGCAAGGAGCTCGGCGACAAGCCGGCCGACCGGCTGCTCGAGGACTACTCGAACTACGGCCCGCTCAAGGTCCTCTGCGAAGACGCCGTCGCCGAAACGATGCCGGACCGCCACGCCCTCGTCAGGCCGGGATTGATCGTCGGCCCCCACGACCCGACCGGCCGCTTCACGTACTGGCCGCACCGAGTCGCGCGCGGGGGCGAAGTGCTGGCGCCGGCGCCGCCCGAGGAAAAGGTCCAGTTCGTCGACGTGCGCGATCTGGCCGACTGGCTCGTGACCCTCTGCGAGACTCGACGGCCGGGCAAGTTCAACGCGGTGCAGCCCGGACTGGCTTGGGATCAGCTGCTCGGGACCTGCCGCGAGGTCACCGGAAGCGACGCCGAGCTCGTCTGGGTCGACGGCGATTTCCTGCTCGAGCAGGGCGTCGAGCAGTGGATGGGCCTCCCGATGTGGATGCATGAGGAGGAATGGAGAGGCATGCATATGGCAGACGTCTCCCGGGCGATCGCCGCCGGCCTCTCATTCCGACCCCTCGAGGAGACCGTCCGCGCCACGCTCGAGGAAGCCGAGACAACAGAGGAGGCGGGCCTTTCGCCGGAGCGCGAGCGCGAAGTGCTCGAAGCCTGGAAGGCGCACGCGCCCGCCAGCTAGCATCCGCGCCGTGGAGGGGTTCGACTTCATGCATCGTGAGACGGTCCGCTTCCGCGACGTGGACGCGCTGGGCCACGTCAACAACGCCGTCTTCCTCACCTATCTCGAGGAAGCCCGAATCGCATTTCTGGTGCCACTCGGCGCCGAGGTGTCCAACATGATCCTGGCGCGCGTGGAGATCGACTTCCGCGCGCCGTTGCGGATGGGAGACGAGATCGAGATCGGCGTGCGGCCGGCAAACGTCGGCACCAAGAGCTTCGAGCTCGAGTACGAGGTGCGCTCCGGCGACGCAGTGGCTGCGGAAGCGAAGACGGTCCTCGTCTCGTTCGATTACGAGAGCGGCCGTTCGATCGAGCTTCCGGAATCCTGGCGAGAGGCCCTCGCCGCCTAATGGGCGTCTTCGAGCGACAGACGCTGCCGAACGGCCTGCGCCTGCTGACAGCGCCGATGGACCACGCCCAGTCGGTTTCCTGTTTCATCATGCTCGCCGCCGGCTCGCGCTATGAGACCCCGGACACGAGCGGGATCGCCCACTTCGCCGAGCACATGTTCTTCAAGGGCACAGAGCAGCGGCCGACCGCCCGCG
>Ga0307278_10001623_pt1 | contig 11150 bp, 11 predicted proteins | sample ER_DNA_117_FD_194482 | JGI IMG/M metagenome (GOLD analysis project Ga0307278, IMG submission 194482) | Bulk soil microbial communities from the East River watershed near Crested Butte, Colorado, United States - ER_DNA_117 | ecosystem: Environmental > Terrestrial > Soil > Floodplain | place...
CCGCTCTCGGCGCGAGAGCCGAGGAAGCCGAAGCGCTGGAGAAGAAGCTCGAGGAGGCCGGACTGAGCCCGATCGCGATCGAGGACGGCGAGCTCGCACGGTTCCTGGAAGCGCAGGGCCGCCTCGTGCGGGTCGGCGACGGGCTCGCGGTGGGCCTCGGCCCCTACGAGGAGGCCAGGCGTGTGCTCGTCGAGGAATGCAAGCGCGCAGGGAAGATCACGCTTGCGCGTTTCCGCGATCTGCTCGGCATCTCCCGCAAGCCGGCGCAGCTCCTGCTGGAGCGCTTCGACGCCGACGGCCTCACGCGCCGAGTGGGTGACGAGCGCGTCCTCAGACGGGCGGCGGCCCGAAGCTAACATCGGTCCGCAGGGAGCGGCATGGGCCCGGTGGCCCAGCTGGTCTTCAAACCGTTCCGTAAGACGAGCGCCTTCCGCTCGCTTCCGCTCGATGTAAATCAGTGAGGAGGAAGGAGGGAGGGTGCGGTGAGCCGCACAGCTAGCGAAAGGCTCAACGAGCTTGACTACCCACTACGGTTTCGGGGTGTTGGCTCGGGCGCCGTAGTAGTCGACTTCGGCTACGGACTCGGTTCGCAGGGACCACTAGGCGGCCACCACGTCACCGTCTTCGTTGCGGTGGGCGAGGAGGCCCGCCTTGCGGCTGTCTATAAGGACGGTTGGTTCGGTCTATGCCACCAGAGCGTCCCGATCGAGAAGCACGTCCAAGCACTCCGCGACCTTGGCTTTACGACGATCGTCTTCCCGAGTGGGACGCGGTATGAGCTACGGTCGTGGCCGGGTATCCGCCGCGTCCGAGACGACCTAGGCTAGGGTCAGCGAGGGCCAAACTTCGGCCCCTTCGCGCGGCGGCGCACCGAGTACGACCTCGACGAGACGGTCGCGCGCTACCGGGCCAGCCGCCAGCCCGGCGTCGAGCAGATCATCGAGCTGATGGTCGAGCCGCCCGAGCCGCGCGAGGTGATCGACGACGCCGAGAAGCTCGTCTTCTCTGGTTGACGCTTCGGCCGCTCGCCGATCGGACGAACCGTCGGATGAGCCCAATGTCGTCCTACCGCCGCGGGGCCCCGACTATCAGATCGTTCCGCCGCCCCATGGCTCGGCGGTTGTCGAGGGGCGATGCTGAGACCGGCACAGGAAAGAGGTGCGATGAACGCCCGGTCGCTCGAATCGGTTCCGGAGCAGACGCGTACGATTGAGGAGGTGACCACCGGCAAGAAGAAGGTGCGGGTGGTGATCGCCGACGACCACCCGCTCTACCGCGAAGGAGTCGTCCGCGCGCTCGGGGCAAGCGGTCAGGTCGAGGTTCTCGCCCAGGTCGGCGAAGGCCGCGAGGCACTGGCGGAGATCCGAGCGCACTCGCCCGACGTCGCGCTCCTCGACTACAAGCTTCCCGGTCTCGACGGCGTCGCGGTCGTGCACGCGGTGACCCGTGACGGTCTTCCCACGCGTGTCCTGCTCCTCTCCGCCTTTACCGACAGCGGGCTCGTCTACGAGGCGCTTCAGACCGGCGCCGCCGGCTTTCTCCCGAAGGAGGCCCGCCGTGAGCAGATCGTGGACGCGGTGCTGGCCTGCGCGCGGGGCGAGACGGTCGTCCCCTCCGAGCTTGCAGCCGGTCTCGTCTCCGAGATCCGCCTCCGGGCAACGGACGACGGCCCCGTGCTCACCGATCGCGAGAGCGAGATTCTGCGGATGATCGCCGCCGGCAAGAGCCTCCCCGACATTGCCGGGGAGCTCTTCCTCGGCGTGACGACCGTCAAGACACACGTACAGCACATGTACGCGAAGCTCGGGGTTTCCGACCGCGCGGCGGCCGTGGCCGAGGCGATGCGGCGCCGGCTCATCGAGTAGCGGACGGTTGTCACGCGTCACGGCGATCGCGCCCGGCCGGGAGCCGGAGGCCGCGGCCGAAGCCGAGCGAACGATCGCCTGGCTCCGGCTCGCCCTCATCCCGCTCATCGCGGGAGCGCAGAGCCTTCCTCACCCGAACCCCGAGGACACGGCGTTCTATGTCGCGGTCGGGGTCGTCACCGCCTACGGCATCGCTGCTCTTGCCTGGACCTACACCCGCCCCGTGACCCCCCGTTTCATGCTCGGCGCGACGGTGCTCGATGTTGCCGCGATCACCGCGCTCGTTGCCCTCTCGGGAGGAGCGTTCTCGCAGGCGCGGCTCGCGTACTTCCTCGTCCCGGTCGCGGTTGCGTTCCGCTTCACCCCGGCCCTGACGGCGGCCGCCAGTGGAGCGACCGTCGCTGCGTACGTGACGCAATCGCTCCTGCATCCCGCGCGGCACCAGTCGGGAGCAGGTCGCTTCATTGTCGTCCAGGTGGGGTTTCTCGCCTGGCTCGGGCTGGCGGCTGTGCTTCTCTCGGCTTTGCTCGAACGTCGAACGACCAGGTTGAGCGAGCTTGCGGCGGCGCGCAGGCGCCTGATCACAGATGCCCTGACCGCCGAGGAGCGAGAGCGGCGTTCGCTCGCGGAAGGCCTTCACGACCACGCGATCCAGAACCTGCTCTCGGCGCGGCACGATCTCGCCGAGGCCGGCGGCGCGTCCCCGCACGTCGCGCTCGAGCGCGCAGATGACGCACTTGCGAAGACGATCGGCGAGCTCCGTGAAGCCGTCTTCGAGCTCCATCCGTATGTCCTCGAGCAGGCGGGACTTCCGACGGCTCTGCGGGCTCTTGCGCAGCGAGCGGCGAGGCACGGCGATTTTCGCGTCGAGCTCGATCTCCGATACGAGCGGCGGAACCCGCATGAGAGCCTGCTGCTGATCGCGGCACGCGAAGCGCTTGCGAACGCCACCCAACACGCCCGCGCGACGAAGGTGTCGGTCTCGCTGGCCGCGAGCGAGAACGAGGTGAGGCTCGAGATTCGCGACGACGGCGACGGCTTCGACCTCCGCGACCTGCCCAAGCGGATCGCCGAGGGTCACATCGGGCTCCAGTCGCAGAGAGAGCGCATCGAGAGTGTCCGCGGCACGGTTGACATCGACTCGGCACCCGGCCGGGGAACGACCGTCAGCATTCGCGTGCCGGCGTGAGGGGAGCGAGGGCGACCCCGGCGGCAATCGGAGGGGTCGCCCTGGAGCTCCGACGAGGCGTCAGTGCACTCGGATACTTAGCTCCATGCCGAGTGCGGTGTGCCCGTCGATCGGACAGGTGAGGCGGTAGGTCCCCTTCTTCAGCGTGACGCTGAGCTGGGCGGATCCGCCCGGGGCGATGCGTGACGTGCGCCGATGGGGCACCCCGGGGCCGTTGATCGCAAGCGAGTGGGTCAGCTTGCCTCGATTGACGACCATGAAGCGGTAGGCGCCAGGTTTGAACGTCTTGCGGGAGAGCGTGATCTTGTACTCCTTCTCGGTGACGTTGACGACCGTCGTCTTGTGTCGCGCCGCGACGGGCGGCCCGTAGCGCGCAGTTGCCACGCCCGCGAAGGCCAGGGCCGAAGCGAGGAGCGCGGCGAGGGCCAGGACGACCGGTAGCAGTTTCTTTGGCAACGTGAGCCTCCTTTCGGCGTCAGGGGCGTTCTACCGGCGCCGGGCGCGCCGGGCTATCGGCCGATCGTTCGATTTCGCCGCCCGGATCGAAGGAGCGGCTGGACGAACCGATCATCCTCCTCAGGGCGGCAACAGCGCCCTGCCAATCCTCTGTCCGACCGATCGTGGCGGCAGCCCGTCTGGCGCACGCTTGAGGCGAATCACGAGGAAAGGAGCGGCAGATGCGCAATTCTCGTGTCGCCACCCTGAGTGCCGCCGCAGCGGCAGGTCTACTGCTTGCGGTACTCGCAGGATCCGCCTCCGCGCGAACGGTCGCGCGGGTGCAACCGCCCTCCGAGATCAGGTCGGCGGGAAAGATCGTCTACTGCAGCGACATCACCTATCCACCGGAGGAGTTCTACGCCAAGGGCTCCACGCATCCGGCGGGCTCCGACGTCGACATCGGCAAGAGCGTCGCCAGGCTGATGGGCGTCAAGGCCCAGTTCAACAACACGGGCTTCGACGGGATCATCCCGGCGCTTCTCGGCAAGAAGTGCAACGCGATCATCAGCGGCATGAACGACACCCCGCAGCGGCGCAAGCAGGTCAGCTTCGTCGACTACCTGCGGGTCGGCCAGTCGTTGATGGTCCGCAAGGGGAACCCCGAGCACATCCGAGATCTCGCCAGCCTGTCCGGCAAGTCCGTTGCCGTCGAGCTCGGCACCACGAACGCAGCCTTCCTCGTGAAGGAGAACAAGAAGCTCTCCGGTCAGGGGAAGGCGACGATCACGATCGTCACGTTTCCGAAGGACACCGACGCGGCTACCGCGCTCAAGACAGGGCGTGTCCAGGCGTACTTCGGGGACTCCCCGGTCGTCGCCTGGTACATCGACCAGGATCGATCATCGTTCGCCTTCGCCGGTCAGCCGATCAACCCGATCCCGGTCGGAATCGCCGTCCGCAGGAACGATCCTCAGTTCCGCACGGCGGTCCAGAAAGCCGTCCGGATCATGTACCGCAACGGCGCGATGAAGCGAATCCTCGCCAAGTGGCACATGAGCGCGTTCGCACTCGGGAAGAAGTAGTGACCGATGATCGCCACAGTCGCGTTGCACGTCGTCTGGCAGCGGATCGCTCATCCCGACCACGCGTTCGCACTGGCGCTGTGGCGCACCGTCTACATCTCGGTCGCGGCGCAGGTGATCGGCGTCTGCCTGGGGCTGATCGCCGCGCTGATGCGGAGGTCGCGGCTGAGGATCCTGCGACTGATCTCCGGCGCCTACGTGCTCGTCTTCCGCGGCACCCCCGTCATCGTCCAGATCTTCTTCGTCTACTTCGGTGCGAACCTGCTCTTCGGGTTCACGCTGATCCCGAACACGGTGCCCCTCGGACTGTTCGCGCTCAGCGGAGCGGCGTTCGCGGGCATCGTCGCGCTCGGGATCAACGAAGGGGCCTATATGCGGGAGATCATCCGCGCGGGGATCGACGCGATCGACAAAGGGCAGATGGAAGCCGCGAAGTCGCTGGGCATGACCTCTCGGCTGGCGATGCGGCGGATCGTCCTCCCGCAGGCGGCCCGAGTGATCGTTCCCCCGCTCGGAAACGAGTTCAACAACATGCTGAAGACCTCGTCCCTGATCTTCTTCATCGGGGTCACGGAGCTCTTCGGCGACGCGGAGATCCGGAACTCGACGGCGTTCCAGCCCGTCGAGTACTTCACGGCCGTCGCGTTCTGGTATCTCGTGCTGACGACCGTCTGGAGCGTGATCCAGGCTCAGATCGAGCGGGCACTCGCACCCGAGGAGCAAGGCGATGGCGTCTCGTTTCGTGAGCGTGTCTTCCAGGCCTGGGCCCCAGTCGCTGCGTGGCGCACAGGGGGGTCGCGATGAAAGACTCATCGCATCCGGTGCTGCGCGCGACCGGGGTCCAGAAGCGCTTCGGCCGCCTCAACGTCCTCAAGGGCGTCTCGCTCGAGTTACGGCGCGGGGAGACCCTGTGCCTGATCGGCCCGTCCGGCTCCGGCAAGACGACCTTCCTCCGCTGCGTCAACCATCTCGAGAAGATCGACGACGGCCGGATCGAGGTCAACGCGCACCTCATCGGGTACCGGGAGCGACGCGGCAAGCTGGTCGAGGACTCGGAGCGGTCGATCGCGCGCCAGCGGACCCAGATCGGGATGGTCTTCCAGCGCTTCAATCTCTTTCCGCACAAGACAGCGCTCGAGAATGTGATCGAGGCGCCTGTGCACGTCCTAGGCATGCCGAAGCAGCGGGCCGTCGCCGAGGCCGAGGAGCTCCTCGAGCGCGTCGGCCTCCGGGACAAGCGCGACGTCTATCCCGCGAAGCTCTCGGGCGGGCAGCAACAGCGCGTCGCCATCGCCCGCGCCCTGGCCATGAAGCCGGCCCTCATGCTCTTCGACGAGGCGACGAGCGCACTCGATCCCGAGATGATCGGCGAGGTGCTGACGGTGATGTCGGAGCTCGCGCACGACGGGATGACGATGCTCGTCGTCACTCACGAGATGGGATTCGCGCGTGAAGCCGCCGACCGGGTGGCGATGATGGACGACGGCCAGATCATCGAGGAGGCTCGCCCCGTCCGCTTCTTCGCAGCGCCCAGGGAAGAGCGAACTCGGCGCTTCCTGTCGAAGATCCTCTGACTCGATCGGACGATCGAGCGGATGATTCGCCGGCCATCTGGTGGGCGTCGCGAATCGCCGCGCGGATCGTTCCACTGCGGGATTGAGCCCGCCAGCAAAGGGGCGCACGCTCGTAAGGGATGCGCAGGCACCTGTCGCTTGCCGTGGCGGCGCCGATGCTCGGCGTCTATCTCGTGCTGGGCCTGACGGGCCTCACGCACTACCTCGACAACTACTGGCGCTTCCGAGGCTTCGGGCCGCCCCGTGACCCCTCTTTCGTCAAGGTGCGTGGCTCGACGGAGCGGATCATCGTCAAGAGCGCCGCGATCGGGGGACGGGCTCAGGTGGTGTACGTCTACTTGCCGCCGGGCTACCTGAGCCATCCACAACGGCGATACCCGGTCTTCTATCTGCTGCACGGCTTCCCGGGGCGTCCGCAGGGCGCCTTTCTCTGGACGAACCAGGTCGGCGTCGCCGAGGACGTCCTCGTGGCCCGGCACGCCGTCCATCCGGCGATCCTCGTCATGCCTTACGGAGCGACGGGCTTCTTCCAAGACACGGAGTGGGTCAACGGCGTCCGTCCGGGGGAGGGGTGGGAGACGTTCGTCACGCGCGACGTGGTGCGCGCGATCGACTCCCGTTACCGCACGATCCGGGACGGCCGCGGCCGGGCGCTCGGCGGGCTTTCGGCAGGCGCCTATGCCGCGCTCAACATCGGCTTGCACCACCCTGGTGAGTTCGGCGTCCTCGAGAGCTGGTCGGGCTACGTCCTCGCCGAGCACCTGAAGTCCGTGTTCGGCGGTGACCGGCGGCTTATTCGGTTCAACAGCCCCCTCCTGACGCTCCCGGCTGCGTCCCCGGCGCTCCGCCAGGCAGGCACGTACATCTGGCTCTACGCCGGCGACAAGGACCGCCTCAAGGGGGACACGACCAAGTTCACCACCGAGCTTCGCAAAAGAGAGAATCCCGTACCGCTACCTCATCTTCCGGGGCGGCCACGACTGGGCGCTCTGGCGGGCTCAGACGCCGCGCGCGTTGGTTGTGGCATCGATGCATCTCGCGCATGGCTAGCCTCGCCCGAGCTGGGAGGGCCTCCATCGTCGTCGTGCTCAGCCTGGGCGTCGTGCTTGCTACTTCTGGCTGGCTCTACCTGCTCCGGCCGCACATGCCTCGGCTCGGCATGCAGGTCGCGGACGCGCTTCCCCTCGACGAGCTGCCGCGTCGCTCCGGCATGCCGCTGCTCGTCTTCGTCGCGGTCTGGGGAACCGCGGCGGCGCTACTGGGCATCCTCGCCCGCCTCGCGCGCGCCGAGCGCCTGACTGCGGCGCTTGCGCTGACACTTGGCGTGGGGCTTTTCCAGTATGTCGAGACGGGTGCGTCGCTAACAGTCGTCCGCCAGATTCCCGGTGACGTCGCCTTCCGCACCGCCGGGGAGCTGCACGCCGTTTACCTGCCCGCCGCGCTCGCAGGGCTCGCAGGGGCGATCCTCGGGCGCCGCGAGCGAGGCCGACGTGCCCGCGGGCCCATGATGTTCGCGTGGCTCGTCGCCGCCGGCGGGCTGCTGGGGGCTCTCGACGCAGTGCTGCCGGGGCAAGGCGCGACCCTCGCCGAGAAGGTCTCGCCCGAGGCGAAGCAGCTCGCGGTGGCCCTTGCCCTCCCGGTTGGGCTCGCTCTCGTCTTCGTCGCCCCGGGCCTCGCCCGCGGCCGTCACCGTGCCTGGCAGGTCGCGATCGTCCTCCTCGGCCTCTCCGCGACGCTGCACCTGCTGCACGCGGACTACGGTGCGGCGCCCGTCGGCCTACTCGCGCTCGCGCTCGTCGCGCGGCGGAATGACTTCCAGGGCCCGGGCGACCCCGCGGCTCAGCCCCAAGTGCTCTCCCGGGGGCTGCTGTACGCCGCGGTGATCGCCATCTACGGCGTGACCGCGATCTGGATCAACCGAGCAGCCGCCGACAAACCGTTCTCGATCGGCTTCGCGCTCCGTGAGACCGGGAGCGCCCTCGTCGGCCTGGAACTTCGCGGCTCCCAGCACCTGACTGGCGAATTCGAGCACTGGTTCGGGCTCTCCGTGCCCGCCTTGGGCATCCTCGCGGCGGCCTCGCTCCTCCAGGCATGGCTCGCTCCGTGGCGCTACCGACTCCGGCAGCAGGCCCGCGAGCGGGAGCTCACACGTGCGCTCGTCGCAGCCTGGGGCGCGGACACGCTGGCCCCCTTCGTCTTGCGCGCGGACAAGTCCTACTTCTTCAGCGAGGACCAGCGCGCCTTTCTCGCCTACAGGGTCGTCGGCGGCGTCGCCATCGTCTCGGGCGACCCGGTCGGTCCACCGGTCGAGTTCGACCCGCTGATGCGGCGGTTCATCGAGTTCGCGCGCGCTCGCGACTGGCGAATCGCGATCCTCGGGGCGTCCGAGCGCTGGCTCGAGCTATACCGATCGCATGGGCTGCACGCGCTCTACCACGGCGACGAAGCGGTGATCGACACCGCCGCCTTCTCGCTCGAGGGCCGGCCGATTCGCAAGGTGCGGCAGTCCGTGCACCGGCTGCAGGGAGCCTCGTACCGGGTCGAGGTTCGCTTTCCGCATGAGATCGACGCCAGGCTGCGCGCCCAGCTCGAGACCGTGGCGAGCGCCTGGCGAGGTCGCGAGCCGAACCGGGGGTTCGTGATGGCTCTGGACGCGCTCTTCCGCCTGGAGGGAGAGGACGCCGTCTTCGTGATCGGCTTCGCACCGGACGGCTCAGCCGCGGGTTTCCTGCACTTCGCCGTCTCACGCGCCGGCTCGGCTCTCTCGCTCTCGTCGATGCCGCGCCTGAGGTCGACACCGAACGGGTTCATCGAGTGGCTCGTCTGCGAGGCCGTCGACTGGGCCCGAGAGCATGGCTTCGAGCGCGTCTCGCTCAACTTCGCCCCCTTCGCGGCTCTCCTGGCCCCCGAGGTGGAGCTCTCTGCGCTGCAGCAGGTCGAGCGCCGCGCGCTGCTCGCCCTCAAGGGCCGCTTTCAGCTCGACAACCTGCTGCTCTTCAACCGCAAGTTCTTCCCGCGCTTCGAGCGCAGGTTCGTCGTCTATCAACGCCGTCGCGATCTGCCCCGGGTCGGAATCGCCGCCCTCGCCGCCGAGGCCTACCTGCCGTTCAGTGGCAAGAAGGACAAATGACGGGGTCGCTCGCGCTCGGTCTCGCACTTGCGCTCGCCTCCGCCGGCGCCCTGAACTGGGGGTTCTTCGCGCAGCACGGAGCGGCGGCGGGCATGCCCCGGTTCGCGGTCCGTCGGCCCATTCGCTCGCTCGGACTGCTGTTCGGAAACGCGCGCTGGCTGACGGGATTCGTGACGGGTCTGGCCGGCTGGGCGCTTTACGTCGCCGCGCTCGCCCTCGCGCCGCTGTCGCTCGTGCAGGCCGTGTCCGCTGGAGGCATCGGCTTGCTCGCGCTCCTGGTCTGGCGTGCCACCGGCGTTCGCCCGCCGAGACGAGAGCTGGCCGGCGCTGCGCTTGCGGTCGTGGGGCTCGCCTTGCTCGGTCTCTCCCTGCACGGCCACGCGGGTGGCGGCTCGGCGGCGTCCGCCGCCGCGATCGTGATCTGGATCGTCGGCTCGCTGCTCGCGGCTGGGCTGGCGGTCGGCATCGGCGGACCGGCGCTCGCTGCTGGCACCGGCTTCGGGGTCGCCGCCGGACTGCTCTACGCCGCCGGCGACGTGGCGACGAAAGCGGCCGTCGGAGGAGGAACGGCGCTCGCCTTCGTCCCCGCCGTCCTTGCCTTGCACGGCCTGGCGTTCGTCTCGCTGCAACTCGGCTTTCAGCGAGGAGGCGCCCTCCAGACCGCCGGCGTCGCCACGCTGCTCACGAACACGCTTCCGATCGCAGCCGGGACACTCGTCTTCCAGGAGGCTGTCCCGGGCGGCCTGGCAGGAGCTGCGCGGATCCTCGCGTTCGCCTGCGTGGTCGGCGGGGCAGCGTCACTGGCCCGCGCTCCCGGGTCCGAGCAGCGGCGTCCACGAGGGTCGTCCCGATGGCGCTTCGGATCAGGTCGATTCGCGGCGCGGCCGCCTGGGTCGACCGCGTCGGGCTCGCCGTCCTCTACCCGAACGACGACCTAGTCCTGCCCCTCGCTCTGGGAAGCGCTCACCGGACGCCAGGACGTCGACTGCCGCGCCCTAAAAATCTGCCCAACATTCAGTTGACGAGGAAGCTGATCCTCAACGTGACCCGGAACGCCGCGATTTCCCCGTTCTGGACGTCGACCGTCTGCTCCGAGCGCGATCTCCACGCAGGAAGCGGCTGAGATAATCGTGCCGTGAGCGACGCGTCGTCATCGCAGCGCTCGTGGGGGGAGGTCTGGGCGAAGCGCTTGCTGTTCGCGATCTGCGCCGCGTCTTGGCGATCGGCGCCGGATTCCTGGGGGCTGCGTTCCTGCCGCGTTGGTGGGCGCACAGGATCGGAGGCCAGGTCAACGGCAGCATCGGAGCAGGCATCGTCGTTGGCCTCTTCTACGGCTTCGTCTTCACCGCGCTCCCTCTCGCTGTCCTGCGCTTCGCCTTCGACAAGCGCCGCCACTGGAAGACCTTAGGGATCCTGTTCGCAATCGCGATCCTGTTCGCCCTACCCAACCTCCTGACGCTCGGCGTCGTGCTCGGCAGCGGCAACGCCTCCCATGCCGGCGAGCGCACTCTCGACGTCGAGGCGCCTGCGTATCGCGACGCCGCCTTGGTCGGGGCAATCCTCGCCCTCGTCGCCTTCGCGCTCCTCCAGTACCTTCTAAACCGGTGCGGTCGCGTGTAACCCACGGCTCGGTAGGTTCGACTCCGAGCGCCAAGCACGGGTGAACCCATGGTTCCCCCGTGAGCCCCCTCCTGCACAGAACTCGTGGTTCGTCGGTTCTGCGCTCCCGCCCGGCCAACCCGGGCTCCGCGGAGAGCATCTCCGCTTCGGCGCTACGATCGAAACAGGGAGCGGCATGGGCCCGGTGGCCCAGCTGGTCTTCAAAACCGGTGCGGTCGTGTAACCCACGGCTCGGTAGGTTCGACTCCTGCG
>Ga0307278_10001624_pt1 | contig 11146 bp, 8 predicted proteins | sample ER_DNA_117_FD_194482 | JGI IMG/M metagenome (GOLD analysis project Ga0307278, IMG submission 194482) | Bulk soil microbial communities from the East River watershed near Crested Butte, Colorado, United States - ER_DNA_117 | ecosystem: Environmental > Terrestrial > Soil > Floodplain | place: USA...
CAGGCCGACCAGGCCGGCGCGCGGCACGACCATCGCGGCGACGGCGTGCGTCCCCGGCGGGCTCACCAGGCACAGCAGCAGGAGCGGGACGGTCAGGGCCATCGAGACCGTGGCCGGGGGCCGCCGCAGGACCGTCCGCATGATGGCGTGAACGTAGCGGATCGCCGCCTTCGCCGGAACCCCTCGCCGCCCGCACGCCCGGGAGATGGGCGAAGATGGCGGCGTGACGGCCGAGCAGGGGGACGAGCACGAGCGGGGCGCGCCGGCGCGCGCGCGGCCCGAGGTCGCCGTCGGCCTGGTGGCCAGGGACCGCGCCGGCCGGCTGCTGCTGGTGCGGCGGGCCAACCCGCCGGCCAAGGGCGCCTGGTCGCTGCCTGGCGGGCGGGTCGAGGCGGGCGAGACCATGGCCGCGGCGGCAGCCCGCGAGCTGCGCGAGGAGACCGGCCTGTCGGCCAGGGTCGGGGCGGTCGCCGGGGTGGTGGAGCGCATCGGCGGCGGCTACCACTTCGTGATCGTCGACCTCTGGGCCGAGCTGAACGAGGGCGAGCCGGTGGCCGGCGACGACGCCGCCGCGGTGCGCCTCGTCGACCTCGCCGAGCTGCCCGGCCTGCGGCTCAGCCCCGGCCTGGGCGCGTTCCTCGCCGGCATCGGCTGCTGGCCCGCCGGCGCTCCCCCGCCGCCGCCCGCCTAGCGGCGGCCGTCCGGCCCGGGGGATACGCTTGGCGCAGCATGCCGGAGCTGCCCGAGGTCGAGTCGGTCCGCCGGCAGCTCGACCCGGAGCTGCGTGGCCGCCGGGTGCTGCGCGTCTGGACCGATCCGCAGCGCCGCTTCCACGCCCCGGAACGGCTCGTGGGCCGGCTGGTGGAGCGCGTCGGCCGGCGTGGCAAGTTCCTCGTCAGCCCGCTCGACCGGGGCCTCGAGCTGGTGCTCCACCTCGGCATGACGGGCTCGCTGCACTTCGGCCCCGCCGACCCGTACACGCGTGCCCGCCTCGCCCTCGACGACGGGCGCGAGCTGGTCTTCCGCGACGTGCGCCGCTTCGGCGGCCTGGCGGTGGTCGACGCCGGCGACTACGAGCGGGTGCTGCCGACCCTGGCCCGGCTCGGGCCGGAGCCGCTCTCCGACGAGTTCGAACCCGACCGCTTCGCCCGCGACCTGGCCGCCACCCGCGCCCCGGTCAAGCCGTTCCTGCTGTCACAGCGGCCGGTGGCCGGGGTCGGCAACATCTACGCGGACGAGGCGCTGTGGCTGGCCCGCGTCCACCCCGCCTCGCGGCGGGTCGGCCGGCGGCGCGCGTACGCCCTGCACGGCGCCATCCGCGAGGTGCTGGAGGCCGCCATCACCCGCGAGGGGACCACCTTCCGCGACTACCGCATGGTCAACGGCGAGAGCGGGCGCAACGCCAGCTTCCTGGTCGCCTACGGCCAGGCTGGCCGGCCCTGCCCGCGCTGCGGGACGGCGCTGCGCCGCCTCGTGCTCGGCGGGCGCGGCACCACCTTCTGCCCCGCCTGCCAGCGCCGCTGAGGCTCAAACCCAGCCCAGCCGCTCCCGATAGTGCAGTGGAAGGCGCCTTGACCCTTCCCTTGACAAGCTCACGCCGAAGAGGTGCGGGACCGTGGACACGACCGCTTCCCAGCCCGGCTCCGGCGGGCACGCCGGGCCAGATCGGGCTGCCCCGGTGGTGCTCGTGGCCGAGGACTCCCGCACGCTCCGCTCGATCCTGCGCGGCCAGCTCCGCGAGCACGGCTACCAGGTGATCGAGGCCCACGACGGTGCGGAGGCGGTCGCCGTCTGCCGCCGGGAGCGGCCCGACGTGGTGCTGCTGGACGTCGAGATGCCGCTCATGGACGGCCACCTGGTGCTGGCCAACCTCAAGCGCGACCCGGTCCTCGCCGACGTCCCGGTGGTCTTCGTGACCGCCCGCGTCACCACCGAGGACGTCGTCCAGGGACTCGACCTCGGCGCGCACGACTACCTGCGCAAGCCCTTCGAGGCCCCCGAGCTGCTCGCCCGCGTCCACGCCGCCCTGCGCACCAAGCGCCTGCAGGACGAGCTGCGGCTGCGCAACGCCGAGCTGGACCGGGTCAGCCGCACCGACGCCCTCACCGGCCTGCACAACCGCCGCCACCTGGAGGAACGCCTGGCCGAGCAGACCAGCCTGGTCAAGCGGCACGGCGTCGAGCTGGGCCTGCTGCTGATCGACGTCGACCGCTTCAAGCGCGTCAACGACGAGCACGGGCACGCCGCCGGCGACGCCGTGCTGCGCATCCTGGCCGGTCGCCTGCGCGAGGCGATCAGGGTCGAGGACGTGCCGGGGCGCTGGGGCGGCGAGGAGTTCCTGGTGCTCCTGCCGGCCACCGGTCGGGAGGGCGTCGCCGGCGCCGGCGAGCGGGTGCGCCAGGCCGTCGCCGCAGACGCCTTCCAGCTCTCGGCGAGCGAGCTGCCGGTCACGGTGAGCGTCGGCGCCGCCACCGGCGTCGAGGACGGCTGGGAGGGGCTGGTCCGCCGGGCCGACGCCGCCCTCTACGCCGCCAAGGAGGCCGGCCGCAACCGGGTGGTGGTCGACCGGGGCGGCGCCAGGCAACCCGACGCGGTGGCCTCTTCGTGAGCAGGGCCTCCCTGGTCGACGAGGCGGTACGGGTGCTGCTGGTCAGCGCGGACGCCACCAGGGCCGACCTGCTCGGTGGCGCCCTGCCCGCCGGCGCCTCGCTCCGCACGGTCGAGCGGCTGGCCGACGCGCTCGCGCGGCTCGACGACGGCGAGGTCGACCTGGTGCTGCTCGACCTCTTCCTGCCGGACGCCACCGGCCTGCCGGCCTGGCGCTCGCTCGGCGAGCACGCCGGCGGCCTACCGGTGCTGGTGCTCGCCCCGGCCGGGGACGCGGCCGCCGGCCGCGCCGTCGTCGAGGGCGCCAACGACCACCTGGTCACCGAGCCGTTCGAGGCGGGCCTGGCCCGCCGCGTGCTGCGCCACGCGGTCACCGAGGCCGGCCTCGCCGCCCGGTTGCGCCGGCTCGCCCTGGTCGACGAGACGACCGGGCTGGCCACCGCGAGGGCGCTCGCCACGGTCGGCCCGCACCTGCTCGCCCTGGCGGGACGGAACGGGCAGAAGGTCACCGTCCTGCACCTGGCGGTGGAGGCGCCGCCGGACGCGGAGGAGGCGCCCACCCGGCCGGAGCGCGAGCGCGCCGTGGTCGCCCTTGCCAGGGTCCTGCGCCGCAGCTTCCGCTCCGCCGACGTGATCGCCAGGACCGGCGCCGACGACCTGGCCGTGCTGCTGGCGCACGACGGCGACGACCGGCCCGCGGTGGCCCGGCTCGAGGACGCCCTGGCCACGCTCGACAGCCCCGGCCGTCCCTGGCGGCTGGCGCTGCGCCTGGGCACGGTCCGCGCCGCCCCCGGCGACGCCTCGCTCGCCACCTTGCTCGAGCGTGCGGCCGCGGCCGCACGCGAGCGACCGGCCCGGCTGGCGCCCAGGTTCGGCGCCGGCGGCGCGTGACCATTCCTGGACGATCTGGGGTACTCGTGACTCCGCTGCAGCAGGTCTGACCTCGATCCACTGTGCCAGGTCGGCTCGCTGAGGCAGCTTCGGGGAGGTAGCCTCGTAGCGAACGAGTACGGAAACCGTGACTCGGCAGCGGTCCGGCTGTGCCTGACCCGCCGCCCAGCAGGGAGGGCCGGGCCGTAGCGTCCGGTCACGCACGTGAGGTCAGCGCATGCACGTCGTGGTCACCGGTGCGACCGGGCTGGTCGGGTCCGCGCTCGTGCCGCTGCTGCGCCGTGACGGCCACGCCGTCACCCGCTTCAGCCGCACGGCCGCAGGGCCGGACGTGGCCCGCTGGGACCCGGCCGCCGGCGTCCTGGACGGCGCCGCCCTCGCCGCCGCGGACGCGGTCGTCCACCTGGCCGGCCGCAGCATCGGCGCGCTGCGCTGGACCGGCAAGGTCAAGCGGGAGATCCGCCAGAGCCGCACGACCGGCACCCGCCTGCTGGCCGAGACCATGGCCGGCCTGGCCGCAGGACCCCGGGTGCTGGTCGTCTCCTCCGGCGTCCACTACTACGGCGACCGCGGGGACGAGCTCTTGACCGAGGCCAGCCGGCCCGGCCAGGGCTTCCTGGCGGGCGTCTGCCAGGACTGGGAGGCCGCCGCCGACCCGGCCAGGGCCGCCGGCCTGCGCGTGGTCCACGTGCGCACCGGCGTGGTGCAGGCCACGGGCGGCGGCGCGCTGCGCATCCTGGCCCGCCTGTTCAGGCTGGGCCTCGGCGGCCGCCTGGGGTCGGGAAGGCAGTGGTGGAGCTGGGTCGCCCTCGACGACCTGGTCGGCATCATGCGCCACGCGGTCGTCGACGAGGGCGTGGAGGGCCCGCTCAACGCCACCGCGCCCAACCCGGCCACCAACGCCGAGTTCACCGCCACCCTCGCCCGGGTGCTCGGCCGGCCCGCGATGGCCCACGTGCCCCGCTTCGCCCCCCGGCTCGCCGTCGGCGAGCTGGCCGAGGAGCTGGTGTTCGCCAGCATCCGGGCGCTCCCGGAGGCCACCCTGGCCAGCGGCTACACCTACCGCTCGCCGGAGCTGGAGCCGGCCCTGCGCCGGCTGCTGCACCGCCCGCCGGGCTAGAGCGGCTCGTCCTCGTCGCGCTCCCGTGGCGGCGACTCGTCGGCGAGCGGCCCAGGCCTCCTCGTGGCGTCACCGATGAGTTTGTCGGGGAGCCGTCGTTCCATACCGTGGAGACTCGCCGACCGACGAGGCAGGGAGGCTGCATGGTGGACCTGAAGCTCGAGCTCGTGCTGATCCCGGTCACGGACGTGGACCGCGCCAAGGCCTTCTACACCGAGAAGGTCGGCTTCGACCTGGACGTCGACTCCGAGCCGGCGGAGGGGTTCCGCGTCGTGCAGATGACGCCGCCGGGCTCGGCCTGCTCGATCACGATCGGGACCGGGCTCACGGACGCGGCGCCGGGCTCGGTCCGGGGTCTGCACCTGGTCGTCTCCGACATCCTCGCCGCACGTGCCGAGCTGCTCGAGCGCGGGGTGGAGGTCGGCGAGGTGCGGCACTTCGAGTCGGGCAAGTGGGCGCCGGGGCCGGATCCGCACCGGAGCAAGTACAACTCGTTCGCCGACTTCAGCGACCCCGACGGCAACACCTGGCTGCTGCAGGAGGCCAAGTGAGCTAGCGGAAGTCGCGCGAGCGGGTCGGGACGGCCAGGTCGAGCGGCCGCAGCTCGGCGGCGATCACGTTGGTGACGCCCTCGGCACGCTCCAGGCGGCCGCGGACCAGCAGCGCCTGCGCCGTCCTGGCGACGCGGCGGTGGCGCGCCCACACCGCGGCGGAGCAGATGACGTTGACCAGGCCGGTCTCGTCCTCGAGGTTGACGAAGGTGACGCCCTTGGCGGTCGACGGGCGCTGGCGGTGGGTCACCAGGCCGCCGACGAGCACCATGCGGCCGGCCGGGACGGCGGCCAGGCCGGCGGCGGTCACCACCCCGATGGCGTCGAGCTGGTCGCGCACGAACTGGGTGGGGAAGCTGTCCCCGGACAGGCCGGTGGCCCACAGGTCGGCCATGCCCAGCTCGAACGGGCTCATGCCGGGCAGCTCGGGCGCGCGCCCGCCGACCACCGTCCCCGGCAGCCGGTCGTCCGTGCCCTCGGCCGCCGGGCCGGCCGCCCACAGCGCCTCGCGGCGCCCCAGCCCCAGGCAGCCGAAGGCCCCGGCGGTGGCCAGCGCCTCGACCTGGGCGCGGCCGGCGCCGCCGCGGCGGACCAGGTCCTCCATGGAGTCGTAGGGCCGGCCGGCGGCGATCCGCTCGGCCAGGTCGTCACCCAGGCCGCGCACGTAGGCGAGGCCGAGGCGCACCGCCGGACCCCTTGTTGACCGGGGGGCTACCGCTCGGCTTTGCGTGGCCGCCCGTTGCTCGGGTTCGGGCCTCGCTCTCGAGCCCCCCGGACCCCCCGGCTCGAGGGTGGCCTCCGCGGCCGAGGCGTTGACGTCGGGGCCGCGCACCTCCACCCCGTGCCTGCGGGCGTCGGCGACCAGCGTGCTGGGCGCGTAGAAGCCCATCGGCTGGGCGTTCAGCAGGGCGGCGAGGAACGCGGCCGGGTAGTGCAGCTTGAGCCAGGCGCTGGCGTAGACCAGGTAGGCGAACGAGACCGAGTGGCTCTCGGGGAAGCCGAAGTCGGCGAAGGCGGCCAGCTTGGCGTAGATCTCGTCGGCGGTGTCGCCGGTGATGCCGCGCTCGGCCATGCCGGCGTAGAGGCGGGCGCGCAGCCGCTCCATGCGCTCGGCCGAGCGCTTGGCGCTCATCGCCTGGCGCAGCTTGTCGGCCTCGGCGGCGCTGAACCCGGCCACGTCGACCGCCATCTGCATGAGCTGCTCCTGGAACAGCGGCACCCCGAGCGTCTTGGCGAGCGAGCGCTCCAGCAGCGGGTGGAGGTAGGTGACCGGCTCGGTGCCGTTGCGGCGGCGGATGTACGGGTGGACCGAGCCGCCCTGGATGGGGCCGGGCCGGATCAGGGCCACCTCGACGACCAGGTCGTAGAAGCGCCGCGGCCGGAGCCTCGGCAGGGTGGCCATCTGGGCGCGGCTCTCGACCTGGAACACGCCGACCGAGTCGGCGCGGCAGAGCATCTCGTAGACGGCCGGCTCCTGCGGCAGCTCGGCCAGGTCGACCTCGACCCCGTGGTGGGAGCGGACCAGGTCGACGGTCTCGTGCAGGGCGCTCAGCATGCCGAGCCCGAGCAGGTCGAACTTGACCAGCCCGACCGCGGCGCAGTCGTCCTTGTCCCACTGCAGCACGCTGCGCCCGGGCATGGTCGCCCACTCGACCGGGCAGACCTCCACCACCGGCCGGTCGCAGACCACCATCCCGCCGGAGTGGATGCCGAGGTGGCGAGGGAAGTCCAGCGCGGCGCCGGCCAGCTCGGCGAGGTTGGCGGGGAGCTCGCTGCCCGCCCCCTCGGTGAAGGACTCCTGCTTTGCCCAAGCGTCCAGCTGGCCCTGGTCGTAGCCGAGCGCCTTGCCCAGGTCGCGCACTGCCGAGCGCGGCCGGTAGGTGATCACGTTGGCCACCTGGGCGGCCCGCTCCCGGCCGTAGCGCTCGTAGACGTACTGGATCACCTCCTCGCGCCGGCCGGCCTCGATGTCCAGGTCGATGTCGGGCGGGCCGTCGCGCTCGGGCGAGAGGAAGCGCTCGAACAGCAGCCCGAGCGAGACGGCGTCGGCCTTGGTGATGCCGAGCGCGTAGCAGACGGCCGAGTTGGCCGCCGAGCCGCGGCCCTGGCAGTAGATGTCCTCGCGCAGGCAGAACTGCACGATGTCCCAGACGATCAGGAAGTAGCCGGGGAACCCGAGCTGCTCGATCATGGTCAGCTCGTGGTCGATCTGGCGCCAGGCGCCCTGGACCCGCTCCGCCCCCCTCGGGCCGTAGCGCCGGGCCGCGCCCCGCTGCGCCAGCTCGCGCAGCCAGCTCATCTCGGTGTGGCCGGCCGGGACGGGGAAGTCGGGCAGCCGCGGCGCGACCAGCTGGAGGTCGAAGGCGAGGGCGCGGCCCAGCTCGGCCGCCCGCTCGACCACGCCGGGATAGCGTGCCAGGCGGGCGGCCTGCTCCGTCCCGGAGCGCAGGTGCGCCGTTGCCGCCGCGGGCAGCCAGCCGTCCAGCTCGTCGAGGGAGCGGCGGGCACGGACGGCGGCGAGAGCGGTGGCGAGCCGGCGGCGGCCGGGCACCGCGTAGTGGACGTTGTTGGTCGCCACCACCTCCACGTCGGCGGCCGCGGCGAGCCTGACCAGGGCGTCGTTGCGGGCCGAGTCGAGCGGGTCGCCGTGGTCGCCGACCTCCACCGCCACGTTCTCCCGGCCGAACGCGGCCACCAGGCGGCCGAGCTGGGCGGCGGCGGCGGCCGGGCCGTGGCGCTCGAGCGCCCGCGGCACCGCCCCCTTGCGGCAGCCGGTGAGGACCAGCCAGTGGCCGCCGTGCAGCTCGGCGAGCCGGCCCAGGTCGTGCCGCGGAGCGCCCTTGGCCCCGGCCATCTGCGCCGCCGAGATCGCCCGGCAGAGCCGCGCGTAGCCCTCCGGGTCGCGGGCGAGGACCACCAGATGCTCCCCGGCAGGGTCGGCGGTACCGGCCCGAGGCCTGGCCACAGCCGTGGCAGAGCCCTTTGGGGGGGTCCGGGGGGGCGCTGTTCGCCCCCCCGGTGAATCAAGCGCAAGCTCTGCGCCGAACACCGTGGGCAGGCCGGCAGCGCGGGCCGCCTCGGCGAACCGGACGACCCCGTACATGCCCTCGTGGTCGGTGAGGGCCAGCGCTTCCAGCCCGAGCCGTGCCGCCTCCTCGACCAGCTCCTCCGGGTGGGAGGCCCCGTCGAGGAAGCTGAAGTTGGAGTGGCAGTGCAGCTCGGCGTACGGGACGCCTGCCATGCGCGCATCATCGAACGTACGTTCGCCTACGGCAATGGCAAGGCGCGGCGAGCCCGTCTCATTGATTCGCCGTAGCGCCGCTGCGCTGTTCTTGATGGTACGGCGCAGGTAACCCCCGTACACTGCCTCCGACGAGCTGACGCGTACCGGGGGGGCGACGCGTGTGGGGGGCTGGCATCGAGGTCGGCGTCTCGCGCGCCGACTGACATGAAACAGATCGCGCAGAACTACAAGTCCGGCGACCTGGTCCTGCTCGACGTGCCGGTGCCGGCATGCCGGCCGGGCGGGGTGCTGGTGCGCACGCGCTTCTCCCTCATCTCGGCCGGCACCGAGATGATGAAGATCACCGAGAGCAAGCTGTCGCTGCTCGGCAAGGCGCGCGCCAGGCCCGACCAGGTGAAGAAGGTCATGCAGTCGGTGTCGCAGCAGGGCCTGCTCGCCACCTACCGGAAGGTCTCGGACCGGCTCGACTCCTACACGCCGCTGGGCTACTCGCTGTGCGGCGAGGTCGTCGAGGTGGGCGCCGGGGTCGAGGAGCTCTCGGTCGGCCAACGGGTCGCCTGCGCCGGCAACCTCTATGCCCTGCACGCCGAGTACAACTGGGTCCCGCGCAACCTGTGCGTGCCCGTGCCCGACGGGGTGCGCGACGAGCACGCCGCCTTCACCACCGTCGGCGCCATCGCCATGCAGGGCTACCGGCAGTCCGACGCGAGGCTGGGCGAGACCGCCTGCGTCATCGGCCTCGGCCTGGTCGGCCAGCTGCTGGTGCAGCTCCTGCGTGCCGCCGGGGTCAACGTGGTCGGCTTCGACCCGTCGGAGGAGCGCTGCCGGCTCGCCGAGCGCGCCGGGGCCCATGCCTGCGCCCCGCCCGACGAGTCCAGCCGCGGCCCGGCGGTGGAGGCGCTCGCCGCCCTCACCGACGGCGCCGGCGCCGACCACGTCTTCCTCACCGCCGGCGGCGACACCAACCAGCCCGTCGAGCTGGCCGCCGAGCTGGCGCGCGACCGTGCCCGCGTGGTCGACATCGGCAAGTGCCGGCTCGACCTGCCCTGGAAGGACTACTACGCCAAGGAGCTGGAGGTCCGCTTCTCGCGCTCCTACGGCCCGGGCCGCTACGACCCGGTCTACGAGGAGGGCGGCGTCGACTACCCGATCGGCTACGTGCGCTGGACCGAGCGGCGCAACCTGCGCAGCTTCGTCGAGCTGCTGGCCGGCGGGCAGATCGACATGGAGCCGCTGATCTCCGCCGTGCTGCCGTTCGACGACGCCGTCGGCGCCTACACCCGCATCCAGAACGGCGAGCAGCGCGGCGTCGGCATGCTGTTCCGCTACCCGGCCGAGGCGCCGCTGCGGCGCCGGCTCACCGCCCCGGCCGCCCAGGCGAGCCCCCCACCCGCGCAGCCGCTGGTCCGGCTCGGGGTGATCGGGGCGGGCAACTACGCCACCAGCATGCTCCTGCCGCACCTGCGCGGGCGGGACGACGTGCGGCTGGTCGAGGTGGCCACCGCGACCGGGCTGTCGGCGGCCAACGTGCGGCGCAAGTTCGGCTTCGAGCGCTACTCCACCGACTACCGGGGCCTGCTCGCCGACGAGACGATCGCCGCGGTGCTGATCGCCACCAGGCACCACGCCCATGCGGCGATGGTCTGCGAGGCGCTTCGGGCCGGCAAGGCGGTGTTCGTCGAGAAGCCCCTCGCCGTCGAGCCGGAGCAGCTCGAGGCGATCGTCGCGGCCGTCGAAGAGAGCGGCAACGACCGCCTCATGGTGGGCTTCAACCGGCGCTTCGCGCCGCTGCTGGTGGACCTCAAGCGCGCCTGGGGCGTCCGCGCCGGCCCGGTGCAGGTCCGCTACGACGTCAACGCCGGGCGGCTGGAGGCGGGGAGCTGGTACGCCGGCGCCGAGGAAGGCTCCCGCATGGTGGGCGAGGGATGCCACTTCGTCGACACGGTCTCCTGGTGGCTCGGGGACGACCCGGTCGAGGTGTTCGCCACGGCGACGGCCGCCGATCCCGACGACACCACCAGCACGCTGCTGTACCCCGACGGCTCGGTGGCGAGCATCAGCTACCAGACCCGCGGCGACGCGCGCGCCCCCAAGGAGCTGCTGCAGGTCACCGGCGACGGCAAGCTGGCCAGGCTGCTCAACTTCCAGCGCACCGAGCTGTGGCGCGGCGGCAAGCGGCACGGCCGCCGTGCTCGCGGCGGCATCGACAAGGGCCAGCGGCAGGAGCTGGACGCCTTCGTGCGGGCAGTGGCCGAGGCTCGGCCCATGCCGGTCCCGCTGGCCTCCCTGCTCGCCACCACGCAGGCCACCTTCGCGGCCGGGCGCAGCCTGCGCAGCCGCCGCTCCGAGCCGGTGACGCCCGTGGCGGGCGTGTCGGAGGCCGGCCGCTCCCCGAACGGGGAGGCCGCCGGGGCGCGCCCCGCCACAGCGGCGGAATCCCCGGCACGCTCCGCCACGCCGGAGAACGGGGACGCGGCCGGATGAGCGCGCTGTGGTACGCGCGGCGGCTGGCCCGGATGTCGCCCGCCGAGATGGCCGGGCGCGCCCGCGACGAGGCCGTCAAGCGTCGCTGGCGCTCGCGCCAGGTGCTCGACACCGCCGCGGACCCGCTCGAGGTTCCATCCGCCTGCCCGCCGCCGGCCATGCCGCTCCAGCCCGCCGGGGAGGTCCCCGAGGACGCCCGCGTCCGGCTCAAGGAGGCCGCCGAGGAGCTGCTGGCGGGACGCTGGCGGG
>Ga0307278_10001625_pt1 | contig 11145 bp, 10 predicted proteins | sample ER_DNA_117_FD_194482 | JGI IMG/M metagenome (GOLD analysis project Ga0307278, IMG submission 194482) | Bulk soil microbial communities from the East River watershed near Crested Butte, Colorado, United States - ER_DNA_117 | ecosystem: Environmental > Terrestrial > Soil > Floodplain | place...
TGTCGAGGCCGATCAAGTCCGCGAGCGCAAGCGGGCCGAGCGGGTGGTTGAAACCGAGCTTGGCGATCGTGTCGATCGCCTCCGCCTCGGCGACACCCTCGTGCAGCGCCCAGACGGCCTCGTTGATGAAGGGCATTAGGATCCGGTTCGAGACGAAGCCGGGGAAGTCGTTCGCTACCGCTGGCGTCTTGCCGAGCTCGCGTGCGAGCTCCGTGATCGCCTCGGCCGTCTCGTCCGAGGTCTCGCGGGCGCGGACGACCTCGACGAGCGTCATCACGGGGACCGGATTGAAGAAGTGCATGCCGATCACGCGGTCGGGCCGCCCGGTCACGGCTGCGAGCGTCGAGATCGGGATCGAGGATGTGTTCGAGGCCAGCACGGCCCCGGCCGGAAGCGTCTCGTCGGCTCGCCGGAAGACGTCTTCCTTGACGCTGGCGTCCTCGACGACCGCCTCGACCATCAGCTCGGCGGGCACGATCGCGTCGACCGGCTCCACACGGCCGAGCACCTCGTCGGGGTCGGTCCCGCCCTTCTCGGCCAGCTTGCCGAGACTGCGCCGCATCGTCTCGAGCCCCCGCTCGACGGCTCCGGGCGCCGCGTCGTAGAGCGAGACCCGCCGGCCAGAGGCCGCGACGACCTGAGCTATGCCACCGCCCATCTGGCCCGCGCCGACTACGAGGACATGCCCGAAGCGCACGGGCGGAGGCTACTCGGGCGGTGTCTCTTCTCGCTTGCTCAAGCCACAGGAAAGAGGACGACCGCGAACATGATCCCGATGAAGAACACGAACGACATCGGGTCGGCATTGCGGTGCGCGCGCCGGCGCGGGGCGCAGCTCTCGGCTCCGGTTCCTGTGACGTGTCCCGAAAGCGTGTCGCCCTCGCAGACATACGACGCTCCGGCCGGTCCGGCCCAGAGGGCCGTCGCGAGCAGAAGCAGGCAGACGATGCTCGCCAGCCGCCCGGCCGCCACCACCGGCCGGCGCGGCGGCGGTCGCACGGGGGAGCCACAGATCATGTCAACCAAGTAGGACCGATCTTCGCGCCGCGTGTTGGCGACTTGGCGCAAGTTCACTCGTTCGAGGGAGCCCTCTCCGACATCGCCGTGTCCCGGTGCCAGGCACCCGGACATGGCCGAAAAGTCAGACTTCGATCAGGAGCGCGTCGCCCTGGCCGCCGCCGGAGCAGATCGCCGCAAGCCCGAGGCCGCCGCCGTTTCGCCGCAGCTCGTGCACCATCGTCCCGAGGATGCGGGCGCCCGAAGCGCCGATCGGATGGCCGAGGGCCACCGCCCCGCCGTTCACGTTCACCTTCTCCTCGTCGGCGCCGAGCATCTTCGCCGAGTTCAGCACGACCGACGAGAACGCCTCGTTCAGCTCCACGCGCTCGACGTCGTCGATCGTCTTCCCGGCCTTCTCGAGCGCGATCGCGCCCGCCTTCGCCGGGGTTCGCGCGAGATAAGCGAAATCGTCGGCGACGTAGCCCTGCGAGATGATCGTCGCCAGGATCTCGAGGCCCCGCCTGCGCGCGAACTCCTCGCTGGTCACGATCACCGCCCCGGCCCCGTCGTTGACGCCCGGCGCATTCCCCGCGGTCGTCGTTCCCTCCGGGTCGAAGACCGGCTTCAGCTGCGCCAGCTTCTCGAGGGTGGTGTCGCGCCGCGGCCCCTCGTCGGTCTCGACATCGCCGACCGCGACGATCTCGTCGGCAAAGCGGCCCTCGTCGATCGCCCTCACGGCCCGCTCGTGCGAGCGGAGTGCCCAGCGGTCCTGGTCCTCGCGCGGGATTCCGAGCTCGCGGCTGACGAAGGAGGCCTGCTCGACCATGTGGCGCTCGTCGAAGCTCGACGTCAGTCCATCGTGGACCATCGAGTCGATCAGCGTCCCGTCGCCGAGCCGGTAGCCGAAGCGGGCCTTCTTGAGGAGATACGGCGCATTCGACATCGACTCCATGCCGCCCGTGACGATGACGTCGCGATCGCCGGCGCGAATCATCGAGTCGGCGATCTCGACCGCGCGGATCGAGGACGCGCAGACCTTGTTGATTGTGTCGGCTCCGACTTCGATTGGAATCCCGGCGCCGATTGCAGCCTGGCGTGCGGGGGCCTGACCCGCGCCGGCCTGGAGCACCTGGCCCATGATCACGTACTCGACCTCGGCGGGCTCAAGACCAATTCGGGCGAGAGCCTCCTTGATCGCGATCGAGCCGAGCTCTGTCGCCTGATGCTCGGCGAGACCGCCGCCGAGCCTCCCGAAAGGGGTGCGAACAGCCGAGACGATCACGGACCGGAACATCGAAAAGAGCGTAACAATGCGAGCCCGGCTCACCGATGGACCCGCCTCTGACCGTATTGATCGACGCCCGGAACGTGCTGCGCTCGCAGTGGCCGAACATTCCCGAGGACGAGCTCGTCGAGCTCGCGCGGCGCTGGACCGCGGGTCGTGGGCCTCGCCCCGTGATCGTCTTCGACGGGCGCGCGCCGGTCGAAGCGCCTGACGTCGTCGGCACCGGCCCCGAGAGCGCAGACGACTGGCTGACGCGCGAGGCCGCGCGGCTGGCGGAGGCCGGCGAGCCGTTCTGGCTCGTCACCTCCGACCGCGAGCTGCGGGACCGCGCCGGCGGCCGCGCGGAGCGGGTGATCGGCGGGGGCAGCTTCGCGCGTGAGCTGACGCGCGGCTAGGCGGCCTCGGGAACGCCGACCGGTCGCCGACCGAGGGCGAACCGGCAGGCGACCGCGCCGGTGATCGCAGCCACGACGGAGATGAGACCGAACGTCGACCACATGGCGGCGTCGCCGGCAGCGCTCCGCACCGAGAGGCCGAGCAGCGGTCCGAGCGCGAAGCCAACCGCAGAGGTGCTCCCGAACGCGCCCATGTATGCCCCGCGCAGGTCGGGTGGAGCCAGCCCAGCCACGATCGCCTGTGACGTGGGCACCCAGAGCATCTCGCCGAGCACGAAGATCAAGATCAGCACCACGACGACGGGGATGCTCGAGCTGACGGAGAGCAACAGGAACGGCCACCCCATCAGGAGCATCGCGAGTACCAGCCGTGGCGCCGCCGGGTAGCGCTCGACGCGCCGCGTCAACCGCAGCTGGAAGAACGTGACCGCGATCGGGTTCACGATCACGAGGAAGCCCCAGGTCGAAGGCGCGAGCCCGTGACCCGAGACGAGCGAGATCGGCAAGAGAGTCTCGTAAGCGATGTAGACGAGGAAGGCGAGCCCACCGGACAGAAAGAAGAGCAGGAACGGGAAATCGTTGCGGATGACCCCGAACGAGCCGCGAGTCGGCGGCTCCTCAGGTGAGTACGCACCGCGCCTGGGCAGAAAGCGCGCGGCCAGGCCGATCACTCCGGACAGGAGAATCCCGGCGCCGAGGAACAGGTGCGACCATTGACCGCCTAGCAACAACAAACCGCCCAGCGGGGGGCCGATCGTGACGCCGAGGTTGTTCCCGACGCGCATGGCCGCGTAGGCGCGCTCGTGCCGCTCAGGTGGAACGAGGTCCGCGACCATCGCCTGGCTCGCCCCGCTCCCGACCGAGCCGAACGACGAGCCGACGGCAACCAGCGCGAGGCCCAGCAAGGTGCGGTCACCGACGCCCGCCAAGCTGATCAGGAACGCCGCCTCGATGCCGAAGCCGACCATGATCACGGGCTTCCTGCCGATCCGGTCCGAGAGTGCACCGCCCGCGTAGCCCGCGACCATCGAGCCGAGCGCCGCCGCCAAGAAGGCCACGCCGAGCTCGCTCCCGCTCGCCCCCAGCGCCTTGATCGCCCAGATGCCGACAAAGGTCCAGATCGCCGAGAAAGCCACCGAGCCGCAAACCGAGACGAGCAGCACAGGCCTGAGGGCTGCGTCGACGTCGTCTCCCCAGATCAGCCGGAAGAAGCGCGCGAACGCCCGCGAGGGCGCCTCCCATCTGGCTTTCGGCTGCTCGAGCTCGCTCACGACGAATCCCAGTTTCGCGCAGTAGTTGACGGGGAAAGGGATCCGTAGCAGGATTCCGGCGTTGTGCAGCCTTTTCGGGGCCGCACAAGGCCCAGTCATATCGTCGAACCAAAAGGGGAGAGACGAATGAGACACCATTCTTGGCGCCTCGGGGTCGCCGCACTGGCAATGGTCCTGATCGGGGCCGCTGCACTGCATGCGTCGACGACCTCGAAGCGCGTCGCACCGCTCAGCTCGGCGGCTGCTACCGGCGAGGGTGAAATGCCCGCAGCTCTCGGCCGCCACCTCGAGCAGCTACAGGAATCGATCCCGGGTAAGGGCGGCGAGCCCGGCGGAAGCGGGCCGAGCACGGCCGGCCTCCAGGACTTCTTCGAGCTCGCCTATCCGGGGCGGGACGTCTCGCTCGCCAAGATCAAGCGGGCGCGTGCCGCGGTTGCAAAGGCGAGGAAGAGAATGAGGACGCAGAGCCACGGTCCCGGCCATGGTCACTTCAGCAGGTGGAACATGGTCGGCCCGGACACGGCCATCTACCAGTTCACCGAGCTGCGTGAAGCTCACAGCTACGTGCCGAACGAGTACGCGGCCGGCGGCCGCACGACCGACGTCGCGATCGACCCGCACTGCGGTCAGCTCGGGAACCGCTGCCGTATGTGGATCACCCCCGCTGGCGGAGGCGTGTGGCGCACCGAGAACGCGCTGGCTCCTCAGCCGCACTGGGAGTACCTGTCCGGCAGCTTCGGGATCAACTCGATCGGCTCGATCACGATCGACCCGAACGACCCGACCAGCAACACGCTCTGGGTCGGAACCGGTGAGGGCAACACCTGCGGCAGCGGGTGCGTGGCCGGAGTCGGCCTCTACAAGTCGACCGACGGCGGGGATCACTGGGCAGGCCCGATCGGCCAGTCCGCGTTCAATGCCCGAGGAGTCGGCACGATCGCGATCAAGCCCGGCGACTCGAACGTCATCTACGCCGGCTCGAGCTTCGGCGTCCGCGGCCACGCGTCGTCGTGCTGTTACGGCGCCGTCAGTGCGTACCGGGCGCTGATCCCGGGCGCACCGCAATGGGGCCTCTACAAGTCGACCGACGGCGGCGGGAGCTGGACTCTCGTCCACAACGGCGCAGCGACCGCGGCGGAGTGTGGAGCCGACATCGCCGCGATTGCGAACAATCTGACCCCCTGCTCACCGCGCGGCGTTCGCCGGGTCGAGATCGATCCGAGCGACCCGAACATCGTCTACGCGGCGTCGTACGCCCGCGGCGTCTGGCGGTCGAACGACGGCGGGACGACCTGGACGCAGATCAAGCCGTCGCTGAACGCGACCATTGCGACAACGCGTCCCGACATCGCCGTCACCCGACTCAGCAACGGCAACACGAGGATGTACGTGGGTGAGGGGCACACGAGCACTGCCGAGTACAGCCGGGTTTTCCGAAGCGACGACGTCGCGACCGGCGTGCCCGTCTTCACCCAGCTGACGAGCAACAACCCGGCGACGCCCGAGTGGCACTCGTTCAACTTCTGCACCGGGCAGTGCTGGTACGACAACTTCGTCTACACACCCCCGGGCCATCCGGACGTGCTCTACGTCGGCGGCTCCTACCAGTACAACGAGGACGGAGTCTTCGGACCGTACGTCGCGAACCACCGTGCGGTGCTTCGCTCCACGAACGCGGGGGCGACGTTCACCGACATGACCTACGACGCGACGGACGTCGAACACCCGAATGGGCTCCACCCGGACGAGCACAGGCTCGTCACGAACCCGACGAACCCGGATCAGTTCTTCGAGGCCTCGGACGGCGGGCTCATGCGCTCGAGCGGCGAGTTCGCCGACCGCTCGTCGGACTGCGACAGCCGCGGGCTGACAGCCCCGTATCTGGACCGCTGTCACGAGCTGCTTTCGGCGATCCCGACGCGGCTCGAGAGCATGAACAGGAACCTCCCGACGCTCCAGTTCCAGAGCCTGTCCGTGAGCCCGTTCGACAGCGACGAGCTCCAGGGCGGGACACAGGACAACGGGACTTGGGAGAACTTCGGCAACAAGCACACCTGGCTGCAGACGATGTGGGGCGACGGCGGCCAGTCCGGCTTCGACGCCGACAACCCGCACTTCCGGTTCCACACCTACTTCGACGCCTCGCCCGACGTGAACTTCTCCGACGGCGTGACCGCCGATTGGAACTGGATCGCCGATCCGATCTTCGGGATCCCGGGGAACCTGTTCTACGTGCCGATCATCAGCGACCCGGTCGTGAGTGGGACGATGTTCGTCGGCACGGGCCGCACCGTGCACCGCACGAAGACGCACGGGATGGGCTCGATGACGCTGGACGAGCTCCGCCAGCACTGCAACGAGTTCACCGGCGACTTCTCGGTCACGTGCGGCGACTGGGCTGAGCTCGGCCCAACGCGTCTTACGGACGCCGCGTGGGGCGACCGAGCCGGTGGAGCCGTTGCCGCGGTCGAGCGTGCGACCTCGAACACGTCGACGCTGTGGGCCGCGACCACGACGGGCCGCGTCTTCATCTCGGCGAATGCCGATGCCGATCCCGCGAGCGCAGTCACGTTCACGCGGCTGGACTCGCTCTCGACGGCCAGCCCAGGGCGATTCGTGACCGGAATCTTCGTCAATCCGAGCAATCCGAATCGCGCGTTGGTGTCCTACGGCGGCTTCAATGCGACAACACCGACGACACCCGGCCACATCTTCTTGGTCACCTACAACCCGGGGGCCGGCACGGCGACCTGGACGAGCCTCGACGGCTCGCTCGGCGACCTGCCGCTCACGGACGTCGTTCGGGACCTCAAATCGGACACCATCTACGTCTCGTCCGACTTCGGAGTCCTCAAGCACACGGCGGGCTCGTCTACGTGGACGACTGCCGGCACGGGGATGCCGAACGTCGAGGTCGCCGGGCTCACGCTCGTGCAGAGCACGGGCCATAGCCACCACAAGCGTGGCAAGCTCTACGCCGCCACGCACGGGCTCGGGGCCTGGTTGCTCGAGTTGAAGTAGCCCTACGACAAGCTCATGCGCAGGAGGGGCCGTCAAGCGACGGCCCCTCCTCCCCCTATTCTTCGATCGTGCCCTTCTACGGTGACGCCGAGCGTCTTCGGCGACTTCAGCTAGTTACCGATGCCGCGCTCGCGCACCTCGAGCTCGACGAGCTGCTCGGCGAACTGCTGGCGCGAATCCGCGAAGCCCTCGAGGCGGACACAGCCGCGATCCTCCTCCATGACGACGAACGGAACGAGCTCGTCGCCCGGGCTGCCGTCGGCCTCGAGGAGGAAGTCGAGCGGGGCGTCCGGATCCCGATCGACGGTGGGTTCGCCGGGCGCGTGGCTGGAGAGCGTCGTCCGATCATCGTCGAGGACGTCGACCGCGCGGAGATCCTCAATCCGATACTGCGCGAGAAGGGCGTCAAGAGCCTGCTCGGCGTCCCGCTCGTCGTCGGAGGGCAACTCCTCGGCGTCCTCCACGTCGGCACGCTCAGCCCGCGGGCCTTCTCGTCCGAAGACGTCGAGCTCCTCCAGCTCGTCGCAGACCGGGCCGCGATCGCGATTGCACACGCTCGCCTGTTCGCGACGGAGCGACAGGCCCGGGTTCGGCTCGAGCAGCTTCAAATCGTGACCGACGCTGCCCTCAGCCACCTCGAGCTCGAGGAGCTGCTGCGGGAGCTCCTCACGCGGATCCACGAGATCCTCGCAGCCGAACGGCCGCGATCCTCATGCGCGAGGAGGAGACCGAGGAGCTCGTCGCCCGGGCCGCGGTCGGCCTCGAGGAAGAGGTCGAGAGCGGCGTGCGGATCCCGATCGGACGCGGGTTCGCCGGCCGGGTTGCCGCCATGCGGCAGCCGATCGTGCTCGAACACGTCGATCATGCGAACGTTCTGAACCCGGTCCTGCGGAAGAAGGGGATCAAGAGCCTGCTCGGCGTCCCGCTCATAGTCGGAGACAACGTGCTCGGCGTGCTGCACGTCGGCACGCTCGAGCCTCGCGTCTTCACCGAGGACGACGTCGAGCTCCTGCAGCTAGTCGCGGCCCGGGCGGCCCTCGCGATCGAGAAGGCGCGGGTGCACGACGAGCTCGTCCGGCTCGACCAGCTGAAGCTGAACTTCGTCGCGGTCGCCTCGCACGAGCTTCGGACTCCGGCGACATCGGTCTACGGGATCACCGCGACGTTGCGCGACCGGGGCGATTCGCTCTCGCCGGAGGATCGGCAGAGCTCGAAGAGGCACTCTAGGAGCAGTCGAGGCGGCTCCGGCGCCTGATCGAGCAGCTTCTCGATCTCTCCAGGCTCGATGCGAAGGCGATTCCGATCCAGCCGCAGACGGTCTTACTGCGCGAGCTGCTCGACGAGGTCGCGGCGGCCGCAACCGTCGAGAATATGGCGGACATCCGGATCGATGTCGACGAGGAGCTGGAGGTCGTCGCCGACCGCCTGGCGCTCGAGCGCATCCTCTTGAACCTCGTCGTCAATGCCTTGCGCCACGGGAGACCTCCCGTCCTCCTGAGCGTGCTTCAGCGCGACAGCTATCTGCGCGTGCGCGTCGAGGATTCCGGCGACGGCGTGCCGTCCGACCTCGTACCCCGTCTTTTCGAACGATTCGAGCGCGGGGTCCGGGCGAGGGGAGCGGCCTCGGGCTCGCGATCGCCCAGACCTACGCGAGGGCCCACGGCGGCGATCTTCTGTACGACCCGACCGCAAACGGCGGCGCCCGCTTCGAGCTCATCCTCCCGCGCGGTTAGGAGGGTTTGGCGGAACGTCGCTCGTCGCCGGGGTGCGATGGTCGTTCCGAGGCAAGGACGCAGGGAACCTGAGGACGCCGCCTCGGGGCGAGCAGCGCGGCCCGGCGGCACAACTCCGTTTCGTCAAATCCTCCTGTGCTGTAGCGCTCGATGAAGGCGAGGACACGGCTCCAGGCATCCGCCGAGTCGTCGGCAAACTCCTCGTGCCGGCGGTCGAAGAAGCTGTGCGGCGCGCCCGGGAAGGTGACGATCTCGTGCTCGACCCCGGCCGCGGTGAGCGCCCGCTCGAACTCGGCGTTGTCCGCGGTGGTGATGTTTTGATCGTCGCCGGCCTGAAGGGCCAGGATCGGCGCGTTCATCTCTCCGGCGCGCTGGATCGGACCAGGATGCTCGCGCTGAGCCGGGACGCCATAGAAGCCGACCGCTCCGGCGAGGCCGTGCCCTCCTGCCGCGGAGAGCCATGAGTTGCGGCCGCCGAAGCAGAAGCCGACGGTGAAGACCGAGCCGGCGCCGAAATCGTGGAGCCACGCGACCGCGGCCCCCACGTCGGCTTGGATGCTCTCCGGCGTCGTCTGCGCGACGTGCGCCATGTACTCGAAATCCTCGCCGCGCTTGCCGACTCCCGCGGTGCGGCCGAAGTAGTCGATCGCGACCGCGGCGATCCCGCGCTCGGCGAACCGGAGCACGAGCTCCTCGTAGAAGCGGTAGAGCCCACGGACGTCGGGGAGGACGACGACACCCTTGCCGCTCGGTTCCTCGGGCAGCGCGGCGAAGGCGGCAAAGCGTGTGCCGTCAGAGCTCTCCAGCACGAGACCGCGGTGCTCGACCGCACCGCCCTCGATCGCCGCAATCGGCGGCAGCGAATCGAGCTCGAAGCACACGCCGCGACCTTACCCGGCTCGGCGATCGGCGCCGAACGCCTCAACGAACTCGGCAACCCGGTCCTCAGCGCCGCTGAGACGGATCTCCGGCGAGGGCAGCTGCCGCTTTCCGGCTGAATGCGTGACGAACTCGGCCCAGGCCTGTGGAGTCGTACTGACAACGACGTCCGCTCGTCGTCCGTCGGCGTCGAGCGACCACCGCTTGCCGTCGTACGAGAGTGTGAACGAGGCCTTGGGATCCGCGAACTCGAATCGCCAGGCACAGCGGCGATTCGGCTTCGGAGCGAACTCGCTGAGGGCAACTCGGAGCCCGGCGATGAGGTGCTCCGCATGCGCGGCCTCGTCGGGCTCGAGCGGGTGCCGCTCGTACTTGAAGCCCCAGGCGAGGAGGGCTTCCAGGATCGGCGCTAGGTCGCGACCCTTTTCGGTCAGCTCGTACCAGACCTCGCGCCGTCCGGCCTGCTGATCTCTGGTCACGATTCCCTCGGCCTCGAGCTGACGCAGACGGATCGTCAGCCATTTCGGCGTCACGGTCGTCAGTAGTCGCCGAAGGTCGCCAAATCGGCGTGGCCCGTCAAGAAGATCCCGGACGATCAGGAGCGACCAACGGTCGCCGACCGTCTCCAACGTGCGCGCCGCAAGGCAGAAGTGTCCGTAACTCGTCGTCATCGTTTGACGTCAGCGTAGCGCATTTGGTATCTATAAGATACTTTCTTTAGGATACTCACGGAGGGAGAATCCGATGGAACGGCTGGCACGACTCGTTGATCGACGCGCGCGGCGCGTACTGATCTTGGCTGCGGTCTTCTTCGTCTTCTCCGGTGTGTTGGGTGCGGGCGTCGCTAAGCGCCTCGACCCCTTCGGAGCCGACGATCCGAGCACCGAGAGCGTGATCGCCGACCAGCGTCTCGAGCACGCCGGCTTCCGCGAGACCGGGGTCGTCGTCCTCGTCAAGGGCACCGACATACGCTCCCGCCAGGGGCGTGAGCGAATCGCGGCGATCGCGGGCGAACTCGAGCGCGACCGCGACGTCGCCTCGGTCTCGAGCTTCCCCAGCACCGGGTCGCCGGCCTTCATCTCCCGCGACGGCGGCTCGACCTACCTCGCCGCGGCCCTGAAGCCGACCGGCGATCACGCGCGTCAAGATGCCGCCGAACGGATCGCCGACTCGCTCGCCGGCCGAAGCGGGATCACCGTCGGCGGGCCGGCCCTCGCCGAGCGCCAGGTCAACAAACAGGTCGAGCGCGACCTGCGCACCGCCGAGCTCTATGCCTTCCCGCTCCTCTTCTTGCTCTCGCTGCTCTTCTTCCGCAGCCTCGTCGCCGCTCTTCTGCCGCTGCTAGTCGGCGGACTGGCAATCGTCGGGACGTTCCTCGTTCTGCGCCTCGCGAGTGAGCTGACCTCGGTCTCGATCTTCGCCCTCAACGTCGCCACGGGCCTCGGGCTCGGGCTGGCGATCGATTACAGCCTGTTCGTGGTCTCGCGCTACCGCGAGGAGATCGCCCGCACCGGACCAGGAACGGAAGCGATGCGCCGCACGCTCGGCACCGCGGGCCGCAC
>Ga0307278_10001626_pt1 | contig 11139 bp, 7 predicted proteins | sample ER_DNA_117_FD_194482 | JGI IMG/M metagenome (GOLD analysis project Ga0307278, IMG submission 194482) | Bulk soil microbial communities from the East River watershed near Crested Butte, Colorado, United States - ER_DNA_117 | ecosystem: Environmental > Terrestrial > Soil > Floodplain | place: USA...
CATCCCCGCCGACCAGCACGACCGCGTCTTCGAGCGCTTCACCCGCCTCGACGAGGCCCGCACCACCGGCGGCACCGGCCTGGGCCTGGCCATCACCCGCGAGATCGTCCGGCGCCACCACGGCACCGTCACCATCGACCCGAGCCACCACCCCGGCACCCGCTTCGTGGTCACCCTCCCCACGGGTGATTGATCCCGGGGGAAGCCCCTTCCTGGAGGGGACGACCCCACCCCGGCCAACCATGGCACGGTCCCGCCCGAGCGGCCCCGGGGTCCTTCCTGAGCCGCCGAATCACCAGATCTGCTGGAAGACCAAGAACCCCGGCGAAGGATGGTTCGGCGGGCACGCCGGTGGAGATAGACCTATCGCATTCCAATGCTTCATCCGTCCGACGCAAAGGAGGCGTCACCATGACGGAGGATCTCTCGCAGGAGCGCACGACCCGCGCGGCACCAGCGCCCCCGGCGGCGACCATCGCCGACCCGGCACCCCTGGGCCTGGCCGCTTTCGCCCTCACCACCTTCGTGCTCAGCATGTTCAACGCTGGCCTGGTGGACGCCAAGGGTGAGCCCATCGTGCTCGGACTGGCGCTCGCCTATGGAGGCGTGGCACAACTCCTGGCCGGGATGTGGGAGTTCACCAAGGGCAACACGTTCGGAGCGACAGCGTTCAGCTCCTACGGCGCGTTCTGGATCTCCTTCTGGGTGTACGTCACCTTCTTCGCCACGAGGATCCCAGAAGCCAACAGGGGCTCGGCGGTCGGCCTGTACCTGATCGCCTGGGGCATCTTCACGACCTACATGTGGGTGGCGTCGTTGCGCACCACCGCGGCCGTAAACCTTGTCTTCCTGCTCCTTGCGATCACGTTCTTCGTCCTCGGGATCGGGGACGCGGTCGGCAACGACACGATCAGTAAGCTCGGCGGCTGGATCGGGTTGGCCACTGCCCTCGCGGCCTGGTACGCCTCCTTTGCCGGGGTGACCAACTTCACCTTCGGTCGGGAGCTCCTGCCGGTGCGGCCGCTGCAGCGGGTATAGCTGTTACAGCACTCGCATGACCGACGACCCCCGCCAACGGAGTGCTCGTGCCGGGGACCGATGCCGACATCGCCGAGCTGCGTATCGTGGTGGCCGGGGTCGTTGGTGGCTGTGGCACGGGTGACTCGTCGTGTGCGGTGACCACGACGCCGCGGCGGTTTGTAGTGTGGCTGCCGGGATGGCGGCTGGGGCATGATGACGCAGGTCACCGAGTTGGTGTTGAGTGGGAGGTCGGGCAATGGCAGCGGGACAGGAGATGGAGGTTTCTGAGGCGCAGATCGCCGTGCACTGGCGCGAGGAGGAGTACTACCAGCCTTCCGCGCGGTTCGTTGGCCAGGCGAACGCGAGCGACCCGGCGATCTTCGAGCGGTTCGCGGAGGAACGCTTCCCCGAGTGCTTCAAGGAGTACGCGGACCTGCTCGACTGGGACCACTACTGGCACACGACGCTGGACACCAGCAACCCGCCGTTCTGGAAGTGGTTCGTGGGTGGCCGGCTGAACGCCTCCTACAACTGCGTCGACCGCCACCTGGAGAAGGACCGCAACAAGGCGGCGATCATCTGGGTGCCGGAGCCGGAGACCGAGGAGACCCAGGCGATCACCTACCAGGAGCTCTACCGCCGGGTCAACGAGTTCGCCGCGCTCCTGCGCGACTTCGGCGGCGTGAGCACCGGCGACCGCGTGACCTTCCACCTGCCGATGGTCCCCGACCTGCCCGTCTCCATGCTCGCCTGCGCCCGCCTCGGCGTCGTCCACTCCGAGGTGTTCGGCGGCTTCAGCGGCGCCGCCTGCGGCGGTCGGATCGCCGACTCGCAGAGCCGCATCCTGGTGACGATGGACGGCTACTACCGCAACGGCAAGCTGATCGACCACAAGGCCAATGCCGACGAGGCGGTGGCGACAGCCCGTGAGCAGGGCGTCGAGGTCGACAAGGTGCTGGTCTGGCGGCGCCACCGCGGCGAGTACGCCTCCAAGAGCCCGATGGTCGAAGGGCGCGACTTCTTCGTCGACGAGGTGATGGAGGACTACCGCGGGAAGCTGGTCGAGCCGGTCTCGATGCCCGCCGAGGCGCCGCTGTTCCTGATGTACACCAGCGGCACGACCGGCCGGCCCAAGGGGTGCCAGCACTCGACGGGTGGCTACCTCTCGTACGTCGCCGGCACGTCAAAGTACTACCAGGACATCCACCCGGAGGACACCTACTGGTGCTTCGCGGACATCGGCTGGATCACCGGGCACTCTTACATCGTCTACGGCCCGCTGTCGCTCGGGACCACCAGCGTGATGTACGAGGGCGTGCCAACCTATCCCGATCCCGGCCGCCCCTGGCGCATCGCCGAGCGGCTCGGGGTGACGATCTTCCACACCGCGCCCACCACCATCCGCATGCTGCGCAAGCTCGGTCCGGACGAGCCGGCCAAGTACGACTACCACTTCAAGCACATGACCACGGTGGGCGAGCCGATCGAGCCGGGCGTGTGGCGCTGGTACCACGACGTCGTCGGCAAGGGCGAGGCGGTGATCGTCGACACCTGGTGGCAGACCGAGAACGGCGGCTTCCTCGGCAGCACCCTGCCCGCGCTGCGGCCGATGAAGCCCGGTAGCTGCGGCCCCGGGGTGATCGGCGTCTTCCCGGTGATCTACGACGAGGACGGCAACGAGGTCGAGGCCGGCAGCGGCAAGGCCGGCAACATCTGCATCCGCAACCCATGGCCCGGCATCTTCCAGACGATCTGGGGCCAGCCCGAGCGGTTCGTGGAGACCTACTACGCGAAGTACAACCGCGACAAGGACAGCAAGGACTGGCACGACTGGCCCTACTTCGCCGGCGACGGCGCCGTGCAGGCGGCCGACGGCTACTTCCGCATCCTCGGCCGCGTCGACGACGTGATCAACGTGGCCGGCCACCGGCTCGGCACCAAGGAGCTCGAGTCGGCCAGCATCACCGTCGAGGAGGTCGCCGAGGCCGCCGCGGTCCCGGTGGTGGACGAGATGCGCGGCCGGGCGGTCGAGATGTACATCGCCCTCAAGCCCGGGTTCGAGGCGAGCAAGGAGATCGAGGCGAAGGTCACCAAGGCGATCGAGACCGAGATCGGCAAGATCGCGCGGCCGAAGAACGTCTGGATCGTCAAGGACATGCCCAAGACGCGCTCGGGCAAGATCATGCGCCGGGTGATCGCCGGGATCTCCAACTTCACCGACGTCGGCGACGTGACCACGCTGGCCAACCCCGAGATCGTCGACGACATCCGCCACCAGGTGCAGGGCGAGAAGGCCGACCGCGGCGAGCAACCGCGAGAGCTGTCCCCCGAGGAGACCGAGGCGATCAAGACGTTCGGCGAGGCCGAGTAATCCGGCCGGTGGCCGCCTGGCACCCGGGCCAGGAGCAGGCCCGCCTCCTCCGAGCCGACGTGGACGCGCAGAGCGAGGCCCTGCCGACCTCCCTGTCGCCGACCTGACGGCACGCAGCAGCCCGGGCGGTGGTCACCGCCCGGGCTGCTGCGTTGCTACTGGTGGTGTGGGCTAGCCGCCGTACCCGCCGCTGCTGCCGTAGCCGCCGGCGCTGGTGGTCTGGGTCGCGCCACCAGTGGCGCCGCCGCCGGCGGCACCGCCGGCGGCCTTGACGAGCTTGCCGGTGGCCGCGACCACGTACCAGACGCCCTTGGAGCCCTGGCCGTTGGTCTGCCCGGCCTGCTGGTCGCCGGAGAAGTAGTAGAGGGGCCACTTGCCGTACATGACCTGCATGCTGCCGTCCTGGCGCGGGACCGCGGTCAGCAGCGCGGGGTTGAGGCCCTGGCCGCCCTGCGGCGGGCTCTGGGCGACGACCGGGGGCCATGCCTGCGCGCACTGCTGGTAGCAGGTGCTCTTGCCCTGCGCGTCGTTGGCGAAGCCGTAGAGCGTCCGGCCCTGGGCGTTGGTGAGGATCGCTCCGTACTGCGAATTGGCGATCTTGAAGCCGCCGGCGCCCGGCTGCGCGGGCTGCGCCGGTGGCGTGGTGGTGTACGCCGGCTGTGGGGGAGGCTGCTGCTGCTGGGCGGAGCCACCGGAGCCGCTGCTACAGGCAGCCAGCACCAGTGCCGCCAGCACGCCGAGGCCGGCCATGCGCGCGCTATGCGCTCTCCGCATCGAACGCTCCTTGGTCGAGACTGAGGCTCTTGCGAGAAGGAACCCCGCGGGGCACCCGATGGTTCCCGCAAACAGGGCGAAGCAGGGCAGCCGGCGCGTCCGCGCCGGTCCTGCCGGAGGCGGGCGTGCTCAGCCGCCGCCGGGCGAGAGGCGGGCGAGCAGGCGGTCGAGGTCTCGAGGGGTGTGCTCCCCGCTGGCCCGGGCGACCACCCGCCCGCGCCCGTCGAGCAGCACGAAGAAGGGGTAGCCGGAGAGGCCGAACGCGGTCGCCGCGCTCCCGGCCGGGTCGTCGGCCAGCACCGGCGCGGGCCAGCCGCCCTCGCGCAGCCAGCCGGAGGGCGGGTAGCCGGGCAGGCCGGGGCGGACCGCGGTGGACACCGCGTACAGCCGCACCCCGGAGGGCAGGCGGCCGTTGTCCAGCCAGCGGACCAGCACGGGCAGCTCCGCGCGGCAGTGCGGGCACCAGTGGGCGAGGAAGACCAGCGCCTTCGGGGTGCCGTCGCGGGTGATCGCGAGCGGCCGCCCGTCGAAGGAGGCGCCGCGCAGCTCGGGCGCGGCGCGGCCGACGGCCGGGTCGGGCCCGGCCTCGGCGAGGACGGGCAGGGGCTCGCCCGCCACCCGCAGCGGCCGTGTCTGGGGCAGGTCGGTGGCTGTCCCGGCGGCACCGTCGCTCCCGGCGGTCCCGGTGAGCGCCACGGCAGCCAGCGCCGCCACCACAACCACCACCAGCGTCCCCCGCACCAGCGGCAGGCCGCCAGGGGGCCGGGCGACGGCGGCCGCGGCCAGGCGCCGGAGCGGGCCGGCGCGCCCGCTCGCCACCGTCCCCGGGCGCGCGGGGCGGTCCGCGGCCGGGCCGGCGCTCAGCAGCAGGGCGGCGACCAGGGCGAAGGCCGTCCCGGCCATGAGCGGGACGGAGAGGTAGTGGAGCTGCCACACCCAGACGAGGGTGCAGGGGTTGTCCGGGTCGCAGGCGCCCGCGTCGATCGCGGGGAAGCGCTCCAGCAGGTAGTGGTAGGCGGAGATGGTCGCGCCGGCGCCGGCGAGGGCGATCGCGTAGGGACGCACGGCCAGGTCGCGGCGCAGCGCGGCGACGCCGAGCAGGAGCGCGAGCGGGTACATGGCGGCCCGCTGGTACCAGCAGAGCGTGCAGGGCACGAAGCCGGCCACCTCCGACAGGTACAGGCTGCCGAGGGTGGCAACGAGCGCGACCAGGAAGGCGAGGCCGAGCGCCTGGGAGGGGCCGGCGGCCACGGCGGCGCGCAGCCGGGCGGCCGCCCGCCAGCCGCGTGCGGCCAGGGCCGCCGCGCCGAGGGCGGCAAGGGCGAGCTGGGCGGCCACCGCCAGCAGGGCGAAGAACAGGGTCACGGCGGAGGTGCTCGGCATCGGCGGCCGCCAGGCGCTCAGCGGCGACGCCCCCGTGCCCGGCTACGGCGCGGCACCAGCGGCGCGGTGATCCCCAGCCTGGCCATGGCCTGGCGGGTGCGCTCCAGCTCGCCGGCGTCGAGCCGGAGCAGCACGAGGGGCACGCCACCGGCCTCGCCGGCGATCGTCCCGAGCACCGGTCCGGCCTGGTCGTGGGCGAACACCTGGGTGCCAGGGACATAGGGGCCGTAGCGACGCAGGAGTTCCAGGTGGGTCGGCTCGCGCAGGTCGAGCCGGAGCGAGTCGCGCTCGTCGCGCCGGTACCAGCCACCGGCCCCGTCCGCGCCGGCCAGCCGGGCGACCTCCGCCACGGCCTGCTGCACGTCGCGCGGGAGGCTGCCGAGGCTCGCGTGCACGGCGGCGTCGGGCGCGGCGACGGTGGCGTGCGACAGCGCCGGCCCGAGCTGCTCGAGCGCCACGTACCAGACCGCGCGGGCGGTGTCCATGCCGAGGTCGCCGGTGAGCTGGTAGAGGACCCGGCCCTCCGGCGGCGCCTGCGCCTCCCCGGACGGGCCGGCCACAGCGGCCGCCCCGCCGGCCTGGAGCGCGGTGGCGGGAGGGCGCGACCCGTGGGCGTGGCCGTCGCCGCCGAGCGCCGCCTCGGCGAGCCCCGCGCCGTCCGCCCGCACCAGTGCCACGGCGAGCAGCGTGGTGAGGGGCACGGCCGCGATCAGCCCGACCGAGCCGCACAGGCTGCGCACCACCTCGACCGCGACCACCTCCGAGGTCGCCACCGTGCCGAGCGGCTGCTGCACGACGAAGAACAGCACCAGCAGCGGCAGCGCGGCGCCGGCATAGGCGAGGAAGATCGTGTTGACGGTGGCGGCGACGTGGTCGCGGCCGACGCGCAGCGCGGCCCCCACCAGCTCGGCCGCGCGCATCGCCGGGTTGGCCCGGAACAGCTCGAACACCAGCGAGGCCTGTGACACGGTGACGTCGTCGAGCACGCCGAGGCCGCCCACGATCACGCCGGCGAGCAGGAGCCCGCGCATCGACACGCCGCCGAGCTCGAAGTTGGCGTTCTGGGCCTCCTCGCTGGCCAGGCCGGTGAGCGAGGTGAGCGAGACGAACACCGCCGAGATGGCCGCGGTGAGCAGCAGGGCGAGGGCGGTGCCCGCCGCCGCCGCGGTGGTCTTCGGCCCTGGCCCGTGCGACAGGTAGAGCGCGATCAGCATGATCGCCATCGCGCCGACCAGCGCGACCGGCACCGGGCTGCGGCCGGCGAGGATGGCCGGGACGATGAAGCCGACGATCACCGCCGCCGAGATGCCGAGCGCCACCAGGGAGCGCACGCCCTGCCAGCGGCCGAAGGCCACCACCACGGCGACGAACAGCGCCACCAGCAGCAGCATCGGCCGCCCTCGGCCCACGTCCCTGAGGGTGTAGGAGGGCGGCTGCCCCGACTGCTCGAGCACGGCCAGGCGCACCTCCCGGCCGGCGTGCAGCAGGTCGCCGGTCCAGTCGATCGCCCGCAGCCGCACCTGGCGGCCGTCGTCGGCCCGCCGAGCGGTGACGTCCTTGCACACGGCGTCGCCGGCGACCCGCTCGTCCGGCTGGCAGGGCACGGTGACCGCCCTGGTCAAGGTCGCGTCGACCAGCTTGGTCGGGTCGCGCTGGCCGGCGCTGGCCGAAGGCCCCGGCGTCCGCCCGGGCCACAGCAGCAGCCCGGCGACCACGCAGCCGACCGCGAGCAGCACCACCAGCAGGGAGAGAAGCCGGTATCCGGGCGGTGACGACCGCATGCTCACCACGCCTTCGCGTCTCGTCGGCCACGGCACAGGGCAGAGCGCCGCGGGCAAGCCTATCCCGAGCGGGACGGCGTGGCGGCGGGCCTCCCGCCGCGGGTTTGCGCACAACTGACCAGGGCTGACCAGGGCGCCCGCGTCCCCGCAGGTCAACCAGGCGTGTTCGCGACATACGTCAGGCTTGGTCGAATAGAGGGCGATTTTACGAAGCGCTAACGTGGTGTGCTACGTTCCATCGATCAGCGTCCGAGGTCCCTCCCCAGGCCTGGTGGACGCGCCGTCAACCTGCTCGACATCCGTTTTCCCCCAGACGGAGGAGAGACGTGCCGCTACGCCGCCTGCTCGCGGCCGGACTCCTGGCCCTTGCGGTGGTCGCGCCGAGCCTGAGCGCGCACGCCGACCAGCTCACCGACGCCAGGACCCGGCAGCAGAAGCTGCAGGCCGAGCTCGACAAGGCCGCCCTCGAGCTCGCCGACCTGGAGAACCAGAAGTACTGGTCCGACAGGAGCCTGAAGGCCGCCCACGGCCGCCTCGGCCTGGCACGCGCCGACCTGCTCGGTGCCGAGCAGCAGCTCTCCGGGCACCTGTCCGACCTCTACAAGGCCGGTGGGACCAGCCCGATCTCCAGCATCCTGGCCAGCGACGCCAACGTGGTCGACCGGGTCGAGTTCGAGGAGATCATGCTCGACCAGCAGGTCCAGTCGCTCCGGGAGGCGAAGGTCGCGCGCGACTCCTACGAGCGCGCCCTGCGCGAGGTGCGCGTCGCCACCGCCCGCTCGGCCGACCTGCAGGTGCGCGCCCGCAAGACCGTCGCGCGCCTGACCAGCGCCTTCCAGGCGGCCAAGCAGGTCGTCGACAAGCTGGAGGGGTTCAACAAGACGCTGCTCTACCGCGGGCGCTTCTACTCCTGCCCGGTGTCGGCGCCGTACACGTTCATCGACTCCTGGGGCTTCGCCCGCTCCGGCGGCCGCACCCACCAGGGCACCGACATCATGAACGCCTACGGCAACAAGCTCCACGCCGTGGTCGACGGGAGGATCTCGCGCTTCTCCTCGAGCTCGCTCGGCGGCATCACGCTGTACCTCCAGGGCGTCGACGGGGACGAGTACTACTACGCCCACCTGTCGAGGTACGCCGCCGGCATCCATCCGGGCACGCCCGTCAAGGCGGGCGAGCTGATCGCCTACAACGGCTCTTCCGGCAACGCCGCCGCCAGCGCGCCGCACCTCCACTTCGAGTACCACCCCGGTGGCGGCGCCCCGGTCAACCCGTACTCGATGGTCCAGGCGCTCTGCTGACCGGCGGCGCGCGCAGGGCGCGCGGCATCGTATGCTGAGCAGGATGGATGCTCGTCGGATGCGCCACCGCCTGCCGGTGGCCGGCGCCGCGGTTGCCGGCGCCGCGTTCGCGCACGCCCTGCTCTATCTCGTCAAGGTCCCGGACACCCAGGCCCGGGACGCCGTGCTGGCCGCCACCGGCCACGCCTACTGGTCGGTCGCGGTGGCCGCGGCCATCGTGCTCGGCCTGGTGGCCGCCGGGTCCACGGCCATCCGCCACTTCCGCCACGGCCGCGCCCAGGTGCCCGTGGTCCCGGACCGGGTGGACCGGCTCGCCCTGCGCCTGGCGATGTACCAGTCGGCCATCTTCGTGGTGCAGGAGGGAGTGGAGCGGCTGGCCTCCGGCGGCTCGTCCGGCGACCTGGCCGCCTCCGGGCTGCTGCTCACCGGCATCGCCGTGCAGGTCCTGGTCGCGCTCGGCCTGGCGGCGGTCCTCACCGGCCTCGGCCGGGCGGCCGAGGCGGTCGGCCGCGCCCTGCGGGCGGCCAGGACGGCCTCGCCCGGCAAGGCGCCCGCGCGCCGGCCGGCGCGGCCGGTCCGGGTCTCGCGCCTGCCCGGCGGGCCTGCCGCCATCCGGGCGCCGCCGCGGCTGCGGCACGGCTGACGCCACCACCACCACGGTCCGCCCACGCCAGCCTGGCGCGGCGCCCTCTGCATGGGTGCCCGCCGGCTTGACGACAGGAGAGCAAGTGCCGACCCGAACGAGGCACCGCCCGGTCGCGACCGGGCGGTCCTAGAGGCCATGCGACGCGTCATCCCGGCGATCCTGCTCGCCGGCGCGTGGCTGCTGGCCAGCGGCCACGCCGCCGGGGCGCACGCGCAACTGCGCGACTCCGACCCGGCGAGCGGGGCGTCGCTCGACCGGGCGCCGCGCTCCGTCGTGATCACCTTCACGGAGCAGCCCGACCCCGGCCTGTCCAGCGTGCGCGTGCTCGACCAGTCGGGCCGGGGAGTCGGGGCGAGCAAGGCCGCGCCCGTCCCGGGGCGGCCGTCGCAGCTCCGGGTGCCGCTCCGCGACGGCCTGCCGAACGGCGTCTACAGCGTTGCCTGGCGGGTCCTCTCGCGCGCCGACGGGCACGTCACCACCGGCTCGTTCTCCTTCGGCGTCGGGGTCGATCCCGGCCTGGTACCGAGCCCGCAGGCGGGCGCGGCCAGCTCCTCGCCGCCGCCGAGCCCGATCGGGGTCGCCGGCCGCTGGCTGCTCTACTGGGGGCTGGTCCTGCTCGTCGGCGCCGCCGCGACCGGCTTCGCGGTGTTCGGCGGCGGCCTGCCCGCCGGGCTCCCCTGGCGCGGCGGGGGCGGCGACCCGCGGCCCGTGCTGCTGGCCGCCCTCGGCCTCGCGGTGGTCGGCCTGGCGGGCGTCGTCCTCGGCGAGTGGGCCTCGGCGGACACCGGGTTCGGCACCCTCGTCTCCTCGAGCGTGGGGCACGCCCTCGAACGTCAGGTCGCCGCGGTCGCCGTCGCGGGCCTCGCCGTCGCCGCGTTCGTGGCCCGCCCGCGCGCCCGCTGGTCGCTCGCCCTGGTGGGCCTCGCCGGCGCGGCCGCCATGCTGGTCCACGCCACCGCCGGCCACGCCGCCAGCGAGTCCTCCCTGCGCTGGTTCAACCTCCTCACCCAGTGGCTCCACCTGGTCGCCGTCGGCGTCTGGGTCGGCGGCCTCGCCTGGCTCCTGCTCGGCACCGGCGCCGGTGGAGCGCAAGATCGGGTGGGGGCGGTCAAGCGCTTCTCGCGCCTTGCCTTGTGCTCCGTGGCGGTGATCGCGGTGACCGGGACCGTCCGCGCGCTCAACGAGGTGGGCGGCTGGGGGAGACTGCTCGACACCGGCTTCGGTCGCGTCGTCGACCTCAAGGTGGTGCTGTTCGCCGGGCTGATCGCGATCGGCGCCGTCAACCGCCAGCGGCTCGTGCCGGCGCTCGCGGCCGGGCTCGACAGGCTGGCGGCGCTGCGCCGCAACGTCCGTGTCGAGCTGGGCCTGGCCGCGCTGGTGCTGCTCGCCGCCGGGTTGCTCACCGAGCTGCCGCCGGGCGGGACGGCCGCGACGCGCCCGGCCGCGCCGCCCTCGGCGACGGCGTCGGGCAACGACTACGCCACCACGGTCCGGGTGCAGCTGGTCGCCACGCCCGGCACGCCCGGCCCCAACGGCTTCAGGGCGACCGTGGTCGACTACGACTCGGGCGAGCCGTTCCCGGCCCGGCGGGTGCAGCTCCGCTTCTCGCTGCCGACCCGGCCGGACCTGGGCGAGTCCACCCTCGACCTCACCCGGGGCGGCGACGGCGCCTGGAGCGGTCGCGGCGGTCCCCTGGTGGCCCAGGGCCGGTGGAGCGTGACCGCGCTGGTGCAGGCGCCGGGCAGCGCGGTCACCGTCCCCATGCAGCTGCAGACGCGCGCCCCGCCGCAGCAGGTGGAGGTGTCCCGGGTCCCCGGCCAGCCGACCGTCTACACCATCACCCTGGCCGGCGGCGGCACCCTG
>Ga0307278_10001627_pt1 | contig 11138 bp, 9 predicted proteins | sample ER_DNA_117_FD_194482 | JGI IMG/M metagenome (GOLD analysis project Ga0307278, IMG submission 194482) | Bulk soil microbial communities from the East River watershed near Crested Butte, Colorado, United States - ER_DNA_117 | ecosystem: Environmental > Terrestrial > Soil > Floodplain | place: USA...
GACCGAGACAGCGACGAACGCGATGAGCGGGTCGCAATACCAGCGGGCGAACCTGATCGGTCACGTCGACCAGTTCAGCCACGCGCTGTCTACGAGCCAGAACAACCAGACGGAGAGTCAAAGCGAGACGGCGGTAGCCAATTCGCCCGTCTCGCAGACGCAGATCGGGCCGACGCGCTGCTGCACGAGCCAGGGCGATAACGCGCGCGACACCTTCAAGGTCGTTCAGAAGACGAATCAGACCAACAACTCGGCAAATCGGTCGTATACAGAGGACGCCCAGATCGACCTCTCTACGAGCGGTTCTGCCACCGGGAACCAGACGATTACTCAGAACGGCCAAACCACGACGAACTCGAGCACGGGCTCGACCGTCAATGTCGGAACGACGTGCACGCAGGGGACATGCACGCCAACTCAGACCGGTTTCGCCAGCGGCGACGTCTTCGTCTCGGTCGGGAACGGCCAGGTGCAGGAGTGGAAGCCTGATGGGACATTCGTGCAGACCCTTGATACGACGACGAACTCGGCCGAGACAACGGGTCTTGCGTTCAACGCGTCGGGAAACCTCTACGTCACCGACTGGACCGCTAACGACGTGACGAAGTTCACGTCGGCAGGGGCCCTCGCCGGTTCGTTCGGGACCGGCTACGACACGAGCCATCCCGAGTCGATCGTCTTCGACGCGGCGGGCAACGCGTACGTCGGACTGGCTGACGCGACCGGCGCGAGCCTGCTGAAGTTCGACTCGGCGGGACTACCCGTCGCCTCGTTCTCGCCGGCTGCGGAGCTTCGGGGGACGGACTGGATCGACCTGGCGCCCGACCAGTGTACGGTGTACTACACGTCCGAAGGCACCAGCGTGAAGACGTTCAATGTCTGCGCGAACGCGCAGGGTAGTCCAGATTTCGCCACCGGGCTCCCCGGCAGTGCGGCCTACGCGATCCGGCTGCTTCCGGGCGGCGGGGCGCTCGTCGCGGACACCGACACGATCGTCCGCCTCGACGCGGGCGGGGGGGTCGTCTACCAGTACGACGACTCGCCGGGGACCGGCGTCTGGTTCTCGCTCGCGCTCGATCGGGACGGCACGACGTTCTGGGCCGGAGATCCGACCACAGGCGAGGTCGCACACTTCAACATCGCGACCGGCTCGTTGCTCTCGACCTTCACTACTACTCCCGTTTCGGGGTCGATCAACCAGGCCGGCGGGCTCGCGATCGCGCCCTAAGTCAGTCTGACTCGCGGAGGGAGTCCGCATGCCGGGCTCCCTCCAGCTCCTCGAGCTCGCGGTCGATCACCTCGACCAGTCCGCTCGCCCCCATCCGGGCGAAGGCGGTCCGGGCGCGCTCGAACTCGGTGCACGCGCCGAGCACATCCCCGAAGCCGCGGAGCGCGCGAGCGAGTGAGATGCGCGCCTCCGCAAGGTCGATCGTCAGTTGCTGCTCTTCGAGCAGCCGCAGCGCCTCGGCGTACGCGGTCGCTGCCGCAGCCTGCTCGCCGCCAGCGGCGGCGACGCTCGCCTCCGAAAGGAGGAGCGCGGCCCGCGCGTAGATGTCCTCCTCAGGCAGGTTCCGCGCGGCGAAGGCAACGAGCTCACGCGCCTCGTCCACGTTTCCCAGCCGCACGACCACCTCCGCAAGCAGGCGGTAGAGCTCGATCAAGAGCCAGCCGCCGCCCTCGAGCGCGAGAAGCAACGCCTCCCTCAGCCGTTGCTCGGCAGTCGCGACGTCGTCGCGCGCGAGTGCGTACATTGCAAGCCCGCGCAGGTTCTGGATCTGGAAGTAGTTGTCTCCGGTCCGCTCTAGCCATTGCAGCGCGCGCAGCCCGAGGCTCTCGGCCGCTTCGAGCTCCCCCCTGTAGTACTTGACGAGCCCGAGGTGGAACGTCGCCCGCGCTTCGTCGCGGTGGCTTCCGGTCTCGCCGGCGAGAGTGGAGCAGCGGACGAACTGCTCCTCGGAGCTCTTGAGGTCGCCTCCGTTGAAGAAGACGAATCCGAGTCGCAGGTGGGCGTCGATGCGAAGCGCCCGGTCGTCGATCGACTCGGCGATCCGAAGGGCGTGAAGGAGCCGCTCGATCGCCTGTGCGAACTCTGCGTCGAAATCCGCCTGCAGCTCTGCGCGCTCGAAACCCGCGCGGATCTGGAGCCGCGGATCGGCGATCGACTTGGCCAGCGCTTCCGCCTCGTCCAGGTGACGCCTCGCATCCGAGACGCGCCCGCGCTTCTGCTCGACGTTCCCGAGCTGGACGAGCGCCGCGCAACGGAGGTCCGGGCGACGGAGCTGCTCGGCCTCGACCGCCACGCCCTCGAGCTCGGCGGTGGCGAGGAGCAGGTCCCCGAGTGCGATGAGAGCGCCGGCGCGCCCGAGCCGAACCTCGGCGACCGTCTCGGGATCGAGCTCGCCGGCGAAGTTGAGCGCGCGGCTGTAGAAGCGCTCCGCCTCTCGCATCCCCTCGCGCCGCTCGGCCTTCGCAGCGGCGCGCATCAGCGACTCGGCGGCGCGTGCCACCGGCGGTTCGATCGGGCTCCGGCTGACCTCACCGGCCAAGCGGCAGGCCTGTTCGAGGTGGTAGGCGACGATCTCGACGAGTTCGTCCTCGACCAGCAGAGCCTCGAGCCAGTCGGCGAACCGGACGTGCAAGGCGACGCGGCGGCCCTTCGGCAGCCGGCTGTAGGCGACGTCTCGGATCAGGATGTGCTTGAAGGCGTACTCGCGCTCCCCACCGATGCTCGAAGAGTCCTGGGCGCGGATGAAGTCCCGCCGCTCGAGTACCTGGAGGCTTGGCGTCAGATCGTCCTGCGTCTCCACGAGATGGCCGACGGCGCCCGGCCAGAAGACGTGCCCGCAGATCGAGGCGTGCTGTGCAGTTCGCTTCTCGGTCTGAGCGAGCGCGTCGAGCCTCGCCCCGATCAGCGCCTGAAGGCTGCGCGGAACCGGCTGCTCCAGCGCCTCGCCCCCTGTCTCCGAGAGCATCGCGACGAGTTCCTCGAGGAAGAGCGGATTGCCGCCGGCGTGCTCGAGCATGGCAGCGAGCCGCTCGGGCGGCAGGTCGGCCGCGCCAAGCTTCTCGACCAGCTCCTCGCTCTCCGCAACGCTCAGCGTGCCGAGCTCGATCGTCCGCCACGCAGCGCCGAGCTCGGCCTCTCGGAACTCGGGGCGGGCCGAGCCAAGGAGGAAGATCGGCACACCGACGGTGTCTTCGGCGATGAAGCGGATGAGCTCGACCAGCGTCGGATCAGCCCAGTGGAGGTCCTCGAACAGGAGGACGAGCGGTGCGGACGCTGCCAGCAGCTCGAAGAGCCGCCGCAGCCCCCAATGCAGCTCCGCCTGCGAGATCTCTTCGGCGGTGTACGTTCCACGGGGCGTCGTGGGCGCCCCGATCAGGGCAGCCAGCGCGGCCGCCATGGTGCGGAGCTCGTCTTGGTCGCTCGTCGGCAGTCCGTCGAGGAACGCGCCGAGCTTCGCGGCCGTCGTGCGCGACTCGTCGCTCTGGAGGATTCCAGCCGCCTGCCGGATCATCTCCCCGAGCGCCCAGTACGTAATCCCCTCGCCGTAAGCCAGGCAGCGCCCGGACAGGACGGCCCCCTGTGCTTCTGCGCCGCGCGCGAACTCGCTGAGCAGGCGGCTCTTGCCGACGCCGGGGGCGCCAATGAGGAGGCCCATGACCGGGCGGCGCTCGATCCGCACCTCGTCCCACAGCTCGGCGAGCAGGCGGCGCTCGTCGGCGCGCCCGACGAGGGGAAGGTCCGGCGAGACCTTCTGCTCGCCAAGCCCCCGGACCGCGACCGCCTCCCAGACTTCGACCGGCTCCGCCTTTCCCTTGGCGTCGATCGGCTCGCGCTCGCGATACTCGATGGCGGCCGCCGTGGCGGCGTACGTCTCGATCCCGACGAGAATGCCGTTCTCTGGCGCCGCGGATTGCACGCGCGCCGCAGTGTTCACTACGTCTCCCCAGGCCATGCCCTTTCCTTCGCTGGGACGGGCGCCGAGCGCGACGATCGCGTCGCCCGTATTGATGCCGATGCGCACCCTGAGCGGACGAGGCGAGCCCTGGCTGTTGAGATCCTCGATCGCCGCAAGAATCGCGAAGCCCGCTCGCACGGCTCGCTCCGGATCGTCCTCGTGCGCCACGGGAGCTCCGAAGAGCGCGACCACCGCGTCGCCGATGAACTTCTCCACAGTTCCGCCGAAGCGCTCGAGCGCCTCGCTCAGGTGCGCGTAGTAGGGCTCGAGCAACCCCAGCACGTCCTCCGGATCGAGCTGCTCTGCCTGAGCGGTCGAGCCGACCAGGTCGACGAAGAGAGCCGTGACCGGCTTGCGTTCCTCTTCGCCGGCAGGTGGCAATACAAGCGGCGCGCCGCAGGCAAGACAGAAGCGCGCAATCTCGGGATTGTCCGTCCCGCACTCGGCGCAGAGCGGCATCACACGAGTCTATGACTGTGAGCGCGGTTTGCGGCTCCCGGTGGCCGATGGGTGTGGCCGCCGGTCCTGCTCAGCGCGCCCAGGCGGGCCGCGTCGTCCACGCCTCGAGGCGCTCGACGGCAGCCGTCAGCTCCTCCCCCGTGAGCCGGAACGGCTCGGCATACGGCACCTGTTCGACCGCCGCCGCCGGGTTCCGACCCGCCACGGCGTCGAGCACGTACCGGACCGGCAGGCCGTGGGCGACGACGAGGATCGTCTCCTCGGGCCGCGCTAGGATCGTCCGGTAGGCGCGTATGTAGCGTCGGACGGTTTCGGCTCGGCTGTCGCCTCCGCCCGGAGCAGGCTCCTCGGGCCCGTGCGCGTGCGCCCAGGCGCGGTACTCGGTCAGGGCGAGTCCTTCGAAGTCGCCGAAGCGGATGTCGTTGAGCTCCGGTAGCACGAGCCGTGGGACCTCGCGACCGTCCAGGGCCAGGTCGGCGGTCTCCTGCGCCCGCTCGAACTCCGAGACGACGCACAGGCCCAGCTCGTCGCCGCGTAGGAAGCGCCCGAGCCGGCGCGCCTGCTCGCGGCCGGTCTCGGTGAGGGCGCAAGCCGTGCCCGGATCGCCGTTCGTGCGCCCGACGACGGAGAGCTCACTCTCGCCGTGCCGTGCGAGGATGATCGCGTCCACGAGCGATACGCTACGGCCTCGGCGCGGGCGTAGCTTAATGGTAAAGCCGGGCGCTTCCAACGCTCAGACGCGGGTTCGATTCCCGCCGCCCGCTCTTTGCGCGTGCCGTTCGGCGCCGCGGGTATGTTGTCCGGTGTGAAAACGCACGAGCGAGACGAAGCTCGGCGCTTGCGTCGGGAGGAGGGGCGGTCAGTCCGCGAGATAGCGATGCTTCTCGAGGTATCGCGCTCGTCCGTGAGCCTGTGGGTCCGGGACATCGAGCTCACACCGTCGCAGAACGCTGCACTCGTTCGGCGTAACCCGAGGTTCACCAATCAGCGAAACGGCTCGATAGCCAATAGGGAACGAAGCCGAGCTCGCCGCCTCGACTATCAGCGGCGCGGCCGCGAGCTCGCTCGTCGCGACAACGCGTTCTACCTCGCCGGCTGCATGCTGTGGTGGGCTGAGGGCGCGAAGAACAGGAATGCAGTTCGCTTCACAAACTCGGACCCAGAGATGGCTCGGCTGTTCGTGCGCTTCCTCTCGGAATGCTTCGGGGTTCGCCGCGACGACATTTCGATCTACTGCAACCTGTTCGCCGATCACGAAAAGCGGCAGCGCGAGATCGAGCAGTACTGGCTCGCGCGGCTCGAGTTGCCGTCCTCGTCTCTGCGTCAGTCGGTTCTCAACCGCTACTCGAAATACTCAAAGAAAAAGCGGACGAACAAACTTCCCTACGGGACGTGTCGCGTCGTCGTCTACAGCACAGAGATCGTACAGACCATGTACGGCTCGATTCAGGAGTTCGCCGGATTCCAGCGACCCGAATGGCTCGACGGCTAGGCCGTCCGACCCCTGCGCGATCCTGGGCGGGTGATTCCGGAGCGCCTCGTCCGCTTCCGGCTGCGGACCGTCCTGTCGCTGCTCGCGACGATCATTGCGGTCGCGGTCCTCCTCGAGGTGATCTGGATCGCACGCCACGTCCTCACGTGGATCCTGATCTCGCTCTTCCTCGCCGTCGCGCTCAACCCGGCGGTTGGCTGGTTCCAGCGGCACGGAGTCAAGCGCCGCGGGGGCGCGGCGGCCGTCACGTTCCTGCTCGCGCTCGCGTTCCTGGCCGCGATCGGCTTCGCCTTCGTGCCGACCCTCGTGAGCCAGGTCAACGACTTCGTGCTGAAGCTGCCCGACTACGCGCACGACATCACCACCGGCCGCGGCCGGCTGGGCTTCCTCGAGACGAAGTACCACATTCAGGAGCGGATCCAGTCGGCGATCAAGGACGGCGGCGCCGCGAAGCTCTTGGGCTTCTCGGGGGTGGCGCTCTCGGTCGCCAAGGGCGTGGTCTCGATCGTCGTCGCCACGCTGACGATCACGTTCATGACGTTCTTCATGCTCCTCGAAGGGCCGACCTGGGTCGAGCGTTTCTTCGGCCTCATGTCCGACCGCTCGCAGGAGCGTTGGCGCAAGAACGCCAACGCGATCTACCGCACGGTCGGCGGCTATGTCACGGGCAACCTGTTGATCAGCCTGATCGCCGGGAGCCTGACCACACTCGTCCTGCTGATCATGGGAGTCCCGTACGCGGTCGCGCTCGGCTTGATCGTGGCGATCCTCGACCTGATCCCGCTGGCGGGCGCGACCATCGCCGCGATCCTGATCGGGACCGTCGCCTTCCTCCACTCGATCCCCGCGGGGATCGTGGTCGTGGTCTTCTTCGTGGTTTACCAGCAGGTCGAGAACCACCTCCTCCAGCCGATCGTCTACGGGCGGACGGTTCAGCTCTCGCCGCTGACGGTGCTGGTGTCGATCCTCATCGGCGCCGAGCTGGCCGGAGTCCTTGGCGCGCTGGCCGCAATCCCGGTCGCAGGCGCGATTCAGGTGCTCATCCTGGACTGGCTGCACCACAGGCACGAACGAGCCGCCGCGGCGCTCTAGGCCACCGGACCTACCCCTTTTGGTTGATTTAGCCTCCGCCCGGCGCTGCCGAAGGTCCTCAGGTGGCAGCAAAGGTGCGCACAGTCGCCGGCCTGGCTTTGATCCTCGTGTCGCTGGCCGCCCCGTCCGCCGGTTCGGCCGATTCTCGCGGAACGATGGCGCCTGCGACGCAGCTCCAGACGGCGTTGCTCGACCAGGTAAACGCGCTCCGAACGGCCCACGGCCTGACGCGTCTGCGCCTCTCAGCCAAGTTGACCGCTGCCGCCAACGCCCACTCCACGGAGATGGCGCGGCTCGGCTACTTCAGCCACAACTCCGCCAACGGCGCATCGTTCTCCTCGCGGATCGGTTGGTTCTACCCACTGCGCGGCTTCCATAGCTGGACGGTGGGCGAGAACCTGGTCTGGGGCGCACCCGACATCGGCGCGCTCCGCGCGTTCAAGCTCTGGCTCGGCAGCCCGCCCCACAGGGCCAACCTCCTTTCGCCGCGCTGGCGGGAGATCGGCATCGCCGCGATGCACTCCACGCACGCACCTGGCTTGTTCCGCGGCAGACCTGCCACGGTCGTCACCGCCGACTTCGGCGCGCGCAGCCGTTAGCGGCGCACAACCGCGGTACCCTTCCCTTCTAGGGCGCCTGTAGCTCAGCGGAAGAGCAACGGCCTTCTAAGCCGTCGGTCGGAGGTTCGAATCCTCCCAGGCGCATCGCATGTTCGAGGAGCGGCCGAGTGGGAACACTTCGGCCCGATGGGAGTCGTCATCAGCCTGATCCTGATCGCCTTCGGGGCGATCCTCACCTGGGCGGTCAACACTGACGGCGGCAGTGTCGACCCGCAGGTGGTCGGCGTGATTCTGATGATCGTCGGGCTTGTCGTGTTCTTGATCTCGCTCGTCCTCTGGCGCACCTGGTGGGGTGCCGGCTTCTGGGGGCCCTGGTACGACGATCCGGCGGCTCCCGCGGTCAGGCGGCGGGTTTACCGACCGGCCAGGCGGCGAAGCACCACCTACGTGGAGGAAGAAGAGCCGCCTCCGCCACCACCGCATGCTCCCTAGGCAGGACTCAAGCGTGATCGGACGACTCGCTCGGCTTGGCGAGATCGTCGGGCAGATCTAAACGGCTAGAGCCTCCTTGGCGCGCCGGATCTCCCGCCGGCACGTCTCGAGCAGGGCCCAGAGGTGGAGCACTTCGCTCACTTCGGCCTCGGCCGCGTGCCACATCACCCAGTCCGCGTCGGCCTGGAGATCCAGGAGTTCATTTTCCACCTCGTCGAGTCGATCCATCGCCGTAAGGTTCGCACGCGCCGCCGCCCGTGTAAACGTCAGGCGGGCGACACTTTCTGTCGCGGGCTGAGAGGCGCAGGTCAAGCTCTACGTCTGGCCTGACAGCGAAAAAACCGCCTGAGCGGCGGTTTCCTCTAGTGGCCCCGGGAGGAGTCGAACCTCCGCACACGGATTCGAAGTCCGTTGCTCTTCCGCTGAGCTACGGGGCCGTCCTGACTGAGTTTGCCAGACTCATCTCGCGCTTTCGGCGTGGCGCTGGCGGTGCCGGGCCGAAGGGCCTAGTGCTACGAGGCACAGGCCCGGAGAGCACGGTGCAGTCAGCGCCACGAGACGACCCGCGGAGGCCGGCTCCGCCGGGCGCAGGGGGTCGTCGGCCGAGAGCGCGAGGGTGGCGGACGGGACTCGAACCCGCGACCACCGGGACCACAACCCGGGGCTCTACCAACTGAGCTACCGCCACCGCGAGGGAGACAGGATAGCCCGTTGAGCGCCGAAAGCTACGCCGCGCTGGCGGCGGGGAGGTGGCGCCGGATCAGTGCCTGGACGAGCTCCTGCTGGGCTCGGACGAGCTCGACGCGGTTGCGCTCGAGCTCCTCGGCGGCGACGCCGACGGTGCGCATCGTCTGCCGCTCGTATACGAGCCCGCGGATCTCGTCGCTCAGCGACTCGACCGTGGGGAGTTGGACGACCGTTGCGTTCATGACGAGGCTTGAGACTGCTGTTGTCCGTATTAGTTAGCCGCTGTCTGGCCGTATCCTTTTCGACACACGCGCGGGCGTGGCGGAATTGGCAGACGCGGCGGGTTTAGGTCCCGTTGGGGTGAAGGCCCCTTAGAGGTTCGAGTCCTCTCGCCCGCATCGCATGGCTTGGAGGCTTGTCGTCTTGGCGGCGGTGCTCGCGCTCGCGGGCTCGGGCACGGGCCCCGCTGCCCGGCTTGCGCCCGAATGGAAGCGCGGTGCGCCCTTGCCGCTTCCGCGGAGCGAGGTTGCTGCCACGACCCTCGGCCGGGAGCTCGTCGTCGTGGGTGGCTTCCTCGCTGACGGGCGCAGCTCGGCCCGCGTCGACGCGTACTCGCCCGCGCGTGACCGCTGGCGCCGGCTCCCCGCGCTTCCGGTCGCCGTCAACCACGCCATGGCCGCCTCGGACGGGCGGCGCCTCTACGTGGTCGGCGGGTACGGCGCGCCCACGCGGGCGTTCGTGCTCGAGCGTGGGCGCTGGCGGCGGCTCCCGGACCTCCCCGGCCCTCGGGCCGCGGCTGGGGCGGCGATTGTCGGTCGCACCCTCTACGTGGTCGGCGGGGTCGGGCAAGGCGGGCTCGCCCGCGACGCGCTCGCCTTCGACCGGGTGCGACGCCGCTGGTCGCGGATTCCCGGGCCTAAGCCGCGCGAGCACCTCGGTGTGACGAGTCTCGGCGGCCGGGTCTACGCACTGGCCGGGCGCGAGGCCGGCACGAACTTCGATGCCTTCCAGGCATATCGGCCTGCGAAGCGGCGGTGGGTGACGCTTGCTCGCGTTCCGGAGACGCGCGGCGGGACTGACGCCGCCTCGGTCGGCTCGGTGATCGTCTCCGCCGGAAGCGAGTCGTCGGCGGGTACCTCGGCCGCGGTCTACGGCTACGACGCCTTCGCCAGGCACTGGTCGCGTCTCCCGGACCTGCCGACGGCGAGGCACGGCCTCGGCGTGGTTGCCCTCGCCGGCCGGGTCTACGCCGTTGGGGGCGGGCCGACGCCGGGCCTCTCGGTCAGCGGCGCGAACGAGTTCCTCCAGCTGCGCTGAGCCGTTCTCCGGCTGCTCGGTCCACTTTGCTTGAATGGGCCGGGCGATGGCGACGCAGGTAGAGGAGCTGCCCGACAACAAGGTTCGACTGACGGTCGAGGTCCCTCATGAGGACCTCGAGCATGCCGTCGAGCACGCGACGTCGGACCTGGCCGGCTCGGTCAAGGTGCCGGGCTTCCGCGAAGGGAAGGTGCCGCCGGAGGTGCTGCAGGCCCGCCTCGGCCGCGAGCGGATCTTCAAGGAGGCCGTCGAGAGTCACATCGGCGGCTGGTTCATGAACGCCGCCGCGACGACGCGCATCCGGCCGATCGCCGCGCCCGAGTACGACTACGAGCTCCCGAACTCCGAGGACGAGGACTTCCAGTTCACCGCCACAGTGCCCGTACAGCCCAAGCCGGAGCCCGCCGACTGGACCGAGCTCGAGGTGCCGTACGCCGAGCCCGAGATTCCTGAGGGGCTGATCGACCAGGAGCTCGAGGAGCTGCGTGCCTCCGTCGCGGAGCTGGCGCCGGTCGAGGGCCGTGCGGCCCGAACCGGCGATGTGCTCGTGGTGGACGCGCTCGACGAGGCCGGCGAAGGGCAGCGCGACCTGGTCGTCGAGCTCGGCTCCGGCCGGCTCGTCGAGGAGATCGAGCGCGCGCTCACCGGCGCCTCGCAGGGCGAGACCAAGGAGGTCGAGTTCGAGCTGGCGGACGGCTCGACCGGCACGGCGACGGTCGAGGTCAAGGAACTGAAGGAGAAGGTTCTGCCGCCGCTGGACGACGAGCTGGCCAAGGCCGCGAGCGAGTTCGACACCCTGGAGGAGCTCCGCGCCGACATCGAGCACCGGATCCAAGAGGTGCTCGAGGAAGAGGCAGAGACGCAATTCCGCTCGGCTGCCGTCGACCGGCTGGTCGAGGCCTCGAACGTTCGGGTCGGCGGGCCGCTCGTCGAGGCGCGGACGCGCGAGCTGCTGAACGGGCTCGGCCGCTCGCTCGAGCGCCGGGGCATCAGCGCCGAGACGTACTTTCAGCTCTCCGGCCAGACGGCCGACCAGCTCGTCGAGCGTATGGGCGCCGAGGCGGCGCTCTCGGTCGC
>Ga0307278_10001628_pt1 | contig 11134 bp, 7 predicted proteins | sample ER_DNA_117_FD_194482 | JGI IMG/M metagenome (GOLD analysis project Ga0307278, IMG submission 194482) | Bulk soil microbial communities from the East River watershed near Crested Butte, Colorado, United States - ER_DNA_117 | ecosystem: Environmental > Terrestrial > Soil > Floodplain | place: USA...
AGCCCCGAGTTCGGGGCGACCGCGACGATCTTCCCGATCGACGACGAGACGCTCTCCTACCTCCGCCTCACGGGGCGGCCGGCGGACCGGGTCGATCTCGTCGAGCGATACGCGAAGGAACAGGGGCTGTGGCGGGAGCCCGGAGCCGGTCCCGACTTCGACGAAACCCTGGAGCTGGACCTCGCCACCGTCGATCCGTCGGTGGCGGGGCCGCGCCGCCCCCAGGACCGCGTCCCGCTGACCGCGCTGCGAGACAACTTCCGGACGAACTTTCCCAACGGCCTCGAAACCCTCGACAAGGCCGGGGTCGAGGGCCGGCGACCCGTCGGCGGCGTGGTCGAGGATGCCTCGGCCGCCTCGTTCCCGGCCAGCGATCCGGCATCGTTCGCGGTCACCGACGAGCGGACGGAGGAGGTCGCACCGGTGGAACCGGCCCCATCGGCGGCCGCGGACGACCACTACTACCAGCCGGTCACGATCGAGGTCGACGGCCAGCGGGCCACGATCCAGACCGGCTCCGTGGCGATCGCGGCCATCACGTCATGTACGAACACGTCGAATCCGACGGTCATGATCGGCGCCGGCCTCCTCGCCCGGAACGCGATCGCGCGTGGCCTGTCCGTCTCCCCGACCGTCAAGACCTCGCTGGCGCCCGGTTCGAAGGCGGTCACCGGGTATCTCGAATCCGCCGGGCTGATGGCGCCACTCGAGCAGCTCGGATTCGCCCTCGCCGGCTATGGCTGCACGACGTGCATCGGGAACTCGGGCCCGCTCGACGAGCCGATCGCCCGGGCGATCGAGAAGAACGAGCTGGTGGTCGCGGCCGTGCTGTCGGGCAATCGCAACTTCGAGGGCCGGATCCATCCCCTCGCGCGCGCGAGCTATCTCGCCTCCCCGCCACTCGTCGTGGCGTTCGCCCTGGCCGGGCGGGTCGACATCGACCTCACGCTCGAGCCGCTCGGGCGCGGCTCCGACGGACGGCCCGTCATGCTGGCCGACGTCTGGCCGTCCATCGACGAGATCCGAACGGTCATCGCCAGGTCCATCGACCCGGAGCTGTTCCGGCGGACCTACGCCGTCGTGTTCGAAGGCGACGACCGGTGGCGAGCGCTGCCGATCCCCGACGGCGACCGCTACGACTGGGCGCCCGAGTCGACGTACATCGCGAAGCCGCCGTTCTTCGAGGGGTTGTCCGGCGACCCGACACCGATCGTCGACATCGAGGACGCGCGCGTACTCGCGGTGCTCGGCGACTCCGTCACGACCGATCACATCTCGCCCGCCGGCTCGATCGCGCCCTCGTCGCCGGCCGGGACGTGGCTCCAGGAGCACGGCGTGGCGCCGCTCGACTTCAACTCGTACGGGGCCCGGCGTGGGCACCACGAGGTGATGGTCCGCGGGACATTTGCGAACATCCGCCTCCGGAACGCGCTCGTCCCGGGCAAGGAGGGGCCGTATACGGTCCACCTGCCTGACGGTGAAGAGGGCTTCATCTACGACACGGCGATGCGCTACCGGGCCGAGGGGACGCCGCAGCTCGTGATCGCCGGTCGCGAGTACGGCTCCGGGTCGTCGCGTGACTGGGCGGCGAAGGGGCCGATGCTCCTCGGCGTTCGGGCCGTGCTGGCCGAGAGCTACGAGCGGATCCATCGCTCGAACCTCGTCGGCATGGGCGTCCTGCCGCTCCAGTTCCTGCCCGGCGACACGGCCGGATCGCTGGGACTGACGGGCCGCGAACGGTACACGATCCACGGTCTCGCCGAGGGCCTCTCCCCGCGGAAGCGGCTCACAGTCGTCGCCGTGGCCGACGCCGCCGACGGTGGCCGGGAGCGCCGTTTCGAGGCGATTGCCCGGCTCGATGGCGCGATCGACGTCGACTACTACCGCCAGGGCGGCATCCTCCCCACGGTCCTGCGTCGGATCGCCAGCGCCGACTGATCGGGTCGCGGGGGCGGCCTCCACCGTGGCCGTCGGCTAGGCTGGACGACCGCGCGCAGACGGAGGAGCTGATGACCGACACCCGGATCCCATGGATGTCCGCGTCCCCGTCGCGTGACAGCGTGGCCGCGGAGCGGCTGGCGAGCGGCCGGCGTCTCTGGGAGGAGCTCCACGACCAGGTCGCGAGGGCCGTCGTCGGCGTGGAAGGTCCGCTCCGCCTGATCATGACGGCCCTTCTCGCCGGCGGCCATGTCCTGATCGAGGACGTCCCGGGCACCGGCAAGACGCTGCTAGCCCGGGCGGTCGCGCGCGCGCTCGCGCTCGAGGGCAACCGGATCCAGGGGACGCCGGACCTGCTTCCGGTCGACGTCACGGGCTCCAGCCTGTACGAGGGCGGCAGCCTCCGGTTCGCGCCGGGTCCCGTCTTCACGAACGTCCTCCTCGTCGACGAGATCAACCGGGCCACGCCGCGCACCCAGTCCGCCCTGCTCGAGGCGATGCAGGAGGGCCAGGTCTCGATCGAGGGGACGACGCGGCCGCTGCCGGATCCGTTCATCGTCCTCGCGACGCAGAACCCGATCGAGTTCGAGGGCACGTTCGCCCTGCCCCAGGCCCAGCTCGACCGGTTCCTCCTCCGGGCCCGGATCGGCTATCCGGACGAGTCCGGCGAACGGGCGATCGCCCGCCGCTACCACGAAGCCGCGGAGCCGCTCGACGCGATCGAGCCGGTGCTCGACGGTCCGCGACTGACCGCCCTCCGCGACGACGTCCGGCGGATCCGGGTCGCCGACGAGGTCGAGGCGTATGCGGTCGCGGTGGTCCGGGCAACGCGATCCCACCCCGACCTGCAGCTCGGCGCGAGCCCGCGGGCGAGCGTCGCGCTGTACCGGGCCGCCCAGGCGACCGCGCTCCTCGACGGCCGCGGGTTCGTCCTGCCCGACGATATCAAGGCCGTCGCCGCGCCGGTCCTCGGCCACCGGTTGGTCGTCGATCTCGACAGGAGCCTGCGCGGTGCATCGGCCGACGCCGCCCTGACCGATATCCTTGCGACCGTGCCGGTGCTCCCGGCCGACGCCTGAGGTCGGGCGGATCCCACGGTGACGATCGTCGCCTTCAGCGCGATCCTCCTCCTGCTCCTGGGCACGCTGCTGGACGTCCCGGTCGTCGTCATCCTCGCGATCGTCGTCCTGGTGATCGAGACCGTCGGGCAGGTCTGGGCGCGGTACGGCCTGCGCGACGTCACGTATACCCGCCGGCTCGACCGCGACCGGATCAGCTGGGGCGAGGAGATCGACCTCTCGATCGAGGTCTGGAACCGCAAGCGCCTGCCCCTCGCGTGGCTCCGCGCCGAGGATGGAGCGACGGCTGGTGTCGTGGTCCGCGAGCGTCCTCTCGTGGTCGGGCGGCGGGGCGGGGCCGTGCTTCGCAGCGCCTGGACCCTGGCCCCGTTCGAGCGGGTGACCCGCCGCTATCACCTCGGGGCGGAGCGACGTGGCGTCTACCAGCTGGGCCCGGTCGACCTGGCGGTCGGCGACCTGTCCGCGCGCCAGGCGGCCGAGACGCGGCTGGACGACGTCGTCCGGTTCCTCGTCCGGCCGCGGATCGTGCCGGCCCGCCCGATTCCCCGCCGCGACCGCCCCGGGGGCACGGAACGAGCGACGTTCGGGCTGTCCGAGGACGCGTCACGCTTCGCCGGGATCCGCGAGTACGCACCAGGCGACCCGGTCCGACGCGTTCATGCGCGGGCCAGCGCCCGCCTCGGGCGGCCGGTCGTCAAGCGCTTCGAGCCATCTCGCGAGCGCGAGGTCCTCATTGCCCTCGACGTCGAGTCGGAGGGCGCCCGCACCGGTCGAGCCGCCGAGGCCGAGGAGGTCGAGGCGCTCTTCGTGGTCGCCGCCTCGCTGACGCGATCGCTCGCGCTCGAGCGCGCCGCGATCGGGCTCGCAGCCGCCGGCTATCACCGCGCCGAGAGCCGGTTCGCCTACCTGCCCGTGTCCGAGGCGCCCGGCCAGGCCGAACGGATCTTCGACCTCCTCGCCCGCCTGTCGGCCGAGCCGTCGGCGTCGTTCGAGCGCCTGATCGGCCGGATCCTCCAGAGCGTCCGATCCGGTACGACGGTTGTCGTCCTCACGGCTCGCAACCCGTCGCCGTATCTCGGCCACCTCCGCCGTCTCGAGCGCGCCGGCTGCCCGGTCCTCGTCGTCGCCAGCGGTTCCGGCGGCGTCGCCGATGCCGGAGCGGCGCACGCCGCGGGGTTCCCGGCCCGGACCGTCCGGCTCGATGGGCCGTGGCGAACGGCGACCGGCGTGGTGACCGGCACGGGCTCGGGTATCGGCGCGGGCTCGGTTGCCGGCGCGGGCGCCATCGGATGAGCGACCCGGCGATCGTCGACGCCGGTTCGCCGCCGCCCGGTCGCGACCGGGAAAACCGAGTGGACCGGGCCAGGGAGCGGGCTGTGGGGCTGGTCCCGCTCGGCCTCGTCGTGCTGGCCGAAGCCGCCTGGATCTCGGTCGCCGGCGGGCTGATCCAGGCGCTTGCCTTCCGGCAGCCGGTGCTCGGGATGCCCATGATCGCCGCGTTCGTCGTGGCCGGGATCGTCGCGTCCCGATTGGTCAGTCACCGGCTGGGACGGCGCTGGCCCGGGGCCGCGCTCGTGCTCGTCCTGATCGCGGCGGTCGTGGGCTGGGCACTGCCGCCGGAGAGCCGCGCCGCGGTTGGTGCCGGCATCGGGCCCGCGATCCTCGCGCATCCAGCAGGCTGGGTAGCGGGCCTGGCGATGCTCCGCGGCTTCGCCCATGCGCAGCTTCCCCTCCCGGAGGACACGGTCGCCCGCCTCCTGGGCCTCGGTGTCCCGTTCCTCGCCGCCAGCGCGATCCTCGGCGGCATGTTCGCCGAGCCGGTCCGCGAACGGCTCCTGGGCGAGGTCCTCTTCGACTCGATCGTCTTCATCGTCGCGGCGTCGCTGGCGCTGACCCTCACCCGGCTGATCGCGATCGGGCGGGAAGCCGGCTTCGACTGGCGGCGGAATCCCACGTGGCTGGGACTGTCGATCACGCTCCTCCTGCTCGCGATCGTCGCGGCAGTTCCCCTGTCGGCGTTCGCCGGGATCGCGATCGGGACCCTGGCGACCGCGGCCCTTGGCCCACTGCTGGCCATCGGGCTCCTGACCGGCCTCGACCGGACCGTCCGCCGGGTGCTCGCCATCATCCTCGGGGGCGGGCTCGTCATCCTGGTCGTGATCCGGATCTTCGGGAGCGGCCCAGCCAAGCCGACGCCCACGACGGGCATGGGCACGGGCCAGGCCCGGCCGGAGATCGCCGAGCAGCTGATGACGATCAGCCTGGGCGGTGCCCTGGTCGTGGCCGCGATCGTCCTCGTCCTCGTCCTCACGGCGATCTGGCTGGACCGGACGAGACCGCCCGACCATGACGGGGTCGAGGAGTCGCGGACGATCGACCGCGGGGTCGGAGCGGCCATCCGGCTGCGGCGACATCGGCTGTTCGGGCGCCGTCCGGAGCCGACCGACGCCGCCGCGGCGTACGTCGCCCTCGTCGAGGACCTCGACCGCCACCCGCCCGTCCGGCGCGAGCCTGGCGAGACCCCCGGCGAGCATGCGGCCCGGCTTCGGTCCGAGGGTCACGCCATCCTCTCGATGGACCTCCTCGCGGCCGACTACGCGCTAGCCCGATACGGCGGCGTCGAGCTGGCTCCCCGCGAGGAGCGACGGGCCGTCGCGCGCTGGCGCGATCTCCGGCGCCGGCTCGTCAGGCGAGCGGCGGATGAGCGAACGTCGTCCGGAGGTCCTGGGTGATGCCGGTCGCGGCGGCGCGATAACCCGATTCGATGATGTCGACGACGTGCCGGGCGTGCTCGGACGTCACCGGCGAGGGCCGGCCGTCGCGGACCCAGTCGACGAGCTGAAGGATGTCCTCGAAGACGTGCGCCTCGCCAATGTGGCGATGGGCACCGACGACGTGGGGCAGGAGCCGGTTCTGCGCGTCCTGGTCGCCGAGCGGGGCGTCGAGGGTGTCGGGCCGACCCGGAAACGCGAACGGCTCGCCGTCGAGCAGGAGCCCGTCGAGCGTGCCCCGCGTGCCGTAGTAGATCGCCATCCCGAACTGCCGGTTGGGGCCGCCGGCGGCCGAGCCGTAGGCGACGGCGACGAGACCCTCGCCGAAGTCGATCAGGAGGACCGTGTTGTCGTCCGCCTCGGTCCGGACGGTCCGGTCCAGGAACGTCCGCTCCGGCACGCGGACGCCCGACTGGGCCGTGACCCGGCGGGCGGGCCCGAGCACGCTGGTCAGCTCGTGGAGCGCGTAGACGGTCATGTCGTACATCGGCCCGCCGCCCGGCTTGCGGAAGTACCACGACGGGTCGATGGCGCCACCGGCCGCGCCTGTCCGCTCCTTTTCCTCCTCGTGGTACCGCCCGAACGCGGCACCGCAGATCGCCCACGTGACGCGCCCGATCGCGCCCTCCGCGATGAGCTCCCGCGTCCGCGTCACGTGCGGTCGGAGGATCTCGCCGGGTGAGGCCACGATCCTGAGACCGCCGGCCGCGGCGAGCTCGATCAGCTCGTCCGCCTCCGCGACCGTCGTCGTCATCGTCTTGTTGACGTGGACGTGCTTGCCGGCCCGCAGAGCCGCCCGAGCGTGCTCGTGATGGAGACCGATCGGGCTGACGATCGTGACGGCGTCGACGTCGCCCTCGGTGAGCAGGGCGTCGAGCGAGTCGAAGGCGCGCGGGATGCCGTATCGATCGGCGGCGGCGCGGGCTCGATCGCCGATCGGATCGGCGACGGCGGCGACGGCGACGCGATCGGCCACGTCGGGCTGGGACAGGTGGGGCAGGATGCCGCGGAGGGACAGCGCCCCGACGCCGACCACCCCGAGACGGATCGGCGGGGGCGTCGTCGTCGGCATCCCGGCGATTCTAGAGAGCCTCGCGTCGAGACGCGGGTCCGGCCGGGACGCCAGGATTCCGCGCAAGCGGCGACACTGGCGTCACCCCGATGAGTTTGGCCGCCGCGCCGAGTCTGATGAGTGACGGGATCGATCGACCTGACAGGAGGCAATCATGACGACGCAGACGACGCCGACCACGCAGGTAACGCACACCCTCGACGTGCCGGGCGCGGTCCTCACCTACGACGTCCGCAGCAACCCCGCCAGCACCGAGCCCGCCCTGGTGATGATCGGCTCGCCGATGGGCGCTGCCGGGTTCGGAACCCTGGCCGGATATTTCACGGACCGCACGGTCGTGACGTACGACCCACGCGGCGTGGAGCGCAGCCGGAAGGCCGACGCCACCACCGAGTCGACGCCCGATGAGCACGCCGACGACGTGCATCGGCTCATTTCGGCCGTGGGCGCCGGACCGGTCGATCTGTTCGCCAGCAGTGGTGGCGCGGTCAATGCGCTGGCCCTGGTGGCCCGCCATCCCGATGACATCCACATCCTGGTTGCCCATGAGCCACCGACCGCCCAGGTCCTTCCCGACCGCGAGCAGGCGCTGGCGGCGGCTGAGGACATCGGCCAGACGTATCAGCGCAGCGGCGTCGGGCCGGCCACGGCGAAGTTCATCGCCCTGGTCAGCTACAAGGGGCTGATCCCGACGGATTACACCAGTCAACCCGCTCCAGATCCGGCGATGTTCGGTCTCCCAACCGACGATGACGGCTCGCGCAACGACCCCCTGCTCGGGCAAAACATCATCACGTGCACGCACTACCAGCCGGATTTCGATGCCCTTCGGGCGGCTTCGACCCGCATCGTCCTGGCTGTCGGAGCCGAATCTGAGGGTGAGATGGCGCATCGCGGCGGGGTGGCGGTGGCAGAGCGGCTCGGAGCGACCCCGGTGACGTTCCCGAGCAACCACGGCGGGTTCCTGGGCGGCGAATACGGCCAGACCGGCGAACCGGAAGCCTTCGCCACGACCCTGCGCGAGGTCCTCACCGCCAACGCGTGACCTCGTTTCTGGCAGAACCGGTGCCGGGCGACGGTCCACTGGGGCAAGGACGCACAACAGGGGCCGAAGCCCGGCACCGTTGGACTCACGAGCGTGGGCGATGGACGCCCCCACGAGGTGGTCGCCCCTCGAGGCGCTCCGATCGCGGTTTCGAGCTCAGGCTGGCGTCGGGGCCTCGGCTTCCGTGAGCTTCGCGCGAGTAGCGCTCCAGCGCGCCAGCTCTCGCAGGCCGGTCTCCGAAGCGGAGCCCGGCTCGGCGGAATAGGTGACGATCGTCAGGCCTTCGTCGGCGGGCAGGTCCAGGGACTCGTACGCCAGCGTCAGATCGCCGACCAGCGAACAGGAAGCGCGCCGAGTCCGGGTCGGAAGCGCCGCGTGACCGGGATTGAAGGAGACGAATGATGGAGGTCCAGCCCAGACAGCCGACCGTGAAGGCCGGCACCGACAACTTCACCGGTGATGTCTGGTTCGACGTGATCGCGCGCGGCGAGGAGCCGTCCCGTGTCCGCGTCAACGTGGTCCGTTTCGCGCCTGGTGCCCGGAACGCGTGGCACGCTCATGCCGTCGGTCAGACGATCCACGTGACGGAGGGCCTCGGGCGCATCCAGGCACGCGGTGGCGAGGTCATCGAGATCCGGGCCGGCGACACCGTCCTCACGCCGCCCGCCGAGTGGCATTGGCACGGCGCGGCGCCCGACCAGTTCATGACTCACCTCGCGATCTGGGAGGCGCCCGCAGACGGACCCGAGAGCGAATGGGGCGACCAGATCACCGACGAGGAGTACCTCGCACGGGCGACGAGGCCGGACGCATGAGCGGCTGGAGCCGCGGTGGGGCAACTACCCAGGTCGTTGCCGAGCAACTCCGTTCATCCGGTCGCAGCTACTACCCTTGAGGGGCGTGACCAGCTCGCTCATCGACACCAAGCTCTACGCCCCGCCGCGCCCAAAGGGCCTGGTGTCCCGGCCGCACCTGACCGATCGCGTGCAGCGCGGTGCCCAGTCGAAGCTGACGCTCGTCTCGGCTCCGGCGGGGTTCGGCAAGTCGACGCTTCTCGCCGAGTGGTTGGGAGTCGCGCCCGCCGACGAATCGGGCATCGCATGGCTCTCGCTCGATCCCGGCGACAACGAACCCGTCGCGTTCTGGACGCACGTGATTGCCGCGATTCGGACGGTGGCCCGCACGGTCGGGGCGAGATCGCTGACGCTCCTCGAGTCGCCCGACCCATCCATCGAAGCCATTCTCGCTCCCCTCCTCAACGAGCTCAACGCGCTGCCCGACGACCTCGTCCTGGTCCTTGACGACTACCATGCGATCGAGTCGCCGGAGATCCAGGTCGGCATGGCCTTCCTGCTCGATCACCTGCCGGCTCAGGTGCACCTGGTCATTGCCACCCGCGCCGACCCGGGCCTGCCGCTGGCCCGCCTCCGCGCGCGGGGCGAGCTAATCGAGATCCGGGCGGTCGATCTGCGCTTCACGCCTGACGAGGCCAGCGCCCTTCTCAACGGGGTGATGTCGCTCGGGCTGACGGCGCGGGATATCGCGGCTCTGGAGCGCCGGACCGAGGGCTGGATCGCCGCCATCCAGCTCGCGGGGCTATCGATGCAGGGGCGGGACGACATCGCCGGGTTCATCGCCCGCTTTGCCGGAGACGACCGATACATCGTCGACTACCTCGTCGAAGAGGTCCTCCAGCGCCAGCCCGAACCGGTCCGCGGATTCCTGCTGGACACCTCGATCCTCAACCGGCTGAGCGGCCCGCTGGCCGATGCAGTTACCGGCCGGGGCGGCGGCAAGGCGATGCTGGAGGCGCTCGAGCGCCAGAACCTGCTCCTCGTCCCGTTGGACGACCGGCGGGAGTGGTATCGCTACCACCACCTGTTCGCCGACGTCCTCCAGGCGCACCTCCGCGATGAGCGGCCCGAGCACGTTCCCGAGCTCCATCGGCGCGCGACCGTGCCGAGGCGATCCGACACGCGATGGCCGGCAACGACTTCGCACGAGCCGCGGACCTCGTCGAGCTCGCGATGCCGGCGACGAGCCGGGACCGCCAGGAGGCGACGCTCCGTCGGTGGCTCGAGGCGCTCCCCGACGAGCTGATCCGGACGAGGCCAATCCTGAGCAACGGGTACGCCGGGTCCATCCTGGTGCGGGGCGAGACCGAGGGCGTCGAAGCCCGCCTGCAGGACGCGGAGCGCTGGCTGGACATCGCCGATGAGACCCCGAGCGACGTCGGCGGTCCCAAGCCGGCTTCGCCGATGGTCGTCGTGGACGAGGCCGCGTTCCGCGAGCTGCCGAACCGGGTCGCAATCCATCGGGCCGGCCTGGCCCGACTCCTGGGCGACGTCGCGGGCACAATCGTCCATGCCCGCCGAGCGCTGGACCTCGCGGGCGAGGACGACGATCTCGGCCGTGGTGCGGCCTCGACGCTCCTCGGCCTCGCCTACTGGACGAATGCGGATCTCGAAGCGGCGACTCGCCTGTATGCCGATGCCATGCAGAGATTCGAGAAGGCCGGGTACCGCTCCGACGCGATCGGGCTCGCCCTCGCCCTGGCCGACATGCGGATTGCGCAGGGCCGTCTCAACGATGCGATGCGGACCTACGAGCGCGGCCTGGCGCTTGCGACCGGTCAGGACGGCGTCCTGTTGCGGGGAGCGGCTGACATGCACGTGGGCATCAGCGAGATCCTTCGCGAGCGGGACGATCTGGCGGGCGCCGCGCAGCATCTACACGAAGCAAGGGAACTTGGGGAGGAGAACGGCCTGCCGCAGAACCCCTACCGGTCGAGGGTGGCCGCCGCCCGCATCCGGCACGCCGAGGGAGATCCCAAGGCAGCCCTCGAGCTCCTCGCCGAGGCCAGTCGCCTGTATGCCAATGACTTCTCCCCGGACGTGCGCCCGGTCGCTGCCCTGACGGCGCGAGTGTGGATCGCGCAGAGGATGCTTCCGGAAGCGATGGGCTGGGCGCGTCAGAGCGGAGTGTCCACGATCGATGACCTCAGCTATGTCCGTGAGTTCGAGCACATCACCCTGGCCCGGCTGATCGTCGCCCAGGGAGTGCGCGAGCGCGACGACCGCAGGATCGAAGAGGCCATTGATCTCCTGGACCGTCTGCTGGTGGCGGCGGAGGACGGCGGCAGGATCGGGAGCGTGATCGAGATCCTCGTCGTCCAGGCGCTCGCCCGACGCGCCCGCATCGACGCGCCGGGAGCGCTGGCGTCGCTGGG
>Ga0307278_10001629_pt1 | contig 11123 bp, 11 predicted proteins | sample ER_DNA_117_FD_194482 | JGI IMG/M metagenome (GOLD analysis project Ga0307278, IMG submission 194482) | Bulk soil microbial communities from the East River watershed near Crested Butte, Colorado, United States - ER_DNA_117 | ecosystem: Environmental > Terrestrial > Soil > Floodplain | place...
TCCGATTGGAGTGCCCATGATTTCGGCGATCTCCTTGTAAGAAAAGCCTTCGACATCGGCTAGGTAGACGGCTAACCGGAAGTCAGGAGCGAGTTGTTGCAGAGCTTCCTTCACATCAGAATCTGGCAGGTTCTCCAGCGCCACCATCTCCGCGGACTTCAGCCCACTGGAGGTGTGCGACTCGGCTCTGGCAAGCTGCCAGTCCTCCACGTTCTCCCCGTCGGAGAGCTGCGGCTCCCGCTGCTTTTTCCGGTAGGAGTTGATGTAGGTGTTGGTGAGAATCCGATAGAGCCAGGCCTTCAGGTTCGTACCCGGGGTGAACTGGTGAAAGGACGCGTATGCCTTGGCATAGGTCTCCTGCACAATGTCCTCGGCGTCGGCCGCGTTGCGGGTCATACGCAACGCACCGGCGTAGAGCTGGTCGAGATACTGCAGCGCATCTTTCTCGAAACGCGCGTGCCGCTCGTCAGTCGTCTCGGCGTGATCGGCATCGCTGTCGGGCGGCGTGCTTGCACCGGAGGCAGTGGAGCCGCTTGGCATGCTCATCACGTACGAGAGTAGTGGCGAAGTGCGCAGCATCGACTGCTCGGCCCAACCATCCACCAGTAGGGGCATGTGATGTGCAACGCGGTCATGATGTCGATATTCCCGCTACGGCCCCAATGAATCTGCTGACCTCGGCGACAACGGTCGTGCGAAGCTCGGTGGGGCTGAGCGGTGAGGATTGCGCTGTCTGTGTTCGATTGTTCCCTCTGCTCGCCGCGGATCGTGCTCCAACGATCCGGAAACCGTGGTTGGCTCCGGCCAACTCCACCACCGATATACCTGGCGCATCGCCGATAGCCGCGCGAATCTCCTCCGGGGTGCCGAAGCTGTCCTTGTTGCCTTGCAGGATAAGCCTGGGCACGTCGGGTGCCAACAGCTCCGCAACGCGTGACTTTTCGGGCCGACCAGGAAGATGCAGCGGGAATGCCAAGCACACGATCGCAGCCGGCCGGGTGTGAGACGCCGTCCGGCAGGCCACTCGAGCGCCGGCACTCCTGCCGCCCACCAGGAGCTGATGTGGGGACTCCTGGCCGACCAGCCAGTCCACCGCGGCACACCACGCCTCGTCCAGCTTGGCCGGCGGCGCGCCGGACTTGCGTCCTGCGGTACGCCACGGCTGTTCGAAGCGCACCACGCTCGTACCGACTGTGGGCAGGTTTTGAGCCAGCATTTCAAGATCAATAGCGCCGACGCCGCCGCCTGCGCCATGACCAAGCACTAGAAGCGAATTCGGGTGCTCAGCAGCATCAACGAACAACCTGCCGGGCCCCTGTGGAGTATCCACGGGTATGACCGTCGAGACCATGATCAGATCAGCGTCTCTTGATCAGCCGCGGGCTCAGGCTCCGCGGCGAGCGGCTCGATGAGCGAGGGGTTGTTGTTCTCAACGCTGTTGACCTCGGTGGAGACCGCGTACGCCTCCAGGGCAGCCGCTTCGGTGACCGCAAGAAGCTCCAGCGCGCGCTTCGGATTCGTGATCTTGGGATCCAGCCAGGCGTCGATGGCGTCGCGGGTGATCACCATCGGCATTCGATCATGGATGTGCCCGGCCGCGTCGGTCGCCTGAGTCGTGATCACTGAGCAGGTGCGCAGCCACGCCGAGTCGTCCGTGTCATCTTTGTGCGGGTCGCGCCAGATCTCGTAGATGCCGGCCATCAGCAGCCGTCCGCCGTCTGCCCGATGGATGAAGAACGGCTGCTTTCTGGCCTTGCCTCGGCCGCTGCCGGTGGAGGAACCGCCCGACGACTCGGCGGCGTACCACTCATAGAAGCCGTCCGCGGGCAACAGGCATCGGCGAGCGCTAAAGGCGCGCCGAAAAGCAGGCTTCTCTGCCACGGTCTCGAGTCGAGCATTGATCATCCGCGAGCCGATCGAGGCGTCTTTTGCCCAGGACGGAACCAGGCCCCAGATCAGTGGAGCCAGCCGGCGCCGAATCTCGCCCGTGTCCTTGACGCGCCGCTCGAAGATGGCCGGCACCGCGACAGTTGGCGCCACGTTGTAATCCGGGCCGGGCAGGCCGTCGAACAGGTCGTCGACCTCGAACTCCTCCATCAGGTCCTGCGGGCTGGCGGAGGTTGCATAGCGTCCGCACATGGATTCGAGCCTATCCGCCGGCTCTGACCAACCTGGGGTGATCGGGCACCTCGTCGTGTTGGCCAAAACTGGGCACCCCTGTTGGGCGGGGAGGCGCAATCACGGTAGGAATGACCTATGACGTTGCTGCGCGCTGTCGCTCGGACCATGCTGGCCTCTTACTTCGTCTCCGCGGGGATCAAGGCGATCCGTGATCCCGAAGCGCTCGTGCCTGCGGCCGAGCCGCTCGTGGATCGTGTCGTGCCCCTCGTCAAGCAGTACACGCCAGAGCAGGTGGCCAGCTACGTGCCTGAAAGTACCGTCACTCTGGTGCGCATCTATGGCATAGCTCAAGTGCTGGGTGGCACCGCCCTGGCGACTGGCAAGGGGCGCAGGCTCGGCGCGTTGTTGCTTGCAGGCTCACTCATCCCAAGCACCATCGCCAAGCACCCTTTCTGGACGGTGCAAGACCCTGAGGAGCGCGCACAGGACCGCACCCACTTCCTGAAGAATGTCAGTCTGCTTGGTGGTGTGCTCCTCGCTGCTCAAGACACCGAGGGCAGGCCGAGTCTGACCTGGCGCGCTCAGAAGGGCGGACAGACGCTGGCCAAGGACGCCCGGAAGGCCTCCAAGAAACTGGCCAGGAGCACCAGCAAGGCGGCCGGGAGTGCCGGCGAACTGGCGGACACCGCAGTCGCAAGCGGTGCGGCACTGGTCGAGGCCGTCGCCAAATCGTCACGCAAGGTGCGCAAGCAGGCCGCGAGGCAGCTGACGGAGGCCAAGGCGCTGGCAGCCAAGCAGGCGGAGGAAGCCCAAGAGGCAGCAGCCAAGGCAGCCAAGAGGGCCAAGAAGCGAGCGCGCAAGCAGGCCAAGGTCGTAGCCAAGAAGGCCAAGAAGATCGGCGAGAACGTCCACCTTGGCGAGAACTGACTCCCCTAACACCGACGAGCGAAACGCCCGCCGATACGAGATCCTGCTTCGCACCAGATGAGTTTCGCGAGGAGTGACGACGTCGCCAGCTCCCCGGCGCGATGCGCGAGCGGCCACAAAATAGCTTGTGCCTAGGATCTGAGGGTGTCTGGACTTCGACAGTGGGCTGCGCCTGAGGCGCCTGCACCGATTACCGCGACAGTGGTCGTTCCCAGTTCCAAGTCCGAGACGAATCGGGCGCTCGTCTTGGCTGCGCTGGCCAGTGGGCCGTCGGTGATCAGAGGCGGTCTGGAGGCGCGCGATACGCAGCTGATGCGGGACGCTCTGCGTACCCTCGGTGTCCAAATTGTCGAGACCGATGGCCAATGGCAGATCACCCCACCCAAAGCCTTTGTTGCTGGTGGCACCATCGACTGCGGCCTTGCCGGCACGGTGATGCGCTTCGTGCCTCCGGTCGCCGCCCTGGTTGACGGCACTGTGCGATTCGATGGCGACGAGCAGGCGTACGCGCGGCCGATGGGCCCGATGCTGGATGCGCTGCGAACGCTCCGCGCCACGGTCGAGGGCGAGTCACTTCCATTCACCCTTGCCGGCAATCCGCAGTTACGAGGGGGAACTGTCACCCTCGATGCCTCCGGGTCCAGCCAGTTCCTCAGCGGCCTGCTGCTCGCCGGCGCCCGGTACGCGGACGGCATCGACATCCGCCACGTCGGGCCCGACATCCCCTCCCGACCCCACGTCCAGATGACCGTGGCGATGGTGCGGGAACGAGGAGTCACCATTGACGACACCACGCCGAACCGGTGGGTCGTCACTCCCGGCGCCATCCAACCTCGCGACGTGACGATTGAGCCGGATCTGTCCAACGCAGCACCATTTCTCGCTGCGGCAGCGATCACCGGTGGCACGGTTACAGTGCCGAATTGGCCGCGGGTGACACTGCAGCCCGGCGATGCGATCCGCGACGTCCTGCGGCACTTTGGCGCCCGGGTGGCACTGGAAGGCGTCAACCTTTTGGTGCAGGGCACCGATCACATCCACGGAGTCGATCTTGATCTGAACATAGCCGCTGAACTGACACCGGTGGTCGCGGCAGTCGCAGCTCTGGCCGATCACACGAGCCATATCCGAGGCGTCGCGCACATCCGCGGCCACGAGACAGACCGGCTCGCTGCGCTGGAGACCGAGCTGGATCGGCTGGGCAGCCATGTGAACCAGACCGACGACGGGCTGACCATCCACCCACGGCTGCTCGGTGGCGATCTCTGGCACACCTACGCCGATCATCGGATGGCGCAGGCCGGCGCCCTGCTGGGCCTCGTCGTTCCGGAGATCGTGCTGGACGACATCGGCTGCACCAGCAAGACGATGCCGGAGTTCGAGCACCTCTGGACAAAGATGATCAATGACTCGGTGGACGCGTCGGCAGGCGAGGCGATCCGGCAGTGACCTACGGCGGTCTGCGGGGCGACGATTATGAGGCGTTCGATCGTCCGCGAGGTCGCAGCAGGCCGCGTACCAAGGACCGACCCGATTACGCCGATGCCGAGATCGGCATGGTCATCACGATCGATCGCGGTCGCTTCCGCGTCCTGATCACTGATCGCGACGTGAGCGCCACCAAGGCGCGTCAACTCGGCCGGAAGGGCGTGATCGTTGGCGATCGGGTTCGCGTTGTGGGTGACACCTCGGGAGCGGAGGGCACGCTGGCGCGCATCGTCGAGGTCGAGGAGCGGGAGACGGTGCTCAGGCGCACGGCTGATGACGACGACCCGTACGAACGCCCCATTGTGGCCAACGCCGACCAGCTGGTCATCGTCACTGCGCTCGCGGATCCACCGCCACGGCCTGGGATGATCGACCGCATCCTGGTTGCTGGGTACGACGCCGGCATCCGGCCGCTACTTCTCCTCACCAAGGCCGATCTGGCGGCACCCGATGCCCTCCTCGCACAGTACGAGCCGCTCGGGGTCCCGGTGGAGGTAGTCCATCCGGGCGCGGATCTGGATCCACTGCGTGCGAGGCTGCGCGGCCACCGCAGCGTTTTCGTCGGCCACTCCGGGGTTGGGAAATCCACCCTGGTCAACGCCTTGATCCCCGGCGCCGATCGCACGATCGGTGCGGTGAATGTGGTGACGGGGCGGGGCCGGCACATCTCCTCGTCGGCCATCGCGCTCCGACTGCCGGACTCGAACAGCTCCTGGGTCATCGATACCCCTGGCGTACGATCCTTCGGCCTCAGCCACGTGAGCCGTGACCGGATCATCGCCGCCTTTGACGACCTGCGAACCATTGCTGAGAGCTGCCCGCGCGGCTGCCAGCACGATGAAGCGGCGCCGGAGTGCGCGCTCGACGTCGCTGTCGCGAACGGCGATCTCTCGCCCACTCGGCTTGCGTCTTTCCGCCGGATGCTGGGCTCCGGCCAGTAGCGTAGGCACATGCCCGTCCCCGACACCGCGAGAACAGGGCCCAACGATGCGCTCCACCGCGGCCTGACCGACGACCTACGGCTTGCACATCTGCTCGCCGATGACGCCGACTCGATCACGATGAGCCGCTTCAGGTCGCTCGACCTGCATGTCACTGCGAAGCCGGACCTGACGCCGGTATCTGATGCCGACACCGCGGCAGAGCAGGCGATCCGGCGCACGCTCAGCCGTGCCCGACCACGTGATGCGGTGCATGGGGAGGAGATGGCCGACACCGGCTGGGGGCCGCGTCGCTGGGTGATCGACCCCATCGACGGCACGAAGAACTTCGTCCGTGGAGTGCCGGTATGGGCAACGCTGATTGCCTTGATGATCGGCGACAAGCCGGTCATGGGAGTCGTGAGCGCGCCCGCGCTGGGCCGCCGCTGGTGGGCGAGTCTGGACGGCGGAGCGTACGCCGGTAAATCGCTGATGTCGGCTACCCAGATCCACGTCTCCAACGTTGCGACCATCGAGGATGCCTCGCTGAGCTACGCCTCGATCTCTTCATGGGTCGAGTCACGCCAAGGCCAGCAGTTCGTCGACCTGCTGCGTCGCTGCTGGCGGACGCGTGCCTACGGGGACTTCTGGTCCTACATGCTGCTCGCCGAGGGCGGAGTCGACATCGCGTGCGAGCCTGAGTTGGAGCTGCATGACATGGCAGCCTGCTCGATCATCGTGACTGAGGCCGGCGGGACCTTTACTGACCTCGACGGACGTCCAGGGCCGCAGGGAACTGGTGGATACGCCACCAACGGTCGGCTGCATGACGCCGTCCTGGCCCAGCTAGCCCTCAAGAACGACGACGGCCTCGATGATCATGATGATGATCAAGGCGTCGGTGATCCTTCCCGCACCTGATCCGGCCCCGCGCGCGCCCGACGGCCGCATTCTTGGCGTTCTGCTAGCCGCCGGAGCCGGGCGTCGCGCTGGCGGACCGAAGGCGCTGCGGGTCGACGCAGATGGCACGTCCTGGCTGGAGCGCTCGATCAAGGTGCTGCGCGACGGCGGCTGTGACGCCGTCATCGTCGTGCTCGGCCGCGAGGCAGCACGTGCCCGCGACCTTATTGCCAGCTCCACTCTTGCTGCCGACCCTGCCATCACGTTGGTCGACGCCCCCGACTGGCAGCAGGGCATGGGCAGCTCGCTGCGCACCGGCCTGCTCGCTGGGCAGTCGGCGGCATGGCACGCGGTGCTGGTACACCTCGTCGACCTTCCCGACGTGACAGCTCAGGTGGTACGCCGTCTGATCCAGCAAGCCCCGCCCGGAACCGCGACGTTGGCCCGCGCCACCTATGGCGGCCAACCCGGCCACCCGGTCCTCATCGGCCGCGACCATCTGGCATCGATCATGGTTGGCCTGACCGGAGACAGCGGAGCCAAGAGTTATCTCCTCCAGCATGGCGCTCATAGTGTGGAATGTGGTGATCTGGCAAGCGGCCAGGACCACGACACGTAGTGTCGGCGACGAAAGGCGGGAGCTAGCTAGCTGTGTTGATCTCCGCTACCCTGAGTCCGGCAGCGATCGGCGATGCGCTGCGGAGCACTGGCTACCTTCCTAGCGAGGGGTTGTCGACCGTCGTCTTCCTGGCTACCGCGATGAACCGGCCGCTGCTGCTCGAGGGCGAACCTGGCACTGGCAAGACCTCTCTTGCCGAGGCATGGGCGATCATCACCGGCGCCGAGCTGATCCGACTCCAGTGCTATGAGGGCATCGAAGCCAGCCAAGCTCTCTATGACTGGGACTTCGCCCGGCAGATTCTGCACATCAGGGCCGTCGAGGCGGCAGCCGGAGATGATCTTGACGCCAGGGCGCTCGAGGAATCACTGTTCCACGAGCGATTTTTGCTGGAGCGTCCGATTCTCAAGGCGTTGCGATCATCCAACGCTGTACTGCTGATCGACGAGATCGACCGTGCCGACGATGAGTTCGAGGCCTTTCTGCTCGAGGTGCTGTCCACCTTCGCCGTCACCATCCCCGAATACGGAGAGGTGCGAGCGGCGATCCCGCCGATGGTTGTGCTCACCTCAAACCGAACCCGCGAACTGCATGACGCCCTCAAACGGCGTTGCCTCTACCACTGGATCGACCATCCGCAACTCGCCCGCGAGATCGAAATCATCCGGACGCGATTGTCGGATGTGAGTGCTGAGCTGGCGACCCAGGTGGCCTCCGCCGTGCAGCGAATCCGAGCCAGCGAGGACATCCTGAAACCGCCAGGCGTTGCCGAGAGCCTGGACTGGGCTCGCGCTCTGGAGCGTCTCGGGCATGAGCAGCTGGACGTCGCGGCTGCCGCAGAGACCCTGGGTGCGGTCCTCAAGTACCGCGAGGACGCCGAGCGGGTCCGACGCGCACTGGCGACGATCCTCGCTCGTTAGCCGGCTATGACCGCCCCGACACCTCCGGCGCCTGACGAGCTGCTCGTCGGCTTCGCGAACGCGCTCCGAGCGGCGGGCATGGCTGTGACCCCAGACCGGACCAGTGCCTTCGTCGAGGCAGTCGCGCTGACTGGGTTCGGTGATCGAGCAGCGACCTACTGGTCCGGCCGCGCGACCCTATGCTCCTCGCTGGACGACTGCGAGCTTTACGACCGAGCCTTTACCGCCTGGTTCGCGCCTTCAGCCCAGGAGTCGGGGGCTAGCAGCCGCGGTCCGGCGCCCCGACAGCTGCAAGCCTCACTGAGCGCTGAGCCGGGTTCCGGCGACACAGCCGGGGATGTCCTCCTCACCGCACGCGCAAGCACTGCGGAGGTGTTGCGCTACCGCGATGTGGGAAGCCTGAGCGAACAGGAGCGAGCCCAGCTGGCGACGCTCTTCGAAAGCCTCGATGTTGTTCCACCCCTGCGGCGCGCACTTCGACAAAGGCCGCACCATCGCGGCTCTGTCGACTTGCGGCGTACGCTGCGCGCCCAGCTGCGCGCGGGCGGCGAGCTGGCTCGGCTCCGCCGCAGGCGGGCGGGGGTACGACGCCGACGGGTCGTCTTGCTGATCGACATATCCGGATCGATGCAGCCGTACGCGGACTCCCTCTTGCGTCTGGCGCACCGCATCGTCCGTGCGATGCCTAACCAGGTCGAGGTATTTACCATTGGCACCCGGCTTACCAGAATCAGTGCAGCCCTCCGGGTGCGCCAGCCCGACGAGGCGTTGGTGGCGGTGGGGCGGCTGGTGCCTGACTGGTCCGGCGGCACCCGGCTGGGCGAGGTGATCGGCGCGTTCGTGAACCGCTGGGGGCGGCGCGGTCTAGCGCGCAGCGCGGTCGTGGTGGTTGCGAGTGACGGCTGGGAACGCGGCGATGCACAACTGCTCGGCGAGGAGATGCGGCAGCTCCGGCTGCTCGCGTACGCGGTGATCTGGATGAACCCGCATCGTGGAAAGGCGGGGTACGCTCCGATCCAGACCGGTATCCAGGCCTGTCTGCCTCACCTTGATCGGATGGTCGCGGGACATTCGCTGGCGACATTCGCGGAACTTCTGGAGGTACTCGCCAATGCCTGAGAGGCGCACCGATGCGTGATGTCCTCAGCGACCTGCTGGCATGGTGGCGGGCAGGCGAGACCGTGGGTATGGGCACCGTCGTCGGCACTTGGCGTTCGGCGCCCCGACAGCCTGGAGCGGCCATGTTGGTCGGGCCCGATGACTCTGCTGTGGGATCTGTCTCCGGAGGCTGCGTGGAATCTGCGGTCTACGCTCTCGCGCAAGAGGTGATCGTTAACGGCCACCCGGTGCTGCAGCGGTACGGCGTCAGCGACAACGACGCGTTCGCCGTCGGCCTGACCTGCGGCGGGATTCTGGACGTCTTCGTCGAGAAGGTGTCGCAGCAGACGTTCCCCGAGCTCGCTGAGGTTGCCGCCGACATCGACGCCGGCCGCCCCTTGGCCATTGCCACAGTGGTCGAACATCCTGACCCCAGGAGGGTGGGCCGGAGAATGATCATCCGGCCAGCTGAAGACTCCCCGATCGTCGGCTCGTTGGGCACCTCACGGGCTGACGCCGCTGTTGCCGACGACGTCCGAGGCCTGCTGGCGGCAGGCAGGACCGAATTGCTCACGTACGGTCCGGACGGTCAGCGGCGCGGCGAGGGCATGCGCGTTTTTGCGGCCAGCTACGCGCCACGCCCTCGGATGCTGGTCTTCGGGGCCATCGACTTTGCAGCCGCCGTCGCCCGGCTCGGCAGCTTCCTGGGGTATCGAGTGACAGTGTGCGACGCGCGACCTGTGTTTGCGACACGGACCAGGTTTCCTGACGCCGACGAAGTGATCGTCGATTGGCCTCACCGTTATTTGGCTTCCGAGGTCGACGCGGGCCGGATCGATGCCCGTACGGTCATCTGCGTGCTGACCCACGACCCAAAGTTCGACGTACCAGTCTTGGAGATTGCGCTGCGCCTTCCGCATGTCGGCTACATCGGCGCCATGGGCTCACGCAAGACCCATGAGGAGCGGCTCCAGCGGCTACGTGAAGCAGGGCTCACCGAGGTCGAGATCGGACGACTGTCCAGTCCGACCGGCCTTGATCTTGGAGCGCGCACACCGGAGGAAACGGCCGTGTCGATCGCCGCCGAGATCATTGGCCAGCGCTGGGGTGGTCAAGGTGGCCGGCTTGCGGAGCTCACCGGTCGCATCCATCACTGAGCCTCGTGAGGCTGGGCTCGAGGCCCTGTGGCGTCACCCCCGGACTTTCCATGATCATCTCGGGGAGTTACATTTGCCTCCTAGGCCGGCACCGTCGCCAGCCAGCCGCGCATCCACGCGCTCCGGGGGCGACAGTCCAACTGAAAAGGAGTTGCGCATGCGAATTTCAGTAACTGTCGACGGAGTCACCTACACCGACGACGTTGAGCCGCGAACACTGCTGGTGCAGTATCTCCGATACGAGCTGGGCAAGACCGGCACCCTCGTCGGATGTGATACGAGCAACTGCGGCGCCTGCACAGTGCTCCTCGATGGCCTGAGTGTGAAGTCGTGCGCGGTGCTTGCCGTCCAGGCGGACGGGCACGAGGTAACGACCATCGAGGGCCTTGCCAGCGATGGGGAGCTGCATCCGATGCAGCAGGCCTTCCACGAAAACCACGCCCTTCAGTGCGGGTTCTGTACCCCGGGAATGATCATGCAAGCAACGTCCCTGCTAAAGGAAAATCCTGATCCGTCTGACCAGGAGATTCGCGAGGGACTCGAGGGCAACCTGTGCCGCTGCACCGGTTACCAGAACATCGTGAAGGCTGTGCGCCAGGCAGCGGGGAGCATCCAATGACCATCACAGAAGAATCTCCTGAGACCACCCTCGAGGTTGGCCGCCCACGACTCCGCAAAGAGGACCAGCGGCTGATTACCGGTCGGACTCGATTCACCGACAATCTTTCCGTCCCCGGCATGCTGTTCCTCGGCATGGTGCGCAGCCCCATCGCGCACGCGAAGATCACCTCGATCGACGTGGCTCAGGCGAAGACCTCACCCGGTGTGATCGCAGTCTTCACCGGAGCTGATCTTGCCGACGATGTGGGCCCAATGCCGTGTGGCTGGCCGCTCTCGCCCGAGGACAAGGTCCCGGAGTACTACCCGGTCGCGAGGGAGGAAGTCAACTTCGCCGGCGAAATTGTGGCAGTGG
>Ga0307278_10001630_pt1 | contig 11123 bp, 12 predicted proteins | sample ER_DNA_117_FD_194482 | JGI IMG/M metagenome (GOLD analysis project Ga0307278, IMG submission 194482) | Bulk soil microbial communities from the East River watershed near Crested Butte, Colorado, United States - ER_DNA_117 | ecosystem: Environmental > Terrestrial > Soil > Floodplain | place...
TCGGCGAGGAGCAGCCGGACGCCGGCTCGCTGCGCCTCGGCGACACGGTGCAGCTCGCCTACGTCGACCAGTCCCGCGAGACGCTCGACCCGGCCAGCACCGTCTGGAAGGAGATCTCGGGGGGGCACGACACGATCGAGCTGGGCAGGCGCCAGGTGAGCTCGCGCCAGTACGTCTCCTGGTTCAACCTCAAGGGGCCGGACCAGCAGAAGCGGGTCTCGGACCTGAGCGGCGGCGAGCGGAACCGGGTGCACCTCGCGAAACTCCTCCGCTCGGGAGGCAACGTACTCCTACTCGACGAGCCGACGAACGACCTCGACGTCGACACGCTCCGCGCGCTCGAGGACGCGTTGCTCGACTTTGCCGGCTGCGCCGTCGTGATCTCGCACGACCGCTGGTTCCTCGACCGGATCGCCACGCACATCCTCGCCTTCGAGGGCGACTCGCAGGCAACCTGGTTCGAGGGCACCTGGCAGGAATACGCCGAGTGGGTCAAGGAGACGCGCGGCGCGGAGGCGCTCGAGCCGCACCGGATCAAATACAAGCGGCTCGCCCGTGCGTAGCCGCCACTAGGCCTGCGGGATCCGCGCCTCGAGGGCCTCACCGAGCGCCTCTCGCACCGGCTCGAGCTCGATGCGGTCGAGGACGTCCGAGAAGAAGCCGCGCACGATCAGCCGTTCGGCCTCTGCGCGCGAGAGGCCGCGGGCCATCAGGTAGAACAGCTGCTCGCGGTCGACCTGGCCGACCGTCGCACCGTGGGTGCAGCGGACGTCGTTGGCCATGATCTCCAGACCCGGGATCGAGTCGGCGTGCGCGGTGGGCGAGAGCAGGAGGTTGCGGTTCTCCTGGTAGGCGTTCGTCTTCTGCGCGCCCTCCTCGACGCGGATCATCCCGCGCCAGACCGCCGTCGCCTGGTCGCGCAGCGCGCCCTTGAAGGCGAAGTCCGAGGTCGTGTTGGGCGCGATGTGCTCCTGGAACGTGTCGTAGTCGAGGTGCTGGGCCCCGTCGGCGAAGTAGGCGCCGGTGACCCGCGAGGTCGCACCCTGATCGGCCAGGTCGTTCTGGATCCGGACCTTGCCCTTCTTGGAGCCGAAGCCGCCGGCGACCCAGTCGAGCTCGGCATCGCGACCGACGGAGGCGTGGTGCGAGGCGAAGTGCCAGGTGCCGCGCGACAGGTTCTGGATCGACACGTACTCGACCTTCGCCGCCTGCCCGACGAAGAGCTCGACGACCGCGTTCGAGTACGCAGCGAGATCCGGCGCCGCCGAGGCGTACTCCTCGATCACGGTGAAGCGGCTCTCGGGCTCGGCGACGACGAGCAGGCGCCAGAAGAGCGCGCCGTCGTCGACCGCGTTCGTGATCCGCACGTAGAGCGGCTGCTCGAGAGCGACTCCGCGCGGCACCTGGACGAGCAGGCCGTGCCGCCACTCGGCCGCGTTGTGTGCCGCGAACTTCTCGTCGGCACCGACAAGACGTCCGAGACGCTCATGGTCGGACAGCGGCTCGAAGCGGACCCCGGCCGGCGCCCGCTCGATCTCGATCCCGCTGGGCCCGACGGTCGCGATCCCGGCCGCCTCGATCTCGAGCATGGACGGTGCGCCCGCGGCCGGGGCACCACCGTCGACCGAGAACGCGTCCGGGTCGAAGCCCTCCAGATCGGTGAACCGCCACGACTCGTCGTCCGTCGTCGGCATGGGCAGCGCCCGGTAGCGCTCTAGGAGGTCAGCTCTGGTCACCGAGATCGCTCTCGTTACGAGTCGCGGCTGGACGCGCGGCTCTCGTTATCTCGGCGCGGCCGCGCGTAGCGGCGATGCAGGATCGGCGCGTTGCCGTCCGGGTCTTTGAAGAAACGGCGCGCCCGCGCGACATCGCGCGTAGGCACAGAGACGAAATCGACCTTCTCGACCTGGATCACGCTCGAATGCCTTGTCAAGAAACGGTCGAGGGCGAAGCCGGGCTCTGCCCGGCGGGAGCCCAAGTGCGCTGAATGGCTCCATGAGCCTCGAGAAGGAGGCCAACGCGGGAAACCTGGTTTCCCCCGTTCTCCGAAACCTGGTTTCCTCCGTTATCCAACGGATCCTTCCATCTGGAGCTGGATCAAGCGGTTCATCTCGACCGCGTACTCGAGCGGCAGCTCCTTCGTGATCGGCTCGACGAAGCCGGACACGACCATCGCGCTCGCCTCCGTCTCGGTGAGGCCGCGCGACATCAGGTAGAAGAGCTGCTCCTCGCCGATCTTCGACACCGTCGCCTCATGGCCGATGTCGACGTCGGACTCGTCGATGCGGATGTACGGGTAGGTGTCGGAGCGCGAGTCCTCGTCGAGAAGGAGCGCGTCGCAGACCACCTTCGACCTCGCCCCGTGGGCGCCCTTGGCCACCTCGAGCAGCCCGCGATACCCGGCCCGACCGCCGTCCTTCGAGATCGACTTCGACGTGATCACCGAGGATGTGTACGGCGCGACGTGGACGGCCTTCCCGCCCGCGTCCTGGTGCTGACCTTTGCCGGCGAACGCGATCGACAGCACCTCGCCGTGCGCGCCCTTGCCGAGCAGCCAGATCGCCGGGTACTTCATCGTCAGCTTCGAGCCGAGGTTCCCGTCGACCCACTCCATCGTCGCCTCCTCGTGAGCGACGGCGCGCTTCGTGACGAGGTTGTAGACGTTCGTCGACCAGTTCTGGATCGTCGTGTAGCGGCAACGCGCGCCCTTCTTGACGATGATCTCGACGACGGCAGAGTGCAGCGAGTCGGTCGTGTAGATCGGCGCCGTGCAGCCCTCGACGTAGTGCACGTACGCGCCCTCGTCGACGATGATGAGCGTGCGCTCGAACTGGCCCATGTTCTCCGCGTTGATGCGGAAGTAGGCCTGCAGCGGCATCTCGACCTTGACACCGGGCGGCACGTAGATGAACGACCCGCCCGACCAGACGGACGAGTTCAGCGCCGCGAACTTGTTGTCGTTCTGGGGAATCACCTTGCCGAAGTACTGCTTGACCAGGTCCTCGTGCTCACGCAGACCCGAATCCATGTCGAGGAAGAGGACGCCCTGCTTCTCGAGGTTCTCCTGCAGCTTGTGGTAGACGACCTCGGACTCGTACTGGGCGCCGACGCCGGCGAGGTACTTCTTCTCCGCCTCGGGGATGCCGAGCTTGTCCCAGGTGTCCTTGATGTCCGCCGGCAGGTCCTCCCAGGAATTCGCCTGCTTCTCGGTCGGCCGGATGTAGTAGTAGATGTTTTCGAAGTCGATCTCGGCGACGTTGCCGCCCCAGGTCGGAAGCGGGCGCGCGAGGAAGTAGTCCAGGCTCTTGTGCCGGAACTTCCGCATCCAGCCGGGCTCGGACTTGTGGCTGGAGATCGCGTCCACGAGCTCGTGCGAGAGCCCACGCCCCGACTTGAAGAAGTAGTCCTCGGCGACATGGAAGCCGTACTTGATCGCGTAGTCGGAGCCGATCCCCTGGACGACCTCGGTCTCGGTCAATGCCACTACGACTCACCTCCAACGCCGACCGGCGCGAACGCTTCGTATCCCTCGGCTTCCAACCTGTGGGCGAGCTCGGGCCCACCCTCTTCCACGATTCTGCCACCGACGAACACGTGCACGTGGTCGGGCGTGATGTAGTTGAGGATGCGCTGATAGTGCGTGATCACGAGCGCGCCCATCTCGGGGCCGACGCTCCTTTGGACGCCGCGCGCGACGATCTTGAGCGCGTCGATGTCGAGACCCGAGTCGGTCTCGTCGAGCACGGCGACGCGCGGTTGCAGCATCGCCATTTGCAGGATCTCGACCCGCTTCTTCTCGCCGCCGGAAAAGCCGTCGTTGATGTAGCGCTGCGCCAGCTCGCGCGGCACCTTCAGGTCATCCATCGCCGACATCAGGCCCTTGCGGAACTCGGGCACGGGGATTGGGTCGTCCTCGCCGCCGGCGCGTGCCTTCCGGATCGCGTTGATCGCCGAGCGCAGGAAGCTCGCCACGGTCACGCCCGGAATCGCCTGCGGGTACTGGAAGGCGAGGAAGAGCCCGCGCTGCGCACGCTCGTCCGCCTGCATCTCGGTCACGTCCTCGCCGTCGAACAGGATCTGCCCGTGGGTGATCTTGTAGCCGGGGTGGCCCATGAGCGCGTACGCAAGGGTCGACTTGCCGGAGCCGTTCGGCCCCATCACCGCGTGCACCTCGTTTGTGTCCACGGCGAGATCGACGCCCTTGACGATCTCGGTGCCGTCTTCGAGCGCAACGTGCAGGTCATCGAGTTCGAGCAGTGCCAAAACTTGCGAGGTCCTCCCCTCTGATCACTCCAGCCAAACGAGCGGGGGTTCACGAACGATGGTAGCCGATCCGCCCGCCCCGCTCGGGAAGCGCTACCCTTCGGGCATGCCAGGCTGGATCTCGCCCTGGGAGATCGCCATCCTCCTCGTGATCATCCTGCTGCTGTTCGGGCCCAAGCGCCTGCCCGAGCTGGGGCGCTCGCTCGGCCGCGGGATGCGCGAGTTCAAGGATTCCGTGAAGGGCGGCGTGCACGACGACGACGACACGCCTGAACTGCCGCGGGCGAGCGAGGAGGAGCCGGTCTCTCCGCGCGAACACGAGAGCGGCACCGTCAGGTAGCGACCGTGAAGGGCCTCCCGCGGCGCCTTCGCCACGGCGAGGAGATCACGCTCGTCGAGCACCTCGGTGAGCTGCGCACACGCCTCGCGCTGTCGCTGCTCGCCCTCGCCCTCGCGTTCGCAGTCACGTTCGCGTTCCACGGCCACCTGCTCGACTGGTTGAACCGTCCGCTGCCGGAGCGGTTCCAGAAGCCGGTGACGTTCGGCGTCGCCGAGCCGTTCCTGACGTCGATGCTCGTCAGCCTCTACGCCGCCTTCCTCCTCGTGCTGCCATTCATCCTCTACCAGCTGTGGGCCTTCCTGGCTCCGGCCCTGGAGGAGGGCACGCAGCGCGTGGTCGCAGGCTTCGCCCTCTTCGCAACCCTGCTGCTCGCCGGCGGCCTCGCCTTCGCCTACTGGATCGCGCTGCCCGCCGCCGTCCACTTCCTGACGAGTTACGACAGCGCGCACTACACGATCCAGATCCGGGCACGCGATTACTACGGGTTCGCCTCGCTCGTCATGCTCGCGGTCGGAGTCGTCTTCGAGCTCCCGATCTTCATCCTCGCGCTCGTGCGGCTCGGCATCCTGACGACGCAGAAGCTGCGGCGCAACCGGCGCCTCGGCTACGTGATCGTCGCCGCGCTTGCAGTCGCCCTGCCGGGCGTCGATCCCGTGACGACGTTGTTCGAGATGGCGCCCCTCATGCTCCTCTTCGAGTTGTCGATCTGGCTCGCGGTCTGGTTCGAGCGGCGCTGGCGGCCACTACCGGCGGACCGCGACGCAGTCGCAGCGCCGTGAGGCGCGTGCTCTCGGCCGACTGGGTGCTTCCGGTCGAAGCGCCTCCGATCCCCGACGGCGCCGTCGCGATCGAGGACGGGCGAATCGCGGCGGTCGGCCGACGAGTCGAGCTCGGTACCGGCGAGCGCTTCGAGGAGGCGGCGATCGTCCCCGGCTTCGTCAACGCTCACTCGCACCTCGAGTACGCCGTCTACGCCGGCTTCGGCGACGGTCTCGCCTTTGCGCCCTGGATCGGACTCCACATCGCGCGCAAGGGCGAGCTCGCAATCGACGACATGCAGGCGATCGCGCGCGTCGGGGCCGCGGAGTGCCTTCGCTCGGGCATCACGACGGTCGGCGACGCAAGCTACAGCGGCGCCGCGGCAACTGCCTGCGCCGAGCTCGGCCTGCGCGCCACGGTCTACCTCGAGGTCTTCGGCGCGGGTACGGACCAGATCGCGTCCCGGTTCGAGGCCAACCGCGACCGTGTCTCGGACGCGCTCTCGGAGCGCGTGCGGCTGGGGATCTCGCCCCATTCCGTCTACAGTGCCTCGCCCGAGCTCTGGGCCGCGGCCGCCGACCTAGGTCTGCCGATGATGACCCACTTCGCCGAGAGCGAGGCCGAAGTGGATTGGGTACGACACCGCTCGGGGCCGTTCGCGGAGGTCTTGCCGGACCAGTTTCCGGCGGGCTCGATCCGCCTCCTGGCGGAGCACGGCCTGCTCGGGCCACAACTGGTCGCCGCTCACGCCGTCCACCTCGCCGACGAGGAGCTCGAGCTGCTCGTCCGGCACGACGTCGCGATCGCCCACTGCCCGCGTTCCAACGCGCTGCTCGGCTGCGGAATCGCGCCGCTCGCCGAGCTACGCGCCGCCGGCCTTCGCGTCGGCATCGGCACCGATAGCCCGGCCTCCACGCCGTCTTTCGACATCTTCGAGGAGCTTCGGACGGCGGTGTCGCTCGCGCGGGCACGCGAACGACGTACCGATGCGCTCACGGCCGTGGACGCGCTGGAGCTGGCCACCCTCGGCTCGGCCGCAGCTCTAGGACTCGCGGAGGAGGTGGGTTCGCTCGCCCCAGGCAAGCGGGCGGATATCGCGGTACTCTCACTTGCCGGCTCGCCGTATCTACCATGGGAGGATCCGGAAGTCGCCGTCCTGTTCGGCGGCTCGCCGGAGCGGATCGTCCTCACCATGGTCGACGGCGAGGTGCGGTACAAGAAGGGAGACGTCGAGTGGCACGAGCAGCTGCGCAGAAGGGCCGCAAGCGCGAGAAGGCGCATGCTGAGCGCCGGTCCAGCGGCCGTCGCCGCCGCAGCACCCCGGTAGCCGAGCAGACCCTCTTCTTCAGCCGCCTGCGCGGCCAGGCGAAGTGGATGTTCGTGCTCCTTGCGCTCGTGTTCGGAGTCGGGTTCGTCGTCTTCGGCGTCGGCGGCGGGATTCCCGGAACGAGCCTCGGCGACATCCTGAGCAACAACAGCGGTACGAGCGGCCCGTCGGTGTCGGAGCTCCAGGACAAGATCAAGAAGAACCCGAAGGACGCGGAGGCCTACCGCGACCTCGCGACGCAGCTGCAGCAGGACGGCGAGATCCAGCAAGCGATCGGCACGCTCAAGACCCTCACGAAGCTGCAACCGAAGGACGCGAAGGCACTCGCCCAGCTCGGCAGCCTCTACCTCACCCAGGCAAACCAGTACACGCAGCGGGCGGATCGAGTGCAGGCCGAGTTCGCCCAGCTCAATCCGGGCGCCATCGTTCCCGCACTCACGACGGCGAACGGCCAACCCGTCCTCAGCAACCCGCTGATCGACCCGGGCGCAAGCGAGCTGACCAACCGCTACACGACCGCGGTCACGAATGAGCAGAGCGCATACTCGAGCGCGGAGGCCGTGTACAAGCGCCTGGCCGGCCTCACGCCGCGTGACACGCAGGCGCAGCTGCAGCTCGCCCAGGTCGCCGAGAGCGCCGGCGACGGCCAGACCGCCATCGCCGCATACAGGAAGGTACTCGCGCTGTCGCCCAACGATCCGAACGCGCCGGCCATCCGCGAGCGGATCAAGTCGCTCGTGCAGGCGCTCCAGCAGCAGGCGGCCCAAGCATCCTCCTCCGGTTAGACTGACGCGTCCCCAGCGCGGCCGCGCGTCAACTCCCTCCCATATGGACTTCAGCGTCAAGACCGATCGGGTGCAGAGCGGGGTGCACGTCATCGCCTTGACGGGCGAGGTCGATCTCTACACGGCGCCCGAGTTCAAGCAGGAGCTGCTGCGGGTTGTCGGCGAGGGCGCCAAGCAGGTCATCGTCGACTTCACCGACACGACCTTCATCGACTCGACGACCCTGGGCGTGCTCGTCGGCGGGGTCAAGCGCCTGCGGCCGGAGGGCGGACAGCTCTCTCTCGTCTGCAGCGACCGTAACATCACGAAGATCTTCGAGATCACGGGCCTCGACCGTGTGTTCACGATCTACAGGACGCGCGACGAGGCGCTGGCCGCCCTTGCGTCGACCGGGTCGTAGAGCTCTCGAGACGCTGGGGCTCGTTGCGCTCTCGGCGGTCGCGCTGCTAACCGCCGGCTGTGGGACCGGAGGGCTGCCGACCGGCGGAGACGCCGGAACGGGGAAGCAGCTGTTCATCAAGGGTGAGAACGGCAAGCCGAGCTGCGGGTCCTGCCACACGCTGAAGGACGCCGGAACGACCGGGACGATCGGCCCCAACCTCGACGATGCCTTCGGACCGGGCCGCGACCAGGGCTTCAAGCAGGACACGATCGCAGCGATCGTGGCCGGCCAGATCAAGTATCCCGGCAAGGCGCAGGTGACGAAGATCGGCGGCGTCATGCCGGCTGATCTCGTCACGGGCGACAACGTGGACGCCGTCGCCGCGTACGTGGCCAGCGTGGCCGGGACAGCCGGAACCGGGAGCAGCGGCGGAAATCAGGGCAAGATCACCGCCACCGGCGGCAAGGAGATCTTCGAGGCGGCCGGGTGCACCGGCTGCCATACGCTTGCGGCCGCCGGCTCGAGCGGGACGGTCGGCCCCAACCTCGACCAAGCGAAGCCGACGAAGGCGCTGGTGATCATCCGGGTTACGAACGGTCGGGGTGCAATGCCGTCCTTCAGCGACCGGCTCGACAAGCAGCAGATCGAGGCCGTTGCGCAGTACGTGTCTTCGGCCTCAAAGTCGCGCTGACGCGCTCAACATCGACGGCGACCGTTCCACTCACGAACTGAGCGCGCTCCGAATCACGGCAGCGAGATGGGCCTGCTCGTCATCGCTGGTGTCGAGGATGTTCTCGCCGTTCGGGCCCCAGTCGAGCGCGACCAATTGCTGCTCCTCGTAGGGCACGCCTGGAGGAAGCGGCGCGAGGTGCCAGTGGACGTGCGCGTTCCCCTGCTTCGAGCCGAGGCTGAGGACGTACAGCCGCTCGGTCGGAGCGGTTCGACGCAGTGCCTCTCCGACGCGGTGGACGACGCGCTGCAGCTCGACGTACTCCTCTTCGGAGAAGTCGGCGGTGACTTCCTCGACGTGCCGCTTGGGAGCTACAAGGGTGTATCCACGGAGGGTCGGGTAGCGATTGAGGAACGCGATTGCATGCTCGTCCTCGTGGACCACGTCGTGCGGCGTGCGTCCGGCGACGAGCTCGCAGATGAAGCACGGACCTTCGCGAGCTCTTCGATGGTAGGCGCGAACGTCCACGAGTGCCCCCAGGGGGTCTAACCCTCCGGCCTCACGGGGTCCCCTCAGGGGGTCTGACCCCGAAAGACGCGCGACCCTCCAGGATCGCACCGTTTCTGCCGTAGACCTGTCACGAATGCGAGACGAAATTCGTACGCGACGCTACCGGACCTCCTCGCGTTCGGCTTCGAGGTCGACGACGACGTGCGTGATCGGCACGGCAAAGCGTTCCCGGGCGCCTGTGACGACGCCGCGCTCGAGCCAGTTGGAGCGTCCTTCTGGGTGGGTCGAGATGATGACCTCGTCCGGACCGAACGTCCGCAGCGCGTCCTCGATCGCCTGCACCGGGTCGGAGTCGCCGACCTCGCCCCGAGCGTGCACACCTTCCTCGCGCAGACAGCTGAGACTCGTGGCCAGGCGCTTTCGTGCGGCAGCCCGCGCCTTGTCTTCGTCCGAGACCCAGTGCTTGAGCGGGCTGTTCAGCGCCGGGCAGACGACCAGCACGTCCGAAGGCCGGCCCTCGGTTCGCTCGCGAACCATCGCGCGCAACGCACGGCCACCCACGGTCTCGTTGGCGATCACGAGCACCCGGTACCGGTCGGCGGCCTCCCGGCGTACGGGCGCGGCGCGCACCGGCCCCTCGCGTCGCCCCTGGAGGACGAGCAACAGGGCGACGACGCTGAGCAGGACGAAGACGCCGATACCGGCCCAGCGCCCCCCGACCACGCTCGCGACGGCAATCGCCCCGAAGTACGCGAGCGCGAGCAAGACCAACCGGAATGCATCAGCCTCGCTCTTGAGCGGGTTGCGCATCGCTCGCCTAGATGATGTACACGGTCGTGTAGACCACGATCCACATTACGTCGACGAAGTGCCAATAGATCCCGGGCAGCTCCACGCCCCAGTGGGCATGCGGCGTGAAATGGCCGCGGAACGCCCGCGTGGCGGCCATCGTCAGCAGGCACAACCCGACGAACACGTGAGCGCCGTGCAGTCCGGTCAGCGAGAAGAAGATCGTTCCGAAACCGCCTGCGCTCGGCCCGAATCCCACTCGGTGGTACTCGAGGATCTGCGTCAGCAGAAACGTCAGGCCGAGCGCGATCGTGAGCACGAGGCCCCCCTGCAGGCCGGCGCGGTGCCCGCGTTTGATCGACTGGAGCGCCCAGTGAACGGTGAAGCTCGACGTGACCAGGATCAGCGTGTTGACGCCGGCGACGAACTTCGGCAGCTCGTACGGGGGCAGCGGCCACGGGTCGCCGTTGACGACGCGGATGAAGAAGTACGCCGTGAAGAACGAGCCGAAGAGCATGATCTCGGACGCGATGAAGAGGAGGACTCCCAGTGTCGACGGATCGACCCGCGAGCTGCGGTTTGCCGCCGGCGGGTGATCGACGTGTACGGCTTCCGCCCCCGCGGTCACGATCCCCGACTCCTCTCCGCCGGCCGAGCCTCGAGGTGGCGATCGGCGACGCCCCTGCGGACGAGCCGAACGCGTCGCGGACTCACGTCGAGGCCTCCAGGAGCGCCTCGTCCACCTCGACGTGCTCGACCGAGAGGCCGGTGTCCTTCCGCATGCGCCCGACGAGGTCGCGGCGGAGCCAGCCCGACTTCTCTCCCGGGAACGTCGAGATGATGATCTCGTCGACGCGTTCGTCGTGGATCGCGTGCATCGCGGCCGTGTACGGATCGGGATGCGAGATCTGTCCGTGCGCATCGATGCCGGTGCCGCGCAGGAGCGCGAGTGCGCGCCGCAGTCGCCGCTCCGCCTCCGGATGCTGCGAGCGCGTCGGATCGCTCTGCGGGCAGATCAGCAGGAAGCTGACGGGCGGCTGCTCGGCCCGGGCCCGGATCCGGTCGAGCAACGGGTCGCCGACGACGGTCTCGTTCGCGATCACGAGCACGTTCGTCTGCTGCCGCTCGGACTCAAGGTCGACGACGACGTGCTGCACGGGCAGGTCGCCCGCCACTTCACGGATCCGCGAGACGACGTCGCGTCGGAGCCAGCCCGACTTCTGGCGGGGATGTGTCGAGACGACGAGCTCGTCGACGTGCTCCTGGGCGAGGACGTCATTGACGGCCGACACTGGATC
>Ga0307278_10001631_pt1 | contig 11120 bp, 8 predicted proteins | sample ER_DNA_117_FD_194482 | JGI IMG/M metagenome (GOLD analysis project Ga0307278, IMG submission 194482) | Bulk soil microbial communities from the East River watershed near Crested Butte, Colorado, United States - ER_DNA_117 | ecosystem: Environmental > Terrestrial > Soil > Floodplain | place: USA...
GAGGGCCTGATCGCCGCCCTGGCGGTCCATGGCTTCGACCTGCTGCGCGAGGGCGTCGGGCGGCTGCCGACCACGCCGGCGCCGGACCGGGATCTGGTCGAGGCGGGGCTGGTCTTCCGGCGCTTCGTGGTCGAGCACCCCTCGCTGTTCAGGATCGCCTTCCAGAGCAACCCGAGCCTGCTTCGGGCGGCCCCCGCCGTCCGCTCCGCGGCCAGCACGGCCCTGGACGTGCTCAAGACGAGGATCGCCCGGCTCGAGGACGCCGGACTCCTCGACGGGTGCGACGTGGAGGAGGCCACCATCCACTTCGACGCGATCTGCGAGGGGCTGGCGGAGCTCGAGCTCCGCGGGGCGATCCGGCCCGACACCGGGGAGCGTCTCTGGCGGCAGGGGCTGACCGTGCTGGTCCAGGGCCTGGCCGGACGACCGGCGCGGCCCGGGACGAAGTAGCCCTGCCCACCCCGCGATCGGGCAGTAGGATCGGACCATGCGCGGGACCATGACCGGCAAGATCCTCTCCGAGCACCTCGTCTCGGGGCGGCTGGCCGCGGGCGAGGAGATCGCCCTGCGGATCGACCAGACCCTGCTCCAGGACGCCACCGGGACGATGGCCTGCATGGAGTTCGAGGCCCTCGGGCTGGACCGGGTCCGGGTGCCGCTGGCCGTGCAGTACGTCGACCACAACATGCTCGGCTTCGACCATCGCAACGCCGACGACCACCTGTTCCTCCAGGGCTGCGCGGCCCGCTACGGCCTCCAGTTCTCCCGGGCCGGCAACGGCATCTGCCACCAGGTCCACACCGAGCGGTTCGCCCGCCCCGGGGCGACCCTGCTCGGGGCCGACTCCCACACCCCGACCTCGGGCGCCTGCGGGGCGATCGCCATCGGCGCCGGCGGCCTCGAGGTCGCCCTGGCCATGGCCGGCCACCCCTTCCAGACCCCGACCCCGACCGTGGTGGGGGTGCACCTGGAGGGCGAGCTGCCGCCGTGGGTCGCGGCCAAGGACGTGATCATGTGGCTGATCCGCCGCTACACCGTCAAGGGCGGCCTCAACCGCATCTTCGAGTTCACCGGCCCCGGCGTGGCCGGCCTGCCGGTCACCCGGCGGGCCACCATCTGCAACATGATCACCGAGCTGGGCGGGACCACCGCGATCTTCCCCTCCGACGCCCAGACCCGCCGGTTCCTGGCCCGCCAGCGGCGGGAGGACCAGTGGGTCGAGCTCGGGCCGGACCCGGACGCCCAGTACGACGAGGAGGTCCAGCTCGACCTCGGCACCCTTGAGCCCCTGATCGCCCGGCCCCACCAGCCCGACAACGTGGTCCCGGTGGCCGAGATCGCCGGCACCCCGGTGTTCCAGGTCTGCTTCGGCTCCAGCGTCAACTCCTGGTACGAGGACCTGGCCATCCCGGCGGCCGTCCTGGCCGGCCGGCACCTGCCGCCGACCACCGTTGGCACGGTCTCGCCGGGCAGCCGCCAGATCCTCACCACCATCACCACCTCGGGGGTGCTGGCCGACCTGGAACGGGCCGGCCTGCGGATCCTGGAGCCGGCCTGCGGGCCGTGCGTCGGCATCGGCCAGGCCCCGCCGACCGGCAAGGCCAGCGTCCGCACCTTCAACCGCAACTTCAAGGGCCGCTCGGGCACCGTAGACGACCAGGTCTACCTGGCCTCGCCGGCCACCACCGCGGCCACAGGGCTGCACGGGCGGATCACCGACCCGCGCGAGCTCGGCGACCCGCCCCAGGTCGGCGACCCCGACCCGGTGGTCGACGACTTCATGCTGCTGGCCCCGGCGCCGCCGGAGGAGGCCGAGCGGATCGAGATCGTCCGCGGCCCCAACATCAAGCGGCCGCCGATCCCGCCGCCGCTGCCCGAGCGGTTCAGCGGGCGGGTGCTGATCGTCCTGCCCGACAACATCTCCACCGGGTCGATGGCCCCCGACGGGGCGATCGTGATGGCCGACCGCTCGAACGTCGAGGCGATCGCCGAGTACACCTTCATGAAGGAGGACCCGGAGTTCGTCGGGCGGGCCAGGGACTGGGGCGGCGGGTTCATCGTCGCCGGGGACAACTACGGCCAGGGGTCCAGCCGCGAGCACGCCGCCATGGCCCCGCTCGCCCTCGGGGTCCGCTGCGTCCTGGCCCAGGGCTTCGCCCGCATCCACCGGCGCAACCTGATCGCCCAGGGCCTGCTGCCGCTGGTGATCGACGCGGCCGACCGCGACCGGCTGGAGGTGGGCGACGAGCTGGCCGTCGACGACGTCCGCCAGGCCGTGGCCGGCGGGGCGGACCGGGTCGAGGTGCGGGTCGAGGGCAAGGACGGCTTCGCCGCCGCCCTGGACCTGTCGGCCCGCGAGCGCCGGGTCGTGCTGGCCGGCGGCGTGCTCAACCAGCTCCGCGAGGGCGAAGGGGACGGGCCATGACGGCTGAGGGGTTCGGCCGGAGGGGTCCGGGGAACCCCGAAGGGGTGCCCCGGTGAATCGGGACGCTCTCCACGGGGGTGCCCCGATCGACCGGGACGTGTTCGCGGCGGTGGAGGCGGCCAGGCGCGAGGGGCGCACGGTGGTGCTGGGGACCACGGTGCGGACCGAGGGCGACCCGCCGTCGGCCCCGGGGAACCGGGCCCTGTTCGGGCCCGACGGGGCGCTGCTGGCCGGCACCATCGGCTGCAACGGGCTGGACCGCAAGGCCGGCCGGGACGGGGCCGGGCTGCTGGCGGCGGGGGAGCGGTCGGGCATGCGCGCCTACACCAGCTTCGAGGGCGAGCCCGGCGAGGGCGTGGTCGAGGTCTTCCTGGAGGCCTTCGCCGGCCAGCCGCGCCTGGTCGTCGGCGGGGCCGGCCCGGTGGCCGACGCCCTGGAGTCCATCGGCTGGATCGTGGGCCTGGCCGTCCAGGTCGAGCCGCTCGACTCGGCCGGCTTCGAGGAGGCCAGCCGGGGGCTGGGACCAGGCGACGCGGCGGTGTTCGTCGACCACGACGACCCCGCCCTGGTGCCGGCCCTGGCCCGCGTGCTGGACGGCCAGGTCGGCTACGTCGGGGTGATGGGCAGCCGCCGCCACACCCCCGGGTTCGTGGAGCGGCTGCGCCGGACCGGCGCCGACCTGCGCCGGCTGCACAGCCCGACCGGCCTGGACCTGGGCGCCCGCCGGCCACCCGAGATCGCCCTGTCGATCCTGGCCGAGGTGCTGGCCACAACGCGCGCCCGACCTGGCGGCAGCCTCAGCATTGTCGGCGGGGCAGAGGAAAGCCCCGAGTAGGCCTCGGGCACGGGGCCCGTGGTTCTCCTCGGGGCCTTCCATCCCCCGAACGGCACCTCCATCGCCGGGTCCACCTCGGGGGGTGGGCCGGCTCGCGACCCAGTCACGGGAAGAGACCAGGTCGCACGGCCCGGCGTGACCGCCAGACCTACCGTTCAACGGCAACGGTGACATGCGAGAGGCCACCGTGCCGTCGCTCCGGACTCTGCCAGACCGCCCGGTTTCGGTCAATCCCCCGTTCGCCCCGGTTTCTCCGGTCTCGCCTGCGCGGGACGCATCCGCCGTAGCCCACCTACGTAGCCGAGATCCGCAACCAGGGTCTTGATCCCGAACCGGGGGAAGCAGGTAGCATCCGCCCGACGCCGGTGCCGTCCGGGCGGCCGGTGCAGGTCAGAGGGGGGGTCTCATCTTGGCACAGTCCTCGAACCCGCGGCACCGGCTCCGCCGCGTCACCCTCGCCGCCCTGGTGGCCGTGGTCGCGGCCACCCTGTTCACCGTCCCCCCGGCCGTCGCCACGGGGCCGTCCAGCTCCGGCACCGGCGGCGCCGCCGTCCCCCGGCTGCACTGGGGGAGCTGCGGGGAGGGCTTCGAGGCCTTCCAGTGCACCACCGCCGTGGTGCCGCTGGACTACGACCGGCCCAAGGGCAAGCAGATCACCCTCGCCCTGGCCCGGCTCCCGGCCAGCGACCCCAGCCACCGGATCGGCTCGCTGTTCCTCAACCCGGGCGGCCCGGGTGGGTCCGGGGTCGACTTCCTGCTCGGCGCCGGCCCGTTCCTCTACTCCGACGAGGTCAGGGCCCGCTTCGACCTGGTCGGCTTCGACCCCCGCGGGATCATCCGCAGCACCCCGCTGCGCTGCTACGACACTTTCGACGAGGCCCTCGCCGACCTGGCCCCGATGGCGTTCCCGGTGACCAGGGAGGAGGAGCGGGTCTGGATCCGCTCTGACCGCGCCGTCGCCAGGGCCTGCGCCGAGCACGGCGGCCCGATCCTCGACCACATGTCGACCGCGAACGTGGCCCGCGACCTGGACCTGCTGCGCCGGGCCGTCGGCGACGCCAAGCTGACCTACGCCGGCTACTCCTACGGCTCCTACCTGGGCTCGACCTACGCCAACCTGTTCCCCGGCAAGGTCAGGGCCCTGGTCGTGGACGGCGTGCTCGACCCGGTCGCCTGGTCCACCGGCCGCGGCGACCAGGCCCGCACCCTCCCGTTCTCGACCCGGCTGCGCAGCGCCAAGGGCGCCTACGCCACCCTGCAGGAGTTCCTGCGCCTATGCGACGCCGGCGGCCCCAACTGCGCCTTCTCGGCCGGCGACCCCAAGCGCCGCTTCGACCGGCTGGCCAGGCGGCTGCTGCGCGAGCCGGTCGAGTTCGTCGACCCCGAGAGCGGCGAGACGATCCTGGTCACCTACGCCGAGCTGATCGGGGCCACCCTCGGCGTGCTCTACGACCCGTCCGTCTGGCCGCTGTGGGCCGAGATCCTCCAGCAGCTGGACGAGCTCACCAGCCCCGCCACGGCCGCGGCCGACCTGAAGGCCCTGCGGGCCCGGCTCGGGGCCGGCCTCCAGCAGGAGGACTACCCGAACTTCGTCGAGGGCTTCCCCGGGGTCGCCTGCTCCGAGACCCACAACCCGGCCGACGTCGGCGCCTGGTCGAGGGCGGCCAGGGCCCAGGACCGCCAGTTCCCGTACTTCGGGCGGCCCTGGACCTGGGCCTCGAGCATCTGCCAGCCCTGGCCGGGCTGGGACGACGACCACTTCGACGGCCCCTGGAACCACACCACCGCCAACCCGGTGCTGGTGGTCGGCAACCGGTTCGACCCGGCCACCCCGTACCACGGGGCGGTCACCGTCGACCGGCTGCTGCCACGGTCGCGGCTGCTCACCCTGGCCGGCTGGGGGCACACCTCGCTGTTCGTCTCCTCCTGCGTCGACGCCTGGGTGAGCCGCTACCTGCTCACCACCCGGGTGCCGCCCGCAGGGACGGTCTGTCGGCCCGACGTGGTGCCCTTCGCCGAGCCGGCCGCGTCCGCCGAGGCGCGGGCCACCGCGCCGGCCTCGGCCAAGGCCGCCCTGATCCCGCCGATGCTGCGCAGGATGCTGACCGACTGAGCGACCGGGCAGCCCGTCCTTCACCGGGCGTAGGCTGATGGCATGCCTCGCCCCGTGAAGGACGGGCCGCTGCGGGTCGGCGGGCGCACCGTCCAGGTCTCCAGCGTCGCCAAGCCGTTCTTCCCCGACGCCGGCCTGTCAAAGGGCGACCTGGTCGGCTACTACCGGGACGTGGCCGAGGTGATGCTGCCGCACCTGCGCGGCCGGCCGCTCAACCTGCAGCGGTTCCCGGACGGGGTCGCCGGCCACGGCTTCTGGCAGCAGGGCGCCTCCGACCACTTCCCCGACTGGGTCGGGACCGTCACCGTCGAGCGCCGCGGCCGCGGCGGGACGGTCGACCACGTCGTCTGCGACCACCCGGCCACGATCGTGTACCTGGCCAACCTGGCCACGGTGACCTTCCACGCCTGGACCTCGACGACGCAGCACCTGGCCCGTCCCGACCTGGTCGTCCTCGACCTCGACCCCGACCCCGGCCAGGGCCTCGAGGTGATCCGGGCCGCGGCCAGGGCGGTCCGGGCGGCCGCCGGGGAGGTCGGCCTCACCCCGTTCGTCCAGACCTCCGGGTCCAGGGGCTACCACGTGGTCATGCCGCTGCGGCCGGGGCCGGACGTCGAGGTGGTCAGGGACCTGGCCGCCGACCTGGCCCTGCTGGTGGCCGCCCGCGACCCGGCGCGGCTCAGCGTCGAGTGGCGCAAGGCCAAGCGGGACGGGCGGCTGCTGCTCGACACCGCCCGCAACGGCTACGCCCAGACGGTGGTCGCCCCCTACTCGGTCCGTCCGCGGCCGGAGGCGCCGGTGGCCACCCCGATCGACTGGTCCGAGCTGGGCCGGGTCGAGCCGCGCAGCTACACGCTGGCCAACCTGCGCCGCCGCCTGGCCCGCAAGCCCGACCCGTGGGCGGGCATGGCCGGCCAGGCGGCCGCCTTCGAGCCGGTCCGCTCCCGCCTGGACGAGCTCCTGGCCGAGGCCGGCGGGGGCTCCGGTGGCTCGACCGGCCGCAAGGGATAGCCGGCCGTCAGCCGGGTGGCGGCCGCAGCCACAGCGAGGCGATGGTTGGCTGCATGGTCTGGTCGACCACCGCCAGCAGCTCGCCGTGCAGCGCCCGCAGGTCGAGCTGGTCACGTAGGCGGGCGGCGAAGGCGTCCAGGGTGCGGGCGGCGTCGTAGCGGCGGCGGTTGAAGCGGCGGTCCACCAGCCGCTGGATGCGCCGGCGGGCCGGCTGGACCACCGCGGCCGCGGCCAGGGTCAGCCCGGCCACCGCCCAGCTCGGCGGCCGGCCGCCGAGGCCGCCGAAGGCATGGCCGAGGGCCAGCACCGCGCCGGCGTAGCCGAGGCCGAGCAGCACCGTCAGCAGCCCGAAGGCCACCGTGCGGCTGACGATCCGGTCCAGGTCGTACAGCCGGTAACGCAGGATCGAGGCCCCGGTGGCCAGGGGCAGCAGGGCCACGCAGAGGCTGACGGAGGCCAGCACCACCGGGTCCCTGCCCAGGAAGCCGGCGACCAGGGCGACCAGCAGCAACCCGGCCGCCAGGGCCGCGGCCAGGGCCAGCCAGCGCAGCTGCAGTCGCTCGACCCCGCGGGCGCGGCGGAACCGCAGCACCAGCGACACCGCCCCGACCAGGACCGATCCCAGGACGACGGCGAAGGCGGCCACGCCGGGGACGGCCAGCAGCCGGTACAGGGCCGGGACGGCCAGGGGGTTGCCGTACCAGTCGGGGGCCAGCGGGTCGGGCTGGATCGCCGAGGCCAGCACCACCAGCGCCGGGGCGGCCGCGGCCACCCTGGCCCACCAGCGCCAGCGGGGCGACGGCAGCGACCCGGTGGGGGTGAGCAGCAGCACGAAGCCGGCGCACGACAGCCAGACGACGGTGAAGCTGAGGACGGCGAACCCGGCCAGGTAGCGGGCGCCGGGAAGCGACCCGGGCCGGACCACCAGCCCGTACTTGGCGTACACCTCGACCAGGACGCCCAGGGCCACCGCCAGCGCGACTCCGAGCAGCAGCCAGCCCACCGGGTGCCCGGGGCGGCGGCTGGCCAGCACCGCCCCGACGGCCGCCGAGCTGGCCAGGGCGAGCACGACGGCGCCGTAGGCGGCGACGGTGGCGGCGATGCTGGCCTGCGCTTCGCGCAGGCCAGCGGCGTCCACCAGCAGGGTCAGGCGCAGGCTGGCCAGCAGGACCAGCACGGCCAGGCCGGCCAGCCCCCAGGCCAGGCCGGCCGGCCACCGGCGTCGCCCCATGCCGCTCCCTCCCCGTCGCTCGCGCCACTATGGCCCGCCAGCGTCCCGGGAGCGTTACGGACCGCGAGCGGCTCAGCCGGCCCGCTGGCGGCGGTAGCGGCGGATCAGGGCGTTGGTCGAGCTGTCGTGGCCCAGGTCGTCGCCGGCGCCGGGGGTGAGCTCGGCGGCGATCCGGGTGGCCAGCACCTTGCCCAGCTCGACCCCCCACTGGTCGAAGGAGTTGATGTCCCAGATGGCCCCCTGGGTGAACACCTTGTGCTCGTACAGGGCGGTGAGCTGGCCCAGCACCGACGGGGTCAGCTCCGGGGCCAGGATGGTGCTGGTGGGCCGGTTGCCGGGGAAGGTCCGGTGGGGGGCCAGGTCGGGGGCGACCCCCTCGGCCTCGACCTCTTCGGTGGTCTTGCCGAAGGCCAGGGCCTCGGTCTGGGCGAGGAAGTTGGCCATCAGCAGGTCGTGGTGGTCGCCGACGACCTCGGCGGGCCGGCAGAACCCGAGGAAGTCGCAGGGGATCAGCCGCGTCCCCTGGTGGATCAGCTGGTAGAAGGCGTGCTGGCCGTTGGTGCCCGGCTCGCCCCAGACCACCGGCCCGGTCGGCCAGCTCACCGGGTCGCCGCCCAGGGTAACCGACTTGCCGTTCGACTCCATGTCCAGCTGCTGCAGGTAGGCCGGGAACCGCTGGAGGTACTGGTTGTAGGGAAGCACGGCGTGGGTCTCGGCGCCGAAGAAGTCGATGTACCAGACCCCGAGCAGCCCCAGCAGCACCGGCAGGTTGGCCTCGAACGGGGCGGTGCGGAAGTGCTCGTCCATCAGGTGGAACCCGGCCAGCAGCTCGTCGAAGCGGTCCGGCCCGATGGCCACCATCAGCGACAGCCCGATCGCCGACGGGTAGGAGTAGCGGCCCCCGACCCAGTCCCAGAACCCGAACATGTTGGCCGGGTCGATGCCGAACTCCGCCACCTTGTCGGCGTTGGTGGACACGGCCACGAAGTGGCGCGACACCGCCGCCTGGTCGCCGAGGGCGTCCAGCAGCCAGGCCCTGGCCGTGCGGGCGTTGGTCAGGGTCTCGATGGTGGTGAAGGTCTTGGAGCAGACGATGAACAGGGTCTCGGCCGGGTCCAGGTCGCGGGTCTGCTCGGCGATGTCGGCCCCGTCGACGTTGGAGACAAACCGGAAGGTCCGCGAGCGGTCGGTGTAGGGCAGCAGCGCCTGGTACGCCATGGCCGGGCCCAGGTCGGAGCCGCCGATGCCGATGTTGACGACGTTGCGGACCGGCCGGCCGGTGAAGCCGAGCCAGCGGCCGGAGCGGACCTCGTCGGCGAAGGCCCGCATCCGGCGGAGGACCTCGTGGACCTCGGGCACGACGTTCTCGCCGTCGACCTCGATCGAGTCGCCCTCGGGGGCGCGCAGGGCGACGTGCAGCACCGCCCGGTCCTCGGTGCGGTTGATCCGCCGGCCCGAGAACATGTCGTCGATCCGCCGCCGCAGCCCGGCCCGCTCGGCCAGGGCGACCAGCAGCGAGATGGTCTCGGCGGTGGCCCGGTGCTTGGACCAGTCCAGGTACAGGTCGCCGGCCTCGCAGGTCATGGTCTCGCCACGGGCCGGGTCGTCGGCGAACAGCTCGCGCAGATGCACCTTGGCGAGCTCCTGCTGGTGGCGGGCAAGCGCCTGCCACTCGGGGGTCTGGTCGATGCGGGCGGTCGGCTCGGCCATCTCGCTCGGCTCCTCGGTCGCGGGTATCACGGTAGGTAGTCGCGGACCTGGTCGAGGGCGACCTCGCCGCCGACCTCGGCGGTGCCGTCGGGCCCCGGCCGGGCCCGCAGCAGCGACCCGGCGCCCTGGCGAATGGTCAGCGGCCGGGCCAGCCGGCTGACCAGCCGGACCGCGGCCGCCCCGGTGGCCTCGTCCTCGTCGATGCCGAAGGCGGGCGCGAACACCCTGGCCCGGACCCGCCCGGCGGCCTCGTCCTCCCACGCCCAGCAGTCGACGAAGCCCAGGCCCTCGGGTGCGCCGGCCAGCGCCTCCACCTCGCCGGGGCCGGCGAGCTGGCGGAAGCTCATCTGCGGGGCCCACTCGGCCCGGCCGCGGATCCAGGTCACGCCGTCGCCGTCCAGGTGGGTGGGGACCTCGCCGGCGGGCGGCCGCAGCAGCGCCACCGCGGTCCGCTCCCGGGCCAGCAGCCAGCTGGTCCCGACCAGCGGGTGGCCGGCGAACGGCAGCTCGCCCGCCGGGGTGAAGATCCGCACCCGCCCGGCGGCCGGGTCGTCGACGAACACCGTCTCGCTGAAGCCGAGGTCGGCCGCGACCGCCTGGCGGCGCCCCTCGGGCACGGCGGGCCCGTCCAGGAACACCCCCAGCGGGTTCCCGCCGGTCCCGCCGGGAGCCACGAACACCCGCAGCACGTGCAGCTCGGCCATGCCCGAAGGCTACCCGGCGCCAGGGCCGGTGTAACGCCGGGCGGGGGTGGCTGGACCGGAGCGGGGGAGCATGCCAGGGTTGGGAGCGAGGAGGCGCCGATGGGCGGGTTCGTGTCGCGAGGGTTCAAGGGCCGGCGGCGGGCCGGGGCGGAGCAGGCGACCAGGCTGCCGCCGGGCCAGTACGCCGAGCCCGGGTTCCCGGTGCTGACCGCCGGGCCGACACCCCGGATTGACCTGGCCACCTGGCGCCTGAAGGTCGAGGGGCTGGTCGAGAACCCCACCGAATGGACCTGGGAGGAGCTCCAGGCCCTGCCCGGCGACCGCTTCGAGGGCGACATCCACTGCGTGACCCGCTGGAGCAAGCTCGGCACCAGCTTCGCCGGGGTGTCGGTCGACACCCTGCTGGAGGCGGCCCGGCCCCGCCCCGAGGCCAGCCACGTGGTCGCCTTCAGCTACGGCGGCTACACCACCAACCTGCCCCTCGACGACCTCCGCGGCGGCAAGGCCTGGGTGGTGTGGGAGCACGAGGGCAAGCCCCTGCCGGCCGAGCACGGCGGCCCGGCCCGGCTGCTGGTGCCCCACCTGTACCTGTGGAAGAGCGCCAAGTGGCTGGCCGGCCTGCGCCTGCTCGACCACGACGCCCCCGGCTTCTGGGAGTCGCTCGGCTACCACAACGTCGGCGACCCCTGGCGGGAGGAGCGCTATTGGGGCGACTGAGCTGGCGGCTTGCCCGCGTCGCCGAGGTCCGGCCCGAGACCGGCCGGGTCGTCACCCTGGCCCTTGAGGTCCCCGGCTGGGACGGCCACCTGCCCGGCCAGCACATCGACGTCCGGCTCACCGCCGAGGACGGCTACCAGGCCGAGCGGGCCTACTCGATCGCCTCGGCCCCCGGCGGCGAGCGGGTCGAGCTGAGCGTCGAGCGGCTCGACGACGGCGAGGTCTCCCCGTACCTGGCCGGCGAGCTGCGGGCCGGCGACCAGCTGGAGCTGCGCGGGCCGGTGGGCGGCTACTTCGTCTGGGAGCCGGGCCGGGGCGGGCCGCTGCTGCTGGTCGCCGGCGGGTCGGGGGTGGTGCCGCTGATGGCAATGGTG
>Ga0307278_10001632_pt1 | contig 11120 bp, 7 predicted proteins | sample ER_DNA_117_FD_194482 | JGI IMG/M metagenome (GOLD analysis project Ga0307278, IMG submission 194482) | Bulk soil microbial communities from the East River watershed near Crested Butte, Colorado, United States - ER_DNA_117 | ecosystem: Environmental > Terrestrial > Soil > Floodplain | place: USA...
CCCCGGCCGTAGAAGCGGCGCTTGCGGGCCAGCCCGGCCAGGGTCAGGCGGCCCTCGTGGTGCAGGATCAGCCCGCCGGCGAGCGCGATCGGCACCCCGCCGGCGACCATGCGCCGGTGCAGCTCGGCATCCTCGGTGCCGGTCAGCCAGAGCGCGAACCCGCCGGTGTCACGCAGGTAGCCGGTGCGGACCAGCCGGGGCCAGCGCAGCTCGGGCTCGTCGCGCAGGCAGCGACGCTCCAGAGCCCGGCAGCGGGTCCAGAACCCGGGCCCGATCGACTCCTCCGGGATGGCCACCGCGACCGCATGGGCCCTCTCCCCGGCCAGGACGGCCCGCTCGACCACGTCGGGGCCGAGCTCCATGTCCGCGTCGACGTAGCAGACCCACTCGCCGGCGGCGTGGTCGATGCCCAGGTTGCGCTGGGCGCTGCGCTCCGGACCGCCGCGCAGGACCAGGTCGGCGTGGCGCCGGGCCACCGCCCAGGTGACGTCGGAGGAGCCGTTGTCGACCACGATCAGCTCGAGGGCCGGCCAGGTCTGGTCCCGGATCGAGCGCAGGCAGGTTTCGATCGTGCGGCCGGCGTCGCGGGTCGGCACCACCACCGACACCAGCGGCGTCACCGCCCCTCCTCCGGCGGGGCGGGCAGGGCCGGAGGCTCCCGCCGGGCCGGAGCGTCCGGCGGCTGGAGCCCGGCGCCCCCGTCGGCCCGGGTGACGCCCCGGTCCCCGTCCCCGGGCGACCCGGTCCCGACCTCGCGCAGGACCCCGACCACCAGCAGGGCCAGCCCGGCGCCGGCCAGGTAGTGGGCGACCAGGTTGCCCTCCACGAACCCGGGACCGACGGCGCCGGCCGCCGGCAGGCCGCGGGCGAGCACGACCAGAGGCACCAGGGCGAGCAGCAGGACGGCGAGCACCAGCAGGTCTCTCGGCGCCGGGCGGCTGACCAGGTCGTAGACCACGAACGCGGCCCCTGCGACCAACCCGACCCTGCCCCCCACCAGCCACAGCGCCCCGACCAGCAGCGCCCGCCCCGCCAGGTCCCGCGGGCTCACGACCGCCGCCTCCGGGTCCGTCCCGGCCGCCATCGGGTCAGCAGCACGGCGACCAGGGCGAGCCCGGCCGCCGAGGCCGCGGACGCCCAGCGGGCCGCCTGCTGGGGCGCGAACGCGACCTCGAAGCGATGGGGCCGCTGGTCGGTGATCCGCCATCCCACCGAGTAGCCGTCCAGCAGCAGCGGCGGCCCCAGCGGGCGGCCGTCCATGGAGGCCCTCCAGCGCCGGTCGTAGCCCTGGCCGGCGACCAGGTAGTAGGGACCGGCCGCGGGGCCGGTCCGGATGGCCATGCCCGCCGGCGACCGCCCGGTGACGGCCACGGTCGCCGGGACCGGCGGGGGCGCCGGCCGCGAGCCCAGGGCCGGGGATGACAGCCCCAGCAGGTCGACCAGCCAGCCGGGGCTGGAGCGGACCCGGTGGTCGCCGCCATCGAGCCGCAGCGGGCCGCCGCAGCCGCGGACGGGCAGGGCCGTGCCGGCGGCGAGGCCGGCGACGGTGCCGTCCAGCCGCACCTGGAGCGGCTGGCCGTCGACCCTGGCCAGCTCGACGCAGCCCCGCAGGCGCCGCGTGGCCGGGGCGGCCGGGATGCGGGCGCGGCCGGCCCGCAGCTCGCTGACCCGGACCTGGCCGCCGAGGCCGGCCACCTTGTCGATGGTGAGCCGCAGCCGCCGCACCTTGGCGGCCGGGAAGCCGACCCGGGTCCGGCCCTGCTTGAGGCCGACCAGGAACGGCTCGCCGCCGTTGACCGAGACCTCGGCGGCGGTGATGGCGTCCACCCCCACCAGCCCCTTGGGCACGGACTGGAGGACGTCCAGGTGGTCGAGCCGCTGGCCGGGCAGGCGCAGCTCGATCCACTCGCCGGGGCCGCGGCCGTCCGGCACCCAGGCGCTGTCGGGGTCGCCGTCCAGGGCCTGGGAGGCGCGGGCCCCGGCCTCGTCGAAGAACCGCGAGGAGGAGCTGGCCACGACCTGGCCGGGCGCGCCGGCGAGCCGGTCGATCACCGGGTCGGGCAGGCCCGGACCGGCCGCCGCCAGGCCGGCGACGGCGAAGTCCCGCGCCGCCGGCAGCCACAGCTCGCGGTCCATGACCCGCTCCTCGTCGTGGAAGCGGTCGCCTGCCTCGCCGGCCGCCCTGGTCAGGACCACGTCGATCGGGGCGGCGTCCAGCCTGGCCCGGTCGTCGGGAGACAGGGCGCCGGCGAGCCGGCGCAGGGTCTGGGGCAGGCGGGCGACCTGGCGGGCCTGGACCCCGGGGACGCCGATCTCCCAGAAGCCCACCGGGTTGAGCCCCGCCCCGCGGACCTGGGTGATCTCGACGGTGACGCTCGAGGTGGTGGCGTCGGGGACGTCCACCCTGACCTCGGGCTCGGCCGGCACCGGGACCTCGACCGTGCCGGCGTCGACCCGGACCCGGACCCCGGCGACCTGGACGCCCGGCTCCGACAGCACCGGGCGCAGCACGATCGCCCCCACCAGGGCCGGCCTGTCCAGGCGCAGGGTGATCGACTGGCCGACCGCCCCGCCGAAGTCGCCGGTGGTCCAGGCGGTCCGCCGGTCGCCGTCGAAGGCCAGCTCGGGCTTGCCGAACGGGGTGGCGGTGAGCAGCGACCCCGACCCGGTGGCGGTCACCGAGGCGGCGCCCTCCAGGCGGGTCACGGTCTGGGTGCCCGGGTCGCCGAACAGGCTCAGGGTCGAGGGCGGCAGCGGCTGGTCGGCCCGCAGCGTCGGCGAGTAGTTCTGGCCGGTGCGGAAGCTTCCCCAGGCCCGCCGCCGGTTGCTGTCGGTGACCACCACCCGGGCCCCGCCGGCCACCGAGGCGGCCAGCTCGGCCGGGGGCACGGAGCCGAGCAGCCGGTAGGCCGGCTCGCCGCTGGCCAGACCCAGCCTGACCAGCGAGGGGATGGCGAAGTTGTCGCCGTCGACCAGCATCGCCCCCCTGGCCGGCTCGGCCCGCACGATCTGCCTGGGCCGGGCCACGGCGTAACGCTGCAGCGGCGGCACGGCCGCGTCCTGGAGGGCCTGGTCGGGCGGGTAGAAGTCGGAGACCGCGGCGACGGTGTTCTGGCCGGGGCGGCCGTAGGCGGCGACCAGGTCGAGCGAGGGGTCGCCGGCCAGGTGCCGCGCCACCACCGACGGCCGCGGCCCGCCGAAGGTCTCCCAGCGCTGGTCGTTGCGGACCACCACCTCGGCCACGCCCAGGTAGCGGGCCATGGCCGCCACCACCTTCGAGTCGGGCGCCCCGGTGCTCAGCGGCAGGTCGAGGGCGGCCAGGAAGTTGGTCTGCTCGAACGAGCCGTTGGGCACGGTGGTCCGGACCACCGAGGGCCGCGACAGCAGCGAGAGGTTGAGGTCGTCGGGCCCCTCCATGCCCCAGCGGTAGGCGCTGTTGCTGGCCCCCGGGGCGAGCAGGACCCGGGTGTCGTGCGGTCCCCGGTTGACGTCGGAGGCCAGCTGGCGCCAGTAGCCGGGGACCCGGTAGCGGATCGGGTACAGCCCCCCGGTCCAGGCCGGCAGCACGGCCAGGGCGAGCACGACCGCCACGGCCGCGGCGGTCGCGGCCCGCCAGGGCCGCTCGCGCCCGGCGGCCCGCCGCAGGGTCTCGGCCGCCCCGAAGCCGAGCAGCAGAGCGTAGGCCAGCGCGACCAGCGCCCCGGCCTTGTTGGTGGTGCGGAAGGCGATCGCCCCCGGGACCCGCTCGAAGGCGGCCGACAGCAGCCGCCCGAACGGCGACGGGCTGGCCGGCGGGAACAGCCCGACCATCACCGGGACGGCCGCGGCCAGCAGCAGCACGGCCAGGGCGCGGGCCCTCGCCCTGGCCAGCAGCGCGCCGGCGGCGGCCAGCGCCGGCAGCAGGCAGCTGGCCACCAGGGCCAGCGGGTTGGTGAGGTAGGCGGCCGCGCCGGGCATGGCCAGGCGCCCGTCCTGCTGGAAGTACATGACCCAGAAGCCGAGCAGCCGCAGCGTCTCGGCGTACGAGGAGGTGCTGGCCACGCTCTCGGGCCGCTCGGTGAAGGCGGCAACGGCCTCGCCGGTCTCGCCGGCCATGGCCGCCGGGACCAGCCAGTACAGCGACACCAGCACGGCCAGCACGGCACAGCGCAGCGCGGGCCGCAGCAGCCGCGACCAGCGGGCCCGCTCGGTCAGGCGCAGGTACAGCAGGTAGCAGGGGACGGCCAGGCACATGAACAGGGCCACAACGCCCGCGTTCATGCCGGTCATCAGGAAGAAGACCAGCGCGAAGGCGGCCGGCCAGCGCCACGACGCCGGGTCCCGCACCGCCCTGGCCAGGGCCAGCAGCAGCCAGGGGAGCAGCGCGTAGGGCACCAGCACGGGCGTGGTCGCCCCGGCCACCACCACGTACGGGTTGGCCACGTAGACGGCGGCGGCCGCGACCCGGCCGGCGGGCGACGAGCGCTCGCCGGCCAGCAGGTGGAACAGCCGGACCGCGCCCCAGCCGGCGACCACCAGCAGCAGCACCCGCCAGACCCGCACCACCAGCCAGGCGGGCAGGCCGAGGGCGTGGATCGCCGACACGGCCAGGCTGACCGGGAGCAGGCCGGTCTGGAAGTTGGGCTGGCCCAGGTGCGGGTCCGGGTCCCAGGTGGACAAGGTCCTGGCCAGGGTCCGGACCGGGGCCAGGTACACCTCGGGCTTGGTGTCGGGGGTGAACCAGCCCTGGCTGGTGCCGACCACGGCCGTTCCCACGAGCAGGCCGAGGGCCAGGTAGGCGACCGCCTCCCAGGTCAGGGTCGGCCGCCGCCGGGGGTCGGGCCCGGCGGGCGCCTCGGGCCGCCCGACCCGGACCAGGTCGCTGCTCACCGGCACATTCCAGCGCCGATGGCGGCTTCCCGTGCGCCCGCCATGTTCACGGGACCGCCGGGAGCGGGCGGCGGCCGAGCCGCCGGCGCAGCAGCCACCAGCCGGCGGCGGCCAGCGCGGCCACCACGGCCAGGGCGGCGCCCGCGATCTGGCCGGGTTCGCCGTGCAGCGGGCCGGCGACCAGGGCGACCTCGGCGACCAGGGCGGCCACCACCGCCCGGCCCATGCGGCGGTCGCGGGTGGCGATGCCCTCGAACAGCAGCAGCTGCACCAGGGCGAGGCCGGTCCCGAGCGCGGCGAACAGCGGCAGCAGCGGCCCCAGCCCGGCGTAGCCGCCGCCGAGCACCGGCACGGCCAGGCCGAGCCGGTCGGCCCCGGCCAGGGCGGCGGCCAGCAGCCCCCCGAACCCGCCGATCAGGAGCGCCGAGCCGCCCAGCAGCCGCCGCGGGTCGGCCCCACCGGCCAGGCGGGGGAAGATCAACGTGACCAGGAACTGGGGCGCCCAGAAGGCGACCTTGGCCACCACCGCCCCCAGCGCATAGCGCCCGGCCGCCGCCCGGTCCAGGTAGTGCCGGGCCAGCAGCACGTCCAGATTGGCCAGCAGGAACAACCCCATCAGCCCGGTGGTCGCCGTCCCGACCTCCCGCCACCACCCGGCGCCCGAGCCACCCCCGCCGGCCCAGGCCCAGGCACGCCCCACCCGGGCGCGTCCCACCCGGGCGCGTCCCACCCGGGCGGCCTCCACCCCGGCCCGCCGGTCCCGGGTCCCCCGGTGGGGGAGCGTAGCCGACCCGGGCGCCGGGGGCGTCAGGTCGTCCACAACCCCCGGCGCCGCCGGGGCGGCCAGGCGGAGGCCGGCGATGGCGGCGAGGGCGGCTCCGGCGGCGACCCCGGCCATGGCGCCGCCGACCCCGAGACCGGCGGCGACCAGGGCCAGGCCGATGGCCAGCTTGACCGTGGCCCCCGCGACCATGACGGTGGCCAGGGCGCCGAACCGCTCGCGGCCCTGGAGCAGTCCCTGGACGGCGAACAGCAGCGGGGCCGGCGCCACGGCCAGGGCCAGCCACAGCACGGGCGCGGCCCCCTCCAGGTGCAGGAACAGCACCAGCCCGGGTCCGGCCAGGAGCGCCAGCAGCAGCAGCCCGAGCCCGGCCCGCCCGACCAGCCATCCCGCCCCCGGCCAGGCGGCGTCGCCGGCCCGGGCGGTCCGCCTGGCCACCACCGCCTGCAGGGCCAGGCCGGGGACGCTGCCGACCAGCACCAGGGCGAGCAGGGCGGCCAGGGCGCCGTAGGCCTCCGGTCCCAGCAGGAACGCCATCACCAGGTTGAAGCCGTAGTTGCCGGCATTGGCCACCGCCATCCCGGCGGCCAGCACGAGCGCATCCCGAGGGAGGGACCGGCTGCGCGGGACGGCCGTGTCGAACTGGGTCACAACCGCGCAGTCTATGTCTTTTGCGGCAATGTTTGTGTAGTGTTCGGGGCCGGTTGTTACCGGCTGGTAGGGAGGCTGCGGTGGCGCGCCGAGTCGGCTTCGTCCTCATCTTCGTTGGGCTGTTCCTGCTGTTCTTCGGGCTGGTCGAGCGCGTCTACGCCTATCCCCGGCTCAAGAAGGCGCCGCTCGACCAGTACTCCTCGCCGGTGGCCACCGGCACCGGCACCTACTTCAACCGCAGCCCGGACAAGCTGGCCGAGATCACCGGCGCCCGGCTCAGCAACAAGCGCACCGTCCGCGGCGACGTCGGGGCCGGCACCGACGAGGTCGCGGTCTGGGACTCCTTCAACAGCACCATCGACACCGCCGACAACGGCGTGATCACCGCCACCCAGGAGCGGATCGCGCTGGACCGGGTGACCGCCCAGTCGGTCCAGTGCTGCGGCGAGAACCCCCGCCACCAGGGCCTCACCCTGAAGTTCCCGTTCGATACCGAGAAGACCACCTACCAGTTCTGGGACGGCCCGGCCCAGCGGGCCCTGCCGGCCGCCTTCACGCGCACCGAGAAGCTCAACGGCGTCACCGTCTACCGGTTCGAGCAGCGCATCGACCGCCTCGACGTCGGCGACCAGGAGATCCCAGGAAGCCTTGCCGGCGACCCGGAGACCCCCAGCGTCCAGACCAACATCGTCTACTCGAACCTCAAGACCCTCTGGGTCGAGCCGGCCACCGGCATCATCGTCAAGGCCCAGCAGGACGCCTCCCAGGTCCTGGAGACCCAGGGCGGCGAGCCGGTCCTGACCCTGCTCGACGCCGTCCTCACCTACGACGACGCCACCGTCGGCAGGAACGCCGAGGACGCGGCCAGCGGTGCCAGCCGCCTCCGCCTCCTCGGCACCATCCTGCCGCTCGCCGCCCTGTTCCTCGGCCTGGTGGCGCTGGCCGCCGGCCTGGTCCTGCTCCGATCCCCGGAGGGCCGCCGGGTCGCCCGCGGCGAGCGCCGCCCGGCCGGCGCCGTCTGACCACCCGGCGGGTGGCTGGTCGGCGGATCGGTCCGCTGGTCGGCGGGGGGCTCGCCCTGCTCGCGCTCGGCCCCCTGCTGGGGCGGGGGTACGTGCTCACCTACGACATGGTGTTCGTGCCCCGCCTGGAGCTCACCCGCGGCCTGCTCGGCCTGGACGTGGCCGTGGCCAGGGCGGTCCCGGCGGACCTGCTGGTCGCTCTGGCCAGCCGGCTGGTCCCGGCCGACCTGGTCCAGAAGCTGGTGCTCGCCGGGGTGTTCGTCGGCGCCGCGGCCGGCGCCGCCCGCCTCACCCCGGCGACGACCCCGGCCGCCCGCGCCGCCGCGGCCGCCCTGTACGCCTGGAACCCGTTCCTCTACGAGCGCCTGGTCATGGGCCACTGGGGCCTGCTGGTCTCCTACGCCGCCCTGCCCTGGGTCGCCGCCGCCGCCGTCGAGCTGCGGGCCGGGAAGCCGGGCGCGCTTCGCCCCCTGGTCCTGACCCTGGCCGTCGGCGCCGCGGGCAGCCCGACCGGCGGCCTGATCGCCGCCGGCCTCGCCCTGTGCCTGGTCGCAGCCCCGCCCTGGCAGCGGACCGGGGTTGTGGACAGCCGCGAACCCGCCCCGCAGCGGTCCGCTACGCTCCCCCTCCGGGGGCCCGAGCGGCGGGGGCCGGGGTTCGACCCTGTCCGTCGTTCCGGGGTCGTGGCCGGGGTGGCGCTGGTGGTGAACGCGCCCTGGGTGGTGCCGAGCCTGCTGCGACCCGGGGGCGTGCCGGTGCGGCCGGAAGGGGTTGCGGCGTTCGCGGCCCGGCCCGACGGCCCCCTGGGGACGCTTGGGACCCTTGCCGGGCTCGGCGGCATCTGGAACGCCCTGGCCGTGCCGCCAGGACTCGGGTCCTGGGCGTGGCTGGCCGGGTTCGCGGTGGCGCTGGCCGTGGCCGCCGCCGGCCTGCCGCTGCTCGGGCGGCGCTGGCCGCCTGGTGTGGCCGCTGGGCTGCTGCTGGCCGCCGGCGCTGGGCTGCTGGTGGCCGCGGCCCCGGCGATCCCCGGGCTGCGGGTCCTGGCCGAGGCGGCGGTGACACAGGTCCCCGGGGGCGGGCTGCTCCGCGACAGCCAGAAGTTCGTGGCCCCCCTGGCCCTGGTCGAGGCGGTCTGCCTCGGGCTCGGGGTCGAGCGGGTGCTGCCCGCCCTGCCGCCGCGCTGGTCCCGGGCGGCCGCCGCGGCGCTGGTGGCGGCGCCGGTGCTGCTGCTGCCCGCCATGGCCTGGGGCGGGGCCGGCCGGCTGGGCGCGGTCCGGTACCCGGCGGCGTTCGCCGAGGCCAGGGCGGCGATGGCCGCCGACCCGGTCCCCGGCGCGGTGCTGGTCCTGCCCTGGCACCTGTACATGCCGTACGGCTGGAACGGCGACCGGGTGGTGCTCGACCCGGCCCGGCGCTGGTTCACCCGTCGGGCGGTCGGCAACGACGACCTCGAGCTGGTCGGCCGGACCGTTCCCGGCGAGGACCCGTACGGGACCCGCCTTGGGCCGCTGGTCCGGAGCTCGGCGCCCCTTGCCCGGGCCGTGGGTGGCGCCGGAGTCCGCTACGTGCTGGTGTACAAGGAAGGGGACTGGGCCGCCTGGTCCGCGCGTCTGGACGGTCTGGTCCCGACCCTCGACCGGCCCGAGCTGGCCCTCTACCGGGTCCCGGCCCGCCCGGCCGAGATCCGCTTCCCAGCCCCTCCGGCGGTTCCGGTGGTCGGGGCCGACCTGCTGGCCGTCGCCCTGGTCGTCGCGGCCGCCGCCGGTCCGTCCCTTCCTTTCCGGTCGCGCCGGTTGGTATCCTCCGCCCGACATCGCCAAGGAGGATCCGAATGAGCGGGTTGACCCTGCGGGCCCTGGCCGCCCTGGCCGCCGGCGCGCTGGTCCTGGCCTTCGTCGCCTCGCTGGTGCTCGTCTCCAGCCAGAACGCCTCCTCCGTCTCGACCAGGCCCCTGGTCGTCTACGGGTCGCGCTGACGCCGGCCGGGTCTGGCTAGGCGCTCGCCCGGTCCACGGCCGGCGCCTTTCCTGGAACCGGGGCCCCTCCGGCGCGTCCCTCGGCCGCGGTCGCCTCGTCCAGCACCGCCGCGAACGCGGCCACCGCCTGCGGCCAGGTGAAGCGGGCCGCATGGGCCCGTGCCGCCTCTCCGAGGCGCTCGCGCAGGTGCCGGTTCAGCAGCACCCAGGCCAGGTGGCGGGTGAACTCCTCCAGGTCGCCGGCGAGCAGGCCGGTGGTGCCGTGCAGCACCGACTCGCCCAGCCCGCCGGCGGCCCTGAAGGCCACCGCCGGCGTCCCGTTGGCGGCCGCCTCGAGTACGGCCAGTCCCCAGCCCTCCTTGAGCGACGGCATCGCCAGGGCCCAGGAGCTGGCCAGCAGCCGCTGCTTGGCCTCCTCGTCGACCCAGCCGAGCAGCTCGACGGTGTCCTGGAGGCCGAGCCGGTCGATCGCCTCGCGCAGCCGCGGCTCCCAGTAGCCCTGGCCGGCCACCAGCACCCGCAGCCCCGGCAGGTGGGGGCGGATACGGGCGGCCGCCTCGAGGGCCAGCTCGACCCGCTTGTGGGGCACCAGCCGGCCGAGCACGCAGACCGACGGATAGGGGGTGCGGGAGACGGCCCCGGCGAGGCCGGGTGCGGTCATCCCGTTGTGGACGACGCTGACCGCGGTGGGCGCCACGCCGAGGCCGGCCAGCTCCCGCCGGGTCGCCTCGGACACGGCGACGTAGCGGGCGCGCCGGTACAGGCGCGGGGCCAGCCGGGACTCGACCCACCAGCCGACCCGGGCCGGCAGGGGCGGCATCACCACCCGCCACTGCTCCCGGTGGACGTGGTGGACCAGGACCACCAGGGGCCGGCGGCACCACAGGGCGGAGAAGAACGGCAGGCCGTTCTGGACGTCCACCACCACGTCGTGGCCGCCGAGGCGCCCGGTGAGATGGGCCCACCAGGCGTGCGGGTACACGCTGAGACGCCCGCCGCGGCGGACCACCCGGATGCCGCCCACCCGCTCGCTGGCCGGGGCGCCCGGGTGGGCGGCGCAGAACAGGGTGACCGGCCGGCCGCTGGCGGCCAGCCCGGCCGCGACCCGCTCCACGAAGACCTCGGAGCCGCCGCCCTCCGGGTGGGTGGTATCGCGCCAGTTCAGGAACAGCACGCCGCCCTCGGCGGCCGGCGGAGCCGGGGGAACCTGTGCGGGGTCGGCCTTCATCGGGCCGGGACGCTATCCCACTTTCCGAGTGGTTTGAACGTCTTTCGACCGGTTCGACGGCCTGCAGAGCGAGGCAGCCGCCCTGGACGCAGAGCGGCTGCCTCGGGTGGTCGCCGGAGGCCCCCGGTCCCCCGGCGACGACCTATGCGGTCCGGGTGCGGCGGGCCAGGGCGAGCACGGTGGCGCCCGTCGCCATCAGGGCGAGCGCGGTGGCCAGCAGCTCGGTGTTGTGGGAGCCGGTGAAGGGCAGCTCGCCGGAGCTCGCGCCGGCGCCGGCCGGGCCGCCCGTCCCGCCGGTCGCGACGTCGACGACCAGTCGCGACGGGTGGGAGAGGGTGGACACCTTGATCGGCCGCTGGCGGTCGATGCCGATGCCGTACCCGACAACGGCCTCGAAGTCGCCGGTCTGGGCGACCTCCTTGACGGCGGGCAGGCCGGTCGAGAAGCGCCGCGGGCCGACGGTGGGGGTGCCGTCGTCGTCGTGGGCGTTGACGCCATGGAAGACGACCTCGAGGTCGGCCGCGCCGGCCACCGCGACCGGCTCGCCCGACCCGTCCTGGACCAGCTGATCGACGTACCCGATGCGGTGCCGGG
>Ga0307278_10001633_pt1 | contig 11113 bp, 7 predicted proteins | sample ER_DNA_117_FD_194482 | JGI IMG/M metagenome (GOLD analysis project Ga0307278, IMG submission 194482) | Bulk soil microbial communities from the East River watershed near Crested Butte, Colorado, United States - ER_DNA_117 | ecosystem: Environmental > Terrestrial > Soil > Floodplain | place: USA...
GACGTCCTCAGCTGCGACGCGGCGGAGTCGTCGCTCCACCTCGTCCGCGAGTTCCTCGGGTGTGCTGAACCCTCCCGTGGTGTGGAACGTGCGGATCTCCTGGAGGAAGCTCTGTTCATGCCCCTCTCGATCGTCGACGCTCTTCGCCCACACCGCGATGCGCAGCCCGTTCTCCTCGGCGGCAAGGTACTCCGCGTGCGTCGCCGAGTACCGGGTGGGGAGCTGAGGGCCGTAGCGGCGACCGACGATCCCGACGTAGATCGACGACGACGCCACCTCGTGGGTATAGGCGGCTTCGGGGTCGTCGTCTCGTCCCCCGAACCTCTCGAAGAGCACCGGCTCGGCGCCGAGGGCGGCCACCCTCTCTGAGACCGCTGTGCGTTCCTCCCGCAACTCGTCCATGACGCTGGACACGAATACTCGCTGGTTTCGCGCCCAGGCCCGGAACTCATCCTCGGCGAGAGGGTCCCCTGCCGCTCCACGGTCGACGATGAGGCGTCTTGGGTCAGGTCTCATGGCTCGAAGATACGACCGGCTTGTGACGTTCCAAGAGCGAAAACCGGTCGTGTCTCAGGCCCCCGCAGGGGTTCCGCCGATGCCAAGAGACAGGAGCGCATCTGCGACGGAGCGGGCTTCCCTCTTCCACGCATCCCAGTCCCCTCGGTAGTCGTTCTTCGACAGCGGCAGACGAACGGTGGAGTCGAACGGAAGAAGATCACGGCGCAGCTCCAGCTCAACCTCCTGCGTGTCCATCGGATCATCGTCAACCTCGGGACTCATGAGCCCTGTTCGCATGGAGACAGAGACTCGAGCCACGTCATCCAACCCAATCGAGTTCCGGGTCACTGACATGACCGTTGAGTTCCCGACGAACTCGATCAGGACTCCAACCAAGGCCGTGGGCAAGACGAGCAACGCCGGGGTACGGCGGGAACCGTACTCCCAAGAGTAGTAGACGGCCAGCGGCTCGATGCCCTCGGGCAATGCTCCCCGAAGGACCCGGCCGATCCACGCCGGATGCGTGTCGAAGTCCGACGCTGACAGGGGCTTGCCAACCTGCTCTGCGTTCATCACGGAGATCCTCCTAATTACATCAATGTGATACCCGCGCAGTGGGCCCCCCAACCAGAGGTACTTGTGTGCCGCCACCTCCGGCACGAAAGCCGTCACCGGCCAACCCATCATCGCTGGTCGGTGAGACGTCTCCGGTAAACCCCGGCACAGATCCAGGAGGGCGGGATCATCGGAACCAAAGGCACAAATCGGCTACGACGCGTCTTCAAAACCGGTGATCCGGCGAGAGCTGGATGGCGGGTTCGATTCCCGTCCGCCTCCGCAAATCGAGTTCGGACGCCTCCTGGCGTCGCTCTCTGATAGCATCGGGCCGATGTCGCTCGAGTCGTTCGCGCGGTACCCGCTGCTGTTCGGGCCGTCGCCGCTCCAGCGCCTGGATCGGCTGACGAAGCATCTCGGAGGCGCAACGGTCTGGGCGAAGCGCGAGGACTGCAACTCCCCGCTTGCGTTCGGTGGCAACAAGACCCGCAAGCTCGAGTACCTCGTGGCCGACGCCCTGGCCCAGGGTTGCGACACGCTCGTGTCGATCGGTGGCGTCCAGTCGAACCACACGCGCCAGGTCGCGGCGGCGGCCGCGGCCGTGGGCCTCAAGTGCGTGCTGGTCCAGGAGAGCTGGGTCGACTGGCCCGACGTGACGTACGACCGTGTCGGCAACATCCTCCTGAGCCGGCTGATGGGCGCCGACGTCCGGCTCGTGAAGGCGGGCTTCGGGATCGGCTTCAAGGAGAGCTGGGAGCAGGCCCTCGCGGAGATCGAAGCGGCGGGCGGGAAGCCCTACGCGATTCCCGCGGGAGCGTCCGATCACCCCCTCGGCGGCCTGGGGTTCGCGTCGTGGGCCCGCGAGGTCGAGGCCCAGGAGCGCGAGCTCGGCGTCTTCTTCGACACCGTCATCGTCTGCTCGGTCACCGGCTCGACGCAGGCCGGCATGATCACCGGGTTCGCCGATCGCGGGCAGCCCCGGAGGGTCATCGGCATCGACGCCTCGGCGAAGCCGGTCGAGACCCGCGACCAGGTCGCCCGGATCGCGCGGTTCACGGCGAAGGCCATCGGTCTCGACCGGGACCTGAACGACGACGAGATCGTCCTCGACGACCGCTACCACGCCGGCATATACGGGATCCCGGATGCGTCGACGCTCGACGCGATGCGCCACGCGGCCCGCCTCGAGGCGATGATCACGGACCCGGTCTACGAGGGGAAGTCGATGGCCGGGCTCATCGACCTGGTCAGCCGAGGCGAAATCGAGCGCTCCTCGATCGTCCTCTACGCCCACCTCGGTGGCCAGCCGGCGATCAGCGCGTACGCATCGCTGTTCAGCTGACCGAACGCACTCCCGGCGTGCTTCGAACCCGACGTCTGCGGCGCGCGGTGGTGGGCCTGTTCCGAGGATCCCGTCGTCAGACCTCGACGAGCAGCGTGTGCCCGTCGACGCCCGGGGCGTGTCTCGACCCGCCCTCGTCTACTGAGGGCCCCGTTCCCTCCCTGCCCCGTCGGGGCCGCCTCCCTCACCCCCGACACCAAGCGCGTCACGCAGGAACCGAAGCTCGAGCAGAAACAGGTTCTCGGCCACGACCTCCTCCTTGGCCATGTGGGTGGCTCCCGAGAGCGGGAGGAAGCTGTGCGGGCGGCCCGCCTCGAGGAATGCCCGTGACAGCCGGAGGGAGTTGGCAACGAACACGTTGTCGTCGGCGAGCCCATGGATCAGAAGGATCGGACGCTCCAGCCTCCACGCCTCGTTGACGAGCGATTCGCGCCGGTACACCTCTGGCTCCTCGCGGGGGTGGCCCAGATACCGCTCGGTGTAGTGGGTGTCGTAGAGGCGCTCGTCGGTGCCGGGAGCCCCAGCGATGGCCGCGTGGAACACCTCAGGATGCCGCAGCAGGGCCGCCGCTGCGAGGGTTCCGCCGAACGACCACCCCCGGACGGCCACCCGTCCTAGGTCGAGGAACGGGAACCGCTCCGCCGCCGCATGCAGGGCGTCGATCTGGTCCTCGAGCGGTGGAGCGATCAGGTCCCGGTAGACCGCGCGCTCCCACGCGGTGCCACGGCCCGGCGTCCCCCGGCCGTCCGCCACCAGGACCGCGAAGCCCTGGTTCGCGAACCACTGCGACTCGAGGAATCCGTCCCGGGCCCGGACTACCCGCAGGAACCCCGGCCCCCCGTACGGATCGAGGAGGACGGGGAGGGGCCCTTCCGGCTCCCTGCCCTCGGGGAAAAGAAGGGCGGCGCGGAGTTCGCGCGCCCCCGCGAGAAAGAATGTGGGCTTCACTTCGACCACCGGGGTCTCGGCGTACGAGGCGATCGTTGCGACCGTGGCGAGAGCCTCCCCGCGCCGGTAGACGGTCGTAACCGGGGCGTCTTCGAGCGTCGCCGAGGTGATGACGAGGACGTCCCCTTCCGCCGTCGCATCGTGGACGCCGGGGGCCTCGGTGAGGCGCTCCACGACCCCGTCGGGCGACCACCGCCAGACGTGCTCTTCCATCGGGTCCTCCGATGCGACGAACACCACGCCCTTGTCCGCGTGGATGATCCGACGGACCTGGAGACCGGGAGGCGTGACGGGCGTGCCGTCGACGACGAGGCGTCGCGTGTCGTTCGCGTCCATGGTGCACACCAAGAGCCCATCCTCCGTCCAGGCAGGCGACCCGAGCACCAGCTCCACCCAGGCGCTGTCACGATCCTCGCGGACGAGGGACGTCTCCCCGCGCTCGCCGACCGTCAGGATCTGAGTCAGCCGCTGGTCCCGCGACTGCACGAGGAGCGTGGGTGTCTTCCCCTCGCTCCACATCACGCGGGCCAGGTATTCGAACCGCACCCGGTCCCACTGCACCTCCACTCGCGAGCCGTCGAGGTCCAGGAAGTGAAGGGTCACGTCCGCGTTTCGCGTCCCTGCGGCCGGATAGGGGACGGCACGCGGCGCCCCATCGGGATCGACGGGGTCGAAGATGTGCCATGTAGTGACCCGGCCCTGGTCGACCCGCGCGGCCGCGAGGCGGCTCCCGTCCGGGGACCACCAGACCCCTTCCGCCCGACCCATCTCCTCCGCAGCCACGAACTCGGCGAGCCCCCAGGACACGTCCAGGTCGTCCTCGGCCGCGAGCACACGATCCTCGCCCTCGAGCTCGATGACGCGCAGGGCGCGAGTGGCGACGTAGGCCACGCGCCGGCCGGTCGGGTCGATTCGCGGATCGAAGACGGGCGCGACCGCCGGCAGCTCGCGCGATTCGCCTTTCAGGAGATCGGCTACGAACAGCCGCCCTCCGACCGAGAAGGCGGCGAGGGTAACCGCCCGGTCCACCGAGTAGGCGACGACACCTCCGGCCCGTTCCCGGACCCGCTCCCGCCTCGCCAACTCCTCGGGCGGCAGATCGGTCTCGCTGACATCCCGTCCACGGGGATCGAAGACGAGCCGCTCCCGAGCCCTGGGCAGGTCGAGGACCCACAGCCCAGTCACCGGGTCGTCGCCGGCGAAGGAACGGATGAACACGATCCTGGAGCCGTCTGGCGAGATCGTGAAGGCCCGGGGCCGACCCAGGATGAACCGCTGCGTCTTGGCCCGCTGCCTGGGAAACGAGTCCCCGCTCAGCACCGGAGCGTCGCTCGCAGAGGATCGTTCGGCACCTTCGAGGGACGACATCATCGCAGCCTACCCGTCGCCTCCAGACGCCGGCGAGGCACTCCCTGGTCGGGACCGCACGATCCTGGCCGCGCGAGTGATTCAATCCCCCCGATGAGGATCTGTCCCAACTGTGGGGAGGAGAACTCGAACCGCGCTCGCTTCTGCCAGGCCTGCGCTACCCCCCTGACGGAACCCGCCCCTCCCCGGGAAACTCGCAAGGTCGTCACCATCCTGTTCACGGACGTGACCGGATCCACCCCCCTGGGGGAGCGGCTCGACCCCGAGTCCCTCCGCCGGGTCATGAGTCGCTTCTTCGGAGCCATGAAGGGGGTCGTGGAACGCCACGGTGGGGTGATCGAGAAGTACATCGGGGACGCCGTCATGGCCGTGTTCGGCATCCTCCAACTGCACGAGGACGATCCCATCCGGGCCTTCCGGGCTGCCGGCGAAATGCAGCATGCCCTCGACCGGTTGAACGCGGACCTCCAGACCGAGGGCGGCGTCACCTTGGCCATTCGAACCGGCGTCACCACCGGTGAGGTGGTCCCAGGGGATCCCTCCGCCGGCCAGCGGCTCGTCACGGGGGACACCGTGAACACCGCGGCGCGGCTGGAGCAGGGCGCCGGACCCGGCGAGGTCCTGATCGGCGAGCCGACCTACCGCCTGGTCCGCGACGCCGTCGAGGTCGAGCCGGCCCGCCAACTCGACCTCGAGGGGAAGGCCGGGCGCGTCCCCGCGTACCGCCTCATCTCCGTCTCCCCCGGCGCCGAGGCCCACGCCCGACGCCTGGACTCCCCCATGGTCGGGAGGGACCGCGAGCTCCGGCTCCTCACCCAGGCCCTCGATCGGGCCGTGTCCGAACGGACCTGCCATCTGTTCACCCTCTTAGGACCGGCCGGTGTCGGTCGCGCCTGGTACTCGAGTTCCTCCAGCGGGTCTCCGTCTCCGCCAGCATGCTTCCCGGCCGGTGCCTCTCGTATGGCGAGGGGATCACGTTCTTCCCCCTGGCCGATGTGGTCCACGAGGCGGCCGGGATCGCCGACGACGACTCGCCCGACCAGGCCCGAACGAAGATCGAACTGGCTCTCCGGAAACCGATCAGACGCAGACGATCGCCTCCGGGATCGCCGACCTCATCGGACTCACCGAGCGGGCGCCTCGAGGTCGGAGGAGTCCGATCGTTCGAGGCGCCCGCCGATCCGTTCCGTCCTACCGGGCGGCGTTCGTGCGCGTGAACCCGGCTTGGAACAAAGGCATCTTCGTTACGGTCACGTCGGGCGTCTCGTACTCGGCCAGTGTCTTCGCCAGCGACTCGGACATCGCGCCGAAGTACTGCTCGCTCAAGATGGTGTCGAAGTAATCGAACGCGCCCGCTACATGCTTGGAGATGAGCTCCATGTGAAACTCCATCGACGCCGAATCCGGATGGACCTGAACAACGCTGGCCTTGCTGCCGCTCTCGTCGAAGTACACGTGGAACGCGATGAGGCGCGGCTCATTCGTCTCGATGAGATCAGCGTGCTCCGCCAACCACTTCTTGGCCTCCTCCAGCTTCCCCGGCTTGATGGTCCACGTTCCGACGTAGACGAACGGCTGACCCATGTCGGCTCCTCCTCTCGCGGTGCTCTTCGTCCCGGGACCTTTCGAAAGCGATTATGGCGGGCGCCACTAACGGATCGCTAACGACGGTCCTCGAACGGCCGCGTGCTACGGTCGAGGCTTTGCCGGGCGGAGGCGACGGGTGGAGTTCCAGATCCTGGGGTCGATGGAGGCCCTCGACGGTGACCGGCGCGTCGACTTGCCGGCCGGCCGGGCCCGAGCGCTGCTGGCAGTCCTCATGCTGCACGCCGGAGAGGTCGTCTCCGCCGAGCGCCTGATCGACGACCTGTGGGGCGAGAGACCACCGCCGACCGCGAACACGGTCGTGCAGGGCCTCGTTTCGAAGCTCCGGAAGCTCCTCGAGCCCGGCCGTGGCAAGGGCGAGCCGGCCAGGATCCTCCAGACCGTCGGGCGGGGCTACCGGCTGGCGGTCGATCCCAACGCCGTCGACGCGAACCGCTTCAAGCGGCTCCTCGACGAGGCGCGTCTCGCAACCGGCGAAGCGAGGTCCGCCGCGCTGGCCGGCGCGCTGGGCTTGTGGGGCGGGCCGGCGCTCGTCGACTTCACCTACGAGCCGTTCGCGCAGCGAGCGATCGCCGCGTTGGAGGAGCTGCGGCTCGCCGCGATCGAGGACCGCATCGACACCGACCTCTCGCTCGGGCGACACGGCGCGGTGGTCACGGAGATCGAAGGCCTGGTCGCCGCGCATCCATTCCGCGAGCGCCTGCGCGGCCAGCTAATGCTGGCGCTCTACCGGGCGGGACGGCAGGCCGACGCGCTCGCCGCGTTCCAAGCTGCGCGCAACGCGCTGGTCGAGGAGCTCGGCATCGAGCCGGGCCCGGCGTTGCGCGACCTCGAGATGGCCATCCTGAAACAGGATCGGTCACTCGACGCGCTCGCATCGACGCCGCAACCGAAACCTCCCGAGCAGGGCACGGCCGAACACTGGCTGCCTCGAGAGCGGAGGACGGTAACCGTTCTGTTCGCCGACCTCGCCCCAACGGTCGAGACGGATCCCGAAGCCCTGCGCTCCGCCGTCGCGCGCTCGCTCGACGTCGGGGCCGGCATCCTGCGCCGTCACGGCGCGCGCGTCGAGGAGGTCGTGGGCGACCTGCTCGTGGGATTCTTCGGCCTGCCGGTCGCGCACGAGGACGATGCCGTGCGTGCGGTGCGCGCCGGGGTCGAGCTCCGCGCGGCGCTGTCGGCGCCGTGCCGCATCGGCGTCGAGACCGGCGAGCTCGTGGTCGGAGCCGGCGGGTCGCTCGCGGCCCGAGCATCCGGACCGGCGCTGACCCTGGCCGCGAGGCTTCAGCAGGCCGCCGCAGACGGGGACGTGCTCGTCGGACCGGCCACCCAGCGCCTCGTCCGCGGCGCCGCGGTGCTGAAGGCCGCCGAGCCCCTCGATGCCTGGCGCGTTCTGGACGTCGTGACCGAGGCGCCGGCGGTCGACCGCCGGCTCGACGCGCCGATGGTCGGGAGGGTCGCGGAGCTCACGCGCCTGCGAACGGCGTTCGCGGCGGCGGCCCGCACGAGCACGGCGAACAGGCTCACCGTCCTCGGCGACGCCGGGATCGGGAAATCGAGACTATCGCGGGCATTTGCCGAGTCGATCGGCCCCCACGCGCGCATTATCACCGGCCGCTGCCCAGCGTACGGCGAGGGGATCACGTTCCTGCCGCTGCGCGAGGCCGTCCTCGACGCCGCCGGCCCGCGCGGATGGCCCGCACTGGCGGAGCTGCTCGCCGGCGAAGAGGACGGCGCGCACGTCGCCCATCAGATCGCGGCCGCCATCGGGCTCACGCCCCAGCCGCGGAGGCCCGACCAGATCTTCCCGGCGGTCCGGCGCCTCTTCGAGATCCTCGCGACCGAGCGTCCGCTCGTCGCCGTCTTCGAGGACCTGCACTGGGCGGAACCGACGTTCCTCGATGTGATCGAGTACATCCCCGAGCGCGCCCGCGGTCCGATCCTCCTGCTCTGCTTGGCGCGTCCCGAGCTGGTCGAGGAGCGCCCGGGATGGGGAACCGACGCGCTCTTGCTCGAGCCCCTCGACGTGGGCGACGTCGAGCAGCTGATCGCCGATCGAGCGGACGCGGTCCCGCCGCCGGAGACGCTCGGACGGATCGTCGATGCCGCGCAAGGGAACCCGTTGTTCGCCGAGCAGCTGCTCGCCGCGTTAGAGGAGCACGGCTTCGAGACGATCCCGGCCTCGCTGCAAGGCTTGCTCGCGATGAGGCTCGACCGGCTCGGCCCGGGCGAGCGGGACCTGCTCCGCAGCGCCGCCGTCGTCGGGTCGGACGTCGCGGAGGAGGCGCTGACGGCGCTCGTCCCCGAGCGCGCGCGGCCGTTCCTCGAGCGACATCTGCAAACGTTGGACGCCAAGCGTTTCATCGCGCGCGGCGAGGGCGCCTTTCGATTCGGTCATGCGCTGATCCGGCAGGCCGCATACCAGGGCATGACGCGCAAGGACCGAGCTCGTCTGCACGAGCGGTTCGCGGACTGGCTGGAAGGCGAGGCGTCCCAGCCGCCACCCGAGCTCGACGAGATCGCCGGGTATCACCTGGAGCAGGCCGTCGAGCAACGCCGCGCGATCGGATTGGAGGACGGGACCCTGGCCGTGCGCGCCGGGGATCGCCTGGCGAACGCGGGCGAGCGGGCCTTGGGCCGGGCCGACCCGTCCGCCGCAGAGAGCTTGCTGTCGAGCGCCAGGTCCATGCTGCCCTCGGATCACCCGCGGCGCCCCGTCGTCACTCAACGCCTCGCCGAGGCATGCCTGCCGCTCGGCCATCACGCGCGATCCCAAGAGCTGCTGCGCGAGATGATCGAAGCCGCCCGAGCCGCGGGCGACCGGTCGTCCGAGCTGTACGCCCGCCTCGAGCGCGCGAGGGTCCAGCTGCTGGTCGGACCGGATCCGCTTCCCGTCGAGACGATCGGCCGAGAGGCGGACGCGGCGTTCGCCCACTTCACCGAGACGGGCGAAGACGGCGGTCTGGCCCAGGCGTCGTTCCTCACCGCCTACGTGCACCAACGCGCCGGGAGGATCACCGCGATGGAGGAACACATGCGGGCAAGCCTCTCCTACGCCGACCGGTCGGGGCAGATGCGCGAGATGCTCGCCGCTCGCTGGATCCTGGCCGACGCGTTCGCGCTGGGGCCGGTTCCGGTACCGGAATGCATCGAACGGTGCCAGGAGCTGGTGTCGATCGATGGGATCGAGGTCCCGGGGGTGCGGATGGCCCTCGGCCTCTTCGCCGCGATGTCCGAGCGCTTCGACGAGGCACGAGAGATGCACGATCGCGCCCGACAGATCATCGAGGAGCGCATACGCGTGAAGCGGCTGTTGAAGTTCGTCGCGGCATCCCGGGGGACGATCGAGCTCATGGCCGGCGATCTCCCTGCGGCCGAACGTGACTTTCGCGCCTCACTGGAGATCGACCGCACGATCGGGGAGGAGCGCGAAGACTTCTCGCAGACCGCCGCCAGGCTCGCGTTCCTGCTCTGGCGGCAAGGCCGAGATGAGGACGCGGCCAGGATGGCCGACCTGAGCGCGGAGGCGGCCCCGTCCGAGAGCGTCGCGGCCCAAGCGCTGTCGAGTGCGGCTCGTGCGCGGGCGACGGCGGACGCCGAGCTTGCCTGGAAGGCCGTCGAGCTGGTGCCGGACGAGATGCTGAACCTGCGCGCAGATGTGCTCGTCGAAGGAGCCGAGGTATTGCGGCGCGGCGGTGACCAGCAAGGGGCGAAGGACGCCCTCGAGGAGGCGGCCGCGCTCTACGAACGCAAGGGCAACCTCGCGTCGATCGCGCTGATCAGCGGTTGAATCAGCTCACGATCAGGGCCTATCCGCCGGAGCCTTCGAGGAGCCGCTTCAAGTTGGCGAGGAAGCCGTCGTTACTCTTGGCGATCATGCGTTTGATGAGCGGGGTCATCACGCGCATGACCCCGGGCGGTTCCAGCTCGACGCGTCGCGTGACAAGCGTCCCCTGCGCCTCCGGCTCGCAGATGTTGGTGACCGTGGGAGCCATCTTTCCCATTCGGCCCTGAAACTCGATCAGCGTCCCCGGCTCGAACCGCGAGACCGTCATCGTGCCTTCGGACACACCCATGGACGGTTTGACCTTGACGTTGAACACGGTGTCCATCCCGACGACGTCGGTCGACGAACGCACCTCCAACATGTCGGTGTGCCACGACGGATCGTTTCGAACGTCCGCGATATAGCTGAAGACCTCTGTCGGCGGCCGCGCGATGGAGATCTTCCTCTCGACCTTCATCCCCCACCTCCTCGGGCGCTCGCTTCCAGCTGCCCGAGCAGCATGCGTCCTCGGAAGCCGCGCTCGGAGGAAGCTTCACTTGCTCAAGCCTACTGGTCCGGTCGTACGGCGGGCCGGGCGTCCCTAGAGACTCTCTCGCCATGGTGACCTCTCGGCCCTTCCAGGTTCGCCTGGCCGAATTGGTGGCCACCCTGTCGCTGGGGACCGACCTCGGGCTCGGACAGCCGATGGAGCACGTCATCCGGCAGACCCTGATCGCGCTCCGGATGAGCGAGCTCCTGGGGTTGGACCAGTCCGAACGCAAGGTCGTCTACTACTCCGGCTTGCTCGCCTGGGTCGGGTGCCACACCGATGCCTACGAGCAGGCCAAGTGGTTCGGCGACGACCTCGCCATCAAGGCCGACGGGTTCCTCGTCGCGGACCCGGGACCGGGCTGGCTGATGAGCCATGTCGGGGCCGGGCGGCCGGTGCTGGAGCGGGCCAGGCTCGGGGTGGCGTTCCTGGGGGAAGCCGCACGTCGGCGGGCGGTCGTCGACCTGGGGGCTCACTGGCT
>Ga0307278_10001635_pt1 | contig 11091 bp, 9 predicted proteins | sample ER_DNA_117_FD_194482 | JGI IMG/M metagenome (GOLD analysis project Ga0307278, IMG submission 194482) | Bulk soil microbial communities from the East River watershed near Crested Butte, Colorado, United States - ER_DNA_117 | ecosystem: Environmental > Terrestrial > Soil > Floodplain | place: USA...
TCCTCGCACCTGATGAGCGAGACGTCCCAGACCGCCGACCATCTCCTGGTGATCGGCCGCGGTCGCATCATCGCCGCCGGCCCGGTCCAGCAGGTCATCGACTCCGTCGCCGGCGGCGCTGTGCGGGTGCGCTCCCCGCGCGCCGGTGAGCTCGCCGCCGCTCTGGCCGCCGACGGTGCGACCGTCACCTCGCCCGAGGCCGGGATGCTCGAGGTCAGCGGGACCACCGCGGAGCACGTCGGCGAGGTCGCCTTCAGAAACGGGCTGCTGCTGCACGAGCTGTCCCCGCGCCGCGCCAGCCTCGAGGAGGCGTACATGAGCCTGACACAGGACGCGGTCGAGTACCGCGCCCACACCACCCCCACCACTTCCAGGACCGCGAAGGCCGAGAACCAATGAGCACCCTGACCGCCGACCCCCCGACGACCTCACACGCCGCCACCCCGCCCGCCGCCGCGCAGGTGCAGCCCACCTTCGCGGGGGTCGTGCGCGGGGAGTGGATCAAGCTGCTGTCCCTGCGCTCGACGTGGTGGGCGCTGGCCTCCACCGCCGCAGTGATCACGCTGGTGGCCCTGGCCGCCGCCGCGTCCCTGAACGCCATGGCCGACGACCCCGCCCTGGCCCCGGGCATCGAGCAGATGCACGGCGCCGAGGTCATCTCCAGCGGCTTCCACTTCGGGATGCTGACCATCGCCGTCCTGGGCGCCCTGCTCATCACCGGCGAATACGCCACCGGCTTGATCCGCTCCACGTTCGCCGCAGTCCCAACCCGGATCCCGGTCCTTGCCGCGAAAGCCCTCACCCTGGTCGTCCTGACCGCCGCCGTGACCCTCGTCAGCGTGACCCTGTCCTACTTTCTCACCATGCCCCGGCTCTCGCAGTACGACCTCGTCCCAGCGCTGGACGACCCGGGCACCTGGCGCGTGTTCGGCGGCACCCTCTACTCCCTCATCTCCGCCGCCCTGTTCTCGCTCGGCGTCGGCACGCTCCTACGCTCCACCGCTGCCAGCCTGACCGCTGCCCTGACCGTGCTGCTGCTGCTGCCCGGCATCCTCAGCTTCATCCGCCTGGACTGGGTAGAGACCATCGTCAGCTACCTACCGCTGCCGGCGTCCTCAGCGTTGCTGACCACCGGAGCAGTCGAGACGCAAGGTGCCTACCTCTCCGCACAAGCGAGCCTGATCGTGATGGCCGCCTACGCTGTCGTCCCTATCGCGGCGGCCGCCGTCACGCTGCACCGACGCGACGCCTGACGCCCTGCATTCGATACCCCAAGGGGCTGAGCACTATGACCGCGGAGATCCTGGCCGCCACCGAGCATCTGGTGCTGCGCCGAATGACCAACGACGACGCCGCCGCACTGGCGGCGTACCGAAGCGACCCGGTGCAGGCCCGCTACCAGTCATGGGAGACGCCATACCCCCTCGACAGCGCCCGGGCGCTCATCGCCCAGATGCGCAACGTGCGATTCGCCCAACCCGGCGTATGGCTCCAGATCGGCATCGAGACCAGCGGACGGCTCATCGGCGACATCGCGGTCCGCGTCGATGGCGACCAGGCCCGCCAGGCCACCGTCGGGTTCACCCTCGCCGCTGACGCGCAAGGCCACGGGTACGCCACCGAAGCACTACGCACAGTCATCTCACTGCTGTTCACCGAGCACGACGTACACCGCATCTGCGCCGACTGCGACACCCGCAACGACCGCTCGGTCTCACTGCTCGAACGCGTCGGCATGCGCCGCGAGGCTCACCACCACAAGTCAGCCTGGTGGAAAGGTGACTGGACCGACGAGTACGTCTACGCCATCCTCGCCGAGGAATGGCCAGACAAGAGCCACGGAACAGACCCACAACCGCCGGCCGAAGCCGGAGGTAGAGACCGCTAGCTGGCATCTGACGTCCAAGCTGACGAATCAACCGACCAGCGGAGCTCCGGTCTCGCCGTTCCTCGCCTGGATGTGCTCGCACGAGGAGCGGCCGGACTTCCTCCCAGAGTCTTTCTATGTCGTGGTGGTGCCTTGGTTCGGCCGGCCGGCCAAGTAGTACCTGAAGATCAGCGAGCAAGTCCTTCAGTCGGAGCTCGACGTGCTGGCGCCAGCACCCGGCTAGCGGAAAGACAACTAGATCAAGATCTCCGCGGTGAGCGAGAACGTGTTCAGCGAGGATTTCAGCGGCGCGTCGGTAGCCAGCTATGCGGCCTCCGACCTCACCTTCTTGCCAGCCGATAAGAGCGTGAGAGGTCCAGTCAGCGCCAGTTGCTCCCAGGTTGTGATCACGCTCTGGCCAAGCGATGAGCTCAACCGTCGTCAAGTGCAGTCAGCGCGCATTATCCACCTTCAACAGATCGACCCGTCCGCCGCTTCATCGATAGTGCTTGCACACCGGCCGAGGCGTTTTGTGGTTTGATCTGAGCTGTTAATTGATCTTGGTCTCTCAAAATCCGCTTAGCTAAGCTATGGTTTTGACCGCCATTCCGACCGCCATCCATGGTCGTCTTGGTGTGTTCGCTGGTGTTCACTGCCGTACGGATTCCTTACGGGTAAGGATTTCCGGACACCGGCCTACGGCAGCGGACGCGTCGCCGGTAACCTACAAGCAAGTGCTCCGCACTGCGGACACCGGATGGGATGAAACTCACGGAGAGGAGCACATCCTCTCGATTTGCCTCGCGTTGCGTAGATTGCCTGGGAGGTCGACCGTTCGCTATTAGCCAATCTGGCGCTCCACGACATCCCGGACCTCCCCGCAGACGAGTGGAGCGGGACATCCCGACGGCCGCAAGCCTTCGGAGTTTCCGAGGCCGACGGGTACGACCGATTGACCCGCCGACCTGCCCGCCAATGACGATCCGAGATCGGCGGGAAGGGCAGCCTAGGATCGACCAGCCGTCGATGAGTCGGCCCCTCCAATGAGGGCTCGCGCGCGAGCACCGCTGCGACTCAACGTTCGATGGGCTCGTCCATAACCATCGAAGTCAAGTGTGTTCGGAACTTTTCAGGGGGACGTGGTCTGACCTGCGTAAACACCAACGTACCCCCCGACGTACCTCCTCGATGGCGTCCTGTGGAGGTACGAATCCGGTGATCTCTCCTCCTCAGGATTCGCCACGTAGACCAACTGCTGGTCTCTACGGAGCACGAACGACCACTGCCGGAATGTGAGAGAGCCGGCCGAACGCTGAGGAGAACCGACATGAGCATCACTCAACCGGCCGAATCGCCCGACACCCCGCACGCCAACGACGAGCTGCTCACCATGAAGGAGGTCGCCGGCGTGGTCCGCGTCCCCGTGGCCACGTTGCGCTACTGGCGCCACCTCGGGTCCGGCCCACGCAGCTTCCGTATCGGTCGAAGCGTCCGTTACTGGCGCGCCGAAGTCCTCCACTGGCTCGAACAGCAGAGCAACGATCCTCAGGCAGCCCGCTGAGGCCCGCCTCCGCGTCCAGATGGAAGGCAGGATGGAGCATGGCCAGCATCGAGAAACGACCCCGACAAGATGGGCGGGCGTCATGGCGTGCGCACTACCGGACGCCATCCGGTGAGCAGCGCAACAAGACCTTTGACCGCAAGGCCGACGCTGAGCGATTCCTTGCGAACGTCGAATCGTCTAAGAACACCGGGTCCTTCGTCGACTCAGTGCTCGCGCGGATCACGGTGGGGGACTGGGCCACGCACTGGCTCGACAACCAGACCCACCTCAAGCCGTCCACCCACGAACGGTATGCGGGGATCATCCGCGAGCACATCCGACCCAAGTGGGACAGGGTGAAGCTCGCCAACGTCTCCCATGCCGACGTGCAGAAGTGGGTAACAGTGCTGTCGAAGACCCGCTCACCCGCGACCGTCCGCAAGGTCCACCGTGTGCTCTCACTGATCCTCAACATGGCTGTCAAGGACGGACGCCTGGCCCGCAACGTGGCGATCGGCGTTAATCTCCCACGCCCGACCAAGGAGGAGCAGCGATTCTTGACCCACGCCCAGGTCGAAGCCCTCGCCGAGGCGTGCGCCCGCCCAACGGACGTGAGCAAGCATCGCCGGCTCGATGAACGCGAGAATCAGGCCTACCGGCTCGTCGTCCTGTTCCTCGCCTACACAGGCGTCCGGTTCGGCGAGATGGCCGCACTCAGAGTGAGCCGCCTCGACCTCGCCCGCCGGCGTGCGACCATCGCCGAGTCCGTCACCATCGTGCAGGGCAAGGGGCTGGTCTGGGGCACTCCCAAATCTCACGAACGCCGGCAGGTGCCGATCCCACGGTTCCTCGTCGCCGAGCTGCGAGACCACATCGCGGGCAAGGAGCCCGACGAGCTCGTGTTCAACGGCGTAAGGGAAGGCGGGCCACTACGCGCTCCGATCTTCCGCGCCGGTTTCCACGTCGCGGCCGCGGCGATCGGCATCCCTGAGCTGCACCCGCACGAGCTGCGCCACACCGCCGCCAGCCTCGCCATCGCCAGCGGCGCAGACGTGAAAGTCGTGCAGCAGATGCTCGGCCATTCGAGCGCCGCGATGACGATGGACGTCTATGGGCACCTCTTCAGCGACCGCCTCGACGAGGTCGCCGACGCGCTCGACACCGCTCGATCCGAGGCTGCCAGATCCGCCGCCGCTGTTGCCAATGCTCAAAATCCTGTTGCCAAAGTGTTGCCAAACGCCGATGTGGTCGACTTGGCCGCCTACAAGGCGAAAGGTAAAACCGCAGGTCAGGCGCCAAATTTGGCTGGCGCCCCCGGCGAGATTCGAACTCGCGCTCCCGCCTCCGGAGGGCGGTGCTCTATCCCCTGAGCTACGGGGGCTAGCCTGTGGCGAGCCGTGGCCCGGTCATGGGCCGAGAGGCAATGTACCAGCGTACGAGTGCCTACCCACTCACCGTGGTACGGGCAACATCCTCGTCGATCTATTCTCGACCCGTGCCGGGCGGTCGGAGGAGCGCGTACGCCGCGCGGGCGGTCGTGCTCATGGTGCTGCTTGTGCTTACCAGCTGCGTCCGCCAAGCTACGCCCGAACCAGCCGCACAGCGAAGTACACCGCCTCCATGGAGCGCGCCGCGGGACGCCGTCTCCTACATCGCCGCCGCTGGACTGGAGGTGCAGCCTTTGAGTAGCAACGAGAATTCGCGCGTCGTCCATCTCCGCATCACCGTGGATGGCGTACCTGTGGAAGTGCCCGCATACGTCGGAATCGACCGAGTTCGCGCGGTCCAGGCCCCAGTGCACACCCATGACGTCACCGGTCAGGTCTCGTTGGAGGGCCGCGAAACAAATGACGTGACGCTCGGACAGTTCTTCACCGTCTGGGGAGTCCGGTTTGACGATCATTGCCTTGGGTCGGCGTGCCGCGACCTCGCCGTCACTGTCGACGGTAAAGCCAGTTTGGCTCCACGCGAAGTGCGTCTGGCAGAGAGTCGCACCATTGACATCTCGGCGTCGTCCTAGTCACGCTCCCGATGTCCGCGGGCTGATAAGCCCGCGCACGTTTTCCCGGGTCTGGCACAGTTCCGCGCTATGACCCATACCCACGTGGCCGGCTCCATCCATGCCGATTCCGCCGCGCGGGCTCCCAGCTGGCTGAACATGCCCAGCGACGTCAACGCCCTCCTACAGAGCCTGTGGAGCACCGGCATCCGCAAGGATGAGAGCGGCGTGCTCACAGTGGCTGGCCTCAGTGTCGTCGAGATTGCCGGCCAGGTCGGCACACCCGTCTATGTGGTGGATGAAGCCGATCTACGGGCACGAGCCCGCGCCTTTGCCGATGCCTTCACGGACTGGGACGTCTATTACGCCGCCAAGTCCTTCCTCTGTACGACCGTGGCCCGCTGGGTGAGTGAAGAGGGCCTCGGCGTCGATGTTTGTACCGGTGGTGAGCTCGCCGTGGTGCAGCGCGCCGGCCTCAATCTGCGGCGGGTGGGGTTGCACGGCAACAACAAGAGTGTCGAGGAGCTGCGCTACGCGCTGACAGTCGGAGTAGGTCGGATCATCATCGACTCATTCGATGAGATCGAACGACTCGGGGGGATTGCCGAAGAACTGCAGATCCGACCGCGCATCATGGTCAGGGCGACGACGGGGGTCGAAGCACACACGCACGAGTACATTGCCACGGCGCACGAAGATCAGAAGTTCGGCTTCTCGATTGCCAGCGGCTCAGCGGCAGATGCGCTGTTCGCCTGCCATCAGCATCCCTGGCTGGAACTGATCGGCATTCACTCCCATATCGGTTCACAGATCTTCGACGCAGAGGGATTCGAGGTCGCGGCACGCCGCACCCTTCGTTTGCACGCCGACTTCGCCGCTCAGACCGGGGTTGAGCTGGGCGAGCTGGACCTTGGCGGCGGGTTCGGAATCGCCTACACCAGCGCCGACACCCCATCGACGCCTACTGCTCTTGCCGAAGATCTCCGCGGGATCATCGCCAACGAATGCTCAGCTCTTGGCATCAAACTGCCCCACCCCTCCATTGAACCCGGGCGCGCGATCAGTGGTCCCAGCACGTTCGCGCTCTACCGAGTGGGCACCGTGAAGTCCGTCGCACTGGACGGTGGGGCCAGCCGCCTCTACGTCGCAGTCGACGGGGGGATGAGTGACAACATCCGGACCGCGCTGTATGCGGCGGAGTACTCGGCCACCTTGGCGTCCCGCCGTTCCACCGCCCCTCCGGTGCTGGCCCGGGTCGTCGGCAAGCACTGCGAAGGCGGCGACATACTGGTCCGGGATGAGTTCCTTCCAGCGGACATAGCCGCCGGCGACCTGCTCGCGGTGCCCGGCTCCGGTGCCTACAGCCGCTCCATGGCGAGCAACTACAACTATGTGCCCCGACCGCCGGTCATCGCGGTTCGCGATGGTCAGGTCACAACACTGATTCGACGGGAAACGATCGAAGACTTGCTGGCATTGGATGCCGGATGAGGGCTACCTGGGGTCAAGCCACCTCTGCTCAAAAAAAATTTGGGTTTCGCAGACACGCTGTGGATGGTGAACAATGAAACCGCCACGATTCGGGGTCGTGGTCTCGTTGTGCAAATGAGGTTTCCGTGACTTTGACCAGCGTGCGTCCCACGCCTCTTCTCAACGTCTCGCCGCTGACGCCGCTTCGGGTGGCTTTGCTGGGCTGCGGCGTAGTTGGTTCAGAAGTAGCGCGGTTGATCATCGAACAGGCAGAAGATCTGCGGGCCCGTGTGGGCCGGCCTTTGGAGTTGGTTGGCATCGCGGTGCGCCAATACGACCGAGACCGCCCAGGTATCGATCCTGAGCTGTTCACCACAGACGCCGAGACACTGGTCACTCGAGAGGACGTCGATCTAGTGATCGAGGTCATCGGCGGAATCGAGCCGGCTCGGTCCTTGATCTTGGCCGCCCTGCGCAATGGCGCTTCAGTCGTGACTGCGAACAAGACGTTGCTGGCCGAGGATGGGGCGGCACTGTTCGAGGCTGCCGCACGGGCGGGGGCGGATCTCTACTTCGAGGCTGCGGTTGCCGGCGCCATCCCGATCATCCGCCCGCTCAGGGAATCGCTGGTCGGTGACGAGATCACATCGGTGATCGGAATCGTCAACGGCACCACGAATTACATCTTGGATCGCATGGACACTGCCGGCATCGGTTTTGCCGAAGCGCTTGCCGAGGCGCAGCAGCTGGGCTACGCGGAGGCCGACCCAACGGCAGATGTCGAAGGCTTCGACGCCGCAGCCAAGGCCGCGATCCTGGCGAGCTTGGCATTCCATACTCGGGTCACCGGCGCGGATGTCTACCGGGAAGGCATCACCGGAATCACTCCCGCTGACATTGCCTCAGCACATGACATCGGCTGCGTGGTCAAGCTGCTGGCCATCTGTCAGCTGTCCCCACCTACTGCCGGCGTTGCGGACCGTACGGTGTCGGTACGCGTCCATCCCGCGATGATTCCCCGGTCCCACCCGCTGGCTGGCGTTGGCGACGCATACAACGCGGTGTTCGTTGAGTCGATGTCTGCTGGGCGGCTCATGTTCTACGGCCCTGGTGCCGGGGGATCACCCACCGCGAGTGCCGTGCTCGGTGACCTTGTGACGGTGGCGCGGAACCGGCTGCGCGGGGCCGTCGGCCCCGGTGAGTCGAGCTACGCGGCACGTCCCGTAAGCGAGATCGGCAACGTAATGACTCGTTACCACCTCTCGCTCCAGGTTGCCGACAGGGCAGGCGTGCTGCAGACCATCGCTCACGCGTTCGCTGACCACGATGTGTCGATCGAGACGGTACGGCAGAACGGTCGGGGCGCCGATGCTCAGCTGGTGATCGTGACGCACCACGCACAAGACGCGGCGCTCAGCGCGACCGTGCAAACATTGCGCCAACTCGAGGTAGTGCGAGAGGTTACGAGCGTGATGCGAGTTGAAGGGGACTGAGGTGATCCCCGAGTCCTTCATCGCCGACCGGCCGACTGCTCTCAAGCGTCGTCCCGGGTACGGAGTGATCGCACGCTACCGAGACTGGTTGCCAGTGTCCGACAGCGATCCGGTGATCACACTCGGCGAAGGAGGCACGCCCCTGGTTGCTGCCGACAAGTTGTCGGAGATCCTGGGTTGCGAGACCTGGATCAAGATCGAGGGAACCAATCCCACCGGTTCATTCAAGGACCGGGGCATGACCGTTGCGCTGAGTGTCGCAGTGGGGCAGGGTGCGCAGGCCGTGGTCTGCGCCTCGACTGGGAACACGTCTGCGTCGGCCGCTGCGTACGCGGCCCGGGCAGGCCTATCCACGATCGTGCTGCTGCCGGCTGGCCGGATCGCAACTGGCAAGCTCGCTCAGGCAATCGTGCATGGCGCCAAGGTGGTGCAGATCGACGGTAATTTCGACGACTGTCTGGAACTCGCCCGCAAGCTTGCCCACGAATATCCGGTCGCGCTGGTCAATTCGGTCAACCCGAACAGGATCGAGGGTCAGAAGACTGCGGCATTCGAAGTGATCGACGAGCTGGGCGACGCACCCGACGTACACGTGATTCCTGTGGGCAACGCCGGGAATATTTCGGCCTACTGGCGCGGTTACAGACAGTATGCGTCGGCCGGTAAGGCGACGCGAACGCCACGGATGTGGGGCTTCCAGGCGACCGGTGCCGCGCCTCTGGTGCTTGGACATCCGGTTCTGCAACCCGAAACCGTCGCCACCGCGATCCGCATCGGTAACCCGGCATCGGCCGAGCAAGCTCGGGCCGCACGGGACGAATCTGGTGGATTGATCGAGGCAGTGAGCGATCAACAGATCCTCGACGCTCAGGCCTTCCTCGCCCGTGAAGAGGGCATTTTCGTTGAGCCTGCCTCGGCTGCGGGGATTGCGGGTCTACTCGACAAGCACCAGCGCGGCGAAGTCGAGTCAGGTCTGCAGATCGCCATCACCCTCACGGGACACGGCCTCAAGGACGTGGACACGGCTTTGTCGCGACTCGGTCCGATTCACGCCGATGTCGTGACCGCGGATCTGCTCGCCATTGCGACGGTCTGCGGGCTGCTGGACTAGGACTTCTGATGCTGACCGCTGGTCGGTCCGTGGCCGTGGAGGTTCCAGCCACCGCCGCAAACCTCGGCCCCGGATTTGATTGTTTCGGGCTCGCGCTCGACTGGCGCGAACGGGTCAATTTAGCAGTGATCGAGCAGGGCTATCAGATTGAGGTCTCGGGGGAAGGCGCAGCCGACCTTCCCCGGGATGAGAGTCACCTGATCATCCGGTCCGCGCTGGTCGGTCTCGCTGATCTTGGGGTCAGGACGCCGGGGCTCTGGCTCGGCTGTCGCAACACGATCCCGCACGGTCGCGGGCTAGGGTCGTCATCCGCGGCAATTGTGGCTGGTCTGGTGGCTGCGGCTGGACTGGCACAAGTAAAAGTAAAGCCGGATTGGCTTCTCGGGCACGCGAACGCCATCGAGGGTCATCCCGACAATGTGGCCGCGGCAGTCTACGGAGGCTTCGTTTTGGCGTACGAGGGCCGAACCGGGGTCAGGGTGGCACAGGGCCACGTTGATCCCTCGATCGGTGCAGCCCTATACATCCCTGAGATGTCGCTGGCAACTGCGGCGGCCCGCGGTCTGCTTCCCGACACGGTGCCACACGTCGACGCGACGGCGAACTCCGGCCGAGCGGCGCTGCTGGTTCACGCTATGGCGTCTGAACCGGACCTGCTCTACGACGCCACGCACGATTGGTTGCACCAGGGATATCGAGAGCCCGCAATGCCTCGTTCCTATGAGCTAATGAAGTCGCTACGAGGACGAGGTTTCGCGGCGATGATCAGTGGCGCTGGTCCGAGCGTTTTGGTGTTGGGTAGGAAGGCGGACCTGGCTGCGCTTGAAGATCAACAAGCGACCGGGTTCTCGCTCCAGCTCAGTGGCATAGGATCAGCCGCGTCGATTCTCGAAGTAGATGCTGCTGGAGCGCGTGATCGCACTGTGATGGAAACTCCTGACGCAGGTGCTAGCCTTAGAGAGCCGACACGGTCAGGGCAGCTGCGGTGACCGGCTCCCCAACCAGCTAAGTCACAAAACGCACATCTGACCAAGTAGCGCCTTAAGGTCAGGTGCGGCGCGGACGAGGCTCTACGGCATTCCCGTCAGCCACATCTCGAGAACAGTCGTCGCGATGCGCTGAGGACCTCAAGAAAGACCCGCTGGTCGGGGCAAGCAAATCCCCGTGCCATGGATGGGCACCGATGACGTGCCCGAACGGACAAGGACACACATTGACAGAAATCGCCGAGGTGACGAGTGCCTCCCCAAATGAGGAAGGCACCGGCGAACAAAGTAAGCAACTCACCAGTGATCGTCGCAATCGAAAGGGCTCGGGCCTGGACTCTATGGTCCTCGCCGAGCTGAAGCAGCTGGCAAGCTCCCTTGGCATCAAGGGCACTGGCGCAATGCGCAAGAGCCAGTTGATCGACGCGATTCGGACCGCCCAGCGTGGCTCCGGCGCAGCCGGTTATCCAGATAGCGCTGAGCATGACAATGGCCACCGCTGGCCCGAGAATCCCCGCGACAAGCGGGATATCGCCAGCGCACCGAATGAGGCGCCGCGCGAGGCAAGTGGCCAGCGCGAGGAGGCACGTATGCTCGACAACCCCGTACAACCTGAGCTGAT
>Ga0307278_10001636_pt1 | contig 11087 bp, 8 predicted proteins | sample ER_DNA_117_FD_194482 | JGI IMG/M metagenome (GOLD analysis project Ga0307278, IMG submission 194482) | Bulk soil microbial communities from the East River watershed near Crested Butte, Colorado, United States - ER_DNA_117 | ecosystem: Environmental > Terrestrial > Soil > Floodplain | place: USA...
GAGGACCGGGCTTCGTCGGGGGCCGACCCGGCTCCGCTCATCGTGGCCGCGACGAAAGGTGACCCCGAAACGCTGGGGCCGTTGCTGTTCAATGACCTGGAGCGCCCGGTGTTCGCACGGCACCCGGATCTGGCCGAGGCGAAGGCCGCGCTGCTTCAAGCTGGAGCGCTGGGAGCCGTGATGAGTGGGAGCGGATCGTCGGTCGTGGGGCTGGCACGCGACGAGGCCCACGCGCGCTCGCTGGCCAAGCGGTGGGCCTCCGCGCAGGTGATCACCGGCCCGCCCTGACACCGTCTGAACAGGTGGCGGCCTCGCCATGCTCCGTCGGGGATAATCGGGGGGCGGTCCGGGGTGGTCTAACGGTAAGACGCGGGCCTTTGGAGCCCTCGATGGAGGTTCGACTCCTCCCCCCGGAACTCCTCCCGAAGGACGGCCTTGCCAGAGCGTGCAGGCCCCGGTACAAAGGATTCGGCGTCGAGCGACGAAGGATGTCCGTGCCCGAGAAGAACGCTCCCTCCCTTGCCGCCATCCTGCTCGCCGCGGGCAAGGGCAAACGATTGAAGTCCAAGCTCCCCAAGGTCCTCCAGCCGGTGCGGGGCCGGCCTGCCCTATGGCACGTCGCGCGCGCGGCGATGGCTGCCCGGCCGGATCGGTTGGTGGTGGTGGTTGGGCAGGGAGCCGAGCGGGTCGAGGAGACAGTGCGATCCTGGGGCCTCGACCCCGAGCCGATCTTCGTCCGCCAGGCCCAGCCGCTCGGGACCGGCCACGCGGTGGGATCGGCCGAGGCGGCCATTGGCCGGGTGGCCGAGGTCCTGGTGATGGGCGGCGACGACCCGTTGATCGAGGGACGCCACGTCAGACGGCTCCTTGGTGTGCACCGTCGAACGAAGGCGGCCGCTTCGATCCTGACGACCGAGGTCGACAGCCCCGGGGGATACGGGCGGGTCATCCGCGATGGCGCCCGGCTGATCGGCATCGTGGAGGAGGCCGACCTCACGCCTGCCCAGCGTGCCGTCCGGGAGATGTCCACGCTCGTCTACCTGTTTCGCAGGGATGACCTGTATCGGGCCCTGCCGCTCGTAGGGCGGGACAATCGCCAGCGCGAGTACTACCTCCCCGATGTGCTGGGGATCCTGATGGACAAGGGCGAGCGCGTCTCGGCGGTGAAGGGTGACTTCGGGGGCTGGGCCGGGGTGAACTCTCGAGAGACCATGGCCGCCTTGGACCGGATCATGCGCCAACGCATCAACGCTCGGCACATGGCGAAGGGGGTCACGATCGTCGACCCGGAGACGACGTTCATCGACGTGGACGTCCGGATCGGTCCGGACACGGTCGTGCACCCCATGACGTTCCTCGAGGGTGGGAGCCGGATCGGCTCAGGAGCCGAGATCGGGCCGGCAACGCGGATCGTCGACTCGCGCATCGATGACGGGGCCGCCGTCCAGTTCTCCGTGGTCCGGGGGTCAAGGATCGGTCGGCGGGCCATCGTCGGCCCCTACGCTCACGTCCGTCCGGGGACCGTGCTGAAGGAGGGAGCCAAGGTCGGCAGCTTCGTCGAGATCAAGGCATCGGAGGTGGGCACGGGATCGAAGGTCCCACACCTGTCGTACGTGGGCGACGCCAGGATCGGCAAGGGCACGAACATCGGTGCGGGGACCGTGACCGTCAACTACGACGGATACCGCAAGCATCGCACCGTCATCGACGACGACGTGCGCATCGGGTCGGATACGATGCTCGTGGCGCCGGTCAGAGTGGGGAAGGGCGCGGTCACGGGAGCGGGATCGACGATCACCAAGGACGTCCCCGGCGGCGCGCTCGCCGTCGAGCGCTCCGAGCAGCGCGTGGTGAAGGGCTATCGAAAACGGAAGGACGCCGACGCAGCGGCCAGGGGGAAGGCCGGGTCCGGCGGGAGTGCGGGATCGAAGGCGAAGGGGAAGCGGTAAGGGGGAGCCGTGGAGATCGTCACCAAGAAGAAGATGATGCTGTTCTCGGGGACCACCCATCCCGCTCTGGCCGCGGAGATCGCCGGCCATCTCGGCATCCAGCTCTCTCCGTGTCGGATCTCTCGGTTCGCCTCCGGCGAGATCTACTTCCGGTCCGAGGAGAGCGTTCGGGGGGCCGACGTGTTCGTGATCCAGACTCACGCCGAGCCCGTGAACGAGTCGATCATGGAGCAGCTGGTCATGCTCGACGCCATGAAGCGGGCGTCGGCCAAGCGGACCACCGCCGTGATCCCGTACTACGGCTACTCGCGCCAGGACAAGAAGGGGTTGGCTCGGGAGCCGATCTCGGCGAAGCTCGTGGCCGACCTCGTCACGGTTGCCGGGGCCCAGCGGGTGGTCTCGGTGGACCTCCACAGCGGCCAGACGCAGGGGTACTTCGACTTCCCGTTCGACCACCTGACGGCGCTCCCCATCCTCTCCGACTTCCTCTCCGGCGAGCTCGGGCTGCACGACGAGGACGTCGTGGTCGTGGCCCCCGACGCCGGCCGGATCCGAACGGCGGAACGCCTCAGGGAGCACCTCCATGCGGACCTGGCGTTCCTGTACAAGCGGCGGTCCCGGAGGGAGGCTCACAAGATCGAGGAGATGGCGGTCGTCGGTGAGGTCGACGGACGACCCTGCATCGTGGTCGACGACATGATCGACACGGGGGGCACGGTGGCCAAGGGCGCCGAGGCCCTTGCCCAGCAGGGCGCCGGCCCCATCTACGCCGCGGCAACGCACGGGGTCCTGTCGGGCAAGGCGGTGCAGTTGCTGGAGGAGGCTCCCATCAGTGGCGTGGTGCTCACGAATACGGTGCCGATCCCCGAGGAGAAGCAATTCGCCAAACTGCGGGTGCTGTCGATCGCTCCGCTCATCGCCAGCGCGCTCCGGGCGGTGTTCGAGGACACCTCGGTCTCGGAGATCTTCCGGGGCGAGAACCAGCTCTGAGGCCAGCGTCGAGGTCGATGTGATCGAGCCGTTGGTACGATTTCGCGGCCGAGGGAGGATCCAAGCGCAGGACCGACGAGGAGACGAGCAGAACCCATGGAGTTGAAGCTCAAGGCGGAGAAGCGAGACGAGAGTGGCAAGGGGGCGGCGCGCAAGCTTCGTGCGGCCGGCCGCGTGCCCGCCGTCCTGTACGGGCACGGCGTGGGGCCGATGGCCGTGTCGGTGGACGCCAAGGATCTGTTCCACGTCCTCCACGGCAGTGCCGGCACCAACGTGTTGGTCGACCTCCAGGTCGACGGTACCCAGCACCTGTCGCTTCCCCGTGAGATCCAGCGCGACCACGTCAGGGGTCGGTACCTGCACGTCGACTTCCTGGCCGTCCGCCGCGACGAGACGGTGACGGTTTCGGTGCCGGTCCACGTCGTCGGCGAGTCGCCCGGGGTGAAGGCCGGCGGCGTCATCGAGCATCACCTCTGGGAGTTGCAGGTGGAATGCCTGCCGGGCGACGTGCCGGATGGGGTCGACGCCGATATATCGAAGCTTCAGGTGGGCGATTCCCTTCGAGTCGCCGACCTCATCCCGCCCCGAGGAGTGAGTGTCCTCACCCCGCTCGAGGAGAGCGTGGTCTCCGTGGTGATCCCGCAGGTCCGCGTGGTCGAGGAGGTCGAGGCAGTGGCGGAGGAGGGCGAGGAAGTCGCCGCGGAGGAAGGCGAGGGCGCTCCGGCCGAGGCGGCTCCCACCGAGGAGGGTGGCGAGGGCTAGCTCGGCCATGCCGAGCGTTCCGGCCCCGATCGGCACCCGATGACCTGGCTCGTCGCCGGCCTGGGCAATCCGGGCGAGCGCTACGCCGGGACACGGCACAACGTCGGTGTCATGGTGGTCGACGAGCTGGCGAACCGGGCGGGTGAGCGCTTCCGAAAGGCCCGGTTCGTGCCCGCCGACGTCGCCGAGCTCACCGCCGACGGCGAGCGCATGCTTCTGGTGAAGTCCCGAACATTCATGAACGAGTCGGGCCCGTCGTTCGCCTCGGTGGCCAGAAAGCACGACATCCAACCGGACCACGTGATCGCGGCCCACGACGAGCTCGACCTCGCTTTCGGGGCGCTGCGGGTGAAGTTCGGGGGTTCCACGGCCGGACACCACGGCTTGGACTCGTTGGTGGCCGGCCTTCGAACACCCGACTTCTACCGGTTGCGCCTGGGGATCGGACGGCCCCCCGGGCGGCAGGACCCGCTCGACTTCGTCCTCCGCCCCTTCTCGAAGAAGGAGCAAGAGGTGGTGGTGGTCCTGGTCGACCAGGCCGCCGATGCCGCGCTGTCGCTCGCCAGGCACGGCCTGTCCCCCACTCAGGACCGATTCAACCGCTCGGGACGGAGGTCGAATGGTTAGGGACTACACCTTTCGACCTACGCGGGTGCAGGCTCCGGGGGACGGATAGGCGTCACCCCAGCCGACCGACATTCCATCCCCCCGGCCGATGTACCCCACCCGTCCGATGGGAAAGACTGCAGGTCGGAGGTGGTTCGATGCGGGCGAAGATCAGTCGCATCCTGCTCTCCGGTGCCACGTTGGCCTCACTGCTGATGGCTGCGGGCGCGAAGTGGAAGGTGTAGAGCCGGTCATGGAAAGGAGGATCAACGTGCGCGTGCGCCGGATCCTGTACGCCTTCGGTTGGCTCGTCGCCCTCGCTCTCGCGGTCGGGGCCGGCTGGAAGGTCTAACGGGACATCTGGACAGGTGCCCCCGGCACATCCCCTTCGCGGGACGTGCCGGGGGCGATCCACTCGACGGCCTCCGACGAACGATCCACGAAACGAAGGGGAGACGCCGGTGGCCATGATGCTCGATTCCAACGAGCGGCCATGCGCCTGATCGCAGCATCGCTCGTTCTCGCGGTCGCCGTCGGCTACTTGCTCGGGGGACGGCTCTCATCGGTCGCATCGCTGCGGGTCAGGTGGCAACCCCTCGCCATCGTGGGGCTCGCGCTCCAGGTGATCCCCGTCCCCGGGCGCGCCCTCCCGCTCGGATTGCTCTATGTCTCGTTCGTGCTGCTGATCGCCTTCGCCCTTGCCAACGTCGCGGCGAGGGTGCCGGGATCCTGGCTGATCCTGATCGGCATCACGATGAACTTCACGGTCATCGGGCTGAACCAGGGCATGCCGGTGACCCGCGATGCCCTGGTGGCGTCGGGCCAGGGCGAAACCCTGGCCGTGCTGCTCCATGACGGCGGCGCCAAGCACCACCTGGCCGGGCCGGACGATCGATTGGTGTTCCTGGGCGATGTGTTGCCCATACGCCCGATCCGGATGGTGGCGAGTCCGGGCGACCTGATTGCGTACGGCGGCGTGGTCTGGCTCGTCGTTGCGGCGATGCTCGGTCGGTTCGCCCCATCCAAGCAACGATCCGATGGAGCGGTACTACTCCCCGAGAGCGTCCACGATCTTGGTTGAGGTGAGCTCTCGCGAGGGTTCGTCCGGGGTCCTGGACTCCCTCCGGGCCGACCCGCCCGGCCGGACCATCCGAATCCTCCTCTACGAGCTCGCGGTCATCCTCCCGCTGCTCGCATGGCTCGTCTGGTCCTTCCCCCGCGCGCTGGCCGGGATGACGGATCCCCATCCTCTCCTGCTCGTCGAGTGGATCATCGCCATCGCCATCGTGGACCTGTTGCCCATCCCGACGCCGGTCGGCTTTCCGTTCAGCCTGAGCTTCCCGCTCCAGCTCTCGGTGGCCCTGATCTATCCGGCTCCCGTGGCCGGCGCGGTGGCGTTGCTCGGGAGCAGCGACACGAGGGAGTTCCGCCGGGAGATCCCGTTCACCCAGGGCGTGTGGAACCGGTGCCAGATCGCGTGGTCAGTGGTCATCGAGAGCCTGTTGTTCCATCAGCTCGGGTCGCTGAAGTCGCCTTGGTTCGGACTGGGGCCTGCGGTCCTTCTCTGCGCGTTCGTCGGGTACGGGGTGAACGCGGTGCTCGTGGCGCTCTATCTGCACGTGCGGACGGGCCAGCCGACCCTGAGCATCCTCCGGGAGATGCACGTCGGGGTGTTCGGCGAGTTCGTCCTGTCGTACATGGGCCTCGCGCTGTTCTCGGTCATCGTGGCCACGGCGTTCTTCCGGATCGGCCCATGGTCGATCGGGGTCTTCATCGCTCCGCTCGCGTTCGCACGGCAGATGTTCAGGCGAACGCAGTCGCTCCAGGAAGCGACGGTCGAGCTCGAAGCTCGTCAGCAAGAGAACGCGTATCAGGCTCTCCACGACGCGTTGACCGACCTGCCCAACCGGGCCCTGTTCCAAAGCAACCTCCGCGAGACCATCGAGGCCAGGTCGAAACGGGACGGCCACGAGCTGGTCGCCGTGATGTTGATGGACCTCGACCACTTCAAGGAGATCAACGACACGCTCGGGCACCACTTCGGCGACCTGCTGCTGAAGGAGATCGGTCCTCGGCTCTCGACCGTCCTGCGTGAGGAGGATCTCCTGGCCCGATTGGGTGGGGACGAGTTCGGCATCCTCCTCCCCAACATCCCGAACACTGAGACCGCAATCGGGATCGCCGAACGGGTCTTGGAGGAGCTGGAGAAGCCGCTGTCGGTCGAGAGTCTTCAACTCGATGTCTCCGGGAGCATCGGGATCGCCATTTACCCCCAGCACAGTCGTGACGTCGAGGCGCTGATCCGCCGAGCAGATGTCGCCATGTACTCGGCCAAGGAATCCGGCGGCGGGTACGAGGTGTACAGCGAATCGTTGGACCGACACAGTCCCGGGCGCCTCACGCTGGTCAGCCAGGTACGGCCGGCCATGGAGAACCGGGAGTTCGTCCTGTACTACCAACCGAAGGTATCTGTGAAGGACGGCCGGATCGCCGGGGTCGAGGCGCTCATCCGGTGGCATCACCCAGAGCGCGGACTGGTCGAGCCCGACGAGTTCGTCCCTATGGTGGAACGGACCGTTCTCCTCCGCCCGCTCACGCTCTACGTGATCGATGAGGCCCTCCGTCAGGCCCGCGAGTGGTCGCGGCATGGTGTGACGCTCGACGTGTCGGTGAACCTGTCGCCGCGAAGTCTGCTCGACCCCCAGCTCCCCAACCAGGTCGCCGAGCTCCTCACCCGATGGGACGTCCCCGCAACCCGCCTGACGCTCGAGCTCACCGAGAGCTTCCTGATGGCCGACTCGGGACGATCGGTCGGCGTGATGTCGCTCCTGTCCGAGGTGGGGATCACGCTGTCGATCGACGACTTCGGGACCGGGTACTCCTCCCTCAGCCATCTTCGGCGGCTTCCCATCCGCGAGATCAAGATCGATCGGTCGTTCGTCATGAACATGCGGAGAGACCCCAACGACTGGATGATCGCTCGTGCCACCGTGGACCTGGGCCGCAACCTCGGCCTTCGGGTGGTGGCCGAGGGGGTAGAGGATGCCGAGACCCTGGCTCGGCTGGCCGAGATGGGATGCGAGCAGGCGCAGGGCTATCACGTTTGCGTCCCGCTTCCAGCGGAGGAGCTCACCGGGTGGCTCGAGGCTGGCTCGGCCGGGGTTCGAGCTCGGCGCGGCCATCCTCAAGGCCGTCGGCCTCATCAGAGCGTCGAACGCCTGCGAGCCGTCTAGGCACTCTGCCGCCGAGTCTCCCCTTCGATCGCCCCCCGGGTACACTCGCTCTTGAAGGCCCCGTCGCGCGTCGACGAGGCCTCTTCGTGCTGTCCGGACCACGTGAATGGGAGCGATGTGAGCCTCGATCTGCTGCTCGACGACATGACCCGCTCGGAACCCTTCGAGCGTCTCCTGCTCGAACGGGCCCGGCCGGTGTTGGGCCGGGCCGACGCCGGCTCCGACTTCGTGGTGGCGTCGCTGACCCGGGCCCTCGATGCTCCCGTCCTCGCCGTGGCTCCCGGTCCACCGGAGGCGGAGGTGCTCGCTCGAGGGATCACGGCCTTCCTCGGCCACGACCGCGTTGCCCTGTTCCCGTCCTGGGAGGCCCTCCCGTACGAGGGGATCAGCCCGTCGCCGGAGACCGCGGGGAGACGGTCGGAGGCAGCCCGCTCGCTCCGTCGAGCGACCGGGCCCTTCGCCCTGGTCGCGCCGGCCCACGCCGTGCTCCAGGGCATCGTGCCGACCCTCGGGGAGACCGAACCGTTGGTGCTGGCGCCGGGCACGACGTTTCCTCCCGACGAGCTGGCCGAGCGACTCGTCGGCCTGGGCTATGCCCGGGCCGATGTGGTCGAACACCGGGGCGAGTTCGCGGTACGCGGCGGGATCGTCGACGTGTTCCCCGGGACGGCCCGCCGCCCCGTCCGGGCCGAGCTGTTCGGCGACGAGATCGAGTCGCTTCGCGAGTTCGTCCCCGCGACGCAGCTGTCCACAGCTCCGGTGGGAGCGGTCGAGGTGCATCCGGTTCGAGAGCTCCTCACGACTCCCGAGCTGCGTGAGCGGGCCGAGCAACTGGCCCCCCGGTTCGTGGACCGGTTCCGCGATCAGCTCACGCGATTCGCCGACGGCCTGACCTTCGAGGGGATGGAGGGCCTCGCGCCGCTGCTCTTCGATCGCCTCCCCAACCTGGCCCAGCTGATGCCCCGGGGTTCGTGGGCCGTGCTGGTCCAGGCCCGCCGAACGCTCGACCGGGCACGGCAGGCCGTCGAGGAATCCGAGGCCCTGGCTGAGGCCTCGGGGTGGACCGGCCCACCGGTGGCCAGGCCGCTGCGAGAGGCCCTGGCCGGCCTGACCGAGTTGCATCTCAGTGAGTTCGCCGAGGGCGTGGACCTCGGCCTGGAGGGGTGGGGATCGGCGCGAGGGAACGCGCCGGAGCTGGCCCGTCGCCTGGCCGATCTCTCCTCGCGCGGGTACCGGCTCGTTGTCACCGCCTTCGGCCACGGAAGCCTGGAGCGGGCACGCGAGGTCGTCGCGGAACGGGGCCTGCGGCTGGGCGATCAGGGCGAGGTGATGGCCGTCGAGGCCGAGCTCTCCGGAGGATTCGTGTTCGCTCCGGGCAAGTTCGCGGTGGCCACCGAGGAGGACCTATTCGGGTCCAGGCGGCACACGCGGACCGCTCCCCGGATCGCCCGGCGCCGGACCGACGCGGTCGCCACGGAGCTCGAGCCGGGGGACTTCGCAGTCCACCGCATCCACGGTGTCGGCCGGTTCCTCGGGATCCAGCGTCGGGCTGTGGCCGGCGCGGAGCGCGATTACATGGTCCTCGAATACGCCGCGGGCGATCGGCTGTCGGTCCCCACCGACCAGGTGGGCATGGTGGCGAAGTACGTGGGCGGGGAGGAGCCGCGGCTCCATCGTCTGGGGACGAGCGACTGGGCCCGGACCACGGCAAGGGTCAAGCGAGCCGTCCGGGACATGGCCGGGGAACTCGTGCGCCTCTATTCGGTCCGGATGAGCGTGCCCGGCCACGCATTCGGCCCCGACGCGCCGTGGCAACGGGAGATGGAGGACGCCTTCCTCTTCGAGGAGACTCGCGACCAGCTCGCCGCCGTGGACGAGGTCAAGCGGGACATGGAGGCGCCCAAGCCGATGGACCGGTTGATCTGCGGCGACGTCGGGTACGGCAAGACCGAGATCGCGGTGCGCGCTGCGTTCAAGGCGGTCATGGACGGGAAGCAGGTCGCGGTGCTCGTCCCCACCACACTCCTCGCGGAGCAGCATTACGTCACCTTCTCCGAGCGCTTCGGCCCTTTCCCGGTGACCGTGGCCATGCTGTCCCGGTTCCTGTCGCCGGCGGAACAGAAGCGCGTGGTGGACGACATGAGGTCGGGCAGGATCGACGTGGTGATCGGGACCCACCGGTTGATCTCCGGCGACGTGGCCTTCCACGACCTCGGGTTGGTCGTCGTCGACGAGGAGCAGCGGTTCGGCGTGGCTCACAAGGAACGGCTGAAGAAGCTTCGGACATCGGTGGATGTGTTGACGATGACCGCGACACCGATCCCCCGGACGCTCGAGATGGCGCTCACCGGGATCCGGGACATGAGCGTGGTCGACACACCGCCCGAAGACCGGCAGCCGGTGCTGACCTACGTCGGGCCGTACGACGAGGGGATGGCGCTCGGCGCGGTTCGCCGCGAGCTGCTTCGCGGAGGGCAGGTGTTCTGGGTCCACAACCGCGTGGCCACCGTGGACCGGCAGGCCGGGTGGATCGCCGAGGAGATCCCCGAGGCTCGCATCGTCGTGGCCCACGGCCAGATGGACGAGCATCTCCTGGAGAAGCAGATGATGCGGTTCTGGGACCGGGACGCCGACGTGCTGGTGTGCACGACGATCATCGAGTCCGGGCTCGACGTCCCCTCCGCCAACACGTTGGTGGTCGATCGAGCTGACCGGTTGGGGCTGTCGCAGATGTATCAGCTCCGGGGCCGCGTCGGCCGGTCGCACGAACGGGCCTTCTCCTATTTCTTCTTCCCCCCGGTGAGCCAGCTGACCGAGGAGGCCCACGAGCGCCTGGCCACCATCAGCCGGCACACCGCTCTTGGGAGCGGCTTCCACATCGCGCTGCGTGACCTGGAGATCCGAGGCGCCGGCAACTTGCTGGGGGCGGAGCAGCACGGCCACATCGCGGCGGTTGGGTTCGACACCTACGCCCGGCTCCTGCGCGAGGCGGTCGCCGATCTCCGGGGCGAGCCGATCCCCGCAGAGCGGGAGGTGAAGATCGATCTGCCGCTGAAGGCGTACATCCCGGTCGGGTGGGTGGGCCAGGAGGCTCTTCGCCTCGAGCTGTATCGGGTCATCGCCACGGCCGGCGACCACCAGCGCCTGGAGGAGGTGCGCGCCGAGACGATCGACCGGTACGGCCGCCTCCCGAAGGAAGTCGAGACGCTCCTCGCCGTGGCCTCCCTCCGCATCACGTGCCTCGAGCTCGGAGTGCAGGAGATCGCCACCTACCGGGACCAGGTTCGGTTGAAGCCCGTCGCACTCGGGGAGGCGGACGCGCTCGCCCTGGCCGAACGCGTGCCCGACGCGACCTTCCACGCCGCGACCTCCACCCTGAACCTCTCGCCCGCGGGGGAGCGCGGGGCCGAGCTGGCCCGATGGATCGAACGGGCGCTCCGCACAGCCACGGGCGCACGGGAACCTGCGTCCGTGGCCGGATGAACGCCGACTTCCCACTCCCACCCGGTCGCGGTCAAGCCGGGGACCTGAGGGGGCGTTGCTAGAA
>Ga0307278_10001638_pt1 | contig 11084 bp, 10 predicted proteins | sample ER_DNA_117_FD_194482 | JGI IMG/M metagenome (GOLD analysis project Ga0307278, IMG submission 194482) | Bulk soil microbial communities from the East River watershed near Crested Butte, Colorado, United States - ER_DNA_117 | ecosystem: Environmental > Terrestrial > Soil > Floodplain | place...
TGATCTCGACGAAGCCGACGGCATGGTGGCGGCGGTCGAGTCGGTCCTGCGGCAGCGACGGCGCTCCCCGATTGTCGTGCGGCTGGAGGTCGATTCCTCGATGTCGGATGAGACCCTGCGGCTGCTCGAGCGCGAGCTTCGCCTGGGAGACGGCGACGTCTACCGCGCCGACGGTCTGCTGGATCTCCGGGGACTCTGGTCGATCGCGGCGCTCGACCGTCCGGAGCTCAAGCTCGACCCGTGGGCGCCGATCACCCAGACGCGGCTCATCTCGACAGGGGACTCGGAATCGCCCGACCTGTTCGGCGTCATCCGCGACGGCGACCTGCTCGTCGAGCATCCGTACGACTCCTTCGAGACCTCGGTAGAGGCGTTCATCGAGCAGGCCGCGCGCGACCCGTCCGTGCTCGCGCTCAAGCAGACGCTCTACCGGACCTCCACGGCCGAGAGCCGAATCATGGAGGCCCTGATCCGAGCGGCCGGAGAGGGGAAGCAGGTCGTGTGCATCGTGGAGCTGAAGGCGCGCTTCGACGAGGAGACGAACATCGGCTGGGCGCAACAGCTCGAGGACGCCGGCGTCCACGTCGTCTACGGCGTCGTCGGACTGAAGACGCACGCCAAACTCTGTCTCGCCGTTCGCAACGAGGACGGCGGGATTCGCCGGTACGCCCACATCGGCACCGGCAACTACAACCCAGAGACCGCCCTGCTCTACGAGGACCTGGGACTGCTGACCGCCGATCCCGAGGTGACCGCGGACGTGTCCGACGTCTTCAACCTCCTGACCGGCTACAGCCGCCAGCAGGAGTTCCGCACGCTGCTCGTCGCACCGGCCGGGATGCGGAGCTCGCTGCTCGAGTTGATTCGCGCGCAGGCCTCGCCTGAGGGACGGATCGCGATGAAAGTGAACAGCCTGGTCGACCCGGAGCTGATCGACGCGCTCTACGAAGCCTCGCAGGCCGGCGCCCGAATCGAGCTGATCGTCCGGAGCATCTGTTGTCTCCGGCCGGGGATGCCGGAGCTCTCGGAGACGATCGGCGTTCGCTCGATCGTCGGGCGCTACCTGGAGCACTCCCGGATTTACCGCTTCGGCAGTGGGCCGGAGGCCACGTACCTGTTCGGATCGGCCGACCTGATGCAGCGCAACCTCGACCGGCGCGTCGAGGTGCTAGCGCCCGTTCGTGACCGAACGCTCCAGGAGCGCCTGGACGAGATCTTCGACGTTCTCGGCGCCGACGACGCGCTCGCGTGGGAGCTGGCGGCAGACGGGACCTGGCGCCGGGCACCTGGCGGCGGCTTGGTCAACGCTCAGGTGCGACTCGAGCAGATCGCGCTCACGCGCGCGCGGCGCATCGCCGCGGTTTAGATTCGAGCGGAAATCGGGCCGCCTCGGCCGCGGCGTCTTGCCCGCACGTGGGCCGTGGCGAGCGCGGGCAGACCGTCACTCGACGGCGACTACACTGGCGGCTCGCGCGACGTTCCGGGTCAGCCGCCGATCGAAAGGGGTAGCTCGCGATGGCAGAGGGGAAGATGGTAAGCCTGGTCCAGGGCGCGCTTGCTGCACGCGGGATCGAGGACGAGGTGGTCGCGGTTGGCCAGTTCAGTCCGCGCGGCCAAACGGGTGGATTGTTCGTGGGCGGACTCGCGGGCGGCGAGGCCGGAAGCCTGCTGGGTGGCGTGGGGGAGGGCGTCGGCATGGCAGCGGGTTCCGTGGCTGGAATGCGCGCCGCGGACGCCGCCTCCGGCCTCCCCGCCAAGATGCTGGTCGGGGTCTCCGCCACGTCCGTGTACGGCTTCGCCGCGCCCACGCGTCACAGCGAGCCCACGGCTCTTGCCTTTCAGGTTCCGCGCGCCGGCCTCAACGTCAAGGTCCACGAGCGAGTGAACGTGCGCGTGCTGGAGCTGATCGACGACGCCAGCGGGTCGCGAATCGAGCTCGAGGGCAACCGGATGCCCGTAACGCACTCGAAGGACGTGATCGACGCGCTCGGCCGTTGAGGCTTTCGTCAGGCCGCGAACATGCGCGCCGCGTTTTCGCTCAGGTCTTCGAGGACTCGACGATCTGCTCGGCCGGCGCCGCCGCGGCGGCGTGCCGGTAGACGAGGCGCCGCTGGTTACGGCGAGAGGATGTATGCACGTCCGTCGAGGTTGACCGTCGCCGATTCGAGGCGCTGCTCTTCCAGGTAGTCCCGGAGCGCCGAAAGCAAAGCCTTCGTCATCTCGCTGGAGACGTCCCGTGCCGTGATCTGCACTTCCCAGACCCCGCCGCGATGAACGATGACCTCCGATCGGAACCGCTCGGCACTCGCTCTCGACAGTCGTGCGGCAAGGGAAAACGCATGTGCCGCACCAACCTCGACTGAGAGCACGTGGGTGATCGCAACCTTCCCGGTGGTGAAGGGGGGGTCGCAAACGAGGAAGCGGGGCGGCGCCGACGGCTTCCATAACGTGGACACCCGTCCAACTGGCGCGTTTGTGGCCTCGTGACAACCCTATCGCCTTCGGCCCGAGAACGACAAGAACACCGCAGGGTGCACGACGTTTGACCCCTAACCACAGGAGACCGGGCAACCGGCCGGCACGACCAATGTCTTCGCTCGGCGTCGTCGACGCCCTGTTTCGATCGCGGAGGCGCGGGAATCGACACGCACAGAACTATCGAGGAGGACAGATGCCGAACAAGCGCGCCAACGCGCCGGCGTTCCGGGCAGCCGCCGTCGAACAACCACGACGGTGGACGACGTCCCTCCCGGTTATTGAGCAGCGACACTCGACGCTTTCACCTGACTTGCCGTCGAGTTCCGGCTCTCTGCTGAAGCAGTGGATACAGGGGTGGGCCGCTCGGTGGCGGACACGTTCCTGGACGCCGAACTGGTGGGAATGAGAGGTTTGCGCGTCGGCGAGTCCGGTGAAGCGTAGGAGCGATGCCTCGTGCGATCTGGACCGGTTCGATCTCGTTCGGACTCGTAAACGTGCCGGTGCGGATGTACCCGGCAATCCAGGAGCACAAGCTACACTTCCACCTCGTGCACGCGAAGGACAGCGGCCCGATCGGCTATCAGAAGATCTGTAAGGCCGAAGACAAGCCCGTCTCCGACGAGGAGATCGTGAAGGCCTTCGAATATCGCAAGGGCGACTACGTGTTCATGTCAGACGAGGACTTCGAGCAGGCCCAGGCCGAGGGACATAAATCGATCGACGTGACCGAATTCGTTCCGCACGAGGAGATCGAGGCGCTCCGAGCGAGTGTTGAGCGCACCAAACGTGGAGGAGCGAGGCGAGACTCGTCGTCAGAGGATGCGCTCGAGAAGCTTCCGAAGAGCGAACTCGAGAAGCGGGCGCGCTCCGCCGGAATCGAGGGACGATCCAGGATGTCGAAGCACGAGCTGGTCGATGCCCTCCGGACGGCGGCTTAGAACTCGTTTCATTCGAAGACCGGGCCCGCTGTCAGGCGGGCACGAGCGGACCGCCCGGCGCGTGTGTGACGCGAGGTGCGCTCAGCTCCTACAGCCTTCACGAGATTTGCTCGGGTTCAGCCCTCAGGATGGTTCGTCGCTTGGACGGCCGTGTTTCGCTTCCAATCGTCGGCCCGGTCGATTCGGGGTTCGCGAAGTACTGGTGGACGAGTTGGATCGCCATCACCCCGTCGCCGACGGCCGAGGCGACACGTTTGATCGAGCCGTGGCGGACGTCGCCCGCACTGAAGACGCCCGGCTGGCTTGACTCCAGCGGATAGGGGTCGCGCTCGAGCGGCCACCGGCTCTGCTCGTCTCCCTGGAGCAGATCACTTCCAGTCATGAGGTAGCGGGACATGCTCGTACAGCTCCCGTTGAGGGGTCGTGGGGAGCTGGAGGGCGGCGGCCACCGTCGCGCGCCAGTGCGAAGTCTCGCGATACCGGGCCGCGCCTTCCTCGTCGAGGCCCACTCGCGCGTCCTGGTAGTGCGGGGGCGGCTCGATCAGAGACCCGTCGGGAAGCACGACGAGCGGCAGCGGTCGGGCCAGCTTCTCGGCCGCTCCGAGCAGCATTACTAGTGGATCGTCGGGGTCGAGCCACCGGTAGGCGATGCCGTTCCGAGCCAGAAGTTGGCGAAGTTCAGGTGCTCCCGGCGACGTCGGCCGTGAAACGACCTATGCCGCGGCGTCGCCCGGAGTGTTCACAGTGGTTGTTGTGCGGTGCTCGGGGTCGTTTCCGGTCGGCACTGGCTGCTCGCATGACCCGGAGTGAGGCGCCCGGCCCGAGCCGGGCGCCTGCAGACGAAGTGCCTAGCCAGCAGCTGGCACCGGGGGTGTCTCGGGGATTGGCTCGGGCTCGGTCTCGGGGGCGATTCGGGGCAGCCACTCGAGCCAGCTGGGGAAGTACCAGTTCCAGTCCCCGAGCAGCTTCATGCTCGCGGGTAGCAAGACGGCCCGGACGATCGTGGCATCGATCAGGATCGCGGCGGCCAGGCCGACGCCCAACTGCTTCAGCATGTCGAAGCTCAGCGTGGCGAATACGGAGAAGACGAGCACCATCACGAGCGCAGCGCTGGTCACGACGCCGGCGGTGATCTTGATCCCGTGGGCGACCGCGTCGTCCGTCGACAGCCCGTGGTCCACGCCCTCGCGGATGCGGCTGATGATGAAGACGTGGTAGTCCATCGAAAGCCCGAACAGGATCACGAACAGGAAGATCGGCAGGAACGACTCGATTCCGCCGGAGTCCGTGGCCCCGACCAGTCCACGCCCGACCCCGTACTGGAAGACGAGCACGAGGATCCCGTAGGCGGCGGCGACCGACAGCGCGTTCAGCACGATCGCCTTGAGCGCGATCACGATCGAGCGGAAGGCGAGCAGCAACAGCACGAAGGTGAGCGCGAACACGAACGCGAACACGAGCGGCGTCCGCTGCTTGAACTGTTGCTGGAAGTCGCGTGAGACCGCTGTGTTCCCCCCGACGCCTGTTGTCGCGTTTGGAAGGGCTCCCACCGTTGCCGGCACAAGGTCGTCGCGGAGCGTGTCGAGTGCGGCGTTCGACGCCGAGTTGTCGCCGTTGCCGGCAATCGGGATCGAGACGAGGGCGACGGTGCCGGCTCCGTTGACGTCGACCTGGATCGGCTGGAACATCTGCCCGCTTGCAAGCGCCCGCCGTCTGAGCTCCCCGATCGCATGCTGGACACCGCCCGAGCGGACGTCGGGTGCCCGGACGACGACCTGAGCTGCGATCGCCTCGCCCGGGAACGCTTTCTGGACCTTGTCGAAGGTCTTGACGACGGCGATCGACCGTGGGAGGGAGTCCGTGCTGTTCACGGTGGTGTGCAGACGGAGCGCCGGCACGGCCAGCGCGATCAGTACGCCTGCCGCGATGCCGGCCGAGACGAGCGGGTGGCGCAGTACCGGCCCCAGGATCGCCCCCCAGAAACGGCTCTCGCCGATACGCTCGTCGGGCCTGCGCATGAACGGCACGCGGCCCTTGTTGACGCCGTCCCCTAACTTCGAGAGCAGCGCCGGAAGCACCGTCAACGAGCCCGCGACCGACGTGGCGACGACGAGCATCGTCGCGACGGCGAAGCCGCTGAAGGTCTTGTCGCCGCTGAAGAACATGCCGGCCATCGCCGCCATCACGGTCAGACCCGAGATCAACACGGAGCGGCCGGAGGTCGCGGCTGCGGCCTCGATCGAGGCGCATTCAGCCCGGCCCGCGGCGCGTTCCTCACGCGCGCGCTTGAAGTAAAACATCGAGTAGTCGACGCCGACCGCGAGCCCGATCAGCAAGACGACGGCGCTGACGAACTCATCCATCGCCAGTAGATGGCTCGGCAGCGCTAGCAGCCCGATCGCGGCGAGCACCGACGTCAACGCAAGGAGGAGCGGGATCCCGGCGGCGACGAGTGCGCCGAACGTGAGCAGCAGGATCACCAGCGTTAGCGGGAGCGATAGGGCGCCGGCCTTCAGGAGGTCCTTGCCGAACCGGTCGTTGATCGCCTGGTCGGCGCTCCCACCGCCGAACTCCTCGATCGCGAGGTGTGGATGCGCGCTCTGAGCGTCTGCGACCGTTGCCAGTATCGGATCGACCTTGTCCGCCGCGTCCTCGGACTTGCCGCGGATGTCGAACTCGACCAGGGCCGAGCGCCGGTCGTTCGACACTTGGCCCGCGTTGCCCGGCGCGAACGGCGAGTCGACGTTGGTCACGTTCGGCTGCGCCTCCAGCCGACGGATCACGTCCTGCACGGCGGCCCGGAACGGTGCGCTCGTGGCCGTCAGCGAGGCGCTCTGGACGAGCACCACTTCGGCCGCCGGCTGCTCGAACTCGTCATTGAGGATCTGCTGCACACGGCCGGACTCGCCCGGGCCCGGCTCGGTCGCCGAGAGCCGTTCGGTTCCCACGACGCGGCCGAGCCCGAACGCCACGACGACGAATGCAAGCCAGCCGAAGACAGCTGCTTTCGAGTGTCTCGCGCTCCACCGCCCGACGCGGGCGGCGACGTTCTCCGAGGTCTTCCTCTCGCTCGAGGCCATGCCCGGCTCCTAACACTCGCGGTTTGCGCCGACGGCTGTTGACGTCGACACACGGTGGACCGGCCGAATGCTGGAGCCGGAACTACACTCGCCGGGCTCTGGGGCGAGGCAAGCCCACCCTAGCAGCAGGAGTCGCAAAGTCCAGCTGCCGACCTTGAACGTGCCCCCTTGGAGCTACACTCGGCGTCGGGGGGAGGATGAGTTACCGCGAGACCGAGCACCTACGCGTCCTGATCGCCAACGAGCGCAAGGATCGCCTGGACCTGGTCGCCCCGATCGTCGCCGCCCTCGGACACGAGGTGATCGCGCGTGAGATCGAAGTCGAAGATGTCGGAGTCGTAACCGCCACCGAGCGACCCGACGTTGCGCTCGTCGGGCTCGGGGAGAGCTCGCGGCACGCGCTCGGCCTGATCGAGAAGATCGTTCAGGAGGCGGCCTGCCCGGTGATCGTGCTCCTTCACTCACCCGATCCCCGGTTCGTGAAGGAGGCCTCCAAGCGCGGCATCTTTGCCTACATCAACGATCGCGAGGTCGACGACTGGCAGAGCTCGATCGACATCGTGCTGCGCCGGTTTGCCGAATACCAGGATCTCCAAGGCGCGTTCGGGCGCCGCGCCCTCACCGAGCGCGCGAAGGGCATCCTGATGGAACGCCACTCGGTCGACGAAGCCGCCGCCTTCGAGATGCTGCGCCACCACTCGCGGGCTTCCAACCTCAGGCTCGTCGACATCGCCACGGCCGTCGTCGACGGCCACCTCCTGCTGCCGAGGCAGCCGCACGCCCGCCGGATGGAGCCTCAGGAGCCGACTAGGATCGCGTAGCGCCAACCCGGCAGCCTGTCGCGGCTAGCGCCGTTGTCGCCGGCGGTCTTACCTCATAGAGTTAGCGGAAGCGACGTTGGTCGTCATGGCAACGCAGTTGTCGTTCACGGCGGAAAGGAGTCATTCGATGGAAGGGAAGAGGTTCCTTCCGCTCAGCGGAGTCGTGTTCGTCGTGCTTGCGGTTCTTGCGATCGTCGCGGTCGGCGGAGATACGCCCGGTAGCGACGCATCGGGTGCGAAGGTCCTCGCGTTCTACGACGAACACACGGTGCGGCAGGGCATCGCCGCGTTCATGCTCGCGGCGTCCGTCCCGTTTCTCGTGTTCTTCGGCGTCAGCCTCGCCACCGCTCTTTCGCCCTCGGACGCAGCTCCACGTCCGGTGTGGGGGCGCGTGCTGGTCGGAGGAAGCGTCCTCGCCGCAGCGGCGTTCTCCGTCAGCGCCATGGTGCACTTCGCCCTCGCCGACGGTGGCGATCAAAAGGTCTCGGCGTCCGCGCTGCAGGCCCTCAACGTCGTCGACGGGAACACCTGGATCGCGTTAAACAGCGGCCTCGGCGTGATGATGCTCGGGGCGGCGGGTTCCCTGCTCCCGCGCGCCGGCGCCTACCGCTGGCTGGGATGGACGGCCCTCGTCCTGGGTATCGCTCTGTTCATCCCGTTCGCCGACTTCTTCGCGCTCTTGCTCACCGCCATCTGGATCATCGTCACGAGCGTCAAGCTGTTCCTCGAGCGAAGCGAAGCCGGCTACACGGTCGCTCCAGGCACGACGTAACCAGGCGGCGCTCACACTGATCACGGCCGGCCCGCCCGATCGGTCGAGTCTCGGTCACGGCGACGCGCGGCGACGGTGGTCACGATCGGCCCGACCTCGGTTGCGGCCCGTAGTACGCGCGCACACGGCGACTCTGGCCGCGGTTTACGGTCGTATCGCCGAGCTCAGCCGTTTCCCGGCCGGCGTTGGCTTCCGCCGCCAGGATGCCGCTCACCGCCCTGGAGCTGGTGAGCGCCACGACCCCCCCGACCAGCGCGGCGAGGGACAGGAGCAGGGCGGCGCCGCCGAGCGGCGTCGAGCCCCAGCCCTCGTGCACGACAACCGGAGCCAGCAGGACCGGGATCATGGTCTCGACGGCGAAGACGACCGGCGCGACCCGGGTCGCGGCCCGCGTCTGCAGCGCGGTCATCTCGCTGATCACGGCGATACCGGCCCCCAGGCCCGTCAACGCGAGCCAGAGCACGATCGGCAACCAGGCGAGCATGTCGGCCGAGTCGGCGAAGAGCTTGGTCGTGATTCCGGTCGCGGAGAACGCGACGCCGGCGCCGAAGGCCGCGATGAGCCCGCCGGCCGCGGGCGAGCCGAACAGGCGCAACCCGTAGGGCACGAGCGCAATCAGCCCCAGACCCAGCAGCACCGGCACGAGGGTCGAAGCGCCGGCATGCTCGTCCGAGCGCGAAGGAGCCGCCCACACCACTCCCGCCATCCCGGCCGAGATCGCGGTCACGCCGAGCACCTCGCGCTTGCCCACTCGTTCGCCGAGGAGTCGCGCGCCCGCGCCGAGCAGCAAAAACAACCCACTGGCCAGGGCTGGCTGGACGACGGTCAGGGGGGCAAGCAGCAGCGCCACGGCATGGAACGGCCAGGCGATGAGGCCCAGGAATGTGCCCACGAGCCAGCGTCCACGGCGAACGAGTTGCTGGAGGAGCGAGACGCGCAACGAGTGCCGAGCAGAGATGGTGCGCGCGTCAAGGGCTTGAAACGCGATGCCCGCGTTGTAAAGTGCGGACCCCGCGACCGCGGCTGCGACGCCGAGCACGAGAGAGGTCATGGGATCCGCGACACAGTACCCCCCATGCAGGTTCCGTCAATGCACACGCCTCCTTCGACTGCGACCGGCGACTCCGAAGGACAGGCAGGGACGGGTGTAACGGAGGCGGAGAGCCTGTGAGGCTCGCGGCTCGAGCGCGGCGGGCCGGCCGGCCGGCGCCCAACTCCCCGGCTCGCAGTCGCCGCCCACCGCGCGTAACCGCCTCGGAGGCTGGATGGCAGTGACGAGATCCGCCGCGGTGCCCGAGATCGACCGCTTCGCCGTCAGCTTCGACCACCGAGACCGCGGGCGTCTCCACGCCCTCTGGGATCAGGTGCTCGACGCGGAGCGCTGGTCGGAAGGCGACATGGTCGGCGCGTTCGAGTCGGCCTGGAGCGCCTGGAACGGCCTCCCCGCAGTGGCCTGCTCGAGCTGGACCGGCGCCGCTCTCGCCGCGCTCGAGTACGCCGGGGTGCAGGGCGAACCGGTCCTCTGCCCGTCGAATACGTTCATGGCTGCACCGCTGGTCATCCAGCAGGCCGGCGGCAGGGTTGTGTTCGTCGACTGCAACCGGGAGGACCTCTGCGCCTCCCTTTCCGAGATCGTGGCGAAGGCGCAGGCGCATCGTCCCCGCGCCGTCTTCCTGACTCATATCGGTGGGCACTTGGCCTTCGACGTCGAGGAGATCGCCGCATTCTGCGAAGCCGAAGGCATCTTTCTGATCGAGGACTGCGCGCATGCTCACGGGGCCAGCTGGAACGGCCGCCGCGCGGGCACCTGGGGCGATGCCGGGGTGTGGTCGTTCGCGCCGACGAAGACCATGTCGACCGGTGAGGGCGGCATGTTGGTGTCACGACATGACGATGTCGTCGAGTTCGCCCGCGCCTTCCGGAACTACGGGAAGCCGGATTACCGGGTCCACGGCCTCAACTTCCGGATGAGCGAGTTCACCGCCGCAGTCGGGCTCGTGGGGGTAGAGCGCCTCGACGAGATCGTCGAATGGAAGAATGCGGCCGCGAGGGAATTACTCGATCCGAAGTATTCGGCGCGCCTTCGGCTGCCAGATGGGATGATCTCGGGCCTCTACAAGTACATCGTGTTCCAACCCCTCGATCGGTCAACAGGCACGGTGTACGGCACCCCGTGCCATCGCGCCTTGGGGTTCCAAGACAGGCTGGTGAACACGGAGTGGGTCGCCGCCAACCACTGGTGCGCGCCCCTGTACTACCGTCCTCGCGCCGACGACGAGGCCAGGCGACTCGTCGCCCCGTGAGAGTCCTCGTTTCAGGTGGCGCGGGCTTCATCGGCTCACATGTCGTCGACCGGCTGCTCGCGTCCGGCTACGAGCCGAGGATCTTCGACCTCGTGCCCTCTCGCCACCACGACGGCGCCGTCGACACGGTGATCGGCGACCTGATGGACGAGGAGGCCGTCCGCGCGGCCGTCCGCGACTGCCAGGCGGTCGTGCACCTGGCTGCAGTCTCGGACGTGAACGAGGTCGTCGCGGACCCCTCGTATGCCGAGATGGTCAACGTCCGGGGCACCAAGATCCTGCTCGAGGTCGCCCGGCAAGGAATCCCGCGCGTGCTCTACGCGAGCACGATCTGGGTCTACGGCAACTCGAACGGGGCAGGGCCGGTAGACGAGGAGACGTTGCTCCCGCTCCCGAACCACTTCTACACGGCGACCAAGCTCGCAGGGGAGATGTATTGCCGAGCCTATGGCCAGCTGTACGGCTTGAACCACACGATTCTCCGCTTCGGCATCCCCTACGGGCCGCGCTCGCGACCTGCCGCCGTGATCGCGGCCTTCGTGAATCAGGCGCTCATCGGCAAGCCGCTGACGATCGCCGGCGACGGAACCCAGACGCGCCGCTTCGTGTACGTCGAGGATCTCGCAGAGGGCATAGTCGCCGCGCTCAGGCCGACCGCAGAAGGGCGGATCTACAACCTCGTCGGGTCAGAG
>Ga0307278_10001639_pt1 | contig 11077 bp, 10 predicted proteins | sample ER_DNA_117_FD_194482 | JGI IMG/M metagenome (GOLD analysis project Ga0307278, IMG submission 194482) | Bulk soil microbial communities from the East River watershed near Crested Butte, Colorado, United States - ER_DNA_117 | ecosystem: Environmental > Terrestrial > Soil > Floodplain | place...
CGTGTTCATGGCGGAGGTGGCGGCCGGGGTCCGAAGCGTCCCGGCGGCGGAAGTCCTGTACGAGGCGCTCCGCCCCTTCGGCCCACAGTTCGTGATCTGCGGCACCGCCGGGGCCACGTACGGCTCGGTGTGGCACCACCTGGGGCTGCTGGCCGACGTCCTGGGACGTACCGACGAAGCGGAGGAGCACTTCGAGCGGGCCATCGCCGCGCACCGGGCCGCCGGGGCTCTGCCGTACCTCGCGCACACCCAGCGCGAGTTCGCCTGCCTGCTGCGGGAGCGGGGGGGTCCGGGGGATCGGGAGCGCGCCGACGCGCTCCTGGAAGAGGCCATCGGGACCTACCGCCGCCTGGGCATGGGCCCGTGGCTCGAACGGGCCGACGCGCAGCGACAGCCCACGGTGGAACGCAACGAGTTCCGCCGGGAGGGCGACGTGTGGACGGTGGGCTTCGCCGGGCGGGGGGTTCGGCTCAAGGACTCCAAGGGGTTGCGGGACATCGCCCACCTCATGGCCCGGCCGGGGGCCGACGTCCACTGCTTCGAGCTGGTGGCGGCGGCCGAGGGAGCCGGGGCAGGCGCGGCACCCTCCGCTGGGCGCGTGGCCGAGGCGGGACTATCGGTGGGGGGATCGGGCGGCGAGGACGTGCTGGACGAGCGCGCTCGCCAGGCGTACCGGGCCCGGCTGGCCGATCTCCAGGAGGACCTGGACGAGGCGGAGGCGGCGCACGACCCGGAGCGAGCCGCCAGGGCCCGGGAGGAGATGGATCTCCTGGCGAGCGAGCTGGCGGCTGCCCTGGGGCTGGGGGGTCGACCGCGCAAGTCCGGGGATCCGGCCGAACGGGCCCGGAAGGCGGTGGCCGAGCGGATCCGGGCGGCGGTCGCGCGGGTCTCCACGGCCCACCCCACGCTGGGCAAGCACCTGCGGAATTCTATTCGGACGGGCACGTTCTGCTCCTACCGCCCCGAAGCTCACGTGGACTGGAAGCTGTAGAGCCGTAACCGAGCCCGCTCCGGCCCCACCTCCGCGGTTCCCTGGCATCGCCACGCCTGAACTGGCGCCTCCCGAGTGAAGGGAGGTGATGCCGATGGCCATGTTCATGGTGCGGAACGTCCATTCGCCGGAGGAGTGCGAGCTCCTGGAGCATGAGTGGGAGGACGAGGCGCCCCCGGAGCTCAGGGGCTCGCTCCGGCTGTTCTGCACCTGCCCCACGGGGGACCACGGGGCGTTCTTCCAGCTCGAGGCCGCCAGCGCGGAACGGGCCCTCGCCCTCCTCCCCCCGCGCTTTCGGGCCGGATCCCGCGTCCACGCGGGCGAGGCCCTGACCATCTGATCGAGATGAGAGAGGAGGAGAGCAGATGAAGATGCCTGTTCGGTTCGCGATGGCGGCCGCGGCCGCCAGCCTGGTCGTCGGTTCGGTGTGGGCGGGGTGGGCCGGAGCCGCCCCCTCCGGCCGCACCATCGACATCCACGCGGCCACGGCGCAGGAGAACTTCATGGACGCGTCCCCCGCGGGGTTCAGCCTGGGGGACGTGGCCGTCATCCACGACCACCTGACGAACGCGGGCGGGAAGCCCGCCGGGCACGACGGCGTCGTGTGCACGGTCACGCTGGTCACGTCCCACGGCGCCCAGTTCCAGTGCCTGGTGACCGCTCACCTGAAGGGGGGCGACCTGACGGCGCAGGGACTGTTCACGGAGCCGTTCCGGCAACCGCATCACCCCACCGTGCTGTTCGCCGTGACGGGCGGGACGGGGGCCTACGCGGGGGCCGACGGGTTCGTACGCGTGCACGAGGTCTCCGAGGAGGAGACCGACTACACCTTCCATCTGCTTGCGTCCTAGCGGGAGATCTCATTTCCGCACGAGAGGAGGGAGGAGAGTCCATGTCCAGTATCACGGAAGACAGCGCGGCCGTGGCCACCGAGGAGCGGCCCACCGATGGGCTCGCGGAGTCCGCCCGCGCTCTGGTGGAGCGGATCTTCGAGGCGGGCCTGGGGTTCATGGAGCTGCTGACGGTGTACGTCGGTGAGCGGCTGGGCCTGTACGTGACCCTGGCCGCTGACGGTCCGGCCACGCCGGATGAGCTGGCGTCCCGGGCCGGGATCAGCGAACGCTACGCGAGGGAGTGGCTGGAGCAGCAGGCCTCCGCCGCGTTCCTGGAGGTCGACGACCCGGGGAAGCCGGCCGGCGAGCGGCGCTATTCCATCTCCCCGGGCCACGCGACGGCCCTGGCCGACCGGAACAGCCCGTTCTACATCGCCTACCTCAGCCGCTTCGTTCCCGGGATGGGCGCTCAGGCACCCGCGGTGGTGGAGGCGTTCAGGACGGGAGGCGGGGTGCCGTGGTCGGCCTTCGGGCCAGACGTGATCGAGGCCCAGGGCGACTACAACCGTGGCTGGCTCCTGGGGGCGCTCGGGACCCAGTACCTCCCGGCCATCCCGGACGTCCACGCGCGCCTCCAGGGCAATCCTCCGGCGCGCGTGCTGGATGTGGCCTGTGGCGCGGGCTGGGCGAGCATCGGCATCGCCCTGTCCTACCCGAACGTGACCGTGGTGGGCATCGACCCCGACGAGTCGTCGATCGCGCTGGCCCGGAAGAACGCGGCCGAGTACGGCGTGGGCGACCGGGTGCGGTTCGAGCTGAAGGACGCTCGTGACGTGGCGGCGGACAGTCCATTCGACTTGGCCATCCTGGTCGAGTCGCTCCACGACATGGCGCAGCCGGTGGGGGTCCTGGCCGCCATCCGGCGAACCCTGGCGCCGACCGGGGCGCTCGTCGTCAGCGACGAGAAGGTCGGGGACGCGTTCACCGCTCCCGCGGAGTTCGCCGAGCGGTTCTGCTACGCGTCCAGCGTGACGGTCTGCCTGCCGATGGGAATGGCGGAGCAACCCTCGGCCGCCATCGGCACGATGATCCGTCCAGACACGGTGCGCCGGCTGGCTTCCGAGGCCGGGTTCAGTCAAGTGCGGATCCTGGACGAGGTCGAGCACGACGCCCAGCGGTTCTATCGGCTGGACCCCTGAGCGCGCGGGACCAAGAGAAGGGGAGGGCCCCAAAGGCCCTCCCCTTCGTCGGTTGGGTCGTGGCTATCGGCCCGGCGTCCGGCCGTGGTGCTCGATCCACCGCCGCGCCGGCCCGCCTAGGCGGAGGGCTCGGACTGGATGATGGCGAAGGCGGCGCCCTGGGGATCGGCCAGCGTGGCGAACCGGCCCGCGCCTTCCATGGTCATCGGGGCCATCATGGTCTGCGCGCCTCCCTCCTGCGCGGTGGCAACCGCGGCGTCGGCGTCCGCGACCTCGAAGTACACCAGCCAGTTCGGCGGGATCTGGGAGCCGGGCGGAGGCGACGTCAACCCGGCGACCTGGCGGTCGCCGGCGCTGAACACCGTGTAGGGACCGCCACCCATGTCCGAGGCCTTGGCCGTCCAGCCGAACACCTCTTCGTAGAAGGCCTGTGCCCTGCCCGTGTCGGGCGTCCACAGCTCGGCCCACGCGAACGAGCCGGGCACGCCCGCCAGGCCGAACCCGGGGTGCTGGTTCGGCTGCCACGCGCTGATCACGGCGCCGGTGGGGTCGGAGATCACCGTCATGCGTCCCGAATCCAGCACGTCGAACGCCGGCGCCAGCACTGTCCCGCCGGCTGCCTCGGCGGCCTTGGCCGTCTGGTCGACGTCGTCGCTGCACACGTAGGTGTTCCAGTGCGGCGGGACGCCCTGGGAACGCTCCTGCTCGCCCCGCTCGGACCCGGCGGCGACGTCGCGCCCCTCGAGGCGGAACATCGTGTAGACGAGGCCCTCCGGAAGCGTGTTGTCCAGGGCCTCCCAACGGAACAGGCTGGCGTAGAAGGCCTTGGCCGCCGGGGCGTCGGTGGTGGACAGCTCTACCCAGCAGAACGTGCCGGGATCGTGCCGGTCGAACTCGGTCATGGCGGAACCTCCTTCCCCGCGGGCTTCCCACCACCCTATCGCGGGGCGCCGACACGGGCGCCTGACTCCCGTCCGGGCCTGGGGCGCGAGCTTCCCCTCGTCCCGGCCCGGTAGACTGAATGTCACCCCGCCTTGCCTCGGAAGGAACTCTCCGTGCCATCCCGTGAAGACCTCCGCAACGTCGCCATCGTGGCCCACGTGGACCACGGCAAGACGACGCTGGTCGATGCCATGCTGTGGCAGACGGGGGCCTTCCGGGCGGGCTCCGACGTGGAAGAGCGGGTCATGGACTCCATGGACCTGGAGCGGGAGAAGGGCATCACCATCCTGGCCAAGAACACCGGCGTGGACTACGGCGGGGTCAAGATCAACATCGTCGACACGCCCGGGCACGCAGACTTCGGCGGCGAGGTGGAGCGCGGTCTCACCATGGTGGACGGCGTCCTGTTGCTGGTCGACGCGTCCGAAGGGCCGCTGCCTCAGACCCGGTTCGTCCTGCGTAAGGCCCTGGAGGCTCGCCTGCCGGTCATCCTGGTGGTCAACAAGGTCGATCGTCCCGATTCGCGAATCGGCGACGTGGTGGACGAGGTCTACGAGCTGTTCCTGGACCTCGACGCCGTCGAGTCGCAGATCGAGTTCCCCATCCTGTACGCGAACGCCCGGGCCGGCTGGGCCTCACTCGATCGCGACACGGCCGGGTCCGACCTGAAGCCGCTGTTCGAGGCGCTGCTCGAGCACATCCCGCCGCCGTCCTACGACGCCACTCACCCGCTCCAGGCCCTGGTGACGAACCTGGACGCCTCCCCCTATGTCGGTCGGCTGGCGCTGTGCCGGGTGATGCACGGCTCGATCCGCCGGGGCCAGCAGGTGGCGTGGTGCCGGGCCGACGGTTCCATCGAGCCGGCGAAGATCACCGAGTTGTACGTGACGCAGGCGCTTGATCGGGTCGCCGCCGACGAGGCCGGCCCGGGCGAGATCATCGCCGTGGCCGGGCTGCCGGAGGTCACCATCGGGGAGACCCTGGCCGACCCCGCCGACCCGCGTCCCCTTCCCGTCTCGCACTTCGACGACCCCAGCCTGTCCATGACGGTCGGGATCAACACCTCGCCGCTGGCCGGGCAGGAAGGGGACAAGGTCACCGCGCGCCTGGTGAAGGGACGCCTTGAACAGGAGGTCGTCGGCAACGTCTCCATCCGGGTCCTCCCGACAGAGCGCCCCGACACCTGGGAGGTCCAGGGCCGCGGGGAGCTCCAGCTGGCCGTGCTGGTCGAGATGATGCGGCGTGAGGGCTACGAGCTCACCGTGGGAAAGCCCCAGGTCGTGACCAGGGTGGTCGACGGCCGCGTCCACGAGCCGGTGGAGCGCCTGGCCATCGACATCCCGGAGGACTACTTGGGCGTGGTGACCCAGCTCCTGGCGCTGCGAAAGGGCCGCATGGAGCACATGGTCAACCACGGGACGGGATGGGTTCGCATGGAGTACCTGGTGCCGGCCCGGGGGCTGATCGGGTTCCGCACGGAGTTCCTCACGGAGAGCCGCGGGACCGGCCTCCTGCATCACGTCTTCGACCGATACGAGCCCTGGCACGGCGAGCTCCGGACCCGCCCCACGGGATCGCTGGTTGCGGACCGTCGTGGGATGACCACGTCCTTCGCCCTGCTGAACCTCCAGGAACGAGGATCGATGTTCGTGGGCCCGGGCGTGGAGGTCTACGAGGGGATGATCGTGGGGGAGAACAGCCGGTCGGAGGACATGAACGTGAACCCGACCAGGGAGAAGAAGCTCACCAACATGCGGTCGTCCACGGCTGAGGAGCTGGTTCGGTTGATCCCCCACCGGGAGCTGTCCCTGGAGCAGGCCCTGGAGTTCATCCGGGAAGACGAGTGCGCGGAGGTCACGCCGCGGACGGTCCGCTTGCGCAAGGTTGTCCTGGACCAGACCAAGCGCCTCCGGGCCTCGCGACGGGCCGGGGCATCCCTCGCGTCTCCGGGGCCGACTGGATGACCGTACGGCGCAGCAACGTCCCCGCGCTCAGCGAACCGCCCGGCTACAGTCACGTGGCGGTGGCCACCGGCCGGACCCTCGTCTTCACCGCCGGCCAGGTGCCGCTGGACGGGTCGGGGCACCTGGTCGGGGAGGGCGACGCCGTTCGCCAGGCCGGGCAGGTCCTGGCGAACCTGCTGCTCACGCTGGAGGCGGCCGGAGCCCGGCCGGAGGACGTGGTCAAGACCACGGTCTATGTGGCCGGAGCCGACCACGACGCGCAGGTCGCCGTGTGGGACGTCGTCCGCGCGTCGCCGGTGGGGACGGCCCCCAGCACCCTGATGGGTGTGGCCGCGCTCGGATACAGCGGCCAGTTGGTGGAGATCGAGGCCGTCGCGGTTCTGGACTAGCTCTGAGCGAGGTCCGGGTGCCACCTATTCCGTCAGCGCAAACCGTTCGATCATCTGGCGGTTGCCCATCGCGAAAGCCGGGCGACAGACAGGACAATCGTCCTCAAGCTCAACTCGCTGCTGGACGATGCGGCTGTAAACGGCGTCATAGCGTTGAAATGGCCTCACCGGTCTGATGCCGGTCGAGAAGGCCAGCAGCTCGACCATGGCCATTCCCACAAGCACCCTGTAGGAGCTCGCCGGGGCGAGGCGAGAGCGCGTGCTCGTGCTCGTCTGCGACGCATCGAATCGGCTCCGGACGATGGTTCCGGTAGCCGACGGCGCCGTCGATCGTTCGCCTCTTCCCGTTCGAGAGGTCCTGAACGCCGTCCTCCGCCACGACGGCCGAGCCTTCGCCGTAGCCCACAACCACCCATCGGGCGACCCCACCCCGAGCGAAGCCGACCGCCGAGCGACAAGCGAGTTGGCAGCGGCCGCGAATGCAGTCGGACTGCGGTTCCTCGACCACATCATCGTGGCCCGACAGCGCATGGGCCAGCGCTACAGCTCCCCCGCGAACGCCCGGTTGAGAATGGCCGGCTGGAGCGGCTCGAGATGCCGGTGCGAGTCTTCCGCCGAACGCATCTGATGACCTCGCCCTCTTCACCGATCTCCTCTTCGGCCACCCGCTCGGGCGGCCCGTCGAACCCGGGGTCCTCGAACAGTGACGTGGCACCCGAGTAGTCCAGGATCTCGAAGGTGAGCTTGTCTTCGTCCGGATAGAGGCGGGTGCCCCGGCGGATGATCTGCTTGAAGTCCACCATCGAGCCGATGGGCTTGAACAGGACGATGTTCTTGACGGTGGGAAGGTCGACGCCGGTCGACAGGAGCTTCGATGTCGTGGCGATTACTGGCGTCGGAGACTCGGGATCGGCGAAGTTCCCCAGATGCTCCATGCCAACGTCCCCTTCAAGAGCCACGATCCGCACCACGTAGTCCGGGTGCTGCCGCACGAGATCGGTGTTGGCGTTGACCAGCGCCTGACGCATCTGGTTCGCGTGCTCGCTGTCGACACAGAAGACGATCGTTTTGGCCATGGGATCCGTCCGGTGGAGGTAGTCCGTGAGGTGTCGGGCTGCCGCCTCGGTTCGCGACAGCAGCGACACCACGCGCTCGAAGTCTTTGGTCTCGTACAGGCCCGGCGGAATCTCCTTGCCATACAGGTCGAGTTGTCCCTGGTCGGGCCCCCAACCGTAGGCGTCGGGCGACAGGACAACGCGCCGGACCGGGTACGGCGCAAGGAACCCGTCCTCGATGCCCTCTTTAAGCGAGTACTCGTATAGCGGCTGGCCGAAGTACCGATACGTGTCTCTGTTCTCGTCCTTCTGTGGGGTCGCGGTCATCCCCAGCTGTGTCGCCGGCGCGAAGTGTTCGAGGATCGCCCGCCAGCTCGATTCGTCGGCGGCGCTTCCCCGATGGCATTCGTCGACCACCACGAGGTCGAAGTAGTCTGCGGGGTAGTCCCGGAACATGCCGAGCTCGTCCCCGCTGTCCGCGAGCGCCTGGTAGAGGGCGAAGTAGATGTCCCGGCCCGTCTTGGCCTCGCCCCGGAGCTTCCACACGGCGTCGGCAAATACTGGCTTGAACTCCCGTTCGATGGGCTGGTCCACGAGGATGTTCCGGTCGGCCAGATACAGCACCCTGGGCTTCCTCCCAGCGGGCCACTCCTTCGTCCACAGCTTCCAGACGGTCTGCATGGCCACGAACGTCTTCCCGGTCCCGGTGGCCATGGTCAGGAGCACCCGCTTGGTGCCCTGGGTGATGGCCTGGATGGCCCGGTCGATCGCGACGCGCTGGTAGTACCGCGGCTCCTTTACCGTACCGTTCGGATTCCGCAAGGCTCTGGTGAACGGAAGGAGCAGCGCCTGTGCGGCTTCGTCGTTCACGATTCCCTTCCATGCTCGAAACCGCGCCCACGCGTCCTCCGGGCTAGGAAACGACTCGAGGTTCGGTTCCTTCCCAGTATCGAAGTCGAGCTCGACGATTCCCTTGCCGTTCGATGAGTAGGCCAGCGGGAGATCCAGCATCAACGCATACCGCATGGCCTGTTGCAGGCCGTCGCCCGGCTGCTTGAAAGCACGTTTCGCCTCGACCACTGCGACCGGGGTGTTCGGCCCGAAATGCAGAACGTAGTCCGCCCACAGGGGCTTCTCCCGACGGTGGCGCTTCCCGACCGGGATGATCCGTCCGTCCGTCACCCGGTACTGCTCGACGATGGCATCACGACGCCAGCCCGCGGCCTCCAGCTTCGGGACCACGTATTCCCGACATGTCTCCGATTCGAGAGGACCGCCCTTTGACATTGCCAAGGAATGCTACGTGCCGCACGAGCTCGATTGAAGTGGCATGACTGGCCCGAGGATGATTGCGCTGCGGAAAGGGTGGCCTAGGCGTAAGGAGGCGAGCCCAAAGAGCGCCGCGCTGTCTCTGCTCCCCCGGATCGAGGCCATCGACGGCATCCCCGTGCTGGGCGAATCGTTTCAGACCACTGCCGGGCCTCTACCTCCCAGGCTTCGCCGCCATCGGGGACTTCGGACCCTTCTTCGGCTTAGTCAAGGGTGCCCCCGCCGCCGCCGACCTGATCGTGCGGGGCCTGGAGGACGGCTCAGCGCGAAGCCGGGTGGTCAGGGTCATCTGACGTCAGCGAGAAGCGTCCTCGCCTCCTCCATCGAACCCTTGGAGGCTCGAGCGCCGGCCGGGCCCGGAGCCTGGCTCGGGGGAGCCCCCCAGGAAATGCTTGCCCAGCGTGGTCATCTGGCCCTGGTAGGAGGAACCGATATCCTCGCCGTACAGCCGGCTGGGCTCCTCGAGCATCCTCTCGAAGACGAGCTTGCACACGGGCTGGCCGGCCTCGATCAGGAAGGGCACGTCGTGCGCGCGGACCTCGAGCGCCGCGCGGGTGCCTCGAGACGGGCCGTCGGCCTCGTGCCCGAAGCCCGGGTCGAAGAACCCCGCGTAGTGGGTGCGAAGCTCCCCGTTGGTGGGGTCGTACGCCGTCATCTCCCCGGCGACCAGGGGCGGGACCCGGACCGCCTCCCGAGACATCAGCAGGTAGAAGTCCTCGGGCTCCAGCACGAGCCCCCCGTGCTCGGCCCGGACGAGCTCCCAGTACTGGGCCGGGTCGTGCTGGTGGGACCTCATGTCGACCAGGTGGCTGTTGTGCTTCGCGCGATACCCGATGACGCCATCGGCGTCCGGTATCAGGTCGAGGCTCAGGAAGATCCCTCCCCCCGAGACCCGAAGATCCGTCTCGGGAAGGGGCACGTCGTGCCGGTACAGCAGCGGGGTTCGACGGTGCATGTCCCGAACCTCCTGGTCTGAGCACCTGGCGTCCCCGGCGACGAGCCGCAGCTGGTTGAGGGAGAGGCGGGTCTGCACTCGCACCGTGAACGAGAGCGGGACGATCTCGAGCCACAGCTTGCCCTTGTATCCCCCCCGGATGTCGTCGAAGGCCCTGCCGCCGTCGGTGATGACCCGCGTGAAGACGTCGAGCCGGCCCGTCGAGCTCTTGGGGTTCGCTCGGGCCCGGACGTCAGGAGGGAGGTTCAACTCCTCCAGCAAGGGGACGAGGTACGGACGGTTCTGCTCCAGGACGCCGCCGTCTCGCAGGTCGAACTCGTCCATCACGAAGTCCTGGAGCCGTTCCTCGACGGTCTTCGAACCGGGCAGGAAGCTGCACTGGAGGCGGTATGCCTGCTCCCCCAGCCGGAGGTCCAGGCTCGCGGGCTGCAAGGCGTCCTTCGTAATCCGGTAGACGGGAGAGTCGATAACCTCCTCGTCCAGGGCGCGCTCCAGCCATTGGGCGGGCAGCACGCCGGTCCCGGCAATCTCCATCAGGGGTCAGCTTCCGTTCGGGGCGGGCGTGGCATGCTCCTAGTCTCGCCGGATTCGGTGGCGTCGTCCAAGGATGGCATGGGCCCGTGATAGGGCGAGATACTCGGGGGCCATGACGCCCGTCCCTCCGGCCCGGCACCTCCTGCGCGCCAAGGACCTCATCGACGCCGGGTACCGCGAGCCGCTCGACGTGCCCGCGCTGGCTGGGGCCGCGCACCTGTCGCCCGCCCACTTCAGCCGGGAGTTCCGCCGGGCCTTCGGCGAGACGCCGCACCAGTACCTCCTGACCCGCCGGTTGGAGCGGGCCGCGGCGCTGCTCCGGTCCACCGACCGTACGGTCGCGGACATCTGCGTCACCGTGGGGCTGAGCAGCGTCGGGTCGTTCACCACCACGTTCGGCCGGACGTTCGGGCTCTCTCCCGCCGCCTACCGGGCCGCCTATCCGCCGGCCACCGACCGGGCCCGCATCCCGACCTGCGTGCTCCAGGCGTACGGCCGTCCCCGGTCCAGCACGTTTGGAGAAGACACCAAGGTCCAGCACGGGTAGCGTGGCCGTCGACCGTCCGGCCACAAGGAGGAAGACCATGCTGAAGCAGCTCACCCACGTCAACGTGTGGGTCCACGACCAGGAGGAGGCCCTGGCCTTCTACACCGAGAAGCTGGGACTGGAGCTCCGGGAGGACGTCACCGTGCCCGAGATGGGCAACTTCCGCTGGCTGACCGTCGGCGCGCCCGGGCAGCCCGACGTTGCCCTCGCACTCCTGGCCGTGCCCGGCGCCCCCGTGTTCGACGCCGAGACGCGGGACATGATCATGACGCTCGTGGCCAAGGGTGCCGCGGGGGGCCTGTTCTTCTCCACCGACGACTGCCAGGCCAGCTACGAGGA
>Ga0307278_10001640_pt1 | contig 11074 bp, 14 predicted proteins | sample ER_DNA_117_FD_194482 | JGI IMG/M metagenome (GOLD analysis project Ga0307278, IMG submission 194482) | Bulk soil microbial communities from the East River watershed near Crested Butte, Colorado, United States - ER_DNA_117 | ecosystem: Environmental > Terrestrial > Soil > Floodplain | place...
TGCTCGAAACGACTACAATTACACTACATTCAAGGATAAACATTTGTGGGTTCTAAAGTCAACTGGATTAGGCATTACAGAATTCTTTCTTAGATTATTGGGATGGCTCTGCACCAAAGATGATACCTTAAAGGGAGCTCAAAGCTGTATAGTAACAGGCCCCAATATTGACATCGCCATCAAGTTAATCAAACGTTTGAAGGCTGTATTTGAAGGCAAGTTAGGTCTTGTATTTGATAACAAGGAAACTGTTCTCGAGTTAAACGGCTGTCAGATAGAAGCATATCCATCAAACCACATTGATTCATTCAGAGCATTGGATAACCCTAAATTCATATTCATTGATGAAGGTGATTTCTTTCGTAAATCAGAACAGGATGATGTTCGCTTTGTTTCTGAAAGATATATTGGCAAATCAGATCCTTACATTATTTTAGTATCAACTCCCAACGCTCCAGGAGGATTATTCGAAAAGATAGAGAAAGAACCCGAGTCAACTTGTATTTACAAACGCCTAAAGATGGACTACACTTATGGAATAGGAAAAATCTACACCAAACAAGAAATTGAAAAAGCAAGACAATCCCCTTCCTTTGAACGCGAATACAATCTAAAGTATTTGGGCATTATAGGAAATACATTTCATACTAAAGATATCGATAGAGCTGTTGAGCTTGGCAAGAAATACAATCCTAATCGTGTTATTGTAGAAGCTCAGAAAGTATTAGGATTAGATCCTGGATGGGGAAGTTCAGCTTTTGGAGTAGTCCTTGTGCAGGTAGCTAACGGACGCATAGAAGTATTGTTAGCTGATGAATATGAACGGCCAAGATATCAGGATATGGCTGATAAAGTAATGGACATAATAAGAGGATTAAACAGAAGGAACATTGACCCAGATTATTTAGATAAAGTCAAGATATATGTTGATGCAGCTAATCCCGAGTTTATTACCACGTTAAAGGAGCTAGTAGGTGAAACGACCAGATGGGAATACATTCAAGAAAAGATATTGTATTGCAAACAACACAATTTAGATCTTGCCCGTTATATGACAGTCGTTCCCGTAGCTTTTTCCACTTCAGCTAAAGATATGCTGGTCCACACAAAAGAATTGCTAGAATACGATAGGCCCCTGATAGCAATAAATCCAACTTTTACTAAATTAATTACATCATTGAGGACTGCAATAAGTGAAGATGATGGGAAATTAGACAAACAAGCAACTTCATTTGATAATGTCCTCGATGCGTTTCGTCTAGCATTGAAAGGGATAAAAGTGATCAAGAAGGAGAAAGAAGTGGAACAATATGACTAAATTTGACGAATTAATGGACATTATTACTCGGAATAAGAATAAAAATAAGAAACCATTTAGCGAAGAAACTTCGCAAAATAATGATGATATTCAATTAGAAGTTTCAGGGAGTGAATCAACCAGGGCCCCGTTAGTTGCTCCTGCAAGCGAGGACCTTGATCCTGATATTATTGATATGCTATACACTAAACCACGCCATAAACCCAACGAAGGGCAAGGCGCTGAAAGATGGGATTGATTATTAATAACGGGAGATAAGGAGGAAGAATGACAGCTGAAATACAATACGTATTATTTTTATATGAAATTTGCAGTAGAATTTGTCATGGAGAATTCTAAAGGATGGGATAACTATGAAAGTTTATGAAACACATTCAAGTCTGGTAATATTTATTTTAATTACAGTGGTCTCGGGAAGTTCATTCATAGCCCCTCCTCCTGTTTTTGCTGCAGAAAGGGGATTGTATGTTCCCAATTATGGAAGCGACACGGTATCGATTATTAAAACAAATACAAATACTGTAAGTTCACCAATAATAGTAGGAAACGGGCCTCTAGCAATTGCCTTCGACCCGCCACATAACAGAATGTATGTCACTAATTATAATACCTTCACAACTGGCACAGTATCCGTCATTAATACCAAAACAAATACTGTAGTTAGTCCGCCGATAGCAGTAGGATCTTTTCCTTCCGCAATTGCCTTCGACCCGCCACATAACAGAATGTATGTCGCCAATAGTGAAAGCGACACAGTGTCCGTCATTAATACCAATACAAATACTGTAGTTGGTTCACCGATAGCAGTAGGACACCTCCCTGTAGCAATTGCATTCGATCCAACACATAACAGAATGTATGTCGCCAATTCGGTTAGCGACACAGTGTCCGTCATTAATACCAATACAAATACTGTAGTTGGTTCACCGATAGCAGGATTAGACGGACCTTATGGAGTTGCATTCGACCCAAGAATTAAGACTATGTATGTCCCCGAATATGGAAGCGACACGGTAGCCGTTATTGATACCAATACAAACACTCTAGTTAGTCCAACAATGATAGTAGGAAACGGGCCTCAAGGAATTGCGTTCGATCCTACACACGAGAGAATGTATGTTGCCAATTTTGATAGCGACACGGTATCAGTTATTGATAGCAATGCCAGAGATATCATCGGCTCACCGATAGCAGTAGGCGACGCCCCTTTTGGAATTGCATTCGATTCAACGCATAACAGAATGTATGTCGCCAATTTTTATAGCGACACGATATCTGTTATTGATACCAATACAAATACTGTAGTTGGTTTACCACTGGTAACAGGTGCTTTCCCGATAGGATTTGCTTTTGCACCGCCACAACCCTGACCAATTTTTTGCTTACGAGCATTTGGGTGCAGAAGCAATTGCATATTGCTATTCAATTGCAGAGAACCAACTAGAAGAATATAGACAGAAAGAGTTTGAAGATAATAGAGCTAATAAACAAGAAGCTACCACGACCAGGACCAAAAGGAAAACTAGAAAATCAAAATACTTTTAGGTTTCTAATCTATGTAAATCAATTATATTGTCATCGAATGTAATAACAAATAGAACGGTAAAAGCTTTCATTCAAGCACATGATTTTTACCCAGGATTCAAACTGGAGGAAGAATGTTTCTCCAAAGCTATTGTAAAAGATATCGACCAGAAATCAAGCAAGTTTAAGAAAAAGTCAGATTTAGACCAAGAGCCGATGACCTGGCCAAGAGAAAAATCCGGCAAAGAAACGAGTTACGAGAGATTCCTTGAAGAAGCTATCAATCCCAAATCAGGGGAATTTTATCCAGAGAAAGACAGTAATAATATAGCTGTCAAGAATACAGGAGCAACTTACTACATAACGGATATTTACCGAACTAGGAGAGCTGATGGTTCTGAATTCCTATATACAAAGGGAACAGTATATGCCTTCAATTCACTGGGAGACCCTATTAGACACTCTATTTCAAAACCAGAGATATGGACCAAAACAAACTTTTCCTATAAAACAGAATATAACGACAAAACCAAACAAATGGAAAAGGTATTGCAGGGTCCCAGTGGTTCGGAGGAAATTTACACAATGCCATTTAACAAAGAAAATTTGAAAAAGCTTTATGATATTAGACAAAACGAAAACCTGAACTTTGTAGTAAAGGATGAGCAAACAGGTAAGCCATTCCAGGTAAAAGATGTTAATTCCCTCAAAACATTTGAGCTATTTCAGAAACCATTTGAATATCTGTATAATGCAGAATACCTGAGCCCTCAAGTAAAAGCTGAATTAAGACAGCAAGCAGTAGCAGATGGCTTCATTGGCGGCAATATCTCAGACTATCAACAACCGTCATCATCATCATCAACCACTGCAAAAAATACGTATGGATAAATGGTAACAGTTTGTCCAGCAGCTGGACAAACTAGATTTTGGAGCTGCTCCAAACCAGTCTAACGGGCTAAATGAAACATTTGGAAAAGCTCTCTAGTCTTTTCTATTTTTGGATCAATGGTTGAAGTAATATTACTAGAAGCTCCTATCATTGGTTGGTATTGATAATAACTAGGATTTACCTTGAACATATCCATTAATTCCCCTATCTTCCTGATTTGCTCTTGCTTTTGCCTTATTATCTTAAGTCGAATTGGCATTTAGATAAATTATTATTATATTATGTTGTTAAAATGCATTATTATTATTCTAATTTATTAAACCAACCAGAAACTAGCTGTTTAGTTAGACACCCTGTGGCTCCCTAAATTACATTATTTATTTTCTTTAGTGATCAGGTGTGGTCATGGACCTAATCTTAACACTAATTCATCAAATAGCAGTCTATGATCTAACAGAGTTGTTTTGTAGTGTGACGTTTACATCTTAATAACTATCAGGAAACGCAAATTCAATTGGTACATATACCTATGTTCCTTCACTAAATCCAGTCAAATACGTATTTTGCTCTTCAGTAAGAATATCTATATTAATGTCCATCGATTCTAATTTTGCTCTTGCAATTTCCTGATCCTGTGATCTTTCAATTTCATATACCGCAGGAGAAAGTGATCCCTTTGATTGAATCAGTTTGATAGATGAGAGTAGCTGATTTGCAAAGCTCATGTCCATTACCTCAGAAGGATGACCTTCAGCAGCGACGAGATTCACTAATCGCCCTTCTGCAATGAGATAAAGTTTTGTTCCTTTCTTAAGTTCGTACTCTGCTGTGTTCTCATTAACTTGCTTTACTAATATAGAGTTTGATTTAAGTGCATCAATAGAAATCTCTACATTGAAATGTCCTGCATTAGCCAGAATGCTTCCATTTTTCATTTGCAAAAAATGTTCCTCTCTTATTACATCCTTGCAGCCCGTTGTAGTGATAAATAAGTCACCTGTCATAGCCGCAGAGGCCATAGGAAGAACAGAGTAACCATCCAATTTTGCTTTCAATGCTGCAATTGGATCAATTTCTGTTATTATGACATTTGCACCAAGTCCCGCTGCTCTTCTTGCAACTCCTTTTCCGACATGTCCATATCCTGACACAACGACAATCTTGCCTGAAATCAGAATGTTAGTAGCCCTAATTATACCGTCTAAGGCTGACTGACCTGTACCATAAACATTATCAAAATCATGTTTTGTCTCAGCATCATTTACAGCCATTATCGGATATTTTAGCTTACCATTTTTTTCCATCGCACGTAATCTAATCACTCCAGTAGTAGTTTCTTCTGTTCCACCATAAACTTCTGATAGATTTCCACTGGAATTGTGCATTTCGACAGTTAGGTCGGCTCCATCATCAATTGTAACATTAGGTCTTATTGACATTGTTGAATGAATATCATCATAATACTGTTTATTTGAAACACCTCTACTTGCAAATATTGAGATTCCTTCATTAACGAGTGCCGCGGCAACATCGTCTTGTGTACTCAAAGGATTGCAACCACACCAAGCTAAATCAGCTCCTAAATCACATAATGTACGAATCAATACTCCAGTTTCTTTTGTAACGTGCAAACAACCGGCAATCTTAACGCCATTTAAGGGACTATCATCTTTTAATTTTTTTTTAAGATTAGATAATACTGGCATATGGACCTGAGCCCAATCAATCTTTTTCTTACCTTGTTCAGCTAAATTAAGGTCTTTGATTCGGTATTTCATTCATCTCTGTGATATATACGAGACATATTATTCTTCACCTTAAATTAGATATTCCCAGAAGTTGATTTCGGTTACTTGTTACATTGCAAATGATTCCACCATTTTACTTGTAATGTGAGATTCATTGAGGCCATATGCACTCCCTAAGGAGGGGCTACGCCAAACTAATATCACAATAAATATATGAAATAATTTATCGAGAAAATCATGAGAAGGCTTCAAATCGCAGTTATAGGATACAACGAAGATAAATCAAATGAAAAAACAAACAAAATAGCATATGAGGTCGGAATTGAAATCGCTAAGGCAGGTGCTATACTAATTTGTGGGGGTCTTGGAGGTGTCATGGAATATGCTTGTAAAGGCGCAAAAGAGCATGGAGGTTTAACAGTAGGAATCATTCCTCAAGAGGAAGTTCAGTTTGCAAATAAGTTTTGTGACGTAGTAATTGCAACAGGAATAGGTTATGCGAGAGACTTTGTTGTTTCAACATCCGCAGATGGGATTATTGCCATTGGTGGAGGTGTAGGAACTTTAATAGAGCTATGCGTTGGATATATGTTAAAAAAAATATTAGTAACAATACCCAGTAGTGGAGGCACTGCTGAAAAGTTTGGTGGAAGATATCTTGATGACAGGAAGAGAGTGTTTATCCAAACTTCACAAAACGCATATTCTGCGGTCAAAGTAATCTCAGAGTATTTTGGATCAAAACAATAGCAACACCAATTCGTGCAAAAAATGGAAATTAATCATGAATTACGCTGAAAATGATTTTATATAAGGATCAGGGGAGTAGAATGATCCATTACTTTCTTGCAACTGATTCAATGTATTTATGATTTTTTCATAACCAAACTCTTTTCCAATCTTAAATAGATCTTTTTTAATACCCATTCCAAGTTTTAGAGCTAATTCCACATCCTCTTTCGTGCAAACATTGTTGGATATAAGCCATGCAGCATTATTAATCGCAACTGATAGAATCCTAATTGGGTCATATTGTTTGGCTTCCTCTTCAGAGAGTGGAATCCTCTCATAGTTCTTGTCACCATATGAATAGAAACCGTCTCCTGATTTTTTACCGTATTTTCCTGATGAAAATAACTCTTCTATTTTAGGATGGGGGTTTACTACTTTCTTATCACGAGAGTACATTTCAACAGTTGCTTTGTAAATAACGTCAAGACCAGTATAGTCTGCCAATTCAAATATACCCATTGGTAGGAACATCTTGAATTTCACAGATGAGTCAATTTGGGTCATACTTTTGCCGTCACTTTCCAAACAGTATGCTGCCTCGTGCACCAACGGTATGAATATTCTATTTACAATAAATCCAGGAACATCCTTGTTACACAAAATAGGATCCTTTCCTAGAGATTTTACAAAATTGATTCCAACATCAACAATTGAATTGTCAGTTCTTGCCCCTGGTATAACCTCCACTAATTTCATCAATTGTGGCGGATTAAAGAAATGTAATCCTATAAATCTTTCCGGTCTACTGGTCAGTTGAGATATTTCACTAATTGGTAAAGTGCTTGTATTCGATGAATAAATTGTACTTTCTTGAGCAAATTGATCCACCTCTGAATAAACCTTTTTCTTGAGATTGAGATCCTCTGGAACTGCTTCGATAAGCAAGTCTGTGTCAACTAACGCATCTTTCAGGTCGACAATGGGTTTTATTCTGCCATAAATCTTGTCTGATTCTTGCTTGTTTATCTTATTTTTTTCAACCAGTTTATCTAAGGACCATCTTATTTTATTCATGGCACTGTCTAAGAATCTTTCCTCTATGTCACGTAATATTACATCATAACCATTCATTGCTGAAATCTGCGCTATACCATGACCCATTATTCCGGAACCCACTACTGTGATATTATTTATGTTTGGCAACGGTAATACTCCAAAATTCATGATTTTTAATGTTACGATTTTGATTCAAAATAATAATAAATCGGAATTCTCGAAACCGTTTTATTAATAGTCATATATCTTGTATAAATTATAGTTGATACGAGCGTTTGCACTTTTACTAAATCAAGATGATCCAAGAAAATGCACCGCATTGAAACTGATCAAATTTGGTACTGTTATGCCTACCAGGGTCATAAAACATAACATGCTAGTCTTAAATCCTTTTGCAGGTCAAGTTTTTTGCAAAACAGATAAAAATTTGGTCGATTCCCTATGTGTTATTGACTGTTCTTGGAATAAGGCCCAAGCAGTCTTGACAAACTACAAATTTTTGAAAAAAGGAGTTGTTAGAAGAATTCCTGCTCTATTGGCAGGAAATCCAGTAAACTACGCAAGGCTTGGTAGACTATCAAGCGTTGAATCTATGTCAGCTTGTTACTACGTACTTGGAGAAAAAAAATTTGCGTACAGTTTACTTAACAAATTCAAGTGGGGTCATACATTTATAGAATTAAACCATGATGCCTTAGAGGATTACTCAGCTGCGGACAATAGAGAAGAAGTAATGAAAATTGAAACAGAATACTTTGGTAACAAAATCGTGGAGAACAATGTTTAATAGTGGATTATAGTTGTAAATTGATCGAATTTCATTATCGGTCATCTGCTATAGTTCCTAAATTTAGTATACATCCTGATTTGTAATGTAGTAATCTTGATAATACTTCGAACGTAAAATTAGGATGTTCTTTTATTTGCTCGATAGTAACCATTCTATTATTCTATCTAAATTATTGCTAGTTATAGTAACTTTTATTGGTCCAAGAGGTGATTCTTCATAGTGTTCAGCTAATGATATCACTCTACTGTAGGCTGCTTGCTTGTTCAAAAAGAACCACGTTAGATCGCCTCTTCTATTCCATTCCAAGAGTTTTCTCAAAACAGCTGAGGAAGATTTTGATCTCACGCCAACTCGAATATGGTGTAATGAAAGGGACCCTGTACAAGTTGCTTCCAAACGCCCATCTATTAGAACGGGCTGGCATCCATTCGCAATGTATTGTAGACATTTTTTTACCTTTTCTGGATCTTCAGAAGGATTAAGAACTGTTTCTACCTTTAACATAACATTCTCATCTTGAAGATCATAAGTCTTTCCTGACAATTATAATCACGCTAATTTGATTTATTTCTACTTTCTTGAATCCACTTGTGTACCGTAATAAAACTGCGTTGACACAATTCAGATATTGAAATATCATTATTTGAAATTGTTTCATCGGCTAAGGCTATGGCATTACTTATTCCTACGTCCATCTCAATTTTATCACGTTTGTCAAATTCACCTATATTAGATGGTACGTCAGAACGTCCTCTTTCTCTAACATGTGTGTATCTTGTAAGTGTTGAACCGTGAATAGCTAACAATTTGACTGAACCTATCCGTCTGAGAACCTGTACTTCAGCCATGCTCCTTATTCCATCTACTATCACAACACTTAACTGCTTGTCTTCCTTTTTCATTAGTTTGATTTTGTTAACAATCAAATGTGCAACAGCTTCTGGTCCGTTTCTCTTTCGGAGTCTTAACATCAATTTTGCAAGATTGTCGCTAGTAGGCGCCAACCCATCATTCTCTGCGACTTCTCTAACTACATCACCCATAATCAAAAGTGGAATACCTTTCTGTGATAGGTAGTTCGCAACTGTAGTTTTACCAGCTCCAGGCATGCCCGTTAGACCTACAATCAGTGTATCCTTTAACATGATAACATCAAGTGACGATGATTTTCAATAACTAATGTATTAAGTTTAGCAAATTTTTTGCAGCTAACTGTATATCTTCTGCTTTGATTGTTTTTCTTCGAGCGTGGACGCTTAGATCAACTGCCTGAACACAAATCTTAGTAGCGACTTCTTCAAGTATCCTTCTTAACTGGTCTGCTGCTTCCTCACTAACTCTCTCTCCTCCAGATTTCTTTATGATTCTGTACATAGCTGCAAGACCAAGTTCTGGAAATTCTGTCATTTTTCATCAAGTATTCGTAGGTTGCCTTAAAGTATTATGTCAAAAAAATGAGAGTTTAAAATAAATTATATCATGCACACATGTGATTTAATTAATAGTTCTCATGTTGAACGTTGCGGAAGTATTAGGATGCAAGTATTAGATGAAAACAGCGAGGTATTTTATAATTTCATAAACACTCTACATTCTGAATATACGAAAGAATCCTATAGATTCTGTCTAGAGAAATTTCTGAATCATTACAGAATCGATTTATTATCATTCCTAAAATTGCCACAACAGGATATATCCAATCTCATTATAAAATATCTGGTTGAGAAAAAAGTTTCAAGGCAATACAAGAACCTTATAACTGCTACGTTAAAGCATGCATGTGAAATAAATGATGTTGTTTTAAACTGGAAGAAAATCAAGAAATTTGCTAATTCGGAAAAGACAGGAAATGAAACAAATGGAAGAGATAGAGGTTATACTCATGAAGAAATACAAACCATATTAGATTTCAGTGACCAGAGAGTTAAAACCGCATTTTTGATACTAGCGTCTACTGGTATTCGAGTAGGCGCTTTACGTTCTCTTAAGGTAGGAGATTTAGAAAAAATAGACGACCTATACAAGATAAGAGTATACGCAGGAGATAAGGAACAATACATTACCTTTTGTACACCTGAATGCGCTAAAGAAATAGACACCTATCTTGATTTCAGAGCAAGACATAATGAGAAAATTACAGATGACTCCTTTTTATTGATAAAAAAATTCAATATCAATTTCAAATCAGTAAAATTAAAAGGTAAACAGTTCAACGGACGGGGAATAAACAGTGTGTTGGAAGAAAGTATTAGAAATTGTGGATTAAGGTAGGTTAATCATGATAATTATTTCAAAAGACAGACCATACCCTTTTTACACGGATTTAGAAAATTCTTTACAAAACAACTGGTAGATTCTAAGATTAATCCAGAAATAAGGGAGATGTTATTAGGTCACAAAATAGGGTTAGCATCATGTTATTACAGGCCTACCGAAAATGAAATGTTACAGGAATACTACAAGGCCGTAATTCTGTTAACAATAAATGAAGAAAATAGACTAAGAAACAAAGTGAAAGTCCTAGAAGTTGAAAAATCAAAAATTGATGCCCTGCAATTAAAGTTAGAACAGTTAGAAAAGAGAAGTTACTAATTAAGAAAACATTAGGTCTATGTATAAATAGCGGCACAAGCAAAAGAATATTCACTAGATAAAGAACAAGCTTCGTATGATGATTTACTAGATGCATTAAGATTAAGTTTGAAAGGTTATAATCTCGAATAAGATAGAGAGAGTGAAACAAAAATAGCACTCTCGCCGTTAATTATTATAGTGGTAGTGATGGTTGCATCAAAAGAACAACCCAAGTATTATGAAATGCATTTACTGGCCGGTATGCTACCAACATCTTTGTGTTATCCACTGTATCTATAGTTGAACCAGCTTGTCCACCTATAGCAGCCTTAAAACCCTTTAGATTAGCAAAAGACTCAGGAATTGTACTTTTATTTACATCAGAATCAGCAATCTTTTGTCCTTTACTATCCACATAGACAACACGTGTACTGTCACCT
>Ga0307278_10001641_pt1 | contig 11072 bp, 11 predicted proteins | sample ER_DNA_117_FD_194482 | JGI IMG/M metagenome (GOLD analysis project Ga0307278, IMG submission 194482) | Bulk soil microbial communities from the East River watershed near Crested Butte, Colorado, United States - ER_DNA_117 | ecosystem: Environmental > Terrestrial > Soil > Floodplain | place...
GCCGTCGAGCTTGACGTACGTGACCACTTTCTCGCGGGCCGCTCGCTCCTCGGCCGGGTAGGCCTCGAGGTCGCGCATCGCCTCGACGTCCTCGTGCCGGAAGAGCGCGTTGTCGTCGACCGTGAACTTCGAGTCGAGCGCGCGGACCTTGCACTCCGGGGTGACGATCAGCGGGTTGACCTCGCAGAGCATCGCGTCCGACCCGACGAACGCCTCGTACAGGTGTCCGACGATGCCTGCGATCTGGCGCTGCTCCTCGGGATCCTCGATCCCGGCGCCGTAGATCAGGCGCCGCGCGTGGTAGGGCTGGAACCCCTGGAGCGGGTCGACGTGCAGCCGGGACAGCGCCTCCGGGCGCTCGGCCGCCACCTCCTCGATGTCGACGCCGCCCTCGGTCGTGAGCATGAGGAGCGGCTTCTTCTCTCCGCGATCGAACGTGACCGAGAGGTAGTACTCCTTCGCGATCTCCGAGGCCCGCTCGATCCAGAGCTTGCGGACCACGTGCCCGCGGATGTCGAGGCCGAGGATCTCCTTCGCCCGGGACTCGGCCTCGTCAGCGCCGTCGGCGAGCTTGACCCCGCCCGCCTTCCCGCGGCCGCCGGTCAGCACCTGCGCCTTGACGACGACCTCTCCGCCGATCGCCTCGCTGACGACGCGCGCCTCGTCGGGAGACTCCGCGAGGCCTCCGTCGGAGACCGGGATCCCGTAGCGGCGGAAGAGTTCCTTGCCCTGGTACTCGTACAGATCCATGCGGCGGGCGAGTCTACCTTTCGCCGAAAATCTGACGACTTTCAGCGACCGCGACCACCACCCGCGCTTCGCCACGGTGTGACACCGACGACCGAGATTCGACCGTGATTTGCCCGCGGCGATGGAAGCACGCGGCGTCCTAGACTCCGGAGCGTGGGGCCTGGCTACCTCGTTGAGCGCGCGCCCGGTTCAGAGGGCCCTGCGTGAGCACCACCTTCGAGGATGCCCTGAAGGCCAGGAACGCGGCAGACTACGCCGGGTTTCTCCTTCCGTATCTGAACGGAGATTTCCGCGTCCTCGACGTCGGCTGCGGACAAGGGAGCATCACGCTCGGTCTCGCCGAGACGGTCGGTCATGTGCTCGGCGTGGATCCGCGCGCGGAGGAGTTCGCAGATGCCCGGCGCTACGCTGCCAAGCACCAGATCGAGAATGTCGAATTTCGCGTCGGCAGCGTGTACGCCCTCGACCTTCCTGCCGATCACTTCGATGCCTGTCTTTGCCACTCGATGCTCGAGACGCTCGAGCATCCACTCGACGCCCTGATCGAGATCAGACGGACCATCAAGCCGGGCGGAGCCCTCGGCGTCGCCTGTGTCGAGTACGGTGGCTTGATCCTGGCCGGGCCCGGCGACGAACTCCTGAAATCGTTCTACGCCATCCGCGAACGAGTGTGGGAGCTCGAGAACGCGGCCGATCCCTATCGCGGCCGACAACTCCGCGGCCTGCTGGGGCGCGCCGGTTTCGACCAGGTCGTCGCGAGCTCCAAGTACTTCTGCTACGGCACGTGCGAAGCCGTGAGGTCGTTCGGCCTTGCACGGGTGCAGGATTGCAGCGACGGCTGGTACAGGCGCTCGGCGATCAAGCACGGACTCGCACGGGCGAGCGACCTCGATGCAATGAGCCGGGCCTGGTTCGAGTGGTCGAGGTCGCCGGACGCGTACGCGGCCTTCGCCTGGTGTCGCGCCGTGGGTTGGAAGCCGACCTAGATAGTGACTTCCTGTCCGTTCGGCCGCCTTCCAGGTGTGGACCGAGTCGGCCCCGGCCCCGAGGAAGCCGGCCGACAACCCATCGCTAGTCTGGGCTCCCGTGGACGCGATCGTCGTCGACGGGCTCGAGAAGCGCTACGGCGAGGTGCAGGCACTCGACGGAGTCTCGTTCGCCGTGCGCCAGGGCGAGATCTTCGGCCTGCTCGGCCCGAATGGTGCCGGTAAGTCGACGACGGTGCGGGTGCTCGTGACGCTGACGAAGCCCGACGGCGGCCGCGCCTGGGTCGCGGGTCACGACGTCGGCCGCGAGCCCGGCGCGGTGCGCCGTGCGATCGGCTACGTGCCGCAGCAATCCGGAATCGACCGCGACGCCACCGGCCGTGAGAACCTGATGCTCCAGGGCCGGATCCAGGGACTCCGGGGGCGGGCCCTACGCTTGCGGGTCGACGAGCTGCTCGATCGATTCGGTCTCGAGGCGGCGGCGAACCGGCAGGTGCGGACGTACTCCGGGGGCATGAAGCGCCGCCTCGACATCGGCCTCGGCCTCGTCCACGGGCCACAGGTGCTCTTCCTCGACGAACCGACCACCGGGCTGGATCCCGAGGCCCGCGCCGCGATGTGGGAGGAGCTCGAGCGGCTCTCGGAGCTCAGGCTCACGATCCTGCTGACGACGCACTACCTGGAGGAGGCCGATGGGCTCGCCGACCGGCTGGCGATCGTCAGCCGCGGCCGCGTCGTCGCCGACGGGACGCCGGAGGCGCTGAAGCGCGACCTGCAAGGTGACGCGGTCACGGTCGAGCTCGCCGACGGCCGCGGCCGCGACGCCGTCCGGCTCGTGCGGCTGCTCGCCGGGGTTCGCGAGGTGCAGCTCGAGGGAGGGCGCCTCAGAGCCCGCGTCGAGAACGGCGCCCGGGCGGTGCCCGAGATCCTCTCGGCACTCGACGGCAGCGGCATCGACGTGGAGGGCGTAGCGATCGCGAGGGCGTCCCTCGACGACGTCTACATGCACTACACCGGGCGCGACTTCCGCGCGGAGGACGAGAGCGGAACGTGATCGAAGCGGCCGAGCACACGTGGTTCATGATCGGCCGCCAGGCCCGGAACCTCTTTCGCGAGCCGATCTGGATCGTGCTCATGCTCGTCCAGCCGATGGTCTGGCTGCTCCTCTACGGCCAGCTGTTCAAGAGGCTGCCAACCGGGCTCCCCGGCTTCGGCACCACGTCGTACATCGAGTTCCTGACACCGGGGATCGTCGTCATGAACGCGTTCTTCGGCGGCACCTGGGCGGGCATGGCGATGATCACCGACCTCGATCGCGGCGTGATCGAGCGCTTCCTCGCCACCCCGGTCAGCCGGATCTCGCTGGTGTTCAGCCAGGTCGCGCGTGCGGGCATCACGGCTGCGATCCAGACGCTGATCATCCTGGTCATCGCGCTCGTGCTCGGCGCGCGAATCGACGCCGGTCCGCTCGGGTGGCTGGTGATCCTCGTCGCCTCGGCGCTCGTTGCCGCCACGTTCGCCGGCATCTCGCACGGGATCGCGCTCCTGGTCCGGCGCGAGGCCACGATGATCGCGATGGCGAACTTCATCGGCCTGCCCCTGTTCTTCATGTCGACGGCCCTCATCTCCAGAGAGGCGATCCCCGGGTGGATCCAGTGGGCGGCCAGGTTCAACCCGCTCGAGTGGGGCGTCGTCTCGGCGCGCGAGGTCACGCTCTCGGGGAGCGACTGGGGCTCCGTCGGGCTCAACATGGGGCTGCTCGCCGCGGCCGTGGCCGCGACGGCCGGGTTCGCGACGTGGACCTTCCGCGCATACCGGCGCACGCTGTGAGCCACCCTCTAGTCTTCACGGGCACACGAGACGAGGAGGGGAGATGGACGAGCGCACGACGCTCCGCGACGAGGACATCGAGACCGTGAAGAAGCGCGCCCCGGCCGCCGGCCTCGCCGACACCGACCAGGACGACGCCGACACCGACACGGACGACTCCGACGCCGATACCGACCTCGACGACCCCAGCTAGCCTCGAGCCCTTCGGGCTCGCGGCTACACCCGCACGAATCGATTGCGCGTGACGGTCGCGGAACCAGCGAGGCGCGAGTCGGTGGCCGTGAGCGGTGAGGCTGCGGTCGCCGTGAGCGGTGAGGCTGCGGTCGCGCGTTGCATCGAGCCGGTTGAACTCGGCGAATTCCTCGCCGAGTTCTGGGAGCGGCGGCCGCTAACGGTTGCGCGCGACGAGCCGGGGCGCTTCGACGACCTGCTCTCGCCGGCGGAGCTCGACCGGCTCCTCTGCTCGGGCGGGCTCCGGTATCCGGCGTTTCGACTGGTGAAGGCGGGTGCGCAGCTCGCATTCTCGGACTACACCGTCGACGTCCCCTGGCGGCCGTTGCCGTTCGCGGGGACGGCGGACGTCGATCGCGTGCTGGCGGAGTTCGCCGGCGGAGCGACGATCGTCCTCCAGGGACTCCACCTGCACCACCCGCCGCTCGCGCGCTTCTGCCGCGCGCTGGAGCAGGTGCTGGGACACCCCGCGCAGGCAAACGCCTACTCGACGCCGCGCGCCTCGCAGGGGCTCGGCGTCCATCACGACACTCACGACGTCCTCTGCCTGCAGGTCGCCGGCGAGAAGCGCTGGCTCGTCTACGAGCCGGTCCTCGAGCTGCCGCTGCGGCAGCAGCGCTACAGCGCCGAGATGGGCGGACCCGGGGAGGCTGTTCTCGACCTCGTACTCCGCCCGGGCGACACGCTCTACCTGCCGCGCGGCTGGCTGCACGAGGCGCTCACGTCGGAGACGGACTCGCTCCACCTCACGATCGGCCTGAATGCGCACACGTGGATTGACGCCGTCCGCGCGGCGCTGGACGACTGCGCGGGTGAGCTCGCCTTCCGGCGCTCGGTGCCCGAGAGCGGCGAGACCGCCGACGACCTGCTCGCGCTCCTCGCCGAGCGGTTGCGGCCGGAGAAGGTCGCGCGGAGACGACGCGATCGACTCCTGCGCACACGGCGATCGATCCGAGAAGCCGAGATCGCGGAGCTTCGCGCGCTGGACGATCTCGGTCCCGCCACCGAGGTGCGACGCCGAGGGACGGTGATCGCCGACGTCCGCGCCGGCGACGACCTCCGGCTCGTGTTCGAGGGCAAGGAGCTCGTCTTCCCCGGGCGCGTCCGGGAAGAGGTCGAGTTCGTCGCCGCCGCGGAGGCGTCCTTCTCGGCCCTCGACCTGCCGGGCGACCTCGACGAGGAGGGGCGGCTCGTGCTCCTGCGACGCCTCGTCCGCGAGGGCTTCCTGCGGCTCGCCGCCGCGCCGAGCACGTAGAGCCCCTGCGGTGGATGTCCGCGACCCGATCGTGTCGGTGATCGTTCCCGTCAGGGACAACCCCGACGGGGTCGCGGAGCTGCTCGAGCGACTACGCGCCCAGACGCTGCCGCGGGAGCGCTTCGAGGTCGTCATCGGGGACGACGGTTCGCAGGAGGATCCCCTCGGCTCGAACGAGGGCGATGGCTGGGTCCGCGTGACCAGCGGGCCGCGCCTGAACTCCTACGCGGCGCGGAACCGCGCGGTGCGGCGGGCGCGCGGGGGCGTGCTTGCGTTCTGCGACAGCGACTGCCTGCCGGAGCCGAGCTGGCTCGAGCAGGGCCTGGCCGCGCTCGCCCGGGCGGACCTGGTGGCAGGCGAGGTCGCGTTCGTCGCGCCGAAGGCGCCGACCGTGTGGTCGCTGCTGACGATCGACATGTTCCTCGACCAGGAGCGCGCGGTGCGGCGCTCGCGGGCGGTGACGGCGAACCTGTTCGTGCGCCGGGAGCTCTTCGAGGACCTCGGCGGCTTCGCCGAGGCGCTCGAGTCCGGCGGGGACTACGATTTCGCGCTGCGAGCGGTCGACCGCGAGGCCCGGCTCGCATACGCACCGCGAGCGGTGGTACGTCATCCGACGCTCGACGACGCGCGGCCGTTCCTGCGCAAGGTGTGGGTGACGAACCGGTGGGACGCCATCCGGCGGGCGTTGTCGGGCGAGCGCCCTTCGGCCTGGGTCGTGCTGATGGTCGTGCCGCCGATCGGCATCGCGGTGGCTCGACGGCAGTCCTTGAGACCGGTTGGGAAGCTCTACCGTCCTCGGCTCGAGGCGGCCGGCGTCTCGCCCACCTGGCGAGACAACGCACGCGCCCTGCCGGTGCTCTACTTCCCCGTCTCCCTCACCGCCGGATGCGGGCGCACGCTCGGATGGCTCGAGGGTCTGCGGCTCGCGCGGCGATTTCGGAGAGCGGCACGGTGATCGTGATCTCGAAGCGGGTCGGGCGACTGGCCAACCGGATGCTCCTCTTCGCGCACTTCATGGGCGCCGCGCTCGAGCACGGCTTCGTCGTCCTGAACCCGGCGTTCGGCCCGTTTCACTCGCGCTACTTCCCGACCACCGCCCGCGACCTGCTTTGTCGGTTCCCGCCCGGTCGAGGGGCGCCGCCGTTTCCGTTCGGTCGAGAGGTGCTCTACGCGGCGACGAGGTCGCTCGGCGAGGGTCTGCACCACCTCCAGCGACTCGGGCTGGACGTCGGCCTGGTCCGCCTGCGCCGCGACCAGCACGTCGACCTGAACAGCGACGCGTTTCTCGACGTCGTCCGCCGGCACCGCGTCGTCCTCGTCCATGACTGGTTCTTCCGCAACGCCGGCAACGTTGCGCGCCACCGCGGCCGAATCCGAGCCTACTTCACGCCGTGGGAGCACCACCTCGGTCGTGCACGCACGGCGGTCGAGCCCGCGCGCCGCCGCGACCGACTCGCCGTCGGCGTCCACGTCCGGCAGGACGACTACCGGCGGTTCAAGGGTGGACGTTTCTTCTTCCGCCACGACCAGTACCGCCGCGTGATGGCGTCAGTCGAAGCCGCCTTCCCCGAACGGGACATCAGCTTCCTCGTCTGCTCGGACGCGCCCGTGCCGCCCGGGGCGTTTCCTGGGCTCGACGTGCTGCCGGGGCCCCGTCACGAGCTGGAGGATCTCTACGCGCTCGCCCACTGCGACCTCATCGTCGGGCCGCCGAGTACGTACAGCCGCTGGGCGTCTTACTGGGGCGACGCGCCGCTGTACGTGGTGACCGATCCCGACGAGCCCGTGTCGACGGAGGCCTTCCACGTGGCGACCAACCTGGACTGGGACCGGGATCCGGCCGGGTGGGCCTCGGCCGCGCCTCCCGCCGACGGCGTAGAACTCGTTTCAGAATGACGGTTCGTCGCCGGGGCGTGCTGGGCGAGTGCGCTGCAAGGACGCAGGGAGCCCGACTAGCAGCGCTCTTCGGGGCGACCGAGGACGCCGCAGCGTGCCGTACAGCGCGTTCCGGCGGCTCAAGGCTTCATGTTGAAACGAGTTCTTGGGCGCCGCCAGAGGCGCCGCAGCAGGCGGCGAACCGAGCGCCCGCGAAGGTTGACGATCGACGTCTCCGCCGCGAAGGCGCGCCGCCGCCGCACGGCGACCTCCAACCCCACCGTCGTCGGCTGCATGCCGAGACGATGGGCCAGCACGCCGGCCACGGTTTGGTCGTGCCGGTGGCCGCGCACACGCGGGTCGTCCGAAACACGCCGGTGCCGGTTGGCCTTCACCGCCTCGTAGTCGCCCCGGCCCGCGAGCGGCTCCTCGACGCCCCTGAAGGCGGTGCCGTGTTGCGCCTCCTCGTACCAGCGGTCGAGGAAGGCGTCGGCGGTCGGGTTGCGGAGATCGAGCCCGATCGCGGCCGCGTTCAGCTCCGGGATCGCCATCGCCTCGTCGCGGGTGACGCCGAGGCGGCGAAGGGCTTCGTCGCTCGCCCACTCGCCGACCGCCCAGCGCCCGTTCCGGAACAGCAGGTAGCCAGAGCGGTCGAGCTCCGCGAACAGGCGGTCGAGCGGGCGCACCGCGACGCAGGAGGAGTCCAGCCAGAGCACGAGCTCGGCGCCGGCCTCCCTGGCAGCCACCAGGCAGTACGGCTTGAAGGCGAACGGCACCTCGAGGTGCGTCGGGCAACCGCGCGGGAAGCGGCCCGACCAGGCGGCGAAGGTGCCGTCGAAGCCGACCTGCTCGAGGCTGCGGGAGAGTCGCTCGAGACCCGCGGCGAAGCGGGCCTTGCCGGTGGCCAGGCTGACCACGAAGCGCCGCGCGGTCGTGCGTGCGCCGCGGTGGCGATCCTGCGCCGCAGCCCTTATGCGGTGGCGGCGAGGCGCCTCGGCCTCCGCAGCGTGTCGGAGCTGCAGGTCAGGTAGGTGTAGTCGCCGAGCTCCTCGCGCACTTCCGTCTCGCGCACCTCGCCGTCGACGGCGAAGGCGACCCGCCACGAGGCGTCCCCGGAGCGTTCGACTCCGCTGAGTCGGAGGTCGCCGACACCCGTTCGACCGGTCGCCTCGCGCACGGCGCGCTCGGCGGCCTGCACGGGAAACGGGTAGCAGGAGCGGCCGCGATAGCGGTCGAGGTGGATGCGCCGCGCGAGCAGCTCCTCGAGCACCTGCCAGGCGTCTCCGGGCCCGACGCGCCCGAAGTACAGGCCCTCCGGGAGGCAGACGAGGTTGCCGGCGAAGCGGTCGCCGCCCACGTGCGTCGTCTGCCAGACCCGGTCGTCCTCGGCTACCTCGCAGAGCGCGTCGTAGAGCGGGCGGCCGTAGCGCGCGCAGCAGCGGTCGCGCTTGCCGTGGGTGCAGACGAGGAAGAGCGGATGGTCGAGCGGACGGCCGGGCGCCGCGGTGACGTCGACGTCGAGCAGCTCCTCGTGCGACTCTAGCTCGAGGAGGGAGAGGGACGACCCGCGCTCACGCGTGTGGGCGTGGAAGCAGGCGAGCCCGCGGCGGCGGCGCCGATCGGGCCGGCGGATGAAGAGCAACCGCGAGCGCGGCAGCCTGGCGAGCTGCTCGGTGAGATGTGACTTGACCTCGGCAGGGAGCGTGCTGCCCGCGAGCGGATGCGGCGCCCAGAGGCCGCGGTACTCGACGAGGAGCCAGTGCTCGATGCGGCTGGCGGTGGCGGCCAGCGGCTCTCCGCTCTCGGCCGAGACGTCGGCGCAGAGCGGCCTAGCCACCAGCTTCACTGGTGTCCAGCGAGGCCACCACGCAGATCACCTGTCCGGTGTCGACCGGACGGTCGGGGACCACCGAGAGGTTGGTCACGACGCCGTCGCGGTGAGCCGTGATCTCGTTCTCCATCTTCATCGCCTCGACGATGCAGATCACCTGGCCGGCCGCGACCTCGTCTCCCTCCCGCACCTCGACTGCGAGCACCGTGCCCTGCATGGGGCTCACGACCGCGTCGCGCCCGGCGGCGTGCGCGCCCGGACCCCGACCGCGTTCGCGCCGGCGCCGGACGAGCTCCGCGAACGGCGGCTCCGGCTCCAGCAGCTTCACCTCGAAGCGGCGACCGTCGAGCTCGACGAGCGACACGCGCTCGCGCATCGGGACGCTGGTTGCGCTCGGGATGTGGTGAGGGGCGCCGTCGAGCTCGGCCGCTCGCCGGGCGAGAAGCTCCGACTCGACGAGGCCGTGGCAGGTCCCGCCCTCGACGAAGCACGGGTGCGAGAGCAGCGCCTTGTGGAACCCGATCAGCGTTGGTACGCCCTCGATCACGTATTCGTCGAGGGCCCGGAGCATGCGCCGCCGGGCGTGCTCCCGATCGACACCCTGGACGATCACCTTCGCAACCATCGGATCGTAGAGCCCGGAGACTTCGACCCCGACCGCGACTCCCGAGTCGACCCGGACGCCCGGCCCGCCCGGCTCCCGGTAGGCGGTGATCGTCCCGGGGGACGGCAGGAAGCCCTGCGCGACGTCCTCGGCGTTGATCCGGCACTCGATCGCGTGGCCCACGAGCCTGACGTCCTGCTGGCGGACCGCCAGCGGCTCGCCTGCCGCGATCAGCACCTGCTCGCGCACGAGGTCGAGCCCGGTGGCCATCTCGGTGACCGTGTGCTCGACCTGGATCCGCGTGTTCATCTCCAGGAAGAAGTAGTCGCCGTCCGGCGAGAGCAGCCCTTCGATCGTCCCGGCCGAGCGGTAGCCGGCTGCACGCGCGGCGTCGACGGCGATCGCGCCGATGCGCGCCCGCAACTCGTCGTCCACGGCGGGCGACGGCGTCTCCTCGACGAGCTTCTGGTGCCGGCGCTGGATCGTGCAGTCGCGCTCGCCCAGGTGCACGACGTTGCCGTGGGCATCGGCGAGTAGCTGCACCTCGACATGGCGGGGATCCTCGAGGTAACGCTCGACGTAGACCGCCGGGTCGGCGAAGTACGACTCGCCCTCGCGGCGCGCCGATTCGAACGCCCGCTCGGCCTCCTCGGGGCCGCGCACGACCTTCATCCCCTTGCCTCCCCCGCCCGCGGCGGCCTTGATCAGGAGCGGGTACCCGATCTCGGCGCCGAGTCGACGGACCTCCTCTGCCGAGCCGACCGGGTCGGTGGTTCCCGGGATGATCGGGACGCCGGCCGCGGCCATCGCTCCGCGGGCGCGGGTCTTCGAGCCCATCAGCTCGATCGCCTCCGGGGGTGGGCCGATCCAGGCGATCCCGGCCTGCTCGCAGGCGCGGGCGAAGGTCGGGTTCTCGGCGAGGAACCCGTATCCGGGGTGAATCGCGTCGGCACCCGAGCGGCGTGCGGTCTCCACGATTCGCTCCTGGTGGAGGTAGCTGTCGGCGGGCCGTCCGGGGCCGATCAGGTACGCCTCGTCCCCCGCAGCGGCGTGCGGAGCGCCGCGGTCTGCCTCCGAGTAGACCGCGACAGTGGCGACGCCGAGCTCGCGGAGCGTCCGGAAGATGCGGATCGCGATCTCGCCGCGGTTCGCGACGAGCACCTTGGTGAACGGCGGCATCGCCGCCGTATTCTCGACTACGCGCGGTTTGCGCGGCGCGGGGGCGGCGGCACGTTGGCGGCCTCCGCGCCCGTCGCCTCGAGTAGCCCCGCCCGGCGCCACTCGCTTCGGTACTGGCCGGGCACGGCAGGCTCCGGCCTGGCGAGCAGACGCCCGAGGCCGACGACCAGCGCCTCGCGCTCTTCGGGCTGCGGCCTGGGTGTGAACTCGACCTCCACGCCGGGCCGTTATCTCAGGCCGAACGTGGCCGTGACCGAAGCGTTCCCGTTGATGCTGAGGACGCACATCGCCTCGGTGCCGGAGCACGCACCGCTCCACCAGAGAAACTGCTCATCCGTGTTCGGCGTCGCCGTCAGCGTCACCTGAGTTCCGCCGGGGAACGACGCGGAACAGGTCCCGCCGCAATCGATTCCAGCCGGATTGCTGGTCACGGTGCCCGAGCCGAGGCCGTCCTTCGTGACCGTGACCGTTCCGCGGATCGGCAGGGACGGGGGCGGGGGGTCGGCGGGCGGCGGCGGTGGCGGCGGCGGC